>Ga0210406_10000306_pt1 | contig 70852 bp, 53 predicted proteins | sample IncBWC30MmetaG_FD_155454 | JGI IMG/M metagenome (GOLD analysis project Ga0210406, IMG submission 155454) | Forest soil microbial communities from Barre Woods Harvard Forest LTER site, Petersham, Massachusetts, United States - Inc-BW-C-30-M | ecosystem: Environmental > Terrestrial > Soil >...
CGTTCGGTAGATCACCCCTCTCGATAACCCGGCGAGGCGCTGGCAGTTGCGGGCTGGGGGCTTAAGGTTAGGATACCGCAAAGTAGGGGTCTGGGAACCCGTGATTTACTGTACCGTATGCTATGTGCACCTGCAGGGCTATGCTCTAGGATGCAGGGTTGTACCTAGGCGGTGCCTGCGGGTGGCCCGGAAATCTCTGTCGCGGCTTACAATTTCTTGGCACCGAATTTGCCAACCGCGGACCTCGCATCGTAATAAACTGAATGGATTCAACGGCTCAATATCCCGAAGGTGGCGAACGGCGCGCGTCGCGCCTTCCAGAGGCCTGCCATGCCATGGCACGGAAGCTGTTTGCGGAATCGCCTGCGGACCGCTGGCATCTTTCATTCCAATCATTTCAATCCGCGCTCACGCGCAGCGCCGCAAAACGATTCGGCGAATCTGCGCCTGGCGCCGAAAAAATCCAGGAATACTTTGCGTCCCTGCACATGCAAGACCTGGTGCTGGCCTGCGCCTGCGCGGACGGCTTGGAAAATGCCTGGAACGAGTTCGTCGCACAGTATCGAAGTTACCTGCGCGCCTCGGCTGCAGCTATTTTGCGGCGGCCGATTGCAGACCCCGCGGTGGTTGATCTTGCCGACTCGCTTTTTGGCGATCTTTACGGAATGTCCGGAGGCAAAGCCGGCGGTCGTTCGCTGTTTCGTTATTTTCACGGGCGAAGTTCGCTGAAAACCTGGCTGCGTGCGGTGCTTGCGCAGCGGCACATCGATGTCATTCGGGCGGAACGGAAATTCGATTCGCTTGATGACAGCGACGAAGACGGCGAAACGGGTCGCGCGCCGGAATTGAGCGTGGCGGAAATTCCCTCCGATCCTCACCGTGGAACATACTTGCAGAAATTTCGCGATTCGTTGACTCTGGCTTTGGCCTCGCTCGATCGACGAGATCGCGATCGCTTGCGTCTTTATTATGCGGAGGATCGTACGCTCGCCGAGATTGGCCGCCAGCTCGGCGAACACGAATCGAGCGTTTCGCGAAACCTGGAACGCGTTCGCCGCGAATTGCGCGGAACCGTCGAAGGTTTGCTGCGCGCTGGGGAAACTGCAGGCAATGGAGGGACTGCCGCGCAAGATGGCGCGGGAGCGCCCGGCATGGACGACGCGCAGGTCGCGTTGTGCATTCAGTACGCTTCCGAGGACGCGGCGATTGATTTGGACAAGCTATTCGAATCGCGGAAGCCGGAAAGAGGTTCCGGCCCGGATCGAATTCTGGAGCCATGACGACCAGGATTGTTTTCGCAAGAAGTTGGTGGCACTGCGTTCTATGGTGAGAGTGGTGTATGCCTGCTGAAGATCGCGATCGTCTCTTTGAAAAGGCGCTAGCGCGGCATCTGCGCGGCGGTGCCCGTGACGATTCCGCGTGCCCAGATTCCGAAACCCTGGCCGCGCATCACGAAGGCTCGCTTTCCGCGGAAGAAATGTCTGCGGCGAAAATGCATTTTGCGGGGTGCGCGCGTTGCCAGCGGATTCTGGCGCAGCTTGAGGCTACACAAAGCGTCAGCGAATCGCGAAATCCGGAGGATCAACCGGCCGCCGGCAGAGCGGTAACGCGCGCAAAAAATAGTGAAGTTTCTCGAGAAGCGTCCGCGCCGGCCGCAGCCACTCGCCATCCGAAAGAAACAGAATCGAAGGTCACGCATTTTCCGAGCAAGAAAAAGTGGCTGCTGCGCTGGGCCGCTCCCGCGGGAGCGATTGCGGCAGGACTGCTGCTTTATCTCAGCTTTCGCGATTTTCGTTCGCCAGCGAAACGCGCGGAACCAGCCACAGAGATAGCGCAGAATCGCGAGGATGATGCGAGCGCTCGTAAGGCTTATGTGCCTCCCGCAGTGCCGCAAAAAGAACCGCAAAACGCGCTGCAAACTCCACCGCCGGCTGCGCCGAAACAGGACCATGGCGCCAGAGCATCGAAACAGCAGACAGCTCAGCAAGCGCCGGGCGCTTTGCTTGATGAGTTGAAACGCTCGCGCAGCGAAGCCGAGTCCAAGGATGCGAAGGAGGAAAAGAAATCACTTCCGCCGTCGCCCGTCCCGGCGCCGATGGTTGGGGGAGACGCAAACGCGGCGCAATCCGCCGGGCGTATTTCTGGGCTGGAAGACGGGCGGAATCGAGCGAAAACGAAAACTGGGGTTGCCGGCGACAAGGCCGTCGTGGCGGGTGCCATCGAGAAAGAACGCGATGCCGAACAAAGTCAGTCCTATCAGGGACAAGCCAGCGGCGCGGCAACCGGTGCGCCAGCGGTTTCGCCATCTTCGCCTGCACCTCCGCCCCCGGCATCCTCATCCGAGCAAGTAACCGTTACCGCCGCAGCTCCGGAAGGTTCCAACGAAACCGTTGAGGTTTCGCCGCTGAATAAAACTGTGGCCAACCTGCCGGTGCTATCGAGAAGCGTAAGCGATCTGGCGCTGCTACTGCCGCGCATGGTCGTCGCGTCGAACGGAAAAAGTATCTGGAGATTTGGCGAACATGGAGCGATTGCTCACTCCAGCGATGGCGGCAAAACTTGGAAATCGCAAGAAATGCCGGTGACTGCGAATCTTACCAGCGGTTCGGCGCCAGCAAGAAACATTTGCTGGATTGCGGGTGCGACGGGCACATTGCTGCGCACAACCGACGGCGGCAAACGCTGGCAGTTGATCATCACGCCGATCGCGGGTGACCTGGGCGGAGTGGTGGCCAGCGACGGAAGGCGCGCAAGAATCTGGGACCTGCCGCGTCAGGCGACGTATCAGACCTCCGACGGCGGCAAAACTTGGCAAAAGCAGCCGGAAAACTAAGCCGTAAACCTTATGCAAGAAAAATTCTCGATTGCGTTCTAACTCCAGACAGCAAAGTTGTTCTAAAGGAGCGAATCATGGTGTGCAGAGCGAACTACGGAATGAACCGTTCGATATGGAGTTTGGGTGCCGTCACAGTGTTACTAGCCGGAACCGCGGTCCTGTATGCGGCGCCGCGCGGCAAGTCAGGCGCGAACGATCAGGAAAAAGAAGCGCCGCGCGAGAGCGGCCAAGGCACAGCCACAACTCTAAATGACCAGGCCGATCTTTCCGTCACCGTCTATAACTCCAACATCGCGCTGGTTCGCGATGTGCGCAACCTCACTCTGCCCAACGGCCTGTTCCGTCTCAAGCTGATGGACATCGCCGCCACCGTCAATCCTGCCACGGTCCACTTCCGCTCGCTCAACGAGCCGGACAAGCTCGGCGTAATCGAACAAAATTACGAATACGATTTGCTCGAGCCTGCAAAACTTCTCCACAAATATGTCGGAAAGGAAGTCACGCTCACACGAGCCTACATGGAAAACGGCAGCACCAGGCGCGAAGATATCAAGGCCACCTTGCTCGCCGACAACAACGGCCCGGTCTGGAAAATTGGCAACGACATCGTCACAGGTATGTACGGCGAGACGTACCGTTTCCCGGAAGTACCTGCGAATCTGTTCGACCGGCCCACGTTGCTGATGTCGCTGGAAAATTCCGGCTCGCGTAAACAGCAGATCGAAGCTTCGTATCTTGCGGGCAATCTTTCCTGGAATTCAGATTACGTGCTCACGGTGGGTCGCGAGGATAAACCGGCTGACCTGGACGGTTGGGTCACCTTGGTGAACAACAGCGGCACTGCCTTTCACAACGCACGGCTGCAGTTGGTAGCCGGCGATCTCAACCGCATTCAGCCGCCGGCCGCTGCGCCGATGACGCGGGATATGGCGATGGCCAAGGCCGTCCGCGCCGAACAATTCGCGCAGGAAAATTTCAGCGAGTATCACCTCTACACGCTGGGACGCAAGACTTCCGTCGAAGACAAAGAAACCAAGCAGATCAGCATGCTGCAGGGCAGCGGCATTCCGGTCGAAAAGCATTTCGTCATCACTGGGCAGAATTTTTACTACCACAACCAGCAGAATCCCGGTTCGCCTTTCAAAGATAACGTGATGGTGTTTTACAGATTCAAGAACGACGAAAAATCAGGACTCGGGATGCCGATGCCCGCCGGAAACGTTCGGGTCTATCAAAAAGACTCCAAGGGCAACATTCTCTTCGTTGGTGAAGATCGCATCGACCACACGCCGAAGGATGAAATGCTCAACATTCACATCGGCAACGCGTTCGACGTCATCAGCGAGCGCAAACAGACCGATTACAAGCGCGTAGACACCCACACCTGGGAAATGGAATTTGAGATCACGCTGCGCAATCACAAGGACAGCGCAATCACCGTGGAAGTGAATGAGCCGATCGGCGGCGACTGGGAAATGGTCAATTCCAGTCACAAGTACACCAAGACAGCGGCATGGGCGGCGCAATTCAACGTGCCGGTCGCAGCCAATGGAACATCCGTGCTGAAGTACCGCATCCGCGCCCGCTGGTAGCCGGTAGCGCAACCGATCGCTAGTCCCGATCCTGGACAATAGCATCCGCTTCAATCTCCACCAGCATTTCAGGTGCGATGAGCGCGCTCACCTGTACCATACTTGTCGCCGGCCGAATCGTCGCAAAGAATTCTCCGTGCGCTCGCGCGATTTTTTCCCACTCTGCGATGTCGGTAACAAAAATGCGCGTTCGTACCACATCGGCCAGGGTTGCTCCCGCCTTCGCCAGCGCCGCTTCAATGTTTCGAATCGTCTGTAAGGTCTGCCCATGCACATCGCCCACCCCGACGATTTTTCCGTCCGCCCCGGTTGCCGTGGTTCCCGAAACATAGACCGCGTTCCCGATCCGCACCGCTCGCGAGTAGCCCACGATCGGTTCCCACGGCGTGCCACTCGAAATGTTTTTCCGCTCCATCGCGTAGCTCCCTGTTCTCTTTAGCGCCGCTCACTGCGGCTGTTCGCAGCTGCATGCTAAACTGAGTATGACATGACGCTGCCGCTTTGCTGATCGAGCGCCGCACCGACGAAAGCCGGGAAAATACACCACATGCGCTGCAATAATATTCTGGAAGCCATCGGCCACACGCCTCTGGTGCGGCTCAATCGCATCAATCACGGCTTGAAACCGCAAATGTATGTCAAGGCTGACTACACCAATCCCGGCGGCTCGGTGAAAGATCGCATTGGCATCACCATGATCGATGACGCGGAAAAACGCGGTCTGCTGAAGCCCGGCGGTACCATCATCGAGGGAACGTCTGGCAACACCGGTATGGGACTCGCTCTGGTCGCGGCGGTCCGCGGCTATAAAATGGTTTTCACCATCACCGACAAGCAGTCGAAAGAAAAGGTGGATCTGCTGAAGGCCCTCGGCGCCGAGGTTATTGTTTGCCCCACGGCAGTCGAACCCGCCGATCCGCGCAGCTATTATTCAGTCGCCAAGAAACTTGCCCGCGACATTCCCAATTCCTTTTATCCCAATCAGTACGACAATCCCATGAATCCCGCGGCACACTACGCAACCACCGGCCCCGAAATCTGGGAAGACAGCGAAGGAAAAGTCACGCACTTCGTTTGCGGCATGGGCACTGGCGGGACCATCAGCGGAGCCGGAAGATTTCTTAAGGAAAAAAATCCTGCGATTCAGATTGTTGGCGTTGACCCGGAAGGTTCGCTGTACTACGATTTTCACAAAACCGGCCAGGTCGGCAAAGCGCGTACCTATGTAGTCGAAGGCATCGGCGAGGATTTTTTCCCCAGCACCATGGACATGAAAATTCTCGATGATGTCATCCAGGTGAATGACGAGGAGTGTTTCGTCGTCGCCCGTCGTCTCGTCAAGCAGGAAGGCATTTTCACCGGTGGCAGCGGCGGGGGCTGCCTTTCCGCGGCTTTACGCTTGGCAAAAAATCTTGACGAAAAAGCCTGGGTTGTCGCGTTCATGCCCGATACTGGCATGCGTTATCTCAGCAAGGTGTACAACGAAGAATGGATGCGCGAGCGCGGTTACGTTGATTCAGCGGTGGCCATTACCGCAGGCGAAGTCGTCAGCGCCAAACACAAATCCGGCAAGGTTCGCGATCTGGTCATCGTCCGCCCGTATCAAACCGTTTTTCACGCGCTGAAGACCATGCAGGAGCAGGACATTTCGCAAATCCCGGTGTTCGAGGAAACTGCGCTAATCGGCACCGTTTACGAAGACCAGATTCTTACCCTCGCGCTGCAGGGAAAAGATCTGCGCAAACTGGTCATTCGCGAAGTCATGAGCAAGCCACTCCCCAAAGTTTCCAGGTCCGCTCCCGTCGAACGCGTCACCTACATTCTCAGCCACGAAAACCCCGCGGTGTTTGTCGAGATGGACGAAACGCGCTTCGAAATTCTCACCAAGTACGATCTGATGAGCACCGTCGCAAGCCTGATGGAACAAAAGCGCTAAGCACCTGGCAGCTGCACGTTGAATTTATTTTCCGGCGGACATATTGTGAAGATTCTCGATTTCAACGAACGGATCAAGGACTCGATTCTCATCGCCGATGGCGCGATGGGCTCCATGCTGCACGAAGCCGTGGGCCCGCAGCGCTGCTTCGATGAACTGAATTCCACCGAACCGGAAGCCGTCTTTCGCGTGCACCAGGCCTACATCGAAGCCGGCGCGCAAATCATCGAAACCAACACGTTCGGAGCGAATCGCTTCAAGCTCGCGCATCTCGGCCTGGGAGATGAGGTCCAACGCCTAAATTCGCGCGGCGTCAAAATCGCTCGCGAAGCCCGCGAAGCCGCTGCTCGCGAAGTCTTGATTGCCGGCTCCATCGGGCCGCTGGGTCTCGGCGTGCAAGCCCGCCATCCGGAGCCGCAGGAAATCGTTTCTTATTTTCTCGAACAGGCGCAAGCGCTCGAAGAGCGCGGCGTGGATCTGTTCATTCTTGAAACTTTTACCTATATCGAAGAGATTCTTCTCGCCGTTGACGCCATTCGTTCCTTCTCGTTGCTGCCCGTCATCGCGCAGCTCACCTACGCCGACGACGGCACTGCCTATGGCGACTTGCGCCCGGTCGACGCCGCCGCTCAGCTCAAGAACAAAAATGTTCAGGTCATCGGCGCGAACTGCACCATCGGTCCTCAAGCGCTTCTTCCAATCCTGCAGCAACTTACATCGATTGACGACCTTCGCGTCAGCGGCATGCCCAACGCCGGCTTGCCCAAGCGCGAAGGCGACCGCATCGTCTATCCAAAATCTTCGCCGGAATATTTCGCACTGTTCGCGCGCGAGGCAGCCGCAGCTGGCGTACGCATTCTCGGCGGCTGCTGCGGCACAACGCCCGCGCATATTCGCGCTATGGCCGAAGCCGTCAAATCGCTGCGGCCAACCAAGTCAGCGAAAGTGGAAGTGGTGGGCGAAAGCATCAACGTAATGCGGGGAGCAGTCGCGTTTGAGCCGAAAGTCGAGCGCGCTCCAGAAAGCAAACTCTGGAGAAGTATTCAAGACGGAAAATTTCAGGTCAGCGTGGAAATCGATCCCCCCAAGGGCATTGCGCTCGACCGCGTGTACGAGCAAGTGGATAAAATCATGGCCTCAGGCAAAGTCGATGCTATTGACATCAACTCCGGCGCCATGGCCCGCGTCGGCATGGACGCGCTCATCGTCGCGGGTGCCCTCGAAGCCCGCGGGGTCGAAACCATCCCGCATCTCACCACGAGGGATCAAAATATCATCGGCTTGCAAGCCGCTCTGCTTGGTGCATGGACCGTCGGAGGGGTCCGCAACGTCCTCGCTATCACCGGCGATCCGCCTTCTGTCGGTGATTACCCTGAAACCAGCGGCGTTTATGAAGTCGATTCCGTCGGCCTGGTAAAAGTCCTGCATCGCCTCAATCAAGGCACGGACTGGTCCGGCAAAACGCTCGGCGGCGCAACCAATTTCACCATCGGCGTTGCCGTAAATCCCGTCGCTGACAATCTCGACGATGAAATCACGCGCTTCCACGCCAAAATCGAAGCCGGCGCGCACTTTGCCATGACCCAGCCGCTGTTCGATCCACAACACTGGCTGGCGTTCGTCAAAAAACTTGGCGGAAAATCTCCTATTCCAGTGCTGATCGGAATCTGGCCGCTCAACAGCTACAAACAGGCGCTGCGCCTCAACAACGAAGTGCCGGGAATCGTAATTCCCGAAGCGCTCCTCAAATCTCTGGAAGCCGCCGGAACCGCCGCCCGGGATCGCGGATTCGAAGTAGCCCGCGAAATGCTCATCTGGTCTCGCACCGAACTCGCTGGAGCATATTTAATTCCACCGTTCAAGCGCTACGAAGAAGTCCTCGACATTCTCTAAGGCCGGCTTGGGCGAATCCTCAATACACTCCAGGAACCAGCCTCTTTGTCACCCTGCTGTACTGTGCGTATTCCTCTCCAAATGCCTCCCGCAACACCGTTTCCTCCACCTGAATCCGATAAATTAGCGCCGAGGTCGTCGGCACAATGGCCACAACAAAACCCATCCAGTTCCGCGAATGAATTCCAATCGCCACAAACACCATCAGCAAACCCAAATAAGAAGGATGCCGCACCATCCGATACAGTCCGCTACGCATCATCTTCTGCGACTGGCGAATCGCCACGTTGGCACTGAATGATCTTCCCAACGTAAACACCGCCGTCCATCGTATCGCCAGCGCCGCGACCAGCGTCACCACGCTCGCCGTTTTCAGCCACGCTGGCCCGCCAAACATATTCGCCGGCATGCTTCGTCGCATCCACTCGCACGCCGTCACCGAAACTACGACCGCCATCCACAAAATCAGCTGCGACCCGCGATCGCCTACTTTCCCGCCGCTTCTCCTAGTCCGGGTGGCCGCCGCAATTGCCACCTCCGACGCCACCCACGCCCAGTAAAAAGACGCCCACAAAATTGCTGTCATGCCGGCCTTGGTGCTCGCAGTTCAAACTAGCACGAGTGCCGACACCGCGAAGCGGGTTTTAAACAAAAAAAGGCGCTCTCGCTTGCGAGAGCGCCTTCTAGATACTTAGCTTCTTAAGACTTTGCTTTAGCTAGCTTTGCGACGACGAAGGGCGCCAAGTGCCAGCCCGCCGAAGCCCAACAGGATCAACGAAGCAGGCTCCGGAGTGCCCACTGTAGCGCCAGGAGGATCGACAATCGTCAGAGTCGCCGCACCGAGATGGTAGACACCTGGATTTATAGTGATGGTGCCGTCGGAATTCATGGTGAACAGCCCCGGAGCGAAAAATTCGACAGTTTTGGTCATGCTCCCCGTGGCCGCGTAATTTGTGGCTCCCATGTAGCCCAGCGGTCCAATCTGCACGGTGTTAAACGTGTAGCTCCCACCGTCGTAGGTTCCTGAAACATTCATGATATCGATGAGTCCGCCCAATCCCACAATCGACGGAGTCAGGGTTGCCGGCAGGGTGAAACTAATGTTTGTGGCGCCCGAAACCACAGTAAAAGTGTCGAAGTTGTCTGCCTTGGCCGGTTGAACGAACAATAGAGCAACAAAAAGGACCATCCCCGCAACCGAAATTAGCTTACGCATAGCTCTCCTCTGGTTCTTCTCGTTGCGCCAGCCTGCGGAGTAATCTGGACGACCGAGACCTGTACTCTCGTACAGGCGTTTACTGTGCAGGTATCGTTCCAAATCTTGTCGTTCTTTATTTTCAATCACTTACAGGGAGACTACCGAGCTGTATTAGAAATTTTTTTCCGACTTCATGCCATAAAATGCCCATCTAAAACAGCGCAATCGCGTGCAATCTAAGTGACTTACAGTGTCTACTGTACTCTTTTCAGGGTGTCTGCTTTTGTGCACTGGTGTGGTCATGGATAATGCGCCACCCCTCGGGAAATCGCTGAAACACCAGACTAAAAACGCCGCCTACCTCATCGCTCCGCCGCTCCAGGTGCCAACGACCGAGAACGAGGGCGGCTTCTGGCCCCAATTGTCGGATCTCCAAGTCCGAAAACTCCAATTTGCCCATGGTTTTCTTGTCCGGATACTGCTTTCGGTACCTTTCAAGGAGACCATCGTACCCACGGACGATTCCATCGCTGCCCGCAAAGGTCAGCTCCGGTGAGTTCCAGTAGCCGCTTTCAAGGAAAGCGGCAATATCGGCACGGTTCCAGGCAGCCTGTTGGGAAGCCAAAACGGTCCCGATGGCCTGATTTAAGTCACTCGAAGTGACTGTATTTGTTGCACTTACCCGATTCTTGCTGCGCCCGCCCGCCGAAGTGTTCGCCAGCCCAATTCCCAAAAACGCTACTACTAAGACCCACACTCCGAGTTTAGTTCGCATTCGCTCTCCGGCGCCCAGCTCCGCCAGGCGCATTTGTTCTCAATCGGTTACGACGCAAAGGACCACTGGCGATAGTACCTCGGAGCTATGGCGCGTTACAGCTGCTGCGGGCAAAATGTTTCCAGAGGCAAGCGATGTTCTCGGTACTCATACTCGCAATTTCGATCGTGGCACTCGCCCAATTCGGAGCCTTTTATTGGCGTGCCGTTGTCGTTGGAATTGCTGCGCAGCCTGTTTCCGGCCAAGTGCTGGCTGCCGCTAACGTTGCTACCGGAACGCTGTGCGGCGACGATTACCGCTCGCTTGCGCAACTCCACCAGTTGACCCCAGACATCTGCGCCAAGTCATCCGGCCTCGGTCTGGTGCCGCTGTACTTCAAATTCTGCCGCGTGATCGGAAAGCTGGCCTCGGGCCGGGTTGCCGCACTGGCTAACTGGGCCGAAAGCGAGCGCATTCTCTGCGCCCGTTACGCCGCCGTGCAGATCGATCGCCGCCTGCAGTCTAACCTCGAGCTAGCCGCGTCGATGCGCTCCTGCTAGCACCAAAGAGCTTGCTCTTTGCAGTGTCCCGCGACAAAATCCTGACCAATAATCCCTAGGAGTAGGGATTGGCCTGTCTCGCGAAGACCTACAAAGAACTCCGGCTTCTCCATTTCATGTTCGTTCTTACCTGGTTCTCTTTATTTTGTGCATTCAAGTGGCAAAGCCTCAAGCGCGGACAGTGCCGCCGACGATTCCCTATGCCTTGCCGGCCATGGTGATCACTAGACGTTGCGGCGGGAGTTGCACTACGCCAGAAGCGCGTTGACGCCCCCGGGGAAGTCCTGCGCCTCGAGCCGGAAAGTGGTGCAGCGCTCGCGCAATGGCGCGGCGGAAATATCTTTTCGTTTGCCCAAGCCGAAACCGTAACTCGGTTCGCAGTTGCGCGGAAATTTCTTGGCGCAAGCTGGGCAGTCGCCGGGATTTACTTGTTACTGGGACTCGTCTTGCCGCTGCTGTGGACTCCGCGGCTGGAGATAGCTAGCGACTGAGCCGCCATTCAGGAACCGACAAGTGTCGGTGCAATGCCCTCGGGCACGGGCCTTAGCGGATTGTTAGTAAGCCCAGCGCAGAAGAACACTGCCGGTTGTATACCCGGCGCCCACAGCCATCAGCAGCACCAAATCACCCTTTTGCAATTTTTGCTGGTCCACGGCGTCGCGCAAGCCCAGCGGAATTGTCCCGCCCGTGGTGTTTCCGTAGCGATCGATATTAACCATGACCTTCTCGTCCGGCAGCCCGAGCCTCTCCTGCATGGCCCGGATGATGCGCAGATTTGCCTGATGCGGCACCACCAGGGCGATGTCCTCGCTCTTAAGGCCGTTGCGTTCCACCATGTGCGCGGCCAGCTCCGCCATGCGGCGTACCGCGTATTTAAAGACGGCCGAACCTTCCTGGTGAACGTAATGCATTTTTTTGTCCACGGTCTCGTGAGTCGAAGGGTGCAAGGATCCGCCGCCGGGCATGTACAGATATTGCCCGCCCGACCCATCCACATCGTGTTCGAAATCAAGAATGCCTTCGCCATCCGCCGCTGGCTCAAGCAGAACGGCGCCAGCTCCATCGCCAAACAGCACGCAGGTCGCGCGATCCTGATAATCGAGAATCGAAGTCATGGTATCGCTGCCGATGGCCAGCACCTTTTTGTGTGCGCCAGACCCCACAAACTGCGCGCCGACCGTCAGCGCGTACGCGAATCCGGAACACGCGGCGGACAAATCGAAGCCCCAGGCTTTTTTTGCGCCGATGCGGTCCTGTACCAGGCAGGCGGTCGCTGGGAAAAGCATGTCCGGCGTGACGCTGGCGACGATAATCATGTCAATGTCAGCCGGATCGGTGTTGGTCTTGGCCAGCAATTCCTTGGCGGCTGCGGTCGCCATATGAGAGGACGCCATGCCCTTGTCCACGACGTGACGCTGCCGGATGCCGGTGCGCGTGCGGATCCATTCGTCATTGGTATCCACGATTCTTTCCAGGTCCTCGTTGGTCATCACTCTCGGCGGCAGGAACCCGGCCACGCCTGTAATCTTCGCTGCGATGCGATGCGACATAACACCCCTTGCAGGACTCGCCAGTGGAACAAAGGAAAAAGAAGTTTATGCGATGCCGCGCATCGCGCACAAGAGTTGCGCGCCGAATGGCACAAATAGAATCTCAGAAGCGAAAAAGATAGCTGACTTTCACGAAGAACAACTGATTGTTGCGGTTGGTAGGACTCTCCTGGTAGAAAACCGAAGGGGTTGGAATCGTTTGATCGAGCGCCAGGTTATTCAGGCCGCTGTTGTAGCCCACGTAGAGTGCGGTGCCGGGGTGCAGCAAATACGTCAGCAAGACGTCGGTCGGAAATTGTTTGGTCGGAGGAAGCGGCCCGCCGGCGTAACTGCCCAGATTGGTTTGCAAATTGAGAAGTCGGTTGTTGGCCAGGGTAGCGTCGTAATCCACAATCACGCGCAGCGACAATTCTTTGCTGAACTGATAGTTTACTTTGGTGCGCAGCAGATAATTATTAAATATGGATTGACCCGGCCTGAAACCTGCAGGAGTCGAGTCCGCGCGCGTACCCAGCCGATAATAAATTGCAGTCTCGTCGACGCGGAATCGCGCCGAGGGCCGCACCGTAAATCCCAGGTTCACTCGTTTGACATTTCCGAGGAAAGGGCTCAGTTGATCGCCGGGGAAAAAATTTTCTCCGATGCCGCTTGTGAATCGACCGGTGAGCGCCAGCCACTTATAGATGGCGGAGGTGCCGTAAATTGAAGTGCTGTGCTTGCGGAACGGAATATTGTCGAACAGTTCGTAACCTTCGCCCCGGCTGACCGTAAACGTGGAGTTGCGCGTGAGGTCCAGCTGCACACCCAACGCGGCCGTCCAGTCTTGCAGCACGTTGTCGTGATCCCAGTCGATGATCTCGCTGGCGATGGGGCCGTAATCCACAATGGGGTGAAGGTTAGGGCGCCAGAGATAGCTGGCCAGCGAATAACTCTGCCGAATATCCACGCGTGGAACGAAACCAAGTTCCGCGCAAAAACCGGCTGAGAAGTCGTTGTATTCACTGAGGAAATAAAATTTTCGGCCGGTGTAGGAAACATCCGCATACAGGCTGTTGCCCTGCTGCGAGACAGCGTTCGCCGGCGAAACGCCAGTTTGCGCTGCCGCTTCGAACTGTTGACAAAGCTGCGGCAGATTGATGTCCTGCCGCGTCCAGCTGTGCGTGGCCTGAAAATCGGCGACCCAATGCGGAGAAAATTTCAGGCGCGCATCCAGCGAGAGGATGCGATTGCTGGTGTCCGCAAAATCGCGCGTCGAAGCGAAAGCTCCGATGTAGGATTGCTTGCCAAATTCACGAGCGATCCGCACCACGCCGTCAAGCGCGCGAGTGTCATATTCGCTGCCGGGGATTTGTCCTTGCCCCGGTTGCCGATCGTCTATCACCAGCGCGCCCAGCGTCCAGTCTCCTGCTTTCCCCGTCAAGCGCGCGCCGAATTGCGGGTTCGCGATCTGGCGCGAGAAAAACAAATCCACCGGCGTTTGAAAGAAGCCGGCATTCTCGATAAAGAATGGCCGCTTTTCCGGAAACAGGACCGCGAAGCGTTGATTGATGGTTACCTGTGGATCGTCGCTTTCCACCTGGCTGAAATCCGGATTGAGCGTCACATCGAAGGTAAGCGCGTCTTTCGCTACGAATTTCGCGTCCAGACCGGCGCGGTGTTCGAATGTGTCCTGATAGGCCGGTGGTGGGCCGGCGGAAGTCACGGTTGGCTGGTTCAAGAAATGATCGCCGGCCAGTAAACCGTAGGGGATGAACTGCATATTGCGGCCCGGTGAAACCTGATCCAGTCCGCCGACCGGTTGGAATTGCTGCGTGATTCCTTCCACTCGCTGCGTGATGTACGGCCAATAATCGTATTCGCTTTTTCGCAAAATGACGCGAGACAGCGCAACCCCCCAGGTCTGCTGCGGCGCATGGGAGAAGCGCAGGCTCTTGAAGGGAATGGCGAACCATACGATGTAGCCGTCCGCCGTAAGGCGGCCTTCGTTCTTCCAAAGGGTGTCAAAACTGTAGTCGTAATTCTGGCCCTCGGTGTAGATCGAATCTTGCTGGATGCCAAGGGGATTCGAAAAGAAAACGTAAGCCCGGTGGTGGTCGCGAAAAGTGTCGAGCAAGACGCCGACGCCGTCGTCCTGCAACACGTCCTCGCGTTTGGAAAGATGCGCGCGCACCTGGCCATCATCGCGGCACACGAAAACCACGTAAAGGTTCTTATCGTCGTAGGAAAGATAGGCGGTGGTTTTCTCGCTGGCCGGGGTGCCGTCTCCGGGAACGTTCTGCCGGAAATCGCTCACGGCAAGTTCCGCTTCCCGCGGTTTGTTTTCCAGGAAGTCCTCAAGCCTGGGCGGTTTGCCTATGCGCGGAATTTGCGCAAGCGGAATCGTGGCTCCGCCGGGTTGCGGAAGAGAGGTTTTCTGGGCCACTCCCACTACGGCGAAACACAAAACTACCCACCCAACCAAAATACTTCGGATCCAGGGCCCCATGCGATGTACTGCTTATAGCTGTTGAAGCGACTTGGCGCAACAGTATAGTCGTACTGTTGCTTTATGATTAATCTCGATCCGGCAATATCTGGTAACGCCACGTCAAGTCGGCGGACTTTTTTAACGTTGCCGCTACCGAACAATACTTCTCTTCACTCAGTTGGATCGCGCGCTTGACGGCGCTTTCTTCCAATTTGCCGCGCAGGCGGAACAGAATCTCAAGTTTGTTCCACACTTGCGGGTAATCCGCGGCCCGTTCGCCCGAGCAAATCACTTCCAGCGACTCCAGTTTCTGGCGCTTCTTTTCCATGATGATGACGATATCGGTAGCCGTGCAAGCGCCCAGCGCCATCAGCAGCAATTCCATCGGCCCCGGTCCGGTATTTGCGCTGCGGTCGGAATCCATCGCCAGTGCATGGCCCGACGGGCTGATGGCCACAAATTTTTGTTCACCGATCCATTGTACTTTTGAAGTTTGCATTGCGTCGCTCCGTTCAGAAGCGAACAGGATAGCAGTATCCGGAGCCCGCGACTCCTTAGGCCTAGCTGGTTCTGGTTTGCGTCAGGGATGCAACTTCGATGATGGGATTAGCCTGCTGCCGCATCACGCGCACAAAAATCTCCACGATGCGCGCGTCAAACTGCGCGTCGGCGCAGCGTTCCAATTCCGCCAGGGCTTCGTCCGCCGGACGCCCCTTCTTGTACGTGCGGTCGCTGGTGATGGTGTCGTATGCGTCGGCCACCGCGACGATCCGCGCGCCAAGCGGTATGCCCTCTCCGCGCAACGCATGTGGGTAGCCGGAGCCGTCGAAATATTCGTGGTGGTGCAAAACCATTTCGCGAATGCGTGCCAAAGGCGTTAGCGGCTCCAGAATTTTCGCGCCAAAGATCACATGCGACTTCATGGTTTCCCACTCGTCGGGATTGAGCGGCCCGGATTTGTTCAGAATCTGTTCGGGAATTCCCACCTTACCGATGTCGTGCAGCACCGCGCCCAAACGGATTTCGTCAATCTCCGCCTCGTTCATTTCCATGGCCTCGGCGATCAAAGCGGCGTACGCCGACACCTTCTGCGAATGTCCCTGCGTGTAGTGATCCTTCGCGTCGATCGCGAACGCCAACGACGTCACCGTGTCCAGTACGGCCTGCGGCAATGCCTGCGGCCCCGCGTTCTCCGGCACTTCCGGGGCGACCGTTATTCCGTTGCCCGCTTCGGTGGCTGCCAGCGACTCGGTAAACTGCTTCAGGCGCTGGTAAATCTCCTCGAACGCCTCCGGGCCGGTGGCGAACAATCGCTTCAGCGTCACCCCCAGATACGCTTCCAACACATCTTTTTTCCATTTTTTCGCTTCGCCCGGATCGAAATGATCCGCGGTCGAAACGGCGTTGCCGCCCTGATGCTTCGATAAGTACATCGAAGCGTCCGCGACCTGAATCAATTCCTGAGGTGAAGACCCGTGCAGCGGATAGCAAGCGATACCGAAGCTCGCGGAAACATTTTTTTCGCGCAGCAAATTGTCCGCGCAGACCCAGCTGCGCAGCTTCGAAGCCAGTTGCCGCGCCTGTTCCATGGAAGTTTCCGGCATCAGGATCACGAATTCGTCGCCCCCATAGCGCGCCACCACGTCGGAGCGCCTGCAATTAGCTTCCAGAATGTGCCCGACGCGTTGCAACACCAGGTCGCCTTCCAGGTGGCCGTAAAAATCATTCACGAATTTGAAGCGGTCCAAATCCATCAACACCAGCGCAAAAGCGCGGCCGGCGCGCGTCGAGCGCTTCCATTCCGCCGACAGCGCTTCCATGAAGAAGCGGTGCGTCTTCACGCCGGTCAAGCCATCGGTGATGGCCTGCTCCTGTGCCTTCTGGAAGGTCAACGCGTTATGCAGCGCTCCGGCGATCAAATCGGCCAGCGTGCCGAGAAGCAGCACTTCTTCTTCACTGAAGTTAATGTCTTTCGAGGATTCGACATACAAGACCCCGTGCAATTGTTCCGCGAAGAAAATCGGCAAGGCCACCGCGGAAGCGGTGTCGGCCATCATCGGCTTCAAAGCCGCATCTGCCGCCTGCGCCGTGTGGAACGTCGCTGTATTTCCGTTGCGAGCGACATTGCCGACCAGTCCCGTGCCCAGCAGAATGCGTTGCCCGAGCGCGCCACGGCGGTTTCCGGCTTCGGCCTGAATCACCAGCTCGCGCGTCGAGTACTCCAGCACCGCGATCCCGATGTGGTCATAGGTGAGCCCGCTCTCCAGCTCTTCGGTCATTTTGGCCAGCATCTCATCCGGATTCAACGTTCCGATGGCGTGCCGTGAAATCGTATTGAGCAACGTCAAGTGGCGCGCTTTGGTCCGTTCCTCCTGGAACAGCCGCGCATTTTCGATGGCGATACTCGCTTCGCTCGCCAGCACCCGCAGCAATTCCAGGTGGCCTTCGTCAAACGCCTTGTCTTCATCGGAGAAAACCGCCATGGCGCCGATGGCCCGGTCGTACGCCACCAGCGGCACGCAGCAAAAACAACCCCGGCTGCGGATCGGCTCCACGCCCAGCTTTCGCGCTTCTTCCAGGAAGTTCTCGCGAATCAGGATTGGCTGCCGCGTTCGAATCACAAATTCAGTCAGAAAATTTCCCGCCGGCCGTACTCGCTGCGATCGCCGCTCGCCATCGATAATCTCCAGATCGAAATGCATTTCATTGCGAACCGTATCGAGTGATGCGATGTAGAAATTCTCCACATCGATCAGGCGCCGCAACTCTTCCCAAATCTTGCGCAGCAGATCTTCCTTGTGCAGCGTCGAGCTTAGCGCGCGGCCAATCTCGTTCAGCACGTGCAGTTCTTCCGAGCGCCGCGATGTCTGTTGAATCAGCAAACTGTTTTCCACTGCCATCCCGATTTGATGTCCGAGAGCCAGCAGCAGTCGCAATTCCGCGGGAGTAAACCGCCGCGCGTCCGGCGAACCCAGCAACAGCACGCCAAAGGCCTGCTCTTTCGCTTGCAGGCTGATCGCAACCACGCTGCGCAGGTGTTGTTCGAGCGCCAGTTTGCGGAACCGCCGAATCTGTTCTTCTTTCTCCAGCGCCATCAGCGAGTCGTCGCGCAAATCGCGAAAACCCATCAAACCGCCCAGCCGCGACACCAGCGTTACCAGATAGTCGTCCAGTCCCTCTTCCTGCGCCACGCGGCAGAATTCATCCTTTAATCCCACCGCAACCACCGAAGTCGGCCCCTGCGGATCGCCATGGTTCAGAAACAACGCGCCGGCCGGAAGACGCACCACGCCCAGGACCCGGTCCAGCGCTTGCGACAGCATGCGATGAATTTCGCCGCCCGCGAAACTCGACGCCGCGAGATTCAAATTCGACAGCGCCAGCATGTTACGCTCGACGCGGCGCTTCTCTTCCTCGTACAGCGCCATCACCATGAGCATCGCGGCGAACGTAGCCGGCAGCGCGGAAATCGGATCGAGCGCCACGTGCAGCGAATCCAGGCGCGCCTGGAAGGAATAAAAAATCAGTCCCAGCGAAGCCCACGCAAAAAACACCACCGACAGCAGCCAGTCAGCCAGCGTTTCCTGCAGCCTGCTTTCTACCCAGAATTCGACGCCCACGGCGGAGTAGATCGCAAAAGCCAGAAACGAAACGGGGAAGGGAAATACGCTTGATGCGTTAGCCACGGTCCACACCAGCACCGCCGCGCCCACGCCCATTGCCGCGCCGGACATCAGCGATCGATGAGCGTATTGCCGCGCGCCAAGAAAAAAGAAAATCCCCGCGCCCGCGAACAACCCTTGCCCGACCGCGCTCTGCGCCGCGTTCATGCCGGCGACCCCGCTCAGCCCGCTGCCAAGATAATGCAGCGCCAGCATGCTCCAGCCCGCCGTCCAGTAGAGGAGATACGACTGGCGCTTCAGGTTGTACACATACGCGAAGTAGCCCGCCACAAGCGCCGTGGCCACCAGTAACGCTAACGAAATCAGGCCGGAATCAATCAAGGAACCTATCGCTTCTCCGTCTCGCAACTTGCAGACGGCTGCGCCTGATTCGCATCGCGACGCGAACCGGCGTGCGCAGCAAGCGGGCATCTGGCCACTTTCCCGAGGACTGGCGTGTGCTGTTGCCCGAGCGTTCCTGCACAAAACAAAGTACTTGCGATTATGAGTCAGGGAAATTTAAGTGTGCAAGCGTACCGCAGTACTGTGTGCGTAAGTGATAGCAGGGCTTCCAAGCTGGCCTGTGGAAATCCGAGAGCAGCCTTGCCAAGTGATAAACGACTGCGGTTGGACGCTGTTCCGCCCATGCATTACACTGGTTGATTACAAATTCAGAAAAAAGCGCAAAAGGTCAACAAATCTCACATGCCCGACAACCCATCCGATCCTATTAATTCCGGAATTAGGGTAAGATTTGCCCCTTCGCCCACCGGCTACCTCCACGTCGGCGGCGCCCGCACCGCCCTTTTTAACTGGCTTTTCGCACGCGGCAACGGCGGCACCATGATCCTGCGCATTGAGGACACCGACGCCGAGCGCAACAAGCCCGAGCTGGTCAACGGCATCCTCGAAGGCTTGCAGTGGCTCGGCGTGGACTGGGACGAAGGTCCCTTTTATCAGTCGCAGCGCTCCGCGCTGTATCTGGAAGCTGCCAAAAAATTGCTCGCTAACGGTTCCGCGTTTCTTTGCTACTGCGCGGCGGAAAAATATGTCGGCGGCGATCACGCTGGTGACGGCGCGGAAACGCAAAAAGTCCGCCGCGTGACTCGCTGCTCTTGCCGCGACGGCAAACCTTCCATGCCCGACGTCAAGCCCGCGCTGCGCTTCAAAGTCCCGGTCAGCGGAACCACCAAGTTTCTCGATGCCGTGTTCGGCGAGCGCGAATTCGCCAACGACGAAATCGAAGACTTCGTCCTGATGCGCTCCGGCAAAGGCAGTGACCGCTCTGCGGTCGCCGTTCAAGACGAACAATTCGGCCAGGCCATGTACCAGATGAGCGTTGTGGTGGACGACGTGGACATGCGCATCACCCATGTAATTCGCGGCGCCGATCACATTTCTAACACCCCCAAACAAGTGCTGCTGTACCGCGCGCTGGGCTCAGACATCCCCATCTTCGCCCATCTTCCGCTGATTCTCGGCCCCGACAAATCGCGCCTCTCCAAGCGCCACGGCGCCACCGACGTCAACATGTACCGCAGCGAAGGTTTTCTTCCAGAAGCCTTCCGCAATTTTCTCGCGTTGCTCGGCTGGTCTCCCGGCGGCGATGAAGAATTCCTGCGCACCAGCCAATTGCTGGAAAAGTTTTCTCTGGAGGGCGTCAGCCGTGTCAACGGTGTTTTCGATCGCCCCAAGCTCGAATGGTTCAACACACAATATCTGCAGAAGCTGCCCATCGAAGAACTTCTCCCCTACGTCGAAACGCAACTGAAGAGCAGCAAACTCTGGAAAGACGAGTGGGCCACGGGAGCCGGCCATGAGTGGTTCTCAAAAACTGTGGATTTACTCCGCCCGCGCGTTCGGCTGCTGCCCGATTTCGCCACCTGGTCGCGCGCATTTTTTTCTGATGAGTTCGAGCGCGACTCCGCCGCCAAAGACAAATTCTGGAAAGAGCCGGCCAAAATTAAAGACTTGCTAGCAAAAACCGCAGAAGCGCTCGCCGCTCTGCCCGGGTGGAATCACGATGCCTGCGACCATGCCACCCGCGCCGTCGCCGAAGCCGCAGGCGTCAAAGCCGGACTGCTCATCAACGCGATTCGCGTCGCCATCGTCGGTCAGGCTGTTGCGCCGCCCTTATTCGACACCATGGTCGTCCTCGGCCAGGAACGGGTAGTACGCCGCCTTCGCGACGCACTCTGCGAAACCACCTGACGGTTACATGCTCAAGCGTCGCCCGAACGGCGCGACTTAGACATTGCTAAGAAACCGCCTGCCGGGAACGCCAAACTCCCGATTGGCGGCAGGAGACGGCAACAGTTCACCATGCGCCGGTCATTGCGAACCCGGCGATCGAAGATTCCGGCCCGGTCAGAAAGGAATCTCGCCGGTGCCTCCAGTCCAAGAAAAAAGCGTATATGAGTTCGCGACGCAAGTTCTTGCAGCAGCTTGGCGCAAGGCAAACGGCCCACTCCGCGCACAAATGCCCGATTCCGATTTTCCCGTACTGCTCACCCTCGAAGCATGGCAATTGCGCTCGATCTCTCCAGACCATTTGACCAGCTAGTTCCCCTGGGGTGCCCCAGGTACCGCATTTGCGCCGGGGGGTTCTTCTGACCTTGGTTTCATTTTCCGAGCATTCTATGGCGAGTCTTGCGACTCCTTCATGTCTCCACGATTCATGTCACAACATCGTCGCGTCAACGAAGCTGCTGCCTCCCCGCTCCCATCTGCTTCTCGAATTTCTTATGAAACACCGTCACTCCCATTACCGGCTTATCTTCCGTCCCGCTGATCGTAATAGGCAATTCCGTCCCCGCTCCGTCCTTGGAAAAAAATGGATCAATCGCCTTCAAAAAAAACGATTTTACTCCCGGCACGGTCTGCGAAAGCTTGGCCTGCATCTTTAATTTTCCTTGCAGGTCAATCTTGCGCCCGTCCATTTCGTAAGTGCCCGCGAGTTCAACGTCCGCTCCCGGAACCGAAAACGTCAATTTCGAAAAGTGAACCACGCTGTCTTTCATCTGAAAAACGCCCTTCATGTCCGTCACCGCGCTGCCCGCATCCTCGTCGCTCAGCTGACCCTGCGCGTGCCTGCTGAAGTTTTGCAATTTCTCCCGTACTTCGGAGTTGCTCCACCGCGCGCTGGTCACTGCGAAACTGCCGTCCAGCGTCATTTTTTCAATCACTCTTTCCGTGCCCGGTGGCAGATGAAGTTTAGCTTTGATATCCACTGGCCCGCGCAAAAACGGCCGATCCGAATTGATCGCCAGTTGCAAAATGTCCTCGATGCGCGCTTTCGGCGTCGTTACCTCTAGCAAAATGTTATGGCCCTTTTTCGGCACGTTTTCCACGCTGCCCGACGCCACAATCACCGATCCGCCCAGTAACGCATGCACTGGATGCAGCAGCGTGTCGCCATTCGTTCCGTCCACCGTCGCGGAAAAATCCGTGCGCAGCGCCACCGGCTTTCCCACCGTGTCCAGGGAAAAATCCGGCGTCGTGGTCTCTCCGTTCACTTCCAGGTTATTCAGCTGCCCTTTGAACTCTCCGGTCGACGATAAAATCCCCGCAATACCGGGAAACGGCCCGAGATCGGCATTTTCGAATCCATAGCTGCCCAACACCGGAGTATCCCCAGGCACAGCAATATTCCACGGGCCGAACTGTCCTCTGGTTTCAATTTCGCCCTTCGGCTTGGCGTTGGTCAGCGTCCCGCGAAAGAAAAACGATTTGTTCAATCCTACTTCCGTCAGCACCAGCCGATGGATATCCCAATCCAGAGGATCCTTTCCCGGTTTATTGGAAAAAACCAGCAGCACCGTCCGGTCGCATTCAATCTGCGTGACCGTCACCGGCGGCATCCGGCGGATCTCGTTGGAAAGCGGAGGCGTATCGCCGGCCCGCGCCTCCCGCGGAGGAACCGTAATAACCATCCGCTGGATGTGAACGTGACTGATGCGATGCGGCGCTCGGAAAATTCCCCAGAATCCCAATTCGAAAGAAAACTTTTCGATGCGGATCATAGGCGTGCTCTCGGGCCGGTTGCGATAGTGGATCGACAGCCCTTCACCGCTTACTTGCATTCGCGGGAAAACCCGTACGTGGAAATCTTCCAAGTCCACTTTGCTTTGGAATCTCGCTGACAACAGTTGCACCAGCCAGTCCCGTGTCCGCAATTCTGCGTCGCGTTTGCGCGAATACGCCGCGGCCAGCAGCATCCACAGAAACAGCAACGCTGCCGCCGCCGCGATCCCGACGGTTTTACCGGCTTTCGAGAATTTCATGCCGGAAGTTTCGCAGACTGGCTGCGCGTTTCGCTACTGTTTCTGGAACAATTCGCTGTGGCTAGGGTGAGATTCTTGCGCCGATACATGAATTACTGCATCTACCGGCAGCGTTGCCGGCGGCAAGCAAACGTCGGTGCTGCACGCCTGATAGTGCAGTTTCAAAGCAATGTGCTGTTCGCCCAGCGGGGCGTTCATTGCCACTGTGACCGGAAGCCGCAGCACCACGGTGTCGGTGTAAACATTCAGCGGCTTGTCTTTGGTGAAGTTGAATTTATGCAGCATCCCTTTCGGGTACTCGACCGCACCAGTTTTAAATCCGGCCGGCGCGTCCGCTTTCAAATCCGTGGGAATCAGATAATCAAAGGTCGTCTCGCGGGCGTTCACGTGATAGCCATCGCGAATTTTCATTACCACCGCGATTTGCAGTTCCTTCCCGCGCGCCACCGGTTCGAACGACGTGTAGGCGCTCGGCTTCACCACGTCGCGCGCTGCGGGAATCTGCGAAAACAGTGATCCAGTCAATGCCAGCGCTGCCACCGATGCAACAGCAATTCTAGCGCGCCGCAATTGCCCGTCCGAATTCGATTTCATATCTTCACTTCGCTTCCCAACTGCTGCGAAATCACCCGGCTCATCACTGCAAAAATATCTTCGCCGGTTTTTTCCAGCACAAAGGAATTCTTCGTTTCAGACCAGCCCAGCTTGAAACTTGTAGACAGCGCTGAAATCCAGATCTCGCGCACCGGCGTGTTCGGCGAGATCACGAACTTGGCCGGTTCCGGCGCTTCGAAAATTACTTCCAGCTTGCCGCTTTCCCCTTCCACATCAAACCCATGCTCGTCGCCCGCATCCAGCATGCGCCGCTTCAACTCTTCGAACGCGGTTCCGCTCTTCCTCTGGAACTCGTGTTCATTCAGGGTCGCCATGAACTTACAGAGCTCCCTCAATCAACTTGGAAATTTCTTCCTCGTTTATGATGCCCGTGACTCGCTTGAGCTGTTTCCCATCCTTAGAAATCAGCACACTAGTCGGATATCCGAGCAATCCGCCGAATTTTTCCGCGACCCCTTCATTGCCGATCATGATGGGATAATTCATCGGCAATTTCTGCCCCTTCACGTCATAACGTTCCTTGGCCACGAACGGCGCCACTACTGGTTTACCCTCTTCATCCATCGCCACTCCCAGTACCGTGAATCCCTTGGGGCCGTACTTGTCCTGCATTTCGATCAGCCACGGAATTTCCTCGCGGCACGGATCGCACCACGTCGCCCAGAAATTCACCAGCACCACTTTGCCTTTGTAATCCGCCAGCGTCACACTCTTGTCGTCCAAATCCTTCACCGAAATATCCGGAGCCGGTTCGCCCGCTTTCATCGTCGTGGGCCGCATCGACGCGCTGGTATGAACGCGCGTAGCCTTATCCGCGACATACACCACTATCGTCGCCGCAATCACAATCGCCAGAATTAAAATTATCTTCTTCATCTTTTGGTCACTCGGCTACGTTGCGTTCGGAATGACAACAATGCGCCCTTCCAGTATAGCGCCGCGCGCATTTCCCGCGCCGAACATCTCCTATTTCCCGCCCGTCAGCGCCCGCTCTAGCCACAGCGCTACGCTGTTCAGAAAACTCAGTTTGCCCGCCAGCCACGTCAGCTTGTTCAAAAACACCAGCCCGCCCACAAACAACAGCAGCGCGCCGCTGAATAGTTCGACGGCGTGCAGATACTTTCGGAAGCGCTGGTAAAATTTTAAGAATTGTCCGATACCCAGCGCGGTCAGCAGGAAGGGAACTGCCAGTCCCGCCGAGTACACCGCGAGTAGCAGCACTCCGCGCGCAATCGTATCGCTCGCAGCTGCTAGCGCCAGCACCGTCGCCAGGATGGGCCCGATGCACGGCGTCCAGCCAAACGCAAAAGCGAACCCTAGCAGGAATCCGCTCCAGATTCCCGGCTGTGTCGCGGAACTGCGCAAATGCACGTCGCGATTCAGCCAGCGCGCCAGTGCCGGTCCCAAAAACCCGATAATCGAGAGCGAGAAAAAGTGTACCGCGCCCAGTCCCGCAAACAGCGGCCCGTGGTGGATCAGCGCCACCACCCCCAGCGCCACCAGAACAGCGCCGAGAATAATTCCCGATCGCAGATTCAGCCGGGCCAGAGCTCCAACCAGGTGCAACCCGAACAAAATGATCAGCGCGCCCGCAATCGGCGCAAGCGTGTTGCGATTTTCCCGAAGGAAAGATCCGACAGCGCTCGCCGAGGCTCCAAAGGATATGAAAACCACCGAAAAACCGACTACGAAGGAAAGCGCCGACGAAAACAAGCTGCCTTTGGGCTGCTGGCCCTGCCGCAGTTGTTCCATGCCGATTCCGCTGAGCATGGAAATGTAGCCCGGCACCAATGGCAGTACGCACGGCGACAGAAACGATACAAGGCCCGCAAGAAACGCTGCGGCAAGCGATACGTCTGGTGTCATTCGAACGATGGCTCCGAAAAGTGCGGCTCCGACAAGGTTTGTTGCGTCGAAAAGTCCGGCTGTGAAAAACTTGGCATCGAGAACACTTCGATGCCCGATCTCTCTAGAAGTGTCGTGGATTTCCACGCACCCGCGTCAACGGCTTGTCACATTCTCGCATGGTTTCGCTTGCATAAGCCCGGCGGCGCGGGCTGGCGCCGACACCTGCAAGCGAAATTTGACGTTTTTCATCATCCCACTAAACATTCGCATACGTAAACTGTATGGAATCAGCGGCTTGCGGTATTGCATTCTGGCGGATGGATTGCTCCCCGCAAACTCGAGGATTCGCCGCTCATGTTCTGGACGCCCAACAAAGTCACCGCCCTTCGGGTAATGGTTGGCTTTGCAGCCGTGGCTTTGTTCGGACACGGCACCTGGGCGAACCTGGCTGCCGTGACTCTGACGGTCGCTTCGATCGCGCTCGATGCGTTAGACGGCCATCTCGCGCGTTCGAAGCAGATGGCCACTCCGCTCGGCGCGCAAATTGACATCCTCGGTGACCGGATGATCGAAAATATGTTCTTCACCTATTTCGCGGTCGTCGGAATGGTTTCACTGTGGCTGCCGGTGCTATTTTTCGCGCGTGGGGCGGCGACGGATCTTCTGCGCGGTTTGGCGTTGAAGGCGGGGCACTCCGGGTGGGGAGCGAACGCGATGCTGCAAACGAGGTGGGGACGCGCGCTAGTGGCTTCGCGCTGGAGCCGCGGCCTGTACGCCGCGCTGAAGTGCGCGTGTTTCTGCTACCTGGGCTTGGAGCTGGCGTTGACGCGCGGGCCGGTGGCGTTGCTCGGCACCATCGCCAGCGAAACGCATCTAACCATAAGGACCATCGCGCAGATGCTGACCTGGTCCACCGCGGCGTTTTGCCTGCTGCGCGGACTGCCGGTGCTGGTGGAAGGTTGGAAATTCTTTGCGCTCGAAACGGTAGCGGTGCGCACGCGCAAGTCTTCGCCGAAAGTCGCATGAGGAAGTTGAGGAGATAAAGCAAGTTCGGCGAATACACGCGATAGGAAAGCGAATTTTCGAAAGCGTTGGAAGCAGAGGCGAAGCGGATGAACGCGGCATTTTTCGATATTGATGGAACATTGCTGGCGAAGCCTTCGCTGGAGCGAAGGCTTTTCTGGGAGCTGCAACGACGCGGGAAAATTCCCGCGCGCAATTATTTGCATTGGCTCGTGGAAACAGTTCGACTCGGCCTGTGCGATCCGCAAAATATTCGTTCCGCGGTGCTGGCCAACAAAAAATATTTGCGCGGCGTGCACGCAAGTGTTGCTTCCAGGGACGCAAGGAACGCAGCGTCATTTGCGGAAAATCGATCGCCGGAATTTTTTCCGGCAGCGATTCAGCGTGTTTGGTGGCATGCGCTGCGCGGCGATGCCATTGTGCTGGTGAGCGGGACGCTCGCTCCTCTGGCTGAACTCGTGCGGTTCGCGCTGGAGCGCGAACTGTTGTGGCGCGGCGTCGAGGGCAGAATATTTTCGATCGCGACGCAGCTGGAAATCGTCGATGGCCGCTGGACCGGCGCAGTCTCGGGCAAGGCAATCTTCGGCGAAGAAAAGGCTCTTGCCGTGAAATGTTTTGCGCGCGCGCAAAATATTTCGCTGGCGTGTTCTAGCGCGTACGGCGACTCTTCCTTGGACCGCTCTATGCTCGGTCGCGTGGGCCATGCGTTTGCGGTGAATCCCACACGGCGATTCGAGCGCATCGCGCGTTCGCGAGGCTGGCACATACTGCACTGGGCACACTCTGCGATGAGAACCGCCAAAGAGCAACGGAGCGCCGGTGTAGAGTGGGCCGCCGTTGAGCGAACTGCAAGTGAGGACCGCAGCTGCAGTGAGCAAAGGGCCGCTTTCGCGCAACAAGGGCGGAAAAAATCCTTCAAACCAAGACGCGAGGCGGCACGATGAGTATGCGGGAACTGCAACGCCGCGCTGCGGAAGCGTTGGTTTCCGGCGGAGACTCGGCCCACTTGGCTACACTCGACAGCAAAGGATCGGCTGGAGACGAACTGACGCGCGTTGAATCCGGGCGCGGCGAACTGGCGCGGGTGTGGGCTTCGCTTGGCCCGTTTGAATGGGTTGCGCTCGGCTATCTGCTTCTTTCCAGTGCGATGGTTTTCATATTCTACAAACACCTTTTTCATCCGTGGAAATTGATCGGCGCTCAGGCGATCGTGGCTATATTTATTTTTTTGCTGTGCGGCGTGGCCGCGCGCGCCGAAGAACGCGCCGCATGCGCCGGCATGCAATTCTCCACGGAATTTTGGCGTTTCTGGCGCTGCTGGTACCCGCATCTGTTTTTCCTCTTCTGTTTTGAGGAACTCGCATATCTGGTTCACCTCGTGAATCCGAATTGGCAGGACGCGAAACTGATTGCGTTCGATCACTGGGTGTTTGGCGTGCATCCCGCTTTGTGGCTGGAGCAGTTTGCGACTCCGGTGCGCAACGATTTGATTCAACTCGCCTACCTGACGTACTTCGTCTACCTGGTGGTGCTGGGCGGAATCTTGTATTACCGGAAACAGTGGCGCGCGTACTGGTCGGTGATGACGTATTCCGCAGCGGCTTATGCCATCGGCTACGTGATCGCGATGCTGTTTCCGATCGAGAGTCCGTGGTTCGCGATGGCCGGGATGTGGCACGGCGAATTGCACGGAGGACCATTCACCGCGACGATTAATTTTATCGAGCATTATGGCCGAGTGCGCGGCGCGGCGTTTCCTTCAGAACACGTTGCCGGCTCGGTGGCCGTGTTGTGGGGAGCGTGGCGGTTCCGGCGGTGGCTCTTCTGGGTGATGCTGCCGCTGGTCGCGGCGATGTGCTTCTCCACGATCTGGGGCCGGTATCATTATGTGGCTGACATTTTTGGCGGCATTGTGACTGGGACACTGGGGTACTTTATTGGTTCGTGGATCATGATCCGCAGTGAGCCGAGACCAGTCACCAGTAATTTCAGCGACCAGGGTCCTGCGACCAGAGATCAGTGAACAGCGGTGTCTTTCCAAAGCTCTGCGTACCTGGCATTAGCGCTGTTCTGAAAAGACCGATTGGTGCGAAGCGGTCGATGAGCCGCTTTTCTGGCGGAGAATTTGCAATGCTTCATTTATGAGGATTCTTAGCAGCCAGCTTCTGAAACTACCTTCCGATTCGAACTCTTGGGGATTACAAATGGCGGCGAGGAAGCAGTTTTCCACGGCTTCGTCGACTCCTTTGTCGCCGTCGAGCACACGGGATGCTATAAGGCAAAGCAAACCGCGGCACCGCAAAAATCGTTCATGAAATTCCTGCCTCTCATCTTCCGCGCCAGAAAACCTGCTGTCTCCCTTGTGCTCGATCGTCGGGGGACCGTCGAGCTGTAACTGCAAAAAATATGCGGACCGCGCCGGTGCGCGGCCGGCAGGGATGCGTGTTGGGATCGGATCGCGTGATGTTGTGCAAACCGGCCAGTCGGACAACGGGCCGAAGCAAACTCGAGTGGCGCGGAGGGCAGACACGTTAGCTGGCCTGCTTCGCCGCGGCCTGCGGAAGGTCGACGCTTTCTCGCCGCCGCGAGGAACCGGTCGGCAGGAGCATCGGCACCTGGCGGCGATAGTCGGCGTATTCGCGATGGAACCGAACGAGGTCACGTTCCTCGAATTGAATCGCTATGAGAATGTACGCAGTGGTGGCGATGGCGAAGACCAAGTGGGCAGACGTCATTAGCGGTGCTGACCAAAAGACCAGCAGCCAACCCACATAGAGAGGGTGGCGGACGTAGCGGTATGGTCCGGGAGTGCGGAAACCGATCTCGGTGTAAGTGCGACTGAGCAAATGCAGCCAGACTTGGCGCAAGCCGAATAGATCGAAATGATTGATGAGGAAGGTGGTGATCAGGACAATGAGCCAGCCGCAGGCATACAGGGCATACAGAGTCAGTCGTGCCGGGGCGCTCACGACATTCCAGACGATCCCGCCCATGGGTTGCCATTTCCAGAACAACAGCAACAATGCGATACAGGTAAAGAGCACGTAGGTACTGCGTTCGATGGAAGTGGGCACGAAGCGGGTCCAAGCGGCCTTGAACCATGGTCTGGCCATGACGCTGTGCTGAAGAGCGAATAATCCCAGTAATAAAGTATTGATCGCCAGCGCTTGCCAGAATGGCGACTGTGGCCCGGAGTCAATGGACTTCGCTACGCCAAAATTTCCGATAAAGCCGACCGCATACAGAAAAATCGCCAAAAACGCCAGGTAGCAAACGACACCGTAAAAAAACGCCGTGACTCGGCCGAGCATGTTTCCTCCTGCGGGCGGCCTGTGGGTTACAATCCCAAGAACTCAGGAACGGCTCCCGCTACTGCCTATTTACTCTCGGAACGGATGCCCGAGTCCTTTGCTGGGTCTGATTTTTTTCTGGGGTTTTTCTGACAACGTGATCTCGGAGCGCGCAAACGCCGTTTATCAGTTCGGTCCCTTCCGGCTGGAGGTGGGGGAGCACCGATTGGTGCGTCAGGGCCGCCCCGTTCCGCTTACTGGCAAGGCATTCGAGACGCTGCGCGTTTTGGTCGAGCGGCATGGAACGCTGGTCTCGAAAAGCGATCTCATGAACGCCGTGTGGCCGGAGACCACGGTGGAGGAAAACAACCTGGACCGCAACATCTCCGCAGTGCGTAAGGCACTGGGAGAAAAGGCCAGCGGACGGCAATACATTGAAACCGTGCCGCGCGCCGGATATCGTTTCGTTGCTCAGCTCTCTGCTGTGCCGCCTGGAAAAGTTCCCGATTCAATGTTGCCAACCGGTGACCTCTCCGCCATCGCCGTTCTTCCATTCGCTGATATGAGTCCCGATCGAAACCAGGACTATCTGTGCGAAGGTCTGGCCGAGGAATTGATTAACGCCCTCACCTACATTGATGGACTTCGGGTAGCGTCTCGCACTGCTTCCTTTCAATTTCGCGACAGCGGCGCGGATGTTCGCGCCATCGGGCAACATCTTGGAGTGGGGACTTTGCTTGAAGGCAGCGTTCGCAAAGCCGGCGATCATCTGCGCGTCACGGTCCAACTGATTGAAGTCGCGACCGGCTTCCACCGCTGGTCGCAACGCTTCGATCGCGAGCTGGACGATGTTTTTGCGATCCAGGACGAGATCGCAGAAAGCGTGGCCACTTCGTTGCGTGGCAATGTGCTCAGCCGGCACGAAAAGCAAGCGCTGCTGCGGCCACAAACAGGTGCGGCGGCCTACGAATATTACCTGCGAGGCAGGCAGTACCTTCCGCGCTTGACGCAGCCAGACTTACAAAGAAGTGGTGAAATGTTCGAGCGCGCAATCGAGCTGGATGCCGACTACGGTCCAGCGTTTGCCGGATTGGCAACCGTATATGCCACCATTTACGAGTGGTTTGGCGCAAGAGAACAGGATTTGCGCCGTGCGGAACGGGCCAGTCAAAAAGCGATGGAACTCATACCCGGGCTCGCGGAGGCACACGTATCGCGCGGGTTCACACTTTCGCTCTCCCGCTGTTACGACGAAGCTGCGCGTGAGTTCGAGGAGGCGATCCGCATCAATCCCAATTTTTTCGATGCCTACTACTATTTCGCGCGAACCAGTTTTGCAAGCGGCGACATAGAGCGATCCGCGGAGCTGTTCCGCATGGCGGCGAAGATTCGTCACGAAGATTATCAAAGTCCGATGCTTCTTTCGCAATCGCTGCGCATGCTCGGGCGGAGCGAAGAAGCGAGGGAAGCCGCGCGAGAGGGTATCCATCGCGCCGAAAACGCGTTGGTTCTAAATCCGCTCGATGGACGAGCGCTCTCTCTCGGTTCGGGTGCGCTATTCGACAATGGACAGAGCGCGCGTGCTATGGAATGGTCGCAACGATCGCTCGAACTCTATCCCGATGACATGGGTACCCTGATTAACGCCGCCTGTCTGCATGCCAAGGCAGGTCAGAAAGAAGAAGCCCTGCAGATACTCGAGCGAGTCTTCGCCCGAGGCTGGGGAAAGCGCGACTGGGTCGAGCACGACCCGGACTACGACATCTTGCGAGACGATCCACGCTTCCAGGACTTGTTGGCGAGGCTCAAATAATCGAGCTTGTACGCGATTTTGGCGGGACAAGTAACAGAGCGGGAGTTATCCCGCTCTCCCTCTTCCCGCGTCGGGTTCGAGTTTCCCCAGGTTTTCAGGTTGCGACACGATCCAGAAATTTTCAGATGGGTCACTGTGACCTCGATTGGTGATCGCGAAAACAAAAAATACTCGAGCATCGCGGCGCGGTTCTAAAATTCGCCATCTGGAAAGACGCTGATCCAGACGTTCCGATCTTCAAACAAGCCAAAGCGGAGTTCGGCAGGCTACGGTAAAGACCGCTGACAGTCACTGGTGCTGGGAACGGTTGGCAATCTGGCGCCAGGTGATCAGCTTGATATTTTGGTCTTGCAGGAGTTGGCCGAAGGCGGGGCCGGTGAAGTAATCGAAGTCACGCTGGCGCCAGGCGGCGCCCCAGGTGTCACGTTCGCGGGTGGCGGCGCGCATTTCTTCGTTGTCGTAGGCGAGGTGGATGACGAGTTCGGTTACACCAGGCTGCATGGTTTGAATGGCACTTTGGTAGAAGTCGGCCCATTTTTCTGGCGGGACGCTGGGGTCGATGGTAATGGTGTGGTCGATCACTACGTCATTGGGGTCGAGAGATTTTTCAAGATATGGATACTGCTTAAACCAGTCGCGAGTGACGAAGAACGGCAGTTTGTATTGGTGCGCGAGGCGAAGCGCGACTTCGAAGAGTTCCTTTCCGGTGCTATCCAAGCGATATTGATGGGAGTCGAGGTGGGTGGGGCGAATGCCCATGGCGTAGGCGCGATCGATTTGCGCGCGCAGTTCGATTTCGGCTTCGCGCGGATCGATTCTCGTGGAGGGCGTCCAATCGTGATGGAAGTAGCCGTTTTCATCGAGCAGGCTGCGGACTTTGTCCGCGGACGCCACCGGGCCCCAGCGGTAGTAGATGCGCTCGCTGGTGAGTGTGAGGTGCAGGCCGAAATCCATTTCGGGATGAGACTTGGCGTAGCCGGCGATTTCCGGGAACCACGGGCAGGGAACCATGATGCTGGCCGAATTGATGGCGCCGGATTCGAGCGCATTGATGGAGGCGGCGTTGACCGAGTGAGTGACGCCCAGATCGTCGGCATGGACGATCAGGAGTTTTGTGTTTGGCGGGTAGCCGAGTCGCTCATTGCTGGATTCTGCAGCGGATTGGGCGGTGGCTGAAATCGCGGCTGCGATCGAAAGAAAGACTGCGAATGAAAGCTTAAGACCGTGCATGGGGAAAACGGTACCGTTTGCGGGATTTTGTGGCAAGGGAGGAAAGAGAAAAAGGGAAAAGGGAAAAGGGAAAAGCTGCCCGCCTCGGAAGGCGGCCGCTACAAAAAGTGCAAGGCATCCACAGCCTGGCGGGTCAGAAGATTTTTTCCTGGCGGCGGAGGTTGCCGAAGGTGCCGATGTTGGCGATGTTTAAGGCGATGCGGAACTGATTTTCGGTGCGTACCTGGCCCAGGGCGATGCGGCGGTATTCGAACGAGAGGCCGCAGCAGTTGCCATTGTAGGTGACTTGCGCGATCTGATTTTGCAGCGCTTTGTTCTGAATGTCGTAGCTCACGCCGCCAGTGAAATTCAGCCCTTTGCGATTGAAACTTCCATAACCGATAAGCGCGCGAATCTGGTTGGACAGCGGTTGCAGGGCAGGATCGTCCTGAATGTGGAAGTGGGCGACGGTGGCGAAGAATTCGCTGTATGGCTTTACCTTCAACAACGTTCCTTCGGCGACGATCTTATTCAATTGCGGGTCGTACTCGATGATCTGCTCGGCGTCGTACTTTCCGCCGGGATTGATTTTGAAGTCGGTGACGATGGGCGAAGAGTTACGCGGACCGGTGGCAAAAGCAAATGGAGTGATGGAGTCCAATGGCTGCAAGACATTGCGGGTGCCATCCACGATGGCGCCGCCGAAGGTCGGATCGAAATAATGTTTTTGCACCACGCTCCAGGTTAAAAATTCCAGCGGTTGATCGTCGCCGTTTTTCACGTAGAGCCGCTGCGTTAATCCATACTCGACTTCATTGGTATTGGAGAGAGTCGCATCGGAATCGAACCGGATGAAGCGTTCGAAATCGTTGATGCCCGAAACATAGCGGTAGGTGACTTCCGGCTCGATGGTGTGCTTGTATTTTCTTTTGGACTTCGGGCGATAGAAATATCGTTCCAAAGTAGGCGGACGCAGTTCGAGCGCAAATTCGCCGTCGTTGCGGGTGATGGGTTGCGTGCTTAAATTCCCCGCGGCGTCGAGCGATGCGCCGTAACGCGTGGTGCGCACGACGCCGGTGGCGGTGACGTTAAGCCACGGACCGAAATGCAGCGGCACGGTCACCTTGGGGGCGATCTCAGTACGTTGCACGGTTGCCGGGGTGTTCAAAATTTCGTCCTGGCGATGCAGCGCGCCGATGGATGAATCAAAGCTGAAATAAATTGGAAGGTCGCGCCACGGCGCTTGTTCCACGGAGCCGAATCGCGCTTCGGGGACGTTGCGCAACGACACACTGGTTTCGGGACTGACGGTCAGGAAGCTCTTATCGTTGATGGCCGCGAAATTCAGACTGAAGCCGCGAAAATTGTTGCTCAAGAAGGCCGCGCTGTTGACTTCGGAATTGATCGCGTCTCCGTAGGAGTCGGCGAACGCCAATCGAAACGTGAGTGAGGACAACTGATTGAAGTCCACCACCAACCTCCAGCCTTGCCCCAACAGGGATTGCAGCTCAAGGCGCTGCTGGTGGCCGCCTTGCGATTCCAAAAGGCCATTGGCATCGGGAATGCCGCGATCAACCACGCCGTAATAGGTATAGCTGAACGAAGTATTCTCAAACGGCCGCAAACGAATTTCGGCACGTTGCGACGAACCGCGCTTGGTGAAGTCTTGCGCGCCGATGGTCGCATCAGCCCAGGTGGTGGGCGCCCAATAGTATGCGTCGCCGAACACGTAGCCCTTGGTGGAACTGTTGCCGATATCGGGGAGCAGAAATCCGGATTGGCGAATTTTCTGCCCGGCAGGGGCGGTTGCGTACGGCATCCAGATCAGCGGCACTTTGAATAGCCGGAAATTGGCGTTCACCAGGGCCACCGATTTGTTCAAGCGGATCTTGGCGCGCGGCGCATACATCTGCCACGTGGGGCGCTGCTGATCGCAAACCGTGATCCACGCCTGGTGCACCACGAAGACATTGTCGTTATAGCGTTCGACCTGGCGTGCTTCGAAATACAAGGGATTGGCCGATACCAAGACCATTGGGTTCGGTCTGCGCAGAATTTTGATGTTGCCACGCACGTTGGTGAAAGTGCCAGCGCCGGTCGTAAAGTTGTAATGAGCTTCGTCGGCTTCAAGATGCTCGTTTTCGAAGTCGAACTGCACATGCCCCTGGGCCAGCGATTCATGCGTGGCGTCGTTATATTCCACGTGGTCCGCACGCAGGCGCATTCCGGCATACTGCAAATCCACGTTTTTATCGGCGATGAACAGGTCGCCCTTGTGGGTCTGCGGACCATCGGAAGACAGGTCCGCGTACTGGCCTTTTCCAGAGGGAAGGCGCACCTGTTGCGCCCAGCTCGACGGTGTGAACAAAAGCGAAATCATCGCGCTGAAGGCAAACAGAATGCGGCGCGAAAATGCTGATTTGCTGCTCAGAGTCGGATGAGTACGCAGCATGCGATAGAATAAAAACAGTTCGATAGCTTATCACGCGCTTTGGGTTGCGTGCGCCGAGGCGAATCGGCGGTCCAGGTGTTCTTCACGCCGGCTTTATACGCGCAAATGCGAACGGGAAAAAAGAGGTATACGGACTTGCCTCAGGTGGGCGTACTCGTGCCACGATTGAAGCTATGAATCGGGCGTGGCTGGAAAAAAATCGGCGATTGGTCCATATCGCTGCGATTGCTTTGCTGTTTTTTTACGCCTGCGAACTTTATCTGCACGCCAGCCGGTCCAGCGTAACGATAGACGAGCAAGCCCATATCTTCGCCGGGTATCGCTACTGGGAATGCGGCGACTTTGCCATCAACCCGGAACACCCGCCGTTGCTGAAATTGATTGCGGCGTGGCCGCTTCATTCCAGAAAACTCTGGACGCCTCCGCCGGACTGCGGGTCGGAGGTCACCTCCAAATTAAAGTCGTTCACCGACGGCGCAATTTTCTTGATTCACAACGGACTCGATCAAGTGGTTGTGCCGGCACGGATGGCGGCGGCGACCTGCAGTCTTGCTCTCGCGTGTCTGGTCTATCTTGCTGGAATCGAGTTTTTTGGATTGGCCGCGGGGCTGATCGCGCTGCTGCTTACCGTAATCGAACCCAACCTGATCGCGCACGGCTCGCTGGTGACTACCGACATGGCAGTGACGGCGGCCTTTCTGGCTTCGGTTTATGCGCTGTATCGCTGGAACAAAGCCAACACCTGGGCGCGGTTTCTCTTTCTAGCGCTGGCCCTGGGCGCGTTGTTTTGCGCAAAGCATTCCGGGTCGATTCTCGCAGGCAGTTTGATTGGTCTGGCCCTGGTCGACGTTTTTATCTTCCCGCGAAAAGAACCGCCACATGCCGCCTCCAGGCAACGCCGGACGCTGTTTGGCTTGGCTGCCGCACTGGCTTTGGGTGTTCTGTGTTTGTGGCCAACCTACGCGTTGCGTTACTCCGCTCTGCCTGGGAATGCTCCCTCTGAACTCTCGGGCTACCGCATGTTTTCCGAGAACCATGCGCCGAAGCTCCTAAAAGCCGCGGTGGTCGGGACTTGCCGGGCTTTAGAAAAATATCACCTGATTCCGCAGGCTTATATTTATGGCTTCGCGGATGTAATGCGGCAAAAGTCTCGCGAGCTGTTTTTCCTTGGAAAGTTTTACGATCACGCGCTGCGAGCATACTTCCCGGTGACCTTCGCGTTGAAAAGCAGCTTTTCCCTGCTTGTTCTGTTGATTTTGGGGCTTTCGACTCTGGCGCTTTACCGTCTCTTTTCACGAGAGATGCTTTTCCTGCTTTTTCCTGTGGGATTTTATTTCGCGATGGCGGTGTCGTCCCGCATGAACATCGGGGTCCGACATATACTTCCGGTTTATCCTTTCTGCATTCTCATAGCGGCGGCGGGCCTGGCGCATTGGGCGCTGTCGAGTCGCTTCAAGACTATTGCCGCGAGTCTGATTTTGTTGTTTGCGGTGTGCGACAGCCTGCGGGCGTTTCCGAATTACATCGCGTTTTCCAACGAACTTGATGGAGGCACCAGCCGCACTTACCGCTTCCTGAATGACTCCAACGTTGATTGGGGCCAGAGCCTGAAAGAAGTGGCGCAGTTCGTCGAGAAGAATCACGTTGGTGAATGCTGGATCGCGGCGCAGGGAAATCCTGAGATCGCCGGGGCCATGCTTCCGTGTCATGTCCTTCCAGCGCCGTTCAGTCCTCGGGCTACCCTGCCCGAAGCAATTCCGACGGAAATAAGCGGAACGGTGTTTCTGAGCTCCGCGGCTAAAGACCCTGACTTTTTCGCGGTGTACAAGCCGATTTCGGCCTGGCGACCGCAGACGGTAATCGGCGGCGCTATGTTGGTTTATAAAGGCCAATTCAACGTTCCGCTGGCCGCGGCGATGAGTCATGTGGATCGCGCGGAATTCTACGAGATCGTTGGGGATCCCCTGCATGCGGTAGAAGAGTCGGAGACTGCGGTTACTCTGGGGCCCGATGATGTTCGCACGCATCATGCGCTTGGCGTGGCGTTCGCGGCTGCGAACAAAAAAGCGGAAGCAAAGCTACAGCTTGCGGCGACCCTTGCTCTTTGCGACGTGAATCGGCTGCCGTTCTTTCGCGATTGTTATGAAGCAAATTTGCTTTTGGGAAGTCTCGACGGTTCAACGGGGAGCGACAAGTAAGAGAATTCCGATCGTCCGGCTTATCGGCTGGTAAACGCGTTTAATTTACTCCGCGGGAATTGTTCGGAAGTGTCCGATTTCGTTCTCTCGCAAAATTCATTTGCTGCATCGCGGCCTCAATAGCGGTATGATTCGCCGCTCGCTGATGCTCTCAGTTGAAACTTACTCTTGGGGGAACCATGTCGAAGATGTTTGTCCGGATAACCGTGATTTTCTGCGCATTATTTCTTCTCGTGGCGGGTCCGGCCGCAGGCCAAAAAGAAAAGCAAAAGGCCAAAGCGAAAGCAGCCTCGGCCGAAGACGCAAAGCCGGCGACGAGCAGCGATTCGGCCTCGATGGACAAGTTCAAAGCGCTAGAATTTCGAGAAATTGGACCCGCGGTTATGGGTGGGCGCATAGACGACTTCGCCGTAGTGGAAGGCAATCCGAACATCGTTTACGTGGGCGTCGCTTCCGGCGGCGTGTGGAAAACGACGAACAACGGCACGACCTGGGAACCTGTTTTTGATAAGGAAGACGTGTCTACCATCGGGGACATTGCAATCGCGCCTTCTGATCCGTCGGTAGTCTGGGTGGGCAGCGGCGAACCGAATAATCGTCAGAGTTCTTCGTGGGGCGACGGAATCTACAAATCCAGTGACGCCGGCAAGACGTGGAAGAACATGGGTCTTGCGGAAACGCACCACATCGGACGGGTGCTCGTCCACCCGAAGAATCCGGATGTCGTTTACGCAGCGGCGCTTGGCCATCTATGGGGGGCGAATCCGGAGCGCGGCGTTTATAAAACCAGCGACGGCGGCAAGAGCTGGAACCAGGTACTGAAAATCAGCAGCGATACCGGAGTGAGCGATATCGCGATGGACCCGGAAAGCCCCGATACGATTTACGCAGCGTCGTATACGCGGCGGCGTACTGCGTTTGGCTTTAACGGCGGCGGTACGGAAGGCGGGATTTACAAGACCAGCGACGGCGGCGCGACGTGGAAAAAACTTGTTAAAGGTTTGCCGTATGAAAATGGCGGCGAAACCGGGCGCATTGGGCTCGATATTTACCGCAAAGATCCGAATATCGTCTATGCGCTGGTGCAGCATGAGAAAGGCGGCATCTTCCGCAGCGAGGACAAAGGCGAAACGTGGAAGAAGATGAGCGACACCGATCCCCGTCCGTCGTATTACAGCCAGGTGCGCGTCGATCCGAATAACGATCTGCGGATTTGGGTACTGGGCGCGGCGATGCTTTTCTCCGAGGACGGCGGCAAGACCTTCAGCTCGCGGCGCGTGCAGAGAATTCACGGAGACTTCCATGCTCTGTGGATCGATCCGGCCGATTCGAATCATATTCTTGCGGGAAGCGACGGCGGCATCCACTGGAGCTATGACAATGGCAAGACTTGGGATTTTCTGAATAACATTGCCATCGGCCAGTTTTACGAGATCGGCCTGGACAACGAAAAGCCCTATCACATTTGCGGTGGTCTGCAGGACAACGGCAGTTGGTGCGGCCCGAGCGCAACGCTGGGACGCGAGGGCATCGTCAACCAGGACTGGACGCTGATTCATGGTGGCGACGGCTTTTACGCCGAGATCGATAACGTCGAGCCCTGGATCGTCTATACCGAATCGCAAGACGGCTATCTTGCACGGCGCAATCTGCGCACTGGGCAGGAACGCTCCATCAAGCCCGAGGCGAAACTTTCCGAACCGCACTATCGTTTTCAGTGGAATTCGCCGGTGGCTGTTTCCGCCCACGACCACAACACGATTTATTACGGTGGAAATTATTTTTTCAAGTCCACCGATCGCGGCGATTCCTGGACGCGGCTGGGCAATGATTTGACCAGCGGAGTCGATCGCAACAAATTGCAGATTTTCGGGAAGGCTCCCAACAAGCAGACTCTTTCGCGCCACGATGGGGTGGAAGAATATCCGACCATTACCACCATCAGCGAGTCGCCGGTCGCTGCCGATGTACTGTGGGCGGGCACCGACGACGGCAACGTGCAGGTTACGCGCGACGGCGGCAAGAGCTGGAAAAACGTGGCGGCACAAGTGCCGGGCGTTCCGCGCGGAACCTACGTCAGCCGCGTCGTCGCTTCCAAATACGCAGCAGGCAGCGCGTATGTGACCTTTGACGGGCATCGCACCGACGACTACGGCGTGTACATTTTTGCCACTTCGGATTACGGCGAAACATGGCAAGCGATTCGTCACGGTATTCCTGATACCGCCGGCTCGGTTCACGTGGTGCGGGAACATCCGCGCAACGCCAATCTGCTTTTTGCCGGTACCGAATTTGGGCTGTGGATTTCCTGGGACCGCGGCGCGAACTGGAACGCTTTCAAGAACAATTTTCCCACTGTTCCTGTGGATGATATCGAATTGCAGGCGCGCGAAAATGACCTGGTCCTGGCGACGCATGGGCGCTCCATTTGGATTTTCGACGATTTGACTCCGTTCGAGAAAATGGACCCGGTGGTTGCGGCAGGTGACCTGACACTTTTCCCGCCGCGTACCGCGAATGTCTGGCACATGTATACGCGGCGCTGGAGCGCGGGGCAAAAAGCTTTTGTCGCGAAGAATCCGCCGCAGGGCGCGGTCATTAACTACTATCTGAAAGCGGCTGTGCCACCTTCGGAGCCAAAGCCGGACTCCGCGGAAAAGAAGGAAACAGCTGCCGAATCACAAAAGCCAAAGACCGATGAGCCGGAAGCAAAACCGGCGGCAAAGCTTTCGCAAAAACCGGCCGAAGCTCCTGCGGCACCGGCGGCCGAAAAATCAGAAGAAAAGAAAGAAGAAAAGCAGGAAGCGAAGAAGGAAGGAAGAGTCAAAATCGTCGTTACCGACAAGGATGGAAAAGTTGTTCGTGAACTCGATGGGCCAGGCGCCGCGGGAGTGAACCGCGCCAATTGGGATTTGCGCTACAACCCGCCGGCCGAACCTACGCCGGAACAGTTGGAAGCGATCGCCGCGGGATACGGATTCGGTCCTCGCGGGCCGTACGCAGAGCCGGGTGAATACACCATCAAGATTACCGCTGGCGGCAAGGAAGCTACACAAAAACTAACGGTTGAAGACGATCCGCGGCTGCAATTGAGCGCTGAAGATCGCGCCGCGCGTCGTGCCGTCATCGAGCAGCTTTACGTGATGGCAAAATCCAACGACAGGGATCGCAAGACGATTCTCGGCATCCAAAGCGCGTTGAAGACGGCTCGTGAAAACTGGAAGAGCGAAGCTGCGAAACCAAACGGCCGCAAAATGCCGGAGAACATTGTGAAGAGCGCCGACGAGCTGCAGAAAAAGGTCGACTTGGTTGCGACCAAGTACCAGCGCGAACAGCAAGCCCTGGGCAATGCCGGGCCGCCGTTTGAATGGAAGCCCGAACCTCTTCCGAATCAAGTGCAGGATTTAATGGAAGACCTGGGCGATTTCGCGGCCGCGCCGGGCGTGCAACAGAAGGAAAAGCTGGCGGAACTTGCGCCGCTGGTGGCCGACGCCTCTGCACAGGTGAAGAAAATTGTAGATGAGGACCTGGCGGCCCTTAACAAGAACATGAATGACGCGGGAATTCCTCATATCGTGCCTGCGCCGTCCGCACCACGAGGAAGTGGCGGGAATACCGAGGACAATGACGACGACAGACGTTAAGAACGCCGATTAGCCAAAACGATTTGGCACAGTGAGCGCGGAGGTTACTCCGCGCTTTTTTGTTTTGCGGCGGCTTTGGCTTCCGATTCTTTGTACCAATCGAAAGTGCGGCGCATGCCGGTTGCGAAATCTACGGTCGGTTCGTACTTGAGAAGCCCGCGGCTCAATGTAACGTCGGCTTGCGAATCGCGAATGTCGCCTTCGCGCGCCGGTTCGTATTTCGCCTGCAGTTCGTCGCCGCTGATCTCGCGCAGAAGTTGCAGAGTCTGATTGAGTGAAATTCTTGCCCCGGTACCGACGTTGATTACCTTCCCGCTGGCAGCGGGAGCTTCGCAGGCCAGCAAATTGGCCTGCACGACATTTTCAATGTAAGTGAAATCGCGGGTCTGTTCGCCGTCGCCAAAAACAACCGGTTCGGTTTTTTCCAGGAAGGCCGTGCAGAATTTCGAAAGCACGCCGGAATAGGGCGAACTGGGGTCCTGGCGCGGGCCAAAAACGTTGAAGTAGCGCAAACTGACGTTTTGCAGGCCATACACTTTCCCAAACATTTGCGCATAGATTTCGCAAACGTATTTGGTAACGCCATATGGAGAAATCGGTTCGGGCTGCATGGTTTCAACTTTGGGAAGGGTCGGCGTCTCGCCGTAGGCGGAAGAAGAGGCTGCAAGCACGACACGTTTTACTTTGGCATCGCGCGCAGCTACCAGAACGTTCAGAGTTCCCTCGATGTTCACCTTGTTGGTTTCGAGAGGATCCTTTACCGAGCGGGGGACGGAAGTGCGCGCGGCAAGATGCAGCACGTAATCGGCTTCGTGCATGGCGCGGCGGACGGCTTCGAGATCGTTGATGCTGCCCTTGATGAAGGAAATTTTGTTGCGAATTTCCGCAAGATTGTCTTCCTTGCCGGCGGAGAGGTCGTCGAGAACCACCACGCTTTCGCCGCGACGCACCAGTTCATCGACGGTGTTGGAGCCGATAAATCCCGCACCACCGGTAACGACGTATCGCATTCGAGCCACCATTCCTTAACTCAGGGTTTGTAAGACAAACCCTGAAACCCGCATCAACTGAGGGTTTGCAAAATAAACCCTGAAACCCGACGTTGGTCGCCGTGATCCGCAGTCCAGCCGGTTAGGCGGGCGAACCTGCGTAGAGCTTCCCCAAGACGCGCGAAAACGCTTCTGGTAACCTGAAGCAGCGCAGCCCTTAAAAAAGTTGGTTCGCGTGACACTGTAGTTTACGACGAAAGCCCGCTTGGCAGGATTTCCAATAAAGGCCACGTCGCAGGAAGGTTATGAGCCGTCGCATTGTTTCGCTGCTTGCCGTGATCGTTGCCGTGGTATGCGCCGCGGCCGCCTTTGTGTGGCTGCATGCCGGCGGGCAGAGCAAAACCGTGGTGCAGTTCACTCCCGATCCGCCGGCGGCGAATTCTGGCGCCTCGCATGAAGCAGCGCCCACAACTCGTTCGAACGCGCCAGCAACAACAAACCTGGCGAAGCCGGCATTGAACGCAGAACCGCCAGCGGGATTTGTTCCGGTGGCCGGCGAAGTCTTGGAATTTACCAGCAGCGTAGCGAAGGTCAACAACGTAGCGAGCTTGCGGCTGGTGGTGGGCGGGCGCAAAGAAGTAGCGGGCGCCGATGCCTGGCACCTGCAGGCGTTTGCGCACACCCAGAATCCTTTGCGCATGGTGTTCGAACTGGACGACCAGTTTGATTCGTATAGCACGCCGGGAAATTTTGCCAGCGTGCAGTACGAAATGCGCCTGAGCGAGCGCGGACAGAAAGTGCAATCGGTGCAGCGGATGACGCCGACCGGCCGCGAGCCGGCACCTGCCGGTGTGTCCGAAGCGCGCGTATTACCCGGTACGCGTGATCCGCTGGGAATGATGCAGTACCTGAGGTCGGTGGATTGGGCCAAGACTCCCGCGGTGCACGGCCCGGTGTACGACGGCCACAAACTCTATGAAGTGCGCGCGCAGAAAATCGGTTCGGCGGAAGTGGAAGTGCCGGCAGGGAAGTTTTCGACTACGACGGTCGAGATCAGAGTTTTTGACAATGGCGAGGAGATGAAAGACGCGCACTTTACCGTATATCTGGCGAAGGATGCGGCGCGGACTCCCGTGTTGCTGGAGGCGGTGCTGCCGTTTGCCGCCGCTCGGGTAGAGTTGACGAAAAGGCAGTAAGCGGCGATGAAAGATCACCGACCAGTTAAGACGAACCACCCTCCTGCTTCTCATCTGACGCGCATGCGCGCGACTCCCCGCAAGGTCGATTCGCGATAGAGACTTCTGTGCAAGAAATTTTGGCTGGGCCGTTCTAAGGGGGATGCCGATGGAGGTATCCCATGCGAGATATGCTGATTATGTTGCTTACAAAGTATCGCGCGATGTCCAAGCTGCGGCGCGGACTGTTGCTGGCGCTGGGTGCGTTGCTTGGTATGGTGTTTCTTGGGCAAGCCAATCGGACGATGATGCCCACGGGGCGGCCTTCCGAGACTAAATTGCAGCCAGAGTCGGACTGGCCGGCCGAGCCGCCGGCCAGCACGGGTTCACTAGACGACGAAAAACAGAAAGTCCTGCGGGAGCTGCAAAATGAATCTGCGGCATCCCGAGTGGACCTGGGAGGCAGGTTGAACGCTCCGGCGGCGACTGCGTATGCAACTCCCTTGATAGCGCATTCTGCCGAACTGACTGTTGCGACGCACGAATTTGCGAAGTCGCGAACGTCGCTGGAGGAAATTCTGGAGCGACACCGCGGATACGCCGCACGATTGCGAATGGCGGGCCGGCGGAGCGGCAGCGTGCTTTCCGCCACGTTGCGCGTTCCCACGACGGAATTGGCAAGCGCGGTGAGCGAACTGAAATCGCTGGGCGATGTGGAGCAGGAAGAGCAAGCCGCCGACGAAATTACGCAACAACGCGCGGATCTGGAAGCGCGTTTGAGCAATGCGCAGAATACGCTGCGGCGCTTGCAGGATCTCTTGCAGAAGCAGACTTATCCCGACGGCAACGTGCGGGAATTGCAGCGGCAGATCGCCAACGCGAGTGCCGAGGTGAACCGGTTACAGGCGGAACGGGATGCCTCGGAACACAAGATAATTTTTGCCAACGTGCAGTTTTCCTTGCGGGAACTGGTCAGTGCTCCCGCGGAATCGCTTGGCGCGCAATTGCATGCGGCCGCGGCGGCGGGATTTGGCGAAGCGTCGGCGAGCTTGTCCGCGATTGTGTTGTTCCTGATCGGGCGCGGACCGGTTGCGCTTTTGTGGATGGTGATTCTGTATTTGCCGGCTCGATTGGCCTGGAGGCGGTGGCTGGCCAATGCGGTTCCGGCGGCGGGGCCGGTCGCGCAGGTTTGAGGACCGGCACAGATTTGAAGCGTGGAACCGGATGCAGGAGGAGAAAGACCCAAGGTGTGAAAGGACACCTGGAGCGCCCGCTGCAGGAGAAGTTGTACGATTGGGATCGGCCTGAAGAGAAATGGCGGGAATCGTTGATGCAACGACTCCCGCCACAGAAATGGTCGTGCGATTCGGTATCAATTTAGGGTCTGTTAGCACAAACCCTATGAGCTTTATGGGAACGGCAGGTAGGTCCAGAGGTCATCGAGGTAACCAGGAGCCGCGCCGTTGCTTGAGTCGTAGCCTTCTCCGCCGAAAACCCACACATAATGCAGCTGATCTGGTTGCCAGATGGCGGCTCCGCGGCGCGCACCAGCCACGTTCTTGACGTAGGGAATGCCCTTGGTCAGGTATTGGCCGTTCTGGTTCACGTCGGTCGAGCCCTTCCACCAGATCCACTGTTGAGTGCTGTTTTGATATTCCCAGACGTCATCCAGGAATCCGTTGGGATGAGTGGTGACAGAACCCAATCCCCAGCCACCATAAAACCAGAGATTGTTGGACACGTCGGTCCATCCGACAGCGCCCCACCGCGAGCCGGGGACATTTGCCGCCGCAGCAGTGGTCTGAGTGCCATAAACACCGTTCTGATCGGCGAGGTTGTCGCCGGAGACCCACGTCCACTGTCCGGCCACTGTGTCGTACTTCCAGAGGTCGTTCAGAATTGCTCCCTGAGGGCTTGCGGTACCGACAGAATCAAAACCGAATCCTCCGAATAGCCAGATATTGCCCGTGGAATCGGCCCACAGAACTGCGGCCTGCCGCGCACCGGGAACATTTGCCGCGGCCGGTGTCCCCTTGGTGCCGTAAGTGCCGTTGGGGTTGGCGAGCTTGGATCCGGAGACCCAAGTCCAGTTTTGACCGGCAATATTATATTTCCAGAGATCGCCCAGGATACCGATGGTGCCAGTCGAATCGACGCCTTGTCCGCCATAGAGCCAGACGTTACCGGCGTTGTCCGTGAAAGTAGCTGCAGCCCATCGTCCACCTGGAAAATCAGCGGCCGTGCCGTATACGCCGGACTGGTTGCCGACACTTGAACCAGCCTGCCAAATCCACTGTCCGGTAAAGGTGCCGGCGCCGTTGGGATCAGGATTGCCTGGGACCCATTCCCAGATATCGTTTAGAAGGCTGAAATCTACCGCCGAGGAATCAAAGCCCTGGCCGCCAAACATCCAGAGATTGCCAGTAGCGGGATCGGTCCATGTGGAACTTCCCCAGCGAGAACCCGGGGCGCCGCCCGAGGCGCTATGGAGCGTTCCGTAAGCGCCGTTGAGATTTTCGGCTTCCAAGGGCGTGTAATCATCCTGCCAAATGCCGCTCAGGTTGACAAAGGTTGGAAGATTGGCAGGAACCCAGCCGCCCTCGGATTCGTCGAACACCCAAAGATCGTTCAAGAAACCAGTGACCTGCTTGCCTAGCGGGGAAACAAGCGGGTAGCCCTGTCCACCAAATAGCCACTTCCGGCCCAACTTGTCGGTCCAAGCCGCAGCAAAGTCTCTGCCGCCGGGTGTGCCGGCGTTCACGGGAGGAATTTGATTGGGAGGAAAGAGCGGTGTCGTAACCGTGGCATAGTTGCCGGCGGTATTGGTTTGCGGCAGATACCAGGAAATCCAGTTCCAGTCATTGTGCTGGCAGTCGACGATAACGTCCGAAACATTGGTGGTGGCCACGCCGGTATAGAAAAACTCGTTGCAGGGCTGAGGTTGGCTGGTTGGAGGAAGAAAAATCGAGACCAAGTAGATGCCTTGGTTCGTGACCGGATGCGAAAACGTGAAACTGGTATTCCCGGTAACAAAAAGATCGTCGCCGGCATTGTTCTGCAACTCGAGACTATTGCCAGGCCCAGGAACCAACCCTACCACCGAGCCGCCGATGGTGAACTGTGGCTGCGAGCAGGTGACTTGTACGTTAGTGATATTGCCGCTGATCGAGCCGGTGCCGTTTACCACGGAACACGTTTGCGTCGGAACCGTCGGCTGCGTCAAGACGGTCACGGTATAGGTGACATTGGTAGTTAACGGCGTCGAAAACGTAAAGTTAACGTTGCCAGTACCCGAGACGGTGAGATTGTTGCCCCCGTTGTCTTGCAGAACCAACCCGGATCCAATTAGGCCGGTGACCGATCCGCCTACGGTGAAGACATTGCCGCAAACAACTTGCACATTGGTAACCACGGCAGTGGCCGTCCCGGTGGCGGCTGCAACGCTGCAGACCTGTGCCGGATTTGCGGGCTGGGTCTTGACCGTAACGGCGTAGCCAGATTGCGGCGTTTTGAAGGTAAAAGGACCGTTTGCCGCAATCGCCAGGTCGTCGCCACCATTGTCTTCCAGGACTAGGCCGGTTCCAGAAAGGCCAATTACCGTTCCTCCGATGTTGAATGTGCCGCCGGAGCCCGAGCCTGAACCGGAACCAGAGCCTGAGCCAGAACCTGAGCCAGAACCAGAACCGGAGCCCGATCCGGAACTCGAACTACCTCCGCCAAAACCTGCGGTGCCCTTCGCTCCGCTGCATCCAGCGACAACAATGCAGACTACGGCGAGCAAGAATAACGGTAACTGCTTGAGCGGGGACTTCATGATGTCATTGCTCCTTCTTGAACCAGACGAAACTGGCCTGCGTCTTACGCATCTATCGGCACAAAATCCGGCGCCCTTCATGCTGAATCGGGAACGGCGGCAGAGATCGACAGCGTCGAGAGAATATTTGCTGCGAACAAACCGGGAAATACGACGCGCTTGAAACGAGGATAGGGGAAAGCGAGTTCTAGGAGTACTAGAATCGATAGAAGCTGTGCTCAGGTTAGTACGATACTCTTCGCGAACAATTCAAACATACGGGTTTTGCGTATTGGGCGGGAAACTAGCAACGTTTATAGAAGCCGATGCCGACCCTGACCTTAAGGTCAACAGGCGATAATGCGATCGCGGTTGCGGGTGACGCGGCGCGTGGCGTTGCGGGTGTCCACCACCAGCTTTGAGCCGTCCACGATGGCATGGTAATCGTAGCTGGAATGGTCGGTAGCGATGATGGCCGCGTCGTATTTGGCGAGCGTGTCCTTCGAGATAGGGACGGACTTCATATTTTCGAAATTGTAGTGGCGCATTTTATGCATCTGCGGAAAGTAGGGATCGTTGTATTCGATTTGCGCGCCACGCTGCTGCAAGAGTTGCATGATTTTCAGCGAAGGGGATTCGCGAAGGTCATCCACGTCTTTCTTGTAGGCCACGCCGAGAATCAGCAATTTTGAACCGTTGAGACTTTTCTTGTGGCTGTTGAGAGCACTGGCGATGGCATCCACCACGTGATAGGGCATGGCAGTGTTGATTTCGCCGGCCAATTCGATGAAACGAGCGGCGAAATCGAATTCGCGGGCTTTCCAGGACAGATAGTACGGATCAACGGGAATGCAATGACCGCCCAGGCCGGGGCCGGGATAAAAGGGCATAAAGCCGAAGGGTTTGGTAGCGGCGGCGTCGATAACTTCCCAAATGTCGATATTCATGCGCGTGGCGAGAAGCTTTAGTTCGTTGACCAGAGCTATGTTTACGCAGCGGAAAATATTTTCCAGCAGCTTGGCCATTTCCGCTGCGCGTGTCGAGCTTACCGGAACCACTTTGGCGACAACCTGGGCATACAGGGCAAGAGCCGCGCGGCTGCTGGGCGGATTGATGCCGCCAACCACCTTTGGAATTTGCGCCAGGCCGTATTGCTTGTTGCCGGGATCTTCGCGTTCCGGCGAAAAGGCCAGAAAAAAATCGGAAGGGATATTTTCGCTTTCGATGCCGGAGGCAATGGGGCACTTCAAGCCACTTTTTTCCAGAATGGGCAAAACGAGTTCTTCGGTGGTTCCGGGATAAGTGGTGGATTCCAGAACGACGAGCTGGCCTTTCTGGAGGTGCGGCTGAACCGAGATGGCGGTCTGTTCGACGTAGCTGAGATCGGGTTCGCGACGTTCATCGAGCGGAGTAGGGACGCAAATGAGAATGGCGTCGGTTTCCTTGAGCTTGGAAAAATCGGTGGTGGCTCCGAAGTGGCGGCTGTTGACAAACTGCTGAATCTTGGTCTGCTGTATGTGTTCGATGTACGATTTGCCGGCGTTGAGCATGGAAACCTTGGCGGGATCGGTATCGAAACCGGTGACTTTGTGGCCGGCTTCGGCAAAGCGAAGGGCCAGCGGAAGTCCAACGTAACCGCAGCCGATAATTCCAACTTTTAATTGCGCACCCTTGAAGAATTCTGGTCTCCGGTCGGTAGGCATCTGAATCGAATCGCTCCTCGCGCCCAAAAAAAAAAAAGAAAAAAGAAACGCCCGCCCGCGGCGCGAAGGGCTGCACTATTAATATAGCAGGTCCGCAAGAAGAACTCGGCGTTCCGGGTGAAGTGTATGTTACGCGTTGTTTACGACGGGCGGAGATTGCTTCGCCGTCGAGCTACAGACACAATGAGTGTCGGCTGTGCCGCAGCCAATGCGGGCGCGGGGCGGATGGCGTGACAATTATTTTGGTGTTGGCGCTGGGAGTTTTCGCCGGAATTCTGGTGGGGCTGCTGGGAATCGGCGGCGGTATCGTACTGGTGCCGGCGATGATCTACGCCCTGCACATGGATCAGCATCTGGCGCAAGGAACTTCCTTATTCATCCTGTTGCCGCCGATCGGATTAGGCGCGCTGCGGGAATACTGGAAAGCCGGAAACGTGAATTTGCGCGCGGGAATTTTGTGCGCGGTGGGAATACTCCTGGGAGCGTACGCCGGGAGCAAGTTCGCCGTGCCAATGTCCACGCAAAAGCTGAAAGGATTGTTTGGGGTATTTCTGATTTTTTCGGCGTTGCTGCTGTGGAACAAGGCGAAGCCAGCAGCTGCCGCAAGCGGGGCGACTAGCAGTGGAGCTAATGCAGGTGGAGCATGAATCGGCAGCTGCGCACGGACACCGGGGCTTTGCTGGCGGGAGTGACTGCAGGAGTCGCATCCGGAATGTTCGGGATTGGCGGGGGCGTCATCCTGGTGCCGATACTGGGACTGCTGCTCGGATTCAGCCAGCACCGTGCGCAAGGCACAAGTTTAGTGGCATTGATTCCACCGACCGGATTACTGGCGGTGATCGCGTACGCGCACGCGGGGTATGTCTCCTGGCAAACGGGGTTGTTGTTGATTCCTGGGGTTTTTCTGGGAGGGATCGCCGGCGGCAGCATTGCGAAACGAATTCCTTCGGCCAAGATGAGACGGATTTTTGCGGTGCTGATGTTGTTGCTGGGTATATCGCAAATCGTGAGCGCGTTTGGCGGATGACGGATCCGCGAAAACATGGTTGACGTGCATTGCCACATCTTGAGCGGGATGGACGATGGAGCGAAATCCGTCGAAGAATCTCTGGCAATGGCGGAAATGGCGATCGCGGACGGAATTACGCATATCGTGGCTACGCCGCACTCCAGCAACGAATATCATTTTGATTTTGCCCTGGTGCAGCAGGCAGCGGCGGCATTACAGCGTGCCATTGGCGACCGGGCGAAGATTGCCACCGGTTGCGATTTTCACTTAAGCCCGGAGAACCTGGCGGTACTTAAGAGGAAACCCGCGCCGTTTTGCATTCATCAAAAAAATTATTTGTTGGTGGAGTTTAATGAGTTCTCCATTCCGCCCTCGATCGACAACGCTATTTACGATATTCAACTGACTGGTTTGCGGCTGGTTGTTACCCATCCCGAGCGCAACGGAATCATCCGATCGCAGCCGGATCGATTGGAAAAGTGGATTCGCACCGGCTGTTACGGGCAAGTGACCGGCGGATCGTTAACAGGGACGTTTGGGCCATCCGCGCGGCAGATGTCGCTGGCATGGATTGCGCGTGGTCTGGTGCATTTTGTGGCCAGCGATGCGCACAACCTGACCGGACGTCCACACAAGTTGCGCGAAGCTTACGAAGTAGTGCGCGCAGAATTCGGGCGCGAGAAAGCACAGGCGCTGTTCGTGGAAAATCCGTTGGCGGCGTTCGAAGGGCGGCCGTTGCCGCATGTGCCGGAAATTGTCGAGGAACAGAGGAAAAAGAAGCGGTTCATTTTCTTTTGATCGCTTGCCCATTCGCAAATCCCCAGGCTTTATTGGGCATGACCGAGCGGCAGGCCGACCCAGGCATTGAGCAGGCCAAGATACTCGCGCACGACGGTCAGCGCGTCGTTGGTGGTCCGCCACCAGTGCGCCGCGTCGAAGGGATCTTCGGCCGAGGCGCGGACAAGCAATCGGCCGCGATCGCCTGGCGAAAGTTTTCTCCAAAGTGCGCGGACGCGGCGGGTATGCGCTCTGGAAGTAACCACGATCGCGCGCGCGCCCGGCTGCTGACCGAGCGCTTCGGCAACCGCGCGAAGTTCGTCCGCGGTATTGAGGATGCGCGGCGTCAGGAGGCGGATATCGCCTGGACGAACGCCTTGTCCGATCAGTACCATGCGGTCGTATTGTTCTTCGCCGGCGTAAGGCAAATGCAGATCCTGCATGGAAGCGCCCGGCTGCAGGGGTTGCGTCAGCCAGACTTCCCTGGCGAAGCCGTCACGATAGATCTGCGCGGCGGCCAGTGCCCGGTGGGGAAGCCCGCCGCTCAGAACAACGATGGCCTGCGATTCTAGCAACGGATCTTCGCTAACCAGCCACAGGCCGGCGTGGAAAAACGCGTAAATTCCCGTCAATATCAATAGCAAAACGCCGATTCCGGCGGTGATGAAGAATCGGCGCACAGGCCAGGCTCTCGCGGAGTCCTCATTCATTGCGTGCGCTCATGGCAGAACGCGAATGGTAAACTCCGGCGGCTGCGGTGGTCAATCAGGGAAAGCACGATACACTGAAAATCGAAAATACTGGCAATTGGGAATCCTTGGGAGGAATCATGCGGGCAGTGGTGACCGGAGCGGCTGGATTCTTGGGATCACATCTTTGCGATCGCTTGCTGGCGGAAGGCTGGTCAGTGTTGGGCTTGGACAATTTCATTACAGGACGGAAAGAAAATCTCGCGCACCTGCAAGGGAATGGGAAATTTTCCTTCGCGGCGGCGGATGTCTGCGATCCTCTGCGCATTTCCGGTGACGTTGCATACGTGCTGCACTTTGCGTCACCGGCGAGTCCGCCGGATTATTTGCGGCATCCGATCGAAACCATGCGCGTCGGATCGGTAGGGACGCAGAATGCGCTGGAGTTGGCGCGCGAAAAGGGTGCGAGGTTTTTTATTGCCTCGACCAGTGAGTGTTATGGCGATCCGGAGGTTTCTCCGCAACACGAAGAGTATTGGGGACATGTGAATTCGGTCGGGCCGCGCAGCGTGTACGACGAGGCCAAGCGTTTTTCCGAAGCGTTGACCATGGGCTATCACCGGCACTACGGCCTGGACACGCATATCGTGCGCATTTTTAATACTTATGGGCCACGCATGCGGTTAAACGACGGACGCGCACTGCCAAATTTCGTTTATCAGGCGTTGAGCGGGAAGCCGATCACCGTGTACGGCGACGGAAAACAGACCAGGAGTTTTTGCTACGTGTCGGATTTGATTGACGGCATCTACCGGCTGATGTTGAGCGAAGAACATTTTCCGGTGAATGTCGGCAATCCCATGGAAATCACCATACTGGAATTTGCCGAGCGCGTGCGCGGCTATTTTCCAAAAGCAGCGCCCATCGTGTTTGAACCATTGCCGCAGGATGATCCGAAGCGGCGTTGCCCGGACATTCGCAAAGCGAAACGGCTGCTTGGCTGGGAGCCGAAAGTGCAGTTGGCCGATGGATTGCGCTTGACGATTGATTATTTTCAAACGCAGTATGCCGAACAGACTGCCAGTTAAGAAGCTTTCCGCGCGGAACAGTACGGATCGCTCACTCCCGGCCGAAGGAAGAATATTCGAACCCGAGCTGCTTCATTTTTTCCGGCGAATAAAGGTTGCGGCCGTCCACAACCAGCTTGCGGGCCATCACTTTTCCAGCGCGTTCCCAGTCAATCTTTTTGTAGACGTCCCATTCGGTGCAGACTAGCGCCGCATGCGCGCCTTCCAGCGCCTGGTACGGATCTTGGTGATAGTAAGCCTGCGGAAATTGCTTTTTCGCTTTCTCCAGAGCTTCCGGATCGCAAGCGTGAACTTCGGCGCCTTCGTCCAGCAAACGCTTCATTACGTCCAGCGCGGGTGCGAAGCGGATATCGTCGGTGTTGGCTTTAAACGCCAGTCCCAGGATGGCCACGCGCTTGCCTTTCACCACCCATAGGGCTTTGCTGATTTTTGCGATGAAGCGATCGATGCGCTGCTTGTTTACCCGCTCCGCTGCCTTCAGAATTTCGAAATCGACGCCGACGGTTGCCGCCAGGCTGATGAAAGCCTGAATATCCTTCGGAAAACAAAAGCCGCCGAATCCCAGCCCGGCTTTCAAAAACTGCGTACCAATGCGGGGGTCGAGTCCCATCGCGTGCGTGACTTCCTCAACGTTCGCCCCGAGTTTTTCGCAAAGATCGGAAACGGCGTTGGCATAACTGATTTTCAGCGCGAGAAATGAATTCGATGCGTGCTTGATCAACTCCGCGCTGCTGATGGTGGTGACCAGGAATTCCGCTTTGTAATGGTCAGGGCATTGACCGGCGTGAACCGGACAGGTAAATTTGCGTTCCAGAATTGGCCGATAGATTTCCCGCAGCTGCTCGGCCGCGGCGGGATCTTCTACGCCAACCACGATGCGATCGGGGTGAAAGAAATCCTCAACGGCGGTGCCTTCGCGCAGAAACTCCGGATTCGAAGCGACGCGAAAGCCGCCGTTGCCCCGGCTGTAGGCGGAAAGCGCGCGCTGCAGCTCGATTCCCGTACGAGCAGGCACGGTGCTTTTTTCCACCACCAGTTTTGGCGAACGCGCTTCCGCGGCAATCTGCTGCGCTACGTGATCGATTGCGGAAAGATCGGCGCTCCCGTCGTGCCGCGGCGGAGTGCCCACGCAAATAAAAATAGCATCGCCGAAGCGAATCGCTTCACCGGGGTCGGCGGTGTAAGAAATTTTTCCGGACTTTCCGGCGGAGACCAGAATCTTGTCCAGATGATGTTCGTAAATCGGAACCTGGCCGGCTTTCAACTGCGCGATGCGGCCGGCGTCAATGTCCGTGCACATCACGTCGTGGCCTGCCTCGGCGAGGCAAGCCCCGGTCACCAGGCCAACGTAGCCGCAACCAATCACCGATAAACGCAAGGGTAAATCTCCTGTAATTTAAAAGTGTCGCAATGCTTACAACCCTCGCCGCAAAAAAACTGCAAGCCAGGCAAGTTCGTTTAACGCGGTTTCATGCCCATCAACAAGCCGCGCAGACCGAGCAGTACCAGGCGCGGCTGGCGGCGCAGGACGCTCCAGAGCAGTCGAGTCGAATGGTCGCGATGAATCTGGCCCAGTGACTCGCGCGTGGCGACGTTTAACAGGTCCACCAGGCAGGAATAATCCTTCTGCTGGAAGTGATGCATGGTCTTCCGTATGAGCCAGTGCGTATCTAGTTCACGGCGCAGAGCGCGAAGTTCGCCGCCCTGCTTCGAACCGAGCAGCGCATCGGCCACACCCTGCGCGCCGCGAAATCCGGTGACGATGCCGCCGACCGTCGTCACCTTCACCTGAGCCGCAGCGTCGCCCACCAGAAACACTTTGCCGTTGCCGATGCGGCGCTCCACTGGAATCCACTTCCGATACACCGGAATGCGCGCCCCCTGCCACTCCAACGGCTCCATATTTTTCTTTTCCAGGAAACGCTCGATGCGCTTTTTGGTTTCCCGGCCGCTGCCTTCGCCGATAATTCCCAGTGCGCCGCGCGATTCGCTTTCCGGAATCAGCCAATAGAAATAAGGCGTATCGTCCGGCACAAACCACACCCGCGTGGTGTCAGGCTGGCAATCCTTCGGGAGCTTCACAATCGCCTGGACCAGCGGAACCGTTTCGACAGGAGGCCATCCTGCGGATCGGCCAACGCGGCTGGTGGCGCCGTCTGCGCCAACAACATGATCCGCGTGCAACTCTTCCCGCCTACCGGCAGTTTCAACTTGCAGGCGCAAACCGCTCGAATTCGGGCCAAGCCCAAGAAAGTGCGAATCAAAAGAGATTTTCGCGCCGGCTTTCGCGGCTTCGTCCGCCAGCGCGGGGATCAAGCGGGCGCGTTCGATAATCAGGTCCGGGCGGCCGAGCGCGACCTCGGCCGAACGCCCGTCGGTGAACAATTCGAAGCGACGAATCTCGTTGACGATGCACGAAGCCGCGACTTCGCGCAGTTGTTCGCGAAAATGGTGGGTGACAATCAGCGAGCGCGGCGCCGGATCCAGGCCCGATTTCGCATCGAGCACCCGCACACTGCGGCCGCCTGCTGCCACTTTAGCCGCTGTGAGCAGTCCCGCAGCCGAGCCGCCCACGACGATGACGCTGCCATTCTTGCCTTCTGTTTCACTACTCTGCTGTTTGTCAGACACTCGTACGATTCTTCCGATCATGCCCAGGCGGAACGCCATGCTGGGAAAAGTCCACGAAAATCAAGCTTGAACGCTCGGTATCCGACGGGCCGGAAATCGGGTCCAAGAAAAACACATGACTCGCCGCAAAGAAGAGCGAATCCAGATTAGCGGAAAACCACGGAAGGCGGCAAATCAATCCGCCGCGGCGGCAACTTTGTCTGTCTGCCGTTCGTAAGGCGCGCGCTCAAGAAACGCAATTCCCGCGAGGGCAAGAAGCACCGCGAGCGCGAACACGCCACACGAAATTGAGATGCGCAGAAAACTGACCAGAAGCGCCAGCAATCCGGACACGGCGCCCAGAATGTACATGGCCAGAACCGCGCCCCGCTGTCCCAAACCGAGATTGGCCAGACGGTGAGCCGCGTGATCTTTTCCCGGCGTGGCGAAGGGAAGCAGACCCCGGCGGCTGCGCGAAATGGTCACCAGCGTGGTATCAAAAATGGTTGCGCCGAGCACCAGCACCGGCACCGCCCACGCGGAGAGCATATTCGAGCTCTCTAGGCGCAGCTTTAAACCGAGAGTGGCCATCAGAAATCCAAGGAACATGGCTCCGCCGTCGCCCATGAAAATTTTTGCGGGCTTGAAATTCCAGCGAAGAAATCCGGTGGCCGCGCCAAGCACGGCCGCAGCCAATACAGTCACCAGGATCTGACCGTTAAGATAGGCGAGCATTGCGAAGAACACGGACGCCATCGCAGCGATTCCCGCGCACAAGCCGTCCATGTGATCCAAAATGCTGAACGAGGCGGTGATACCGACGACCCATACCACCGTGAGGACGATATCGAGAAGATCGCCGGTACGGCCTCCCAGCAAGGTGCTGAAGACTTGCGTGCGAACTCCACTGAGCAACAAAATTCCCGCGGCCAACGGCATGCCGATGAACAGTTTCACCTGATGATGAAGCAATCCGCGGTCATCCAGGATTCCAACCGCGGCGATCAGCGTGGCGCCCGCAAGGATGCCTTCGATTTGCGCGCGCGCCGGACCGTTAAACAGCAATAGCACGCCAAGAACGACGCCGGCATACATAGCCAGTCCGCCCAACAGCGGAATTGGCTGCAAATGAACTTTGCGAGGCCCCGGAAGATCGACCATGCCGACACGCAAAGCCAGTGCACGCACCGGAGCGGTCAGAAAAAGAGATGCAAGTAGAGCGATGAGAAACGCTAAGAGGCCTGCGGCCATTCGTCCTCAATTTTCAGAGCTACGGATCCGGCCAGGGCGGCCCTACCGGTAACGCACGCGACTCGCTGCCGGGTTCGAGGGGCCCGGCTCCCAAGTGAGACACGCAGTTGATTCCTGGGCGATCAACTCTTTATTCTGTGCGACTCGAGGGCGCTGTCACACAACATACCCGCTCAAGCCTAAATAACATAACCGGTAGAACGCCCGCAATCCAGTAAAAATGTCATAAAAACAGCTTCCGCCACGAAATATTAACCTTGCAACGCAGCCCGGCTTCCCAGAGCGTGAACTACATTGAGAACAATTTTATCTTTCGGTAAGCATTCGAGCGAAGATGCGCTGCACTTCGCCGCGGTCTTTCGTCTGGAAGTACCAGTCGACGGTTCGTTTCAGGCCGTCTTTGAAAGCCACCTTGGGCTCCCAGTGGAGAAGTTTCTTTGCCAGCGAATTATCGGCCACGCGATTCAGAGGACCCGTGGGCATGTCTTTGCGCAGCTTGATTTCCGCTTTGTGCCCGGTATGTTCGCAGACCATGTGGACTGCGTCAATCACGCGGATGCGCTCCATGGTGCCCAGATTGACCGGTGTTCCATCGTCAATTTTTTCGCCGGCCAGAATCGTGCCTTCGACGATGTCGTCGATGTAGGTCCAGTTGCGGATCTGCGTGCCGTCTCCCCACACTTCGAACGGCGTCTGGTGGATGAATGCGCGCGCGATCATGGCGATCACCGCGTGGTTTTCCACGCCGCGGGGACCGTACACGGTGAAGTAGCGGCAGGACGCCGCGCCCAATCCGTGCTCCTTGTGATACGCCTTTAATGTGAACTCGGCCATCAATTTGGCCCAGCCGTAAGTGTTGTCGGCGTCGTTTGGGCCGTTGGTTAAGTCTTCCGTAAGATAGAGAATTTTATTTACGTCGGACTGCAGAAAATTCGGATAGACGCAGCCGGAGGATGCGAAGACGACTTTTTTGGCCTTGGCACGCAGTGCTTCGGAAAAAACAAGTCCGTCCAGGAAAAAATTGGAAGCCGGACCGGCCTGATGCAAATCCACATAGCCTCGCCCGCCATGGTCAGCGGCCAGATGGAACACCGTGTTCACGCCGTTCATCGCGGCGCGCGTCACGCCGGGTTCGCGCAAATCCGCCTGGATGAAATCGACCTCGCCTTTGGCCAGCGGCTGGCGAAGATTGTCCAGGTGCCCGCTGCTCAAATCATCCACGATGCGCACTTTCGCGCCGCGCGCCAGCAATTGATCGGTCAACGTCGAACCGATGAACGACGCACCGCCGGTAACCAAAACTCTCTTTCCTGTCCAGAATGTTTCTGCAGGCTTCACCTGTTTCCATCCTCCGCAATTTTATTTGTCACCGCGGCCAGGGACGGCTGACAATTCGCACAAATTTTTCGAGCTCTTTGACTCTATCATACGCAGGCGCCGCAGCCAGCGACGCTTCACGCATGCGAGCGATTCGCGCCGGATCGGCTGCGAGTTCCCGAATCACCTTCGCCACCTGATCGGGATCATCCGGATCGGCGCTCACGCTGAATCCCAATTTTTCGCCCAGCGCAACCGCGTCGCTTTCGCGCGGCGCGACCGCTACGATCGGTTTGCCAGCTGCGAGAATTCCATACATTTTGCTCGGCACCACCACACCCTCCAGGCCGCGCTTCACGGTGATCAAATGTACGTCGCCGGAAGCCAGCACCGATGGGACTTTGCTGCCGGGGAAAAAAGGCAAGAAACGTATGTTCGCCGCTCCCTGCGCGGCAAATTCCAGTTGCGCGCGTTGCGCCCCTTCGCCTACGAAAACCAAGCCGATGCCATCGCCCGCGAGCCGCCGCGCCGCGGTAACCAGTGTTTCCCACGCGCCGTAGAAACCGATATTGCCAGCGTGCAGCAGCACAAACGCAAAATTTCCGCGAATGGCTCGGATCACTTCGTCGTCGAGCTGAGCATGCGGCGTTTGTTGCAATGGTTGCGCGTCTGCCGGAACAATTTCGGTACCATCGCGCACAATTTCAATCTGATCGGGGCGCACGCCTTTGCCCAGTATGCGGTTGCGCATGTCCTCGCCGAGCACAATCACTTTCGTAGCGTGCCGCAGCGACCAGCGATGCAGTGTTTCCCATATTCGCGCGAGCAATCCCGGCGCGACAATCGAGCCGCCCACCGCCATGTCCGGATACATGTCGCGAATATTGTAATAATATGGTTTTCGCTTCAGCAGCGCCACCAACGCTCCGGCGATTCCTTCGAAGGGAGGATCGGTCATGGCCAGCACCGCGTCGCATGGCGCAAACAGGGCGCGCGGAATCATCATCGCGGTGTAGCTCAGATAATTCAGCAAGCGTTTTTTCATGTTGAAGCGCGGAAAAGCCGTGCAGCCAACACGCACGATGCGCACGTTTCCGCTTTCTTCGGTCTGGAACAGCCGCCACGCGCGGCGCTCCGTCGGATCGTAGGAAGGCCGTCCGCACAGAATCGTCACCGCGTTTTCCCGCGCCAGCGCATTCGCCACTGTTTCCGCCATTTTCGCGGTGGCGGACGTGTCCGGCGGATAATAAAGGTTCAGCAGCAGAATGCGCATCGAACGATTGTACATGCGGACAACGTCACATCTGGCCCGGCTAACGGCCGCGTCGAATGTTCCTAGGAACCTTGGCGGCGGGCAGATTTTCCGAACACCGACGGCCATTTAGGTGTCTTATAAGGTATGCAAACACGCTGGAGCATGATCCTGCCCATCATCGGCCTCATTCTCTTTGCGGCTGTCAGCTACAGGTCCATGCCTTTGAATGAGCATGAACAAGAAGTTCCGCGCAAGTATTACTGGTGGTCTTCGTTGCGCCTGGATTCCGATCCTTTAAACCATAACCCGGATTTGGCGGCGCCTTGCGCGAACGAAAAGCAGAACTGCTCGAACGGCGAATTCCCGAACATGAAAATTGGGCCGCTATGGTTGGATCGTTTTCTGATAATTTCCGCGTTGCCGGCATTCCTGTTCGAAGCGGTGCTGGTCGTAGTTCTCAGCAAGCTCGGACTCGATGAAGTGCGCACCTTCATGGTGTCCATGCCCATACTTCTATTCGCCTGGTATTATTTCGCGGGCTGGCTCATCGAATGGTGGAGTGCCCGTCGCGGGCAAACCAAACGAATTGAGCTGAAAATTGATTGATTTTAACTCTGTTCAGCGGCTGCTCTGATTGCTGTTTGCCCCATGGACTTCGCATCCGCCCGCATAATCAAGAAATCGCCAAGCACCAGCGCGTCCATCTGCGTTCGCGCAAAGCAATCGATGGCTTCCTGCGGTTTGCAGACGATGGGTTCGTTGTCGTTGAACGATGTGTTGAGAACCACCGGCACGCCGGTTTGTTCTTCGAACGCGCGGATCAGTTTCCAGTAGCGCGGATTCGCGGTCTCGGTCACGGTTTGCAGCCGGCCGGTGCCATCCACGTGAGTGGGCGCGGGGATTTTGTCGCGCATCTCGCGCTTCACGGAATAGGCCATGGTCATAAATGGCGAAGGATGCGATTGTTCGAACCATTCGCCGGTCTTTTCCGCAAGAATGGATGGGGCGAACGGCCGGAAGATTTCCCGGTGTTTGATGCGGCGATTCAGGATTTCTTTCATTTCCGGACGCCGCGGATCGGCTACGATACTGCGATTGCCGAGCGCGCGCGGTCCCCACTCGGCGCGTCCCTGAAACCATCCGAGAATTTTTCCATCGGCGATAATCGTCGCGGTCTTCTTGAGCAATTCTTCTTCGGGCAGTTCGCTGGCCGTCCAGCCGTTGTCCGAGAAAAGCGATGACCTCAGGGTGGCGCGAATCTCTTCGCGCGAAAACTCCGGCCCCCAATAAGCATGCTCCATCACAAATTCGCGCGGATTTCCCAGAATCTGATGCCAGACATACTGCGCTGCGCCGACCGCCAGTCCCGCATCGCCCGCCGCCGAATGCACATACACATTCTCAAAGCCGGTGTTTGTGGGGATTTTTCCGTTGGCTACGCAGTTGAACGCCACCCCGCCGGCAAGGCATACCGATTTCATTCCCGTTTCTTCCTGCAGCCGACGCAGCATGCCCAGATACACTTCCTCCAACCGCGCTTGCAGCGAACAAGCCAGGTTCTTGTGCCGCTGCTCGATCGGCGCCGCCGGATCCCGCGCCGGACCGAGTTTTCGCGCCATGGCGGCCGAATACATTCTTCCCAGCACTGGAGTCTTGTCCGCGTCGGCCCAAGTCATCTCCGGGCCCGTGCGGTGATGCGTGAAATATTCCAGGCCCAGGTGGAATTGAGTTCCATTGGAGTGCACGATGTCGCGAAATTCCGGCAGAAACTCCGGTTCGCCGTACGCGCCAAGCCCCATCACCTTGTATTCATCCCCGAATTTCAGGAAGCCGAGGTACTGCGTGACCGCGCTGTAATACAGCCCCAGCGAATGTGGAAACGAGATCGATCCGTGAATGTTCATGCGGCGTTCGAAGCCCGCGCCCCACATCGAACTCGCGAAATCGCCCAGCCCATCAGCGGAAAGCAGCGCCGCCGCTTCGAATGGCGAACAAAAAAAAGTGCTGGCTAGGTGCGCGACGTGATGCTCGACGCGATGGAACCGGGCAGGCAGGGAGCCGGGATCCAATTCGAATGCGGCGGCCAGCGCTTCGCGAATGCCGCTAAATTTCGCCAGCACTTTCATTCTTTCCCGTGCGAAAGACGGCATCCGCAACGCATAAAAAAGTTTTGTGCCCAGACGTGCATAAGGATTCCGCGGCACCGCTACGTGATGTACATCCTGCAAGGTGATTCCCGCCGCTTGCAGGCAATAGCGAATCGCGGCAGTCGGAAATCCCGCCGCATATTTCACCCGGTTAAAGCGCTCTTCCTCTACCGCGGCAATCAGTTTTCCGTCGCAAAGAATCGCCGCCGACGCGTTGCCGTGATACGCATTGATGCCAAGAATATTCATGGTCGAACTTGAGTGTACCGCAGGAAGAGGAGGGATTAGGAACTAGGGCTGGACTCCTGTCTTCTTGCCCATTCATACAAAACAAACAGTGACCACGGACGAGACCAGGACGTCTTCCGGGAGAGGAACGTGTTCCAGACCGAACTGACGCCGTCTGGCTTGACTAACGCGGTGAGTGCCTCGGGGACCGAAGCAAAACTTTCTTCCATGCGCGTCCTCAGCGGCCCTCGCAGCCATTCTTCCCACGGCAGAGTAAAAGTACGTTTTTTCTGCGAAGTGATTTCCGCCGGCAATAAATCACCCATTGCCTCCACCAACAATGCCTTTTGCACGCCGGATTTTCTACGCGCGCCGTCGGGGAGCGCCGCCACAAATTCCACCAACGGAGTGTCCAGCAGCGGCACGCGTACTTCGAGCGACCGCGCCATGCTCACTGAATCCGTATCGCGTAACAGCGTGCTGGCCATATAAGTGCGCAATTCCAGCCAGCTGAGGGCCTCGATCGGATCCATGTGCTGTGCTTCATCCGCCGCAAGCTGCAGCCAGCCCAGCCACGTCGGTTCGAGGGTGTAACCATCCGCCGCCAGCGTGCTCGGCCGGAAACGCGGTTCAATCAATTTTTCGATTTCCCCCGGCGGAAACAATGCCCGTGCAAAATAATAAGGATGAGGCAACCGCTCCGGATTTCGCCAAGCCGCCGTCGCTTTCATCGCCGCGTCCGGTGAACGTCCGGAAGCCAGCAGCGATCGCAACATTCCGGATGTTGTCCCGCGCAACGCTGACGGCACAAACTTTGCCGCGGTAGCAAGCTGCGAGAGCCTTGGCGTGTCCGCAAAAGTGGAATACCCCGCGAATAATTCATCGCCGCCCAATCCGGAGAGCGCCACTTTTAGTCCCGCTTCGCGTGCCGCCCACGATACAAAATACGTGTTGATTCCGTCCATCGTCGGCTGGTCGAGCGCGGCCAGCGCTTCATCAAGCCGCGCCGGAATCGCATTGCCATCCAGCGGAATTTCCGTGTGCTGAGTGCCGCAGCGCCCGGCAACCACGCGCGTCAACGCCGATTCATCGTATGCAGTCCCCGGAAACGCCAGCGTGAAACTCCGAATCCCTTGCTGTTCGCGGGCGGCCAGCGCGGCAATGGCGCCGGAATCCAATCCGCTCGACAAAAATAATCCTACCGGCACATCCGCGATCAAGTGCGCTCGCACACTGTCTTCCAGCAACGGGCGCAACGCTGTCGCTGCTGCTGAAAAACTGCGCGGACGCTTCGTATCTTTTGCCGCAGGACTTCTCCGCGGATCCCACCACGGATGTGGGCGCGGCAGGCGCCGCCGGTCCGGAATGTAAACCGACACGCGATGCCCGGGCGCCAGCGAAAATACGCCCTCGTACATCGTGACCGGTTCGCTGACGCTGCCAAAAAGCAAAAACGACGTAAGGGCATCCTGCGATATTTGCCTGGCGGCGATCCCACTGGCCATCAACGCGCCCATCTCCGAAGCGAACGCAAATCCTTCCGATGTCTGCGCGTAGTACAGCGGTTTGATGCCGAGTGGATCGCGCGCGAGAAACAATAGCGGACCGGACGTGTAATGCTTGCGAAAATCCGCAATCGCGAACGCAAACATTCCGCGCAGTTCGCTCAGGCACTCTTCGCCCCACTCTTCCCAGCCGTGTACCAGAATTTCCGTGTCTGATTGCGTAGAAAAACGATGGCCCAGGCGCACCAACCGATCCCGCAGCTCCCGGTAGTTGTACAATTCACCGTTGAAAATTACCGCGACGTCGCGCGCTTCGTTCCAGATGGGTTGATTTCCGCCCGGCAGGTCAATGATGCTCAGCCGCCGCATCGCCAGCGCCAGGCCCGGCGCGCGCGGATCGTTCACAAGAAAACCTTCGCCGTCCGGCCCGCGATGCCGCATCGCTGCAGCCATCGTACGTACGCGTTCCGCCGCGTCTCCGCTTCTGTTCAGGAACGCGACGCCGCAAATTCCGCACACGCGATTACTTGATCTCCGGTGTGGTGAACAACGCCGCGCCCGCGCGCGCCAGGTGTGAACGCAAGTGGAACCGCGAAATTCTCAGGCGCTGATCCGCATACCAGGCCAGGAACTGCCTCAACAGCAGCAGAAAGAATGTCGCAAACATGGCGGTCGCAAGCGCAGAAAACGATTCGCGCTCCAGCAGCAGGCTCCAGTCCACTTTCTCATCCCATCCGGGGAATACTCGGTCCATTATGTTTCGCAGCCGTAGCCCGTCGAGCGGAAGCCGCGCTATACGCACATGTGCGAATTTCTCGTAATTGTATGACGGCGGATATCCCGCAACTCTCGAGATGGCGTCCCTAAAATTCTCTGGATTCTGCAGCTCCCTTCGCGTAAGCATCTCGCCTTTCGCGTTTCGCATTACTATCCGGTACGTTGGATCCACCACAATCCAGCGCCCGTCCAGCAGTACCTCTGCCACAACGTGTTTGGTGTTGCGATCCGGCGAGAGCAAAAGCAACCTGCGCACTTGCAAATCCGCGCTTCGCGCCAGATTCAGAAAAGCGTTCGTCGCTGTTCCGCATACCGAGAGCAATTGCTGGTAATTGAGCGTTGTTTCCGGATCGCGTGCCGCCAGACCGCTTGGATTCGCATCCACCGATCGCGGCGGACCATTACGCATCCATTGCAGAATCGCGTCAACCCGCTGCTCCGGTGTGGCATTCGATGGGATAATCGCATCGCTGAAGCCGTCCAGATAATCGCGAACGGAATGCTCCCAACCAGCCGAATACACCAAGGCTATCAACGACGCGATTAGAGCGAGGTTCACGGCACGCCATACCGCCCGGAACAGATTCTGTTTCATCTTGGAACCAAACCCCTAGTCTTGACCTGCAGATTGTCCAACGACCGGAGGCCGCGCTGCAAGCCTAGCGTAGATCTGTTCCATAGTCTGCACTGGCTCTCCCCAACCAAGCCGGCTGGCGGTCGTCCTGCCGCCTTCTGACAAACGGGTCCGCAATTCTGAGTCGATCAATAGCGCTTTGACGGCTTCGGCCACCGCTTCGGTTTCATGGACGACCACCAGAGCGGCGATTCCCCGAAGCAACGGAGCCACACCGCAATTCTCGGTCATAACCACAGGCGTTCCGCACGCCGCGGCTTCTGCCGCCGTGTTGCCGAAATTTTCGTTCTGTGAAGGCAGCACAAACACGTCGGCATCGCGATATGCCGCCCATTTCATGTCTCCAAATACCGCGCCGCTGAAGACCACGCGCGGGTCCACGGCTCTTTCGCGCGAAAGCTCCTTCAGGCCTGCCTGCATTCCGGATTCGTCGGGACCTGCAAACGCCAGCCATACTTGTTTTCCGCAGATGCTTTCCGGCAGCCGTGCAAAACTCTCGAGCAGCAGGTCGGGGCTTTTTTTCTCAGAGAGCCGTCCCAGAAACAAAATCAGCAGCCCATCCGCGGGAACACCATAGGCGCTTCGGAATCGGCCCCGCTCCGGCAATTCCCGCGGCGCCAAGACTCCGTTTCGTCGCAACACTATTTTCGAACGAGAAATTTCTCCCGCGGCAAGTTCCTCCACTTCCTGCTCCGCCGTGGCAATCACCGCCGATGCTCCGGCAAGCATTTCTTTGCCCCAGCGGGCGTGATACACGCGCTTAAGAAAAATATTTCGCACGATTGGTACAAACATTCCAATTGGCTCGACGACATAAGGAATCTTCTGAGCGCGGCACGCACGAGCCACTCCCGGCCCTAGCAAATCGTATAGTCCGAAAATATGCACCACATCGAAGTCCGCCAGCCGATTCCGGCAATATCTCGCGATCGCCGGATTCCAGGTCGCCGTCCGGTAGCGGAACCACGTCGGCAAATACACGCTCTGTACACCGTTCATTTCGCGTGTCCATCCAAACGCGGAGCGCTTGACTTCACCCGTACTTTCTCCGGCCGCCGTCGCCGCGGCCCGCGATTCGAAGCCCCAGTCCACGGTTAGCACCGTCACCCGGTGTCCGCGCTGCGCCAGTCCGGTCGCCAGCGCTTCCACCTTCACTGGCGGTCCGCCGAATTCATAAAACGGCGAGTATGATTGCGTGACGTTCAGGATTCGCATAGCTCCCGCAGAATTTTCCGGAACGACTTCGCAAACACGCTGAAGCGAAATTCGTTTTCCACGCGCTGCCTGCCGCGCCGTCCCATTTCCTGTTCCAGCGCGGGATCGGCCAGCAGCGTTTCGATCGCTGTCGCCAGTTGCGCGGCGTCCCCGTGCGGCACCAGGTAGCCCGTTTTTCCGTCGTCGATTACTTCTGGAGCTCCGCCGTGTGCTCCGCCGATCACCGGCTTTCCGCACGCCATCGCTTCCAGATACACCAATCCGAATCCTTCGCCTTTGCTGGGCAGCGCGAACATCTCGCAATGCGAGTAGCAAGCCGCAAGCTCCGCGTAGCTCAGCCCGGAGAGGAAATGCGCGTGTCGCTCGACGCCGGTTTTTTCCGCCAGGTCTTCCAGCCACGCGCGATCGTCGCCATCGCCCACCGCCGCCAACTGCAGATCCGGAAAGCGCGGCAACAATCGCGGCAAAGCCGTGATCAGTGTGTCCATTCCTTTGTAGCGTTCATCCGCGCGCCAGCGGCCCACCGTCAACACTACCCGTCCTTCAGGAAAATTTGCCGGAGCGGCAGCTTTTGCGGCCAGCGGCGCCAACGCTTCGAACTGCGGATCCAACGCCCATGGCAACACGCGAATTTTTTCCGTGGCAACTCCTTGCACCGCCGCGACCTGCTCCGCCGTGTATTTGCTTGGCGCCAGCACCAGGTTCGCGCTGCGCAGCGATGTTCGCCGCAGCCGAGTCAGCGGCTCCCACACTTCGACTCCGTGCGTGCAAATAATAGATTTCACCCGCGGAGCCGCAAACCGCATCGCACGAACCACCGGCGCCAGATTCGGATGCCCAGCCACAACTAATCTAATCTTGCTTTTGCCTTTACTGACGGGCCGCCGCGCCGCGCGAATCGCCGTCATCAGAAATCTGCCCTTCGCCCGCTCGCTCCCCGTAAAGACAATTTCCCGCTCCGCCACCTTCAGCCGCTTCAGTTCCGGCCCATCATTCAAGCTCAAAATGCGGCATTCCATTCCCCGGCTCGCCGCAAACTCCGTCATTACCGATGCCAGGTGCCTCCCGGCGCGCTGCACTCCGCCGGGCGCATCCAGTTCAGGAAAGAGTCCAATCAGCACGCGCCGAGTCTGCCTTGAGCCATCTTCATTGGCAAGTTTGTTTAGATTCACTCCTAGTTTACGCCGAACCTCATCGTCGCTGCCCGATCTCGCTTGCGGATGATAGTCTGTGTCCGTCAGAAACCATCATGCCCGTTCTTCGCTCATCCTTTTCTATTCCTGGTCTATCGCTACTGCTTCTGTTTTCTGCCCAGATCCTTCTTTCCTATGAACTCCATCATAGAGTGCAGCAGAGCAAAACTCCTTCGCAAAACGAAGACCTTGTTGCGCACGAAAAGTTGTCTCCACCCTTGCGAGTATCTTCGGAGCTACGCTTTAGCCCGGACGGGCGCTATCTCTTGTTCCAGAATGCGTCCGGTCTGATGGTGCTATCGCGTGAACCCTTGCAGTTGATGTTTTACATCAGCGCAAGCGGCTCCTATGCGGCGCGCTTTTCTAACGATTCACAGACAGTTTCGCTTCTTACCCGAGAGCTTGTCTTCTCGACCTGGCGTCTCTCGGACGGGGAGCGGATCAACTCCCGTCAGTTGAATATCCAGTCCGGCTGCTTGGACGCGCAATTGGCTCCCGGCACCGAGTGGATCGCCTGCCTTTCCACGACCATGACCCTTGATCTCTACCGCTCCAGTGATATGACGCGCGCCTATACCCAGCGCATATCCGCAGGACGCTCCCCGACCGCCTTGGTTAGTATTCCGCTTCACCTGGATTCCCCGTTTGCGGGACCGTTCGGCTTCATGTTGTCCAGCGATCTCGCGCCGCTTGCCGATCGCGGACTCTTCCATCTCCCCCTGCTTTTTTCCCCGGACGGCAAATTCCTGCTGGTAACTTCGGAAGATTATTCCTGCCGGCTCGATCTTCCGGCTCTGCAGAAGTCAAGTCTTCCCGGTACTGTTCACAAACGGATGTCCGAGATGCTGGCTATTCAGCCGGACAATCGAGTACTCGTCGCCGGCGCAAAGAAGGAGTCGCCTCCCGCGCTTATCTCGCTGGACACAGGCAACGTTGTCTCCACGCAATCGTTCGAGGCCGACGCCGTATCCATCGCCACCAATCCGCAATACGCCCGTCTGTCGAAAATCGATGTGACCGGGGTCAGCCTGTTCGATCTGCGGTCGAATAAAACCGTGGATATTCCCGCCAATCTCGCCGCCGACGTACACTCGGATACACTTGCTCTGGTTAGCTGCAATGGTCTTTTGCAATTTTATCGTTTGCATGAGCCCGCGCTTGTTAGGCAGGTTCGCTTGCCCCTGGACGCGCTTCCAACCATGTATGCCGCTCTTGCCGATCCTTCGCTATCGACTCTGGCTGTGGCGATAAAGGGTGGCGGCGCTGTTTTTGATCTCGGGACCGGCAAGCGCTTGGCAACCTTCAATACGTTCAGTGGGGCAACCTTCTCCTCGGCTCAGGATGCGCTTTTCTTGCTGCCGGCCCGATTCAAAGCTCCGGCCCGGGTGATTCAATGGAGCGCTCCGAACGCAGCGGAAACCAATCACGACGTTTGGACGGCGAATTCATCAACGCAAATCGTTCCGGAACAGCACTCATTCATCGAGTATTCCCGGCCTCCGGAGTCCACGCGCTCCCCATACCGTACCCCCGAGTTTGAGATTCCAGCGCTGCCTTTTTTGTTGCGCGGGCTCGATCCAGCTTCTGGACGCGAGCTCTGGAAACATTCCTATAGTAAAGATCCACCCACTCCATTCAACGATCCCCAAGGCGGACTCCTGGTGCTTGGCTGGAATGCCAGGTCCGAGAGCGCCCGCGAGGAAGCCAAACGTTTTCCGGCCGCCCGCTCCGCACTCAAGGAGCTGAAAATAAAGGAACACGATTCGTTCTTTGAGGTGCTTGACGCGCGAACTGGCTCTCCGCTCGGCGGCGTGCTGGTTCAGTTTGGCAGTGGCCCCAACAGTTTTGATTCTGCGTTTGCCTGTGGCGATTCTCTATTTCTCGTGAAGGACCAGTTTCGTGTCACTGTTTTTCATCTTGCGGACGGCAGACTGCTGGCCCGATTGCGTGGTTCGCGCCCGGCAACAAGCGCGGAGGCCAAACTCTTCGTTCTCGATGAAGATGGTGAAAAACTGGTTTTTTACGACCTTGCAACCGGCGTCAGACTTGCCGAGCGCCGCTTTTCCGACGGCATTGCTTACTCCCGTTTTTCTGAAAAAGGGGACCGCATTTTTGTTCTCACTGCCCATCAGGAAGCGCTGGTACTCGACGTGAAGAAGATTCTCCAAGCGTCTGGAAGCCCGGCTAGTTCGAACCAATAGCGATCAACGGCACCAGTTCTTCCATGCGGTCCAGATAAATGTCGGCCGGATGCATCTCCCGGTCATGTGCGCCGAAACCGAAATTCACGATTGCGGAAATCATCCCCGCATTGCGCGCCGTTTGCACATCCACTTCTGAATCGCCCACCATCGCAGCCTGCGCCGGCGGAATTTCTAATTCGCTCAGAATCTTATTCGCTCCCAGCGGATCGGGCTTCTTCGTCGCAAAGCTGTTGCCGCCATAAATCGCGCGGAAAAATCCCGCCAGACCGAGCCCTTCCAAAATTCGCACGCTGATGTTCACCGGCTTGTTGGTCAGCACCGCCATCGGCAAGCCGCGCAACTTTTCCAGCGTTTCGCGCACTCCCGGATACTCTGTTGTGAAATCCAGTTTGTGCGCTTCATAATGCGCCAGGAAAAATCTCAGCGCCCTATGCCGTTCTTCTTCGGAAGCAGGTCCGCCTAGCGCGCGGCTGATCAGAATTGGCGCGCCGGAACCTACATAGCTGGCCACCAAATCTTCCGGCAATTCCGCGCGCCCCATTTGGCGTAGCGTGGCGTTCACGCTTTGCACCAGATCCCGCTTGGAATCGATCAGTGTGCCGTCCAGATCGAACAACAACGCTTTCACTTTGCCGCGAAATTTATCGATCATATCTTTTTATTTTAATACGCGCGTCGCATTCTCCGCTCTTCTTCGCTTAAAATATTGGTTTCGAATCGTGCTGAAGAGCATCGGAGAACTCATGGCCCAGGTATTCCCATTTCGCGCGTACCGTTTCAATCCGGAGCTCGCCCCCTTCGACCGCGTCCTCACCCAGCCCTACGACAAGATTTCTCCCGAGCGCCAGGCCGAATACTACGCCATGCACCCGCAGAATCTGATCGCCGTCGAAAAGGGCCGCGTTTTCCCGGACGATTCGCCGCAAAATAATGTCTACACCCGCGCCGCGAACAAAGTAGACCAATGGATTCGCGATCACCTCATCGTTCAGGATCCCGCCCCTGCTTTCTACGCCTATACGCAAGAGTTCACTGTTCCCGGCACTGCCGAAAAGCGCACGCGCCGCGGCTTCATTGGCGCAGGCCGGCTCGAAGAATATTCCGCCGGCGTCATTTTCCGCCACGAACATACTCTCTCCGGCCCAAAGGCCGACCGCCTCGAACTGCTTCGCCATACGCGCACGCACACCGGCCAGCTTTTCATGCTGTATTCCGACCCACAGGAGCGCATCGAAAAGATTCTTGACCAAACGCAGTCTTCCTCCGCGCCAGTTACCGAACTCACCGACGAATATGGCGTGATTCACCGCCTGTGGGTAATGGCAGATCCGAGCCACGTCCAAGCCATCCAGGATGCCATGGCCGATCAGAAGCTGGTCATCGCCGACGGCCACCATCGCTACGAAACCGCGCTCAACTACCGCAACGAACGCCGTGCTGGCGCATCATCGCCCGATCCCAACGCGGACTACGAGCGCTCCTTGATGACTTTCGTCAATACTCGCGGCCAGGATCTGGTTATTCTCGCCGGCCACCGCGTCGTTGCCAACGTGCTCGATTTTTCCTGGTCCGCTGTGCGCCGCTACCTCGAACCGTGGTTTGCTTCGGAAGTTTTTCCCTTTGCCGACGACTCCCAAAAAGAGCAGGCTCGCGCAAAATTCCTCGCTCGCCTCCAGGCGACCGTCAAACAACGTTCCATTGGAGCGTATCCGGCAAGCGCGGAAAGGAAGCGCGCCTTTTGCCTTTTCCACTTGCGTCCTGGCGCGGATCTGACGCAGTTGCTTCACAGCGTTTCACCCCTGCAGCGCGATCTCGACGTCGTTCTTCTCCATGACGGCATACTGGAACCCGCCCTGGGCATCACTCTGCAAGCTGCTACCAAGGAAATGAATCTCACCTACGAACGCGAAGCCGGCGCCGCCATCGCCGCAGTGGATTCCGGCCGCGCGCAAGTTTCCTTCCTGCTCAATGCCGTGGACGTGGAAAAGGTCATGCAAATCGCCACTTCCAACGAAGTCATGCCGCAAAAATCCACCGACTTCTACCCCAAACTCCTAAGCGGCATCACCATGTACCGCATCGAGTCCTGATCCAGCCTTGGTTGTGTGTGGCAGCGGCTTATGCCGCTGCTCTTTCTTCCGTTGTAGAGGCTGCCTTCAGGCCGCCATCTCGCGCTTAACGTTTCTGCAGTACCGCGATTGAACCCCGGCATTTCACCGCATGACCCTATTCGCTGTGCCTTCCGCGCTCCGGCCGAAGCAAAGGATCGCAACCACAACAAACAGTGCTTCCCTTACGCAAAAAAAGAGGCGTGCCATGGCACGCCTCTGCAAAATTTCCCCTGAACAAAACGCCAGCAGCCAACCTACTTCGAAAAACTCGCCACCGCTTCCGCTTCCGTGTTCGAAACGTCAAACACCGTCAGCAGCTTGGTAATCTGCAACACTTCCTGGAATTTCGCTCCCAGGTG
>Ga0210406_10000307_pt1 | contig 70813 bp, 59 predicted proteins | sample IncBWC30MmetaG_FD_155454 | JGI IMG/M metagenome (GOLD analysis project Ga0210406, IMG submission 155454) | Forest soil microbial communities from Barre Woods Harvard Forest LTER site, Petersham, Massachusetts, United States - Inc-BW-C-30-M | ecosystem: Environmental > Terrestrial > Soil >...
CCTGTAGGGCGATTGGGTAAGTCGCCAAGCCGGTCGCGGGTGCTTGCCGATCAGGCTCCAACGTCTGCCAGAAAAACGCCTCCCGACAGCAAAACCAACGACACCACGGTATTTTTCGACAGCATCGACCCAACTCGGACGTCGGTTGCCCTGACACCAGACCCTTGATGGTGTTAGTTTCAGCAGATACCCGACTAACGGGGGCTGTATGAAACGACGCGAGTTCATCGGGTCCGCGTTGGGCGGCAAGTGGGTGGAGCTATTGAAGGAGATCGCTCCGCGCACCGTGCGCGTGGCGCTCCTGCTCAATCCGGCGACGGCCCCGGTGCGCAAGCACAAGCCGTCAACGGACAGCCGGCCCCAGGCGTCAAACAGTCCGTGCCTGATCTCGACGCTCAGGTTGCCTGTCAGCGCGCGTTCGAAGCAACATTGTGGGCGATGCCTGCTGTCCCATCGCGCTAGCCGGCAGGCCAATCCTCGGCCGTAATCGCCGCTGCATCGGCGCCGACGATCTCGGAGAGCGAGTCGCGCCCGGTGCGCAAGAGCGTGGAAGCAAGGTCGTTCTTGAGATCCTCGACGAGCCCGAGGCCCTTGTAGACCAGCGCGGAATAAACCTGAATCAGGCTGGCACCGGCGCGGACTTTCGTCAGCGCGGCCCCGCCCGAATCGATGCCGCCGACGCCGACCAGCGGAAAGGCACCCTCGACGCGCACATAGGTCTCGGCCACCATCCGGGTCGACAGCCGAAACAGCGGCCTGCCCGACAGCCCGCCCGATTCCCGGGCACGGGTCTCTTCACGCAAGGTGGAGGGGCGCGCCAGCGTCGTGTTGCTCACGATCATGCCGTCGACGCGGCGCGAGCGCGCGATCTGAACCACATCATCGAGTTCGCCGAGACTCAAATCCGGCGCGATCTTCAAAAGCACCGGCGCCTCGCCGGCGTTTTTCCGCACCCGTTCGCGCGCATCGATCACTCGCGCCAGGAGATCATCGAGCATCCCGGCCTGCTGAAGATTGCGCAGACCCGGCGTATTCGGCGAGGACACGTTGACGGTGAAATAACTTGCCACCGGGGCAAAAATCTCGATCAGCTTCACATAGTCGGCGGTGCGATCGGAAGAGTCCTTGTTGGCGCCGACGTTGACGCCGACGATGCCGCCGAAATGAGCGCGTCCCGCCAGCCGCCGCAACACGGTTTCTGCGCCATCGCTGTTGAAACCGAGACGGTTGATGACCGCCTCGTCGCGCTCGAGCCGAAACAGACGCGGCCGCGGATTGCCGCGTTGCGGCCTGGGCGTCACGGTCCCGATTTCGACGAACCCGAAACCGAGACGCAACAGCGCATCGGGCACTTCCGCATTCTTGTCGAAGCCCGCGGCCATGCCGACCGGATTGGGGAAATTCAACCCGAAGGCTCGAACCGCCAGCTTGTGATCGTCCGGCCGCGGCTGCGCCGGCGGCAGGAATTTCAGGCCGTGGATCGCGAGGCGATGGGCGTCCTCCGGATCGAACCAGCGCAGCAACGGCAGGGAAAAAGCGTCGAACGCGCGGATCACGGCTCGAGCTCCGGGATATCGTGAGATCCGTCGGAACGCGTGTGCAGGTCGAAAATTCGGATCACCGCGCCGAGATCGAGCTCGCCGTAGAGATGCGGAAACAATTCATCGTTGCGCGAGCGCTCCCACCGCAGCGCCTTTCCAAGTGCGTCGGCGTCGACCGCGATCAGGAACAGGCCGCTCTGGCCGAAGAAATGCTTGTCCGCGGTCTCCGCCACCTGTGCGGCGGTCGAGAAATGGATGAAGCCGTCGCGGATATCGTCAGGACTGCCCCGGAACACGCCTTGGCGCTCGGCCTCGCGCCAGGCCGAAGCCGGACAGATTTTGTAGATCGCGTGCAAGAGTTCTTGGCTTCTCTATTTTACTTCGATGCGAGGCGACCGTATCGACGCCACCTTCCCACTTCAAGGGCCGCATTCCCGCCCTTGCCCAGGCTGGTGAAAATCGGCTTGATAGAGGGAATAATTCCTAACCAGGACAAGGCCGCCGGATGGCCCGAAATCCAAAGGCGCCGCAAACGCTCACGCACGAGCAGATCTGGAACGCGCTGGATCGGCTTGCCGAACGCGCCGGGCTCTCGGCTTCGGGACTGGCAAAGAAGTCCGGACTAGACCCTACTACCTTCAACAAATCCAAGCGCGTCACCGCCGACGGACGTGAGCGATGGCCTTCGACGGAGTCGGTGGCAAGGGCGCTTGCAGCCACCAGCAGCTCCATCGACAGCTTCCTGCACCTGGTCGGCAACACCGCACCGACGGCCTTGCACGTGGTGCCCCTGCTCGGCTTCGCCCAGGCCGGAGCCGGCAACCATTTTGACGGCAACGGTCTACCCGCCGGCAAGGCCTGGGGCGAGACCGAACTTGCGTGCTTCCGTGACGAGCACATTTACGCACTGGAGATTTCGGGCGACCAGATGCGGCCGATCTATCGCGACGGCGACGTCATCGTGGTGTCGCCCGCAACCCCGATCCGGCGTGGCGACCGCGTGGTGGTCAAAACGACGGAAGGCGAGATCATGGTCCAGGAGCTGGGGCGCCGGACGACAAAAACGCTCGAACTGCGATCGCTGAACCCGAGCCAGGCCGACCGCACGCTGGCGGTCGGCGAGGTCGCATGGATCGCACGGATCGTCTGGACGAGCCAGTAGGCTTAACACCCTCTTCCCTTGCGGGAGAGGGTGGCACGGACGCGCGAAGCGCGTTCGTGACGGGTGAGTGGTCTGTCTATCTGCGGAGAGAACCCTCATCCGCCTTCGCGGAGTCGACCCGTTGGCGAAGGCGCCTTCTCCCACAAGGGAAGAAGGCAAGAGGGTCGCCCGGGCTCAGGTCGCGTAGTCGGGCTCCTTGCGGTCGAGGATGCGTTTCAGCGCATCAAAATGCCGCTGCGCCGGGCTTAAGCCCTCGTAAAAACGCGTTCCGCTGATATCCCGCCTGGTCTTCTCGACCACGGCCTGGGGAAGTTTTTTCAGCGGCTGGCCGGTCCACATCGCATAGATCTGAACCTGTGCCGCGCGCTCGATGTAATAAAGCTGGTTGTAAGCCTCGGCGATGGTTTGGCCGACCGTGCTGATGCCGTGGTTGGCCATGAACAGGATGGTTTTGTCGCCGATGATGCTCGCCAACCGCGCGCCTTCGGCCGGATCGAGCGCCGGACCGGTATAGAGATCGTCATAGGCGATCTTGCCGGACATTCCGACTTCGGTCTGCCCGATCTCCTTGATCCGCGGATCTTCCAGCCGCGTCAGCGCGCTCGCATACGGCATGTGGGTATGGAACACGGCCTTGGCCTGCGGCAACGCCTTGTGGATCGGCGCGTGGATGCAGTAGCAGGAGCGCTCGACGTCCCCCTCGCCCCGCTTGACCTCGCCGTCATCGATGCCGACTTCCATGAAGCTGGAGGCCGTCACTTCCGACCAGTGCATGCCGAAGGGAATCTGGTAGTAGCGGTCGCTGCGGCCCGGCACCACTAAGGTCAGATGGTTGAAGATGCCTTCGTTGAAGCCGTGCATGACGGCCAGCCGATGCGCGGCCGCAAGATCGACCCGCGCCTGCCACTCGGCCGCGCTGCATTCCTTCAGCGTCTGCGGCGAAACCCTGAACTGCATGAGCATTCTCCCTGCTAGCGTGCGATTTATTTTAAACTGATTTGGGGCCAATGTACCTCAAATCGAGCCAGCGGTCATTGCGTGGCACGCATTGCTCATCCGCGGCACGATACTTCTCTCCCCCTCCTCCCCTTGCGGGAGAGGGGGCCTGAGATGCGAAGCATCTCATCCGCCCACGATACTGTCGTATCGTGGGCACCTTCTCCCACAAGGGAAGAAGGGAAGTAGCCGCCCCTACGCGCTGCGCGCCAATGCGCCGTCGATCATCGCCACCGCGTTCGCCAGCCCATAGACCGCGACGAAAGAGCCGAAGCGCGGGCCCTTCTCCTGGCCGAGCAGCACCTGGTAGAGCATGTTGAACCAGTCGAGTGAAACGCCCGGCCGCCCGTCCTTGCCTTTTTTTATCGCATCGAGAAACGGCTCGCGCCGTCCGATCTCGTAGACGACGTTCTGGATGTCTTCGGCGCTCGATGCTTCCGGCATGTTGGAGAGCGCATCGCGCAGGTCTGACAGTGCGGCGCGCTCGCTTTCGGTAGGCTCGCGGAATTTCTTGGTGGGCGCGACGAAATCCCGATAATAGTTGATCGCGTAACCGACCATCGCGTCGAGCCTGGGGTGGGTTTGCGGCGTCACGCCGGGGCGATAGCGTCCGATGAAACCCCAGAGCGTCGAGGCATTCTCGGCGTTCGACGACGAGACCAGCGTCAGCAGCAGCTGGAAGGTGACGGGCATGTCGGCCTTTGGCGGATGGCCGGCGTGGATGTGCCAGACCGGATTGCCGAGCTGCTGCCTCCCATCCTGGCGCGGGAAGCCTTCGAGAAACTGCTGGTAGTCGTCGACATTGCGCGGGATCACGTCGAAGTACAGCCGCTTGGCCGACTTCGGCTCGCGATACATGAACAGCGACAGCGATTCCGGCGAGGCGTAGCGCAACCACTCGTCGATGGTGAGCCCGTTGCCCTTCGATTTCGAAATCTTCTGTCCCTTCTCGTCGAGGAACAGCTCGTAGTTGAAGCCCTCCGGCGGCGTGCCGCCAAGCGCTGCACAGATCTTGCCCGACAGCTTGACCGAATCGATCAGGTCCTTGCCGGCCATTTCATAGTCGACCCCGAGCGCGGCCCAGCGCATTGCCCAGTCCGGCTTCCACTGCAGCTTGCAGTGGCCGCCGGTGACCGGAAGCGTGACGCGCTCCTTCGTTTCCGGATCGTCATAGGAGATCGTGCCGCTCTTCGCATCGTGCGCCACGATCGGCACATACAGCACCACGCCGGTGCGCGGACAGATCGGCAGGAACGGCGAATAGCTCGCCGCGCGCTCTTCGCGCAACGACGGCAGCATGATCGCCATCACCTTTTCGATCCGCTCCAGCATCAGAAGCAGCGTCGCGTCGAACCTTCCCGAGGTGTAGTAGTCGGTGGAGCTGGCGAATTCGTAGTCGAAGTTGAAAGTATCGAGAAAGGCGCGCAGCCGCGCGTTGTTGTGCGCGCCGAAACTGGGGGCGGTGCCGAACGGGTCCGGCACTCTCGTCAAGGGCTTGCCGAGATGCTCAGTGAGCATCTCCTTGTTCGGCACGTTGTCGGGCACCTTGCGCAAACCGTCCATGTCGTCCGAAAACGCGATCAGGCGGGTCTTGATCTTGTCCTCGGTGAGCACGCGGAACGCATGTCGCACCATGGTGGTGCGCGCGACTTCGCCGAAGGTGCCGATATGCGGCAGGCCGGACGGGCCATAGCCGGTTTCGAACAATACTTCGTCCTTTGGCTTCTTTTTCAGCCGCGCCACGATCGCCTTCGCCTGTTCGAACGGCCAGGCGTTGGATTGTTCGGCAAGCGCACGCAGGTCGCTCGGGTTGGCAAGCTCGGTCACGGACATCAGAAAAGGTCTCCGGGAAGCGCGGAAATTAGACTTTCCGCGTCAAAAAGCAAAACGCCCGGTCATACCGGGACGCGAGTGAAACGAGCGTACCCGGAATCTCGAGATTCCGGGTTCGATGCTTCGCATCGCCCCGGAATGACGGTCCAAACCCTAGAACGGACTGACCGAAAAATAGCGCAGCCACAGATCGGTGTAGCGGCCCTTTTCCCAAAGCCGGAACAGCGACCAGTTCAGCGCCTGCCGCAGCAAGTCGTTGCCCTTGCGCACGGCAATCCCGATGCCCTCGCCGAAATAGCGGCTCTCAACGAAGGGCCCGCCCGAAAAGGTGCAACACTCGGCAGAATCGGTGCCGTTGATCCAGAACGCCAGCGAAATCGCGTCGCCGAAAATGAAATCGACCTCGCTGCGCCGCAGCGCCGCACGCAAGCTCTCGTCATTCGGAAAGGCGTGCAATTCGGCGTCCGTGAACATCGCCTTCAGATAGGCCTCATGCGAAGTGCCGGCGATCACGCCGACCTTTCTGCCTTCGAGAAATTCGGGGCGGATTTCCCGCATCACGGAGTCACGGCGCGACACGAAGCGCGCCGGCGCCCGGTAATACGGATCGCTGAAGTCGACGCGGGCGCGCAATTGCGGCGTCACCGCGAGCGAGGCGATGATGGCATCACCCCGGTTGCTTGCGAGCGCATCGATCAGCGTCTCGAAGCGCCGCATCTGGATCGTGCAGGTGACCTTGATCTCGTCGCAGATCATCCGCGCCAGATCGACATTGAACCCGGCGGGATTGCCGTCGGGGCCGGTGAAATTGAACGGCGGATAATCGGTCTCGGTCAAGAACCGGATCACCGTGATGCGCGACAGATCGGGCCGGTCGGGCCGCCGCCGCGGATCCCAGAATCCCGGCACAGCCTGAGGCGCAGCCTCCATGGCGGGCCTGGCGGCCGTGCCCTGGTTAGGAACGACGCCTTGTGCATGGGCGGCAGCGCCGCTCAGCGCAAGCGCGAACCAGGCCGCCACCAGCGCGCCGGCTTTCGGCGAACTCCGTTCCTTCTCCCCTTGCGGGAGAAGGTGGCGCGGACGAAAGTCCGCACCGGATGAGGGGTCACTGTCCGCAAATGAGGCATATTCGTTCGCGGAGACAAACCCCTCACCCCGATCGCAAGAGCGATCCGACCTCTCCCACAAGAAGGGGAGAGGTGCTCCATCGATGCCGTACCAGCTCAAGTTAATATCGTCAGACACTAGCGACTTATAGACCATCTACCCGGCAACGCGAACCTCATTCGGCTCGCAAAGACTCCGCTCTCTGCTCACCTCTCAAAGATAGCGCCTGAGGTCAGCAGCCGCCTCCTCGGGCTTGCGGTTGAGATTGAAGGGTGAAACGAACTTGCCGTCGCGGTCCATCAGATAGATCAGCGCGGTGTGGTCCATGGTGTAGTCGCCGTCCTTGAGCGGGACCTTCTTGGCGTAGACCCGATATTGCGAAAGCACCTTCGCGATCTCTTCGGGATTGCCGGTAAGTCCCTTGAGGCGCGGATCGAAGCTCGACAAATAATCTTTCATCGCGGCCGCGCTGTCGCGCTCGGGATCGACCGAGATGTAATAGGCGTTGACGCGGTCGGCGTCCTTGCCCATCACCCGCAGCACCTCGGAAATCTCGAACAGCGTCGTCGGACACACGTCCGGGCAATGGGTGAAGCCGAAAAAGATCAGCGTCGGATGGCCCTGCATCGATTTCTCGGTGACGGCCTGACCGCTTTGATCGGTGAGCTGGAACGGGCCGCCGATCGCGGCCGGCGCGGCCACATGCCGAAAGCCGCCGAGCGCCCACAGCATCAGGACAAGGCCAACGATCAGGCTTGCCGCGAACGCACCGACAATGACCAGCGGGCGGGTGGTCTTATCCATCATGAAATTCCCTGTTGCTCGTCAGAAGCAGGCCGAGATGCCTGAGGCGATCATTTCGAAAAAGACCGCCGTCCCATAATGAAACCACAGCACCAGCGCGGCAAGCAGGATGGCTGAGCCGAGCCCCGCCGCCGCAGCGACGATTGCCCGCGCGAGCCTGCGCGGGGCTTGCGAGCCTGGGTGCATCGGCTGCGGGGTGGAAAGGGGATGAGCCATCTCTCGACCATCTGACCGAAGGAGCCGGAGGCGGTGTCGACCACCGCCTGCCCGGCCTGTTCCGTTCAGATAAGGCCAGTTGTGCGGCCGGGCAAGCCGCTGGTACCCGCTTTCCGAAGTTCGTGATCCGGCTCCGCATCTTCGCAAACGAACTTCGGAAAGCAAAGGGTACTGGCAAGCGCAGGATGCTGGTGGAGTGGATTTGACATTCGCTACCCATCTAGCCGCAGGTGCGTAATGCGAATGTCAAATCCAAAACTCCACTAAAATCTTATAATTGCTAGTGGTCCTTTGATTCTAACATTCGCAAAGGTGTCTGCTGAGATGGGATGCGAATGTTGGAATCGGACCACTAGTGCCGCTTTTCGATTTGAAGTTCCTGTTGGAGGTTGCCGCGCGTGAAGCAGGAACTTCAAATCGGCGGCACTATTGGCCCCCAGCGCCGTCAGATCATGTCGATTTGAATGGGCGTCCGGTGCTTCCGAAGTTCGCAAAGCATTAGCGGCACCGCTCATGCGAACTTCGGAATCGAAAGGACACTAGCAACACATTGATTCTAGCGTGGCTTGGGTTCTGAAAACCGCATGATGAACACCCGGCAGTAATGATGCGGATTTCTGAATCGCCACACTAGTGCTGGGTGGAGGCCCGGGCATCGAGAAAGCACGGGTGGTACATGCTCATCAGTTCCTTGCCACGCAGATAGATCATGCGCGACGTCAGCCCGCCGCGAGCATTGATCCATCTTTTCACCTGCGGCGGATACATCGAATAGAGCATGTGCGTCGCTTCGGGGTTGGTGATGGCGCGCCCGTCTTCGTCGAGATCCCACGCGGCGTGGAATCCGAGGGCGGCGTGAGAGGTGACGCAGATCTTGTCGCGGGGTATCGCGCCGAGCACGATGGTACAGGCCGACGCGCACAACCCGTCGATGATCACCATCTCGCCCGAACTGCGCACTTCCTGATACCTGTCAACGTAGGTACCGATCCGTCCGCCGCGGTCCTCGCCAATCCGTACAACCGCGTGGCTTGCCCCCATGCCCGCCAGCAACAGAACCGCAGCGAGCACTCCTGTGATGAACTTCATTCCCCAGCCCCAGTCCAAATCTGTCAGAACCGAATCCGAATGCCTTGCGTGATGCGCGGTTGTCAGCCTGTTGCTAGACGGCAATTTTGTCCAGATGTGAGGCGAAGCCAAAATCAAATTCAATAAAAGTGTTGCCGGACGGCTGCACCCCTCTCCCCGGCTCCCAGGCCGGAACATTACCTTCTGGTAGCGAGGAGCGCGGAAACACCCCGGAATCCTGCATTTGCCAGTACCCCTTGGTCCTGGCATTCGTAAAAACCTTCGCGGCAACACGTACGGGACACCAGGCCAAAGGCCCATTTGCCGTTGACCGCGCCCGATGCCACGCGTTCAATAATTTCTCAAAACGGGGGAAACGATGGCTGAGCAAGCTGACGTCATCGTGGTCGGCGGAGGCCTTTCGGGTCTCGTCGCCGCCACCGAAATTGCGGATGCCGGCAAACGCGTCATCCTTGTCGAGCAGGAGGGCGAACAGAGCCTCGGTGGCCAGGCCTTTTGGTCGTTCGGCGGGCTATTTCTGGTTAATTCCCCTGAACAGCGCCGGCTCGGCATCAAGGACAGTTACGATTTGGCGCTCCAGGACTGGATCGGATCGGCAGGCTTCGACCGCGACGAGGATCTCTGGCCGCGGCGCTGGGCGGAAGCCTATGTGGGCTTTGCTGCCGGCGAGAAACGCGCCTGGTTGCGAGCAATGGGTCACCGGCTGTTTCCGGTGGTCGGCTGGGCCGAGCGCGGCGGTTACGACGCCATGAGTCATGGCAATTCGGTGCCGCGCTTCCACGTCACCTGGGGAACGGGCCCTGGCATTATCGAGCCGTTCGAGCGGCGGGCGCGCGAAGCCTCTGGCAACGGCCGGCTCACCCTCAAATTCCGCCATCGGGTCGATGCTCTCTTGAGCAACAACGGCACCGTCAATGGCGTCAGCGGCTCGATCCTCGAGGCTGACAGTGTCGAGCGGGGAAAAAGCAGTTCGCGAAAAATCGTGGGTGACTTCACGCTGCATGCACAGGCCGTGATCGTCGCTTCTGGCGGAATCGGCGGCAACCACGATCTGGTGCGGCAGAACTGGCCGAAGCGGCTCGGGCAAGCACCACGAAGCATGATTTCCGGCGTGCCGGAACATGTCGATGGTCGAATGATGGGCATCATTGAGGCTGCGGGCGCGCGACTGATCAACCGCGACCGCATGTGGCACTATGTGGAAGGCGTCCGGAACTGGTCGCCGATCTGGCCGCGCCACGGCATTCGCATCCTGCCCGGACCGTCATCGATGTGGTTCGACGCCAACGGCCGCCGGTTGCCCTCGCCGCTGTTTCCCGGATCGGACACGCTCGGCCAGCTCGAATACATCATGTCGACCGGCCATGATTATTCGTGGTTCGTGCTGACCCAAAGCATCATCAAGAAGGAGTTCGCGCTCTCAGGCTCCGAACAGAATCCCGATCTCACCGGCAAGAGCTGGAGCCTGACGGTCAGGCGCGCCACCAACAAAGGCGCACCCGCGCCGGTCGAAGCCTTCAAGACCCATGGCGCGGACTTCATCGTGCGCGACAAGCTCGATGACCTCGTCGATGCCATGAATGCGCTCGTCGGCAACAGCCTTCTGAAAACCGAAACCCTGCAGGCGCAGATCGAAGCGCGCGATCGCGAGATCGGCAACGCCTACGCCAAGGACACCCAGGTTCTCAACATCCACAACGCGCGCCGCTATATCGGCGACCGCCTGATCCGCACCGCCACGCCGCACCGGATTCTCGATCCTGCCCATGGGCCGCTGATCGCCGTCAAGCTCAATATCCTGACGCGCAAGACGCTCGGCGGATTCGAGACCGATCTCGATGCACGCGTGTTCGGTCACGACGGCAGGATCATGCCCGGGCTTTACGCCGTGGGCGAAGCGGCCGGCTTCGGCGGCGGCGGCGTGCATGGCTATCGCTCGCTGGAAGGCACGTTTCTCGGCGGCTGCCTGTTTTCAGGCCGCAATGCCGGGCGCGCCGCGGCAAAAGCGGTCGCATGACGGCCGGCCCGAGAACGTGGTGGCGGCGAGCGCATGGGCGCGCTAAGAGCATGATCCGGGAAAAGCGGGAACCGGTTTCGATGGAATCATGAACCAGCGATCATCGGCGCGACGTCGAGTACGGAGAACAAGATGAACATTCAGCGTTTCGAGACCGGGCCACGCATGAGTCAGGTCGTCATCCATGGCGACACCATCTATCTCGCCGGCATCGTGGCCAATGCCACGGCCGGCGAAAGCGTGACCAAGCAGACGCAGGAGGTGCTCGCGATCATCGACGGCCACCTCAAGAAAGCGGGAAGCGACAAATCGAAGTTGCTCTCGGCCACGATCTACCTGACCGACATGAAGACCTTTGCCGAAATGAACGGCGCGTGGGACGCCTGGGTTGCGCCAGGAAATACCCCGGCGCGCGCGACGGTGGAGGTCAAACTCGCCGCGCCCAGATATAACGTCGAGATCATGGTGACCGCGGCGCGATAGCGCTGCGACGGCGAGCCTTGGCCAATTCCTGACCCGAACCACAGCCCCCGGCAGCCGACGCCCTGGACCTGGAGGCCTGACGATTAACCAAAAGCAATATCCTGCGACTTTCCGGGAACCTGTGCGGCTTTGCTGCATCCAATGTCTCGACAATCCGGTATGATCGGACCCGCGAGATCACCATGGCCTACGCACAAGCACCGCAAATCAGTCCCAATAGCACTGCCGACGCCGAACTGGTCCGGCGTGCCCGTGACCGCGACGAGGCGGCGATCCGTGCGATCATGCGTTCGAACAATCGCAGGCTTTATCGGCTTGCCCGTGGAATCCTTCGCAACGACAGCGAAGCGGAGGACGTCGTCCAGGAGACCTACGTCCGTGCATTCACCCATCTGGACAGTTTTCGCGGCGGCTCCAGTTTCGGAACGTGGCTCGGGCGCATCGCCATCAATGAGGCGTTGGGGCGGTTGCGGCGCCGGCGCGCGGCAGTCGAATGGACATCATTGGAAGGGGAAGTTCTCAACGCCCAGATCATCCCGTTCCCCACAGCGGCCGCGTCCGACCCGGAAAAGACCATGGCACAACGTCAAATTCAACATGTCGTCGAGCAGGCGATCGATGAGCTTCCCGAACCGTTCCGGATCGTTTTCATGACTCGCGTGGTCGAAGGCATGAACGTGGAGGAAACCGCCGAGATTCTCGGATTGAAGCCGGAGACCGTGAAAACGCGGCTGCACCGCGCCCGCGCCGTGCTGCGCGACAATGTGGAAAGGAAGATCGGACCCGTGGTGATGGAGGCGTTCCCGTTCGCCGGCAGGCGATGCCAACGCCTCACCGAGGCAACTTTGAAGCGGTTGGGATTGCCTGCGTAAAGCGCGATAGCCTCGAGTCGCCATCGCGCTTCAGTTTACTGTTTGCGCATGATCTCCGCGCAAACGTGTTCCGCGTTTGTCAGCTGAGGGAAAAACCGCTGCACACTTTGCGCTAACGCGGCCCTTCGGGTCCGGATCATGCGCTGATTTTCGGGAACCTTTCTCTTCGCGCACCATCCAATGCTTGTGCAATCAACAATGCCGAGCGGCTTTGCCCCGGCGTACAGGAGTATTTTACCATGTTCATTCGATTGAGCGCGGCCATTGCCGCTGTCAGCCTGTTGAGCGGTGCCGCCTTGGCGCAAGGCGCCAAGCCAACCGATCCGCAGATTGCCCACATCGCCTACACCGCCGGCCTGATCGATATCGCCGCCGCGAAACAGGCGCTGGCAAAAGCCAGCAACAAGGATGTCAAGACCTTCGCACAAGACATGTTGCGCGACCATGAAGCCGTGAACAAGCAGGCGCTGGATCTGGTGAAGAAACTCAACGTGACACCGGAAGACAACGACACCAGCAAGACGCTGTCGAAGAACGCGGTCGACAAGCTCGCCGAACTTGCCAAGCTGAACGGCGCAGCCTTCGACAAGGCCTATATTACGAACGAAGTTGCTTATCACAAGGCGGTCGACTCCGCGCTGGAGACGACCCTCATCCCATCAGCGAACAATGCTGAACTGAAAAGCCTGCTGCAGACCGGCCTGAAGATTTTCCAGGGTCACCAGCAGCACGCCGAACATGTCGCCGCCGAGCTGAAGTGAGGGGCATCCGATGAAGCCGGGACGGATTTTCCCAATCATCGCCGCGCTGATGCTGGGCGTGTCCGTCTCGGCGCAAGCGGCCACCATTCAAATCTCGATGGAAAACCTCGAAATCATGCCGGCCCAGGTTTCGGCAAAGGTCGGCGACACCATCGAATGGATCAACAAGGACGTTCTCGCCCATACCGCCACCGCGCGAAATGGCGATTTCGACGTGATGTTGCCGCCGAAGAAAACCGGCACGCTCGTTGTGACGAAGGCCGGCACGTTCGAATATTATTGCCGCTTCCATCCCAATATGAAGGCAAGTCTGACGGTAAGTCCCTAACAGTCGAGCAATTCACCTCTCCCCGGCGGGGAGAGGTCGGATCGCGATATGGCGATCCCGGCAAGGGGCATAGCCCCCACAAAGGCCGTAACCCCTCACCCAGCGCCCTCCCACCGCAGTTCGCGGCTTGCCCGACTTGCGCAAACCGAACAATGCGCAACCGGGTAGACGCCAGTTGCGCGGGAGAGGGAGGATATCTCCATTGCGGCTCTAATCGAACGTAACCTCATCATGCTTTAGGCCATCAACGCTTTGGCAAACTCGGCAAACTCCTCATCGAGCTCATCCTCGATGGGAGCGATGGGCGACAGCGGTTTGGTGGAGAGCGTGATCGGCTTGCGGTTGCCGTAGGTCGAGGGTGCCGCGCTCGCCGCCGGTTCACGGGCCAGCGTGTAGAGGGTCGTGCCGACGCGACCGCCGAAGTGGACCAACTCCTGCTCGCTGCAGCTTCCGGCGATCGCAAGCGCCAGCGAATAGAGATGGCTTCGGCGATAGCAAAACAGCGCCAGCATGGCCCGGACATCGGGAGAAACGCTCGCTACGAGCTGGCACAAGCCATTCTCGTTGGCACGGTACATCTGGCCGAGCAATTCGTCCCGGACCGGGCAAACATCATTCTCAAAGGCTTCCCGACTTGAAAACATTTTGTAAATCCCCCGATGCGAAGGATGCAATGCAACTCTCTAACGAAGGGTTAACTACGCGCCGCGACAACGATCGAACCACCTTGAAGGCGGGCGAGCGATCGGGCAGCCGTCGTGATCCGCAAAAGACCTCGGAAAACGGCACCTAAAGCGCGTTGGCCTTGATCCAGTCGGCCACCGCGCGCCCGATCGCCGGTCCGGAATCCTCCTGGACGAAATGCGACCCGGTGACCGTAACTTCGGTCTGGCTCTTCCAGCTGCGGCAAAAATCGCGCACCGCGCCTATCAGAATGGCCCCGGGCTCGGCGTTGACGAACAGTTTCGGCATTTCGTTCTGCGCCATCCATTGCGCATAGTCTGAAACGATCTGCACGACGTCGGCGGGCTCGCCGAGAATCGGGATCTGTCGCGGCCAGGTCAGCGTCGGCCAGCGATGCTCCGCCTTCAAAAAAGGCTTGCGGTATTCGATCATCTCGGCGTCGGTGAGTTTTCGCAACACCGACCCCGGCAACACCCGCTCGACGAACATGTTGCGCTCAAGGATCATCTGTTCGCCCTTGTCGGAGCGGAAGGCCTGGAAGATCGGAGTCGCGGCTTTGCTCCATTCGTCCCAGGAACCAATCGGGCGCACGATGGCTTCCATATAGGCGATGCCGCGGACGCGGCCGCGATGATGGTTGGCCCAGTCGAAGCCGAGCGCCGATCCCCAATCGTGCACCACCAGCACGAGGGATTCGGACCCACCGATTACCTGCTCGATGAAAGCCCAGAGATATTTGCGATGAGTGGCGAAGCGATAGGTGTCAGGACCGGGCGAGGCCAACTTGGTGGAATCGCCCATGCCGATCAGATCCGGCGCGACCAGCCGGCCCAGACCCTCCAGTTCGGGGATGACGTCGCGCCAAAGATAGGACGAGGTGGGATTGCCGTGCAGGAACAGCACAGGCCTTCCCTCGCCGCGCTCGTGATAGGCCATGCGAGCGTCCAGGATATCGATGGTTTTCTTTATCAGCGGTTGTTCGGTCATCTTGAATCCCTGTCAGTCAATGGATATCGCCGCGCGGGGTCGCTGACGAGCAGGGCAGCGCGCTCGCTCGGCGTAAGAACGCGCGGCGCGGAGATCGGAGCGCGCGTAGGATTGTCGAAGAGGGTTCGGCCAACCGAGCCCGCCCATCCACCAAACGAGAAGTTTCACCATGCGGTCGGCAAAGAGGAGAAGCGAGGCTGGCGCGGGCGCGTCGGGGGGAAGTGGCCCCACCGCCGAGCGCTCGAAAATCCGGCAAAGCGGTGCGCCAAGCACTTCATCTCGTGAATGGCCGCCGGCATCGTGATCCATGAACGAATGAATGAGGCCGACAACCGGAAAACGTGGGCCGGCCGTATTGCCGATCGGTGTCCGGCAACAGTCGGCGTACCAGCGAAAGATCCTGCTGGAGAGATGCAGGCACCGCACCGCGTCCGAACCTGTGGTCAGCTTCACGCAGCCCGTTGGCATCTGGAAGATGTCCGTTCCGCCCGCCGTATCGAGCACATCCGGCCGTTCGAGGAAGCGTGCGAACACCTGGCAATCCCTGCAATAGCAGACGAAGCGGAAGCCTCTGCGCGGCGTAACTTCGTTCGCGACGCCGCGCACATGGCCGCACCGGCAGCGAAGCGGGAGTTCCCTAAGGGCCTCAGTCATCAGTCACGGATGGTAACTCATGATCCCGTACGATGCGATGCCAAACCCGGGAACGCTCTTGCTCAATCGAATCGGTGATCATGATAGGTCATGCGTGCGTCGAGGGAGTCGATCGTCTTTTTGGCGAATGACGTTCCGTCACAGGTTTCTTGCTCTACGATAGAGCGACATGCAGCGCCGGATAGGAACAAATGCCCTCGCCATTCACCGTTTCCGACTTGCGGCAGCGACCGCAATTTTTCAATAGCGTGGCTGACCGTATCTGGCGAGCATGGTGGCAGGCGCAAGGTATTCCGCTCGACCATATTTCCGGCCGCCTCAAGGATAACATGACGGCTACGCCGATTCCGTTCACACTGGTTGCACACGACGGCAAGATATTTCTCGGTACCGTGTCGGTGATCGCATCCGATCTTCCGGAGCGGCCGCAATTGACGCCGTGGGTCGCAGCGGTGTGGGTCGAACGAAGTGCTCGCCGTCGCGGCATCGGTAGCGCCTTGATCAACCGTGCGTCGCAGGATTGCCTCGCGCTCGGATTTAAGAGTCGCTATCTCTGCGCGCGGCCCCAGATGACGCTCTTTTACCAAAGGCTGGGCTGGAACCTGGTCGAGCAGGGTGTAGGCGAATATCGGTTGAATGTCTTTGTCCAGAACACCTGACAACTGCGAGATCAGCCGTTCGCCGCCATAAAAATCGCCAGACCGAAGCCGGTGAGGTGATGCAGTGCCTGATCGACACCGATCAGGGTCCAGAACCAGGGGTGCTTGAGCTCCTGTGTCACACCAAATCTCGATGCAACAAATCCCTTGGCGCGATCGACCATGATGTGGATCGCAAAATCGATCACGGCGACGAACCAGAACCGCGGCGCGACAATCAGGATCAGCACCAGCGCCACCGCAAAATGCACAAGGCAGTGGGCCAGCAAGGGGAGAGCCCATCCCTTTCTCTGGTCCTTGCCGATGGCCATCCAGGAATTTTGCAGCACAAAATCGGCGATGACGTGCTTGAAGGTAAGCAGCAACATCCATCCGATCAGAGCACCTACCGGAACCGATGCGGACATGGGGGGAAACGACAAGCTGACGCCCTCGAAAGACACGCTTTGGAACAAAGGGAAAGGACAGGAGGCGTTCAGCGCGACTTCTTGTTAAGCCCCGGACAAATCGTCGGGCATGGCGCTTTTATGACATCTCCCGTACCGGAATGCACGTTAATGGAACCCGAAAAGCGTCAAGAAATTCCTTCAATCCTCGCGCGGCGGCTGATAGGTCCTGCCGGGTTCCGCCGGTAAGGTTACCGGCCGGGCTTATTTGCAATCCGCGCAATGGCGGATATCATGTTCCCGCGAAATTGTCGTTCTTTTTTAGGCATTTACGGCCTTTCAGGCGACCCTCGGCGGCGAGCGGTAACGACGCGATAGGTTGCGGGTATGAGCCATGAGCGCTGAAGTCCCAACACCACGTCCGAACAAGCAGCCGGTGCATCAATGGCTCCTCGAAACCAATCGCGGGCAATTGCTCCTGTTTGCCTTGTTGACGTTGATTCTGACGGTCGCAACCGTCTGGGGCGGCCGCATCTGGTTGAGAAATTCGGAAACGGTGACTTTTGCGGTCGGCAACGCCAACGCGCCTGAGGCCCGCTTTGCCACCAAGCTTGCAGCCGTCCTCAAAAACAATTCGTCGCGACTGCGCCTGAAGATCGTCTCCAACCCGGACATGGCCAAGGCACTGGGGCAATTTGATCGCAGAGAGGCCGATGTCGTGGTGCTGCGCACCGATGCGAGGATCCCGACCCGCGCTCGCGCGCTCGCGATCCTCGAACACGACGTCGTCATGCTGATCAGTCCCGGATCCAAAAAAATCAAATCGCTCGCCGAGTTGAAGAAAAAGAAGATCGCGGTGCTTGCGGACGGCGACAGCAACGCCGCTTTCGTCCGCAACATCCTCGAAATTACGGAAGGCGCCGAAGGCAATGCGCGAGTGCAGATGGCGCCGGCGAACTCGACACTCGACAAGCTGTTCTCTTCCGGCGGCTACGGCGCCGTGGTCGCCGTTGCGCACGCCTCCGCGATCGTCAAGGACAAGAGCTGGGAGCAGTATGCCAAGCGCTCCCAATTCACCCTGAATGCGATCGATGAGGCGAAGACGCTCGCCAGACGCCATCCCGGCATTTCCGAGGAAACGCTCGCCAAGGGCATGCTGTCGACGACGCCCGAGATTCCCGACGACGATCTCGATACCGTCGGGCTGCAATGGCTTCTGGTGGCCCAATCGCGAATGCCGGCAACCACGGCGGAAGAGCTCGCGCGCACCATCTACGAGAACAAGGCTGAACTTGCGCTCGAGAATGGCTTTGCTTCCAGGATCGAACCCGCCGATGTCGACAAGGATGCCTTCATCGTCGCCCATCCGGGAGCCGCGGAATACATCAACGACGACACCAAGTCGTTCCTCGACCGCTACAGCGACCTTTTGTACCTCGGCGCCGGCGCGCTGAGCGTCATCGGCTCGATCTTCCTCGGCATCTACACCAAGGTGACGAGGGTCGCGCCGGAGAAGGCGAGCGAACTGGCCACTGCCATTCTCGATGTCGGCGAAAGAATCGCGCATGCCAACACCGTGGAAGCGCTCGAAGCCTTGCAGGACGAACTCGAGACCATTCTTCGCGGCGCGGTGATCGGGCTGCGCGACGGCACCATATCCAGCGACGGGCTGGACACGTTCAAGCTTGGGTATGAATTGGTACGCGACGAGATCGGAATGCGGAGGGAGAGCCTGAAGCGGCAGGCCGGCCATGACGACAACGTGGTGATCGTCAAATCTGCGCAGAGCGCTTGAAGGACGTTGCCGTTGCAACCGTTTCGTGCAGTCCGGCGCTGCCCACGTCCAGAACCGGGGCGCGTGATGATAACGTTTTTCCCGCTAGTGTGGCGGTTCAGAAGTTCGCACCGCGATAGCTTGCGAACTTCGGAACCGGAGCTCTAGAATCAATGAATTGCTCGTGTCCTTTCGATCCGAAGTTCGCAAACGAGGCCGCCGCACAATGATGCGAACTTCGGAATCGGGACACCAGCTCGTTGACGGCCTTTCGCCGCGCGGGCACTTTGTTCAATCCGCCCCGCCCGGAAGCGGCTGGGCAAGATTTTTTTGAAGCCACAGGCGATTCGCATTCCGATGTCCAAGCCGCCAGCCTTTCCTGCCCTTGCGCAGTTTGTGGCCGCAACGAGCGGCCGCAACATGACGAAGGTGGCCTATGTCGCCGTGGCCTGCGGTGTCGCCATGATGGTGCTGGTGACGGTCGATCCGGCGTATGAGGCCGCGCATCACTATGTCGACGCCCTGTTATGGGGGTGCCTGGCCTTCTTCGTGTTCGAATGGGTGGTTCGGTTTCGCCATGCCCTCAGCAATGGTTGCGGATCGGCCTACGCGTGGTCCGGCCGCGGGCTGGTGGACGCTGGTAGCGCCATCGCCGTTCCGCTGGCCATGATGCTTGGTATCAATCACCGGTCGGCCTGGCTGCTCGGCGTGTTCTGGATGTTCAAGGTGGTGCCGGGAATTCCGGGTTTGCGGCAGCTGCGGCGCGTGCTGGTTGTGGAATCCGGGCCACTGTTGAGCGTGTTCCTGTTTTTCCTGATGGTCCTGTTCATGGCCTCGGTGGCGGAATTCTATCTGGAACACGACGTCCAGCCGGCCGGATTCGGCAGCGTTCCGGCGGCGCTCTGGTGGGCGGTCGCGACCCTGACCACGACCGGCTATGGCGATGTGGTGCCGATCACGCCGCTTGGCCGGCTCATCGCGGCCATCGTCATGATCTGCGGCCTCGGCGTGTTCGGGCTCTGGACCGGTATCTTGGCTACCGGCTTTGCCGCGGAAACCCGTCGCGACAATTTCCTCAAAACATGGGAGTCGGTTAGCACGGTTCCGTTCTTCGCCGCGCTTGGGCCGGCGGCGATCGCCGACGTGACGCAAATGTTGCGCACGATCGACTTGCCGGCGCGCACCACGATCATCCGCAAGGGTCAGGTCGGCGACTGCATGTATTTCATCGCTTCCGGCGAGGTCGAGGTCGATTTGCCCGGCAAGAAGGTGACGCTCGGCGATGGCGCTTTCTTTGGCGAAATGGCGCTGCTCGGCAACAACCTGCGCTCGGCCAACATCACCACCACGCAGGTGTCGAAACTGCTGGTGCTCGATCTCGTCGATTTCCGTCTGCTGATGGCGCGGCACCCCGATCTTGCCGCTACCATCGACAGCGAAGCCAAACGGCGCGAGCTGGAAAACGAATAGCCGCATGACCCGGACCCACTTGACCGCCTTGGTGCAAAGTGGGAACCGGTCTTCTTAACGACGAACGAAAGATGCGTGTCTTGAAGAGATCATGCATGCAAAGCCGTGAGCGTGGGCAATGACCTCCGAAAACGCCGCAACGGCAAGCGCGCCGCTGCTCGAACTCGATGGCGCCCGCGCCACCATTCGCCTCAACCGGCCGAAGCACCTCAACCGGCTGCAAGCCGACGATCTCGACGTCCTCATGAACCTGTTCGACCGGATCGAGGCCGATCCCGCGATCCGGGTTCTCGTGCTCACCGGCACAGGCCGGGCCTTCAGCGCTGGCTACGATCTCAACTCGGTCGCCGAGCGCGCGGTGAGCACCGTTGAACAACGAAGCGCAGGTTCGGCGTTTGAGGTCGTCGTCAACCGGCTCGAAGACATCGGCCTTCCCACCATCTGCCGCCTCAATGGCGGGGTCTATGGTGGCTCGACCGATCTCGCGCTCGCCTGCGATTTCCGCATCGGTGTCGACGCTTGCGAAATGTTCATGCCGGCGGCGCGGCTGGGCCTGCATTATTACAAGAGCGGAATCGCGCGCTATGTGGCGCGGCTCGGCGTCGACAACGCCAAGCGGCTGTTCCTGACTGCCGAGAGGATCGGCGCGGCAGAAATGCTCAGGATCGGCTATCTTACCGCGGTCGTGCCGGCCGAGGCGCTCGACGAGGAGGTCGGCAGGCTCGCAGGCATCCTGGCCGCGAACGCGCCGGCGGCGATGCGCGGCATGAAACAGACGATCAACGAATTTTCGCGCGGCAAGCTCGACGAAGAGGCGGCCGATCGTCGTCACCGCGAAAGCATGCGCGGCGACGAGATCAAGGAAGGCATCAAGGCGTTTTCGGAAAAGCGTCCGCCGAAGTTTTGATCAGCGCGCCCTGATGCTCCACTGCCCGGTAGACAACAGAACGAAACAGGCGGCTAGCGACTGCCCTTTCAGATCGTTCCTCTTGCCTATTTGTCCAAAAACGTCGCCGCGTCGGAAATTTCCGCGCGCGAGGTCCGGTAGCTGTTGATGCGGTGATCGCGATCCGGATATCCGAACGAAATCCCGCACACCACCCGGCGGTCGTCACCGAGCCTGAAATGACGCCGGATCAAGCCCGACTGATGTGCCAGCGCCGCCTGCGCAATGACGCCGAGCCCAAGCGCCTGGGCGGCGAGCATGAAATTGCCGACATAGGCTCCGCAATCGATCGCGCCGTAGACGCCGAGTGCTTCGTCGGTGTGGAGAATGGCGACATGCGGCGCGCCGAAGAAATTGAAATTCTCCAAAGACTGTTTGGCATAAGCCAGCCTGTCGCCGCGGGGAATGCCGAGCGTGTTGTAAAGCTGGAACCCGCTTTCGCGGCGGCGCGCCAGATAAACGCCGCGATATTCGCGCGGAAAGGGAAAGTCGCCGTCGTCCGGCGCGCCGGAACTGGCGGTTGCATAAATCTCCTTTCGGAAGCGCTCCTTGGCCTCGCCACTGGCGATGACGACTTGCCAGGGCTGGCTGTTGCACCAGGACGCAGTGCGCTGCGCCGCCTTCAAGATCCGCTCGATGATCGGGCGCGGCACAGCCTCCGCCCTGAACGCGCGGCAGGAAAAGCGCTCGGCCAGCAATTCCTCGAGCACACCGATCCGTTCCTGCGTCTTGTTCAAAACTTCCATCGTCTTGCTCACTTTCGTGCCCCGGACGCGGCGCATCACAACGCGGATGCTCAACGTCCTTTGGTCGGGATCTTGTTGAACGGCACATCCTTGTCGACGCGGATATCGCCGGGCAGGCCCAGCACGCGTTCGGCAATGATGTTGCGAAGGATTTCATCCGTGCCGCCAGCGATGCGGGCCGAAGGCGACGACATCAGCATGGCCTGAAACTGCCCGGCGGCTTCCGCGATTTCCGGATCGTTCAACACGCCGCTTGCGCCCTGCAGATCCATGGCGAAAGCCGCGATGTCCTGCAGCATGGAACCTGCGACCAGCTTGCCGATCGAATTTTCCGGTCCCGGACGCTCGCCTTTGGAAAGCGCCGAGATCGCCCGCATGCTGGTGTATTTCAATCCGCTGTTCTTCACCGCCCAGTTGGCGAGCTTTGCGCGGGTTGCGCGATCATCGATCGCAAGGCCGTTCTCGGTGATCTGGTTGCAGCAGAAATCGAACATTTCGGCAAAGCCGGTGGCAAGCCTCGCGCCGATCGTCATCCGCTCGTTCATCAGTGTAGTCAGCGATACGTTCCAGCCGTCGCCGACCGCGCCCAGCCGTTGCGAATCCGCAACGCGCAGATCGGTGAAGAACACTTCATTGAATTCCTGCATGCCGTTGGCCTGCTTGATCGGCCTCACCTCGATGCCCGGACTTTTCATGTCGACGAAGAACATGGTCAGGCCCTTGTGCTTGGGCACGGTCGGGTCGGTGCGGGTGATGAGGATGCCGTAATCGGAGTAATGGGCGCCGGAAGTCCAGATTTTCTGGCCGTTGATGATCCACTGATCGCCCTCGCGTTCGGCGCGGGTGCGCAGACCCGCCACATCGGACCCGCCGGCGGGCTCGGAAAAAAGCTGGCACCAGATCTCCTCGCCCGAGGCGATCTTCGGCAGATAACGCCGCTTGTCGGCTTCGCTGCCATAGGCCATCAGCGTCGGCCCGCACATGCCTTCGCCGATCTGGAACGGGCTGCTGAGTTTGAAATAGACCCCCTCCTCCTGCTGCCAGATCACGCGCTCGACCGCCGTGGCGCCGCGACCGCCATATTCCTTCGGCCAGTGCAGGCACACCCAGCCGCTCTCCGACTTCTTCCTTTGCCACGCCTTGGCGACCTCGACGATGTCGTGCTTCTTCAGTTTGATACGGCCAAGCGAAGCCTTCAGGAGTTCTGCCTCGAACTCCTTCGGCGCGTTGGCGTCGATCCACGTCCTCGCCTCTGCGCGGAACGCGGCCTCCTGCGGCGTGTCGTCGAAATTCATCGGCGTGTTCTCCTGTCAGATTCTGAGCCGCCAACTCTTCCCTCTCCCCTTGCGGGAGAGGGTGGCGAGCATCGTAAGATGCGAGCCGGGTGAGGGGGTTTTCAGATCACGAAATCACCCCTCACCCGCCTTCGCGTCGCTCAGGCACCCTCTCCCGCAAGGGGAGAGGGAAAGCCCCGCGAGTTGGTCGCGCCATCAGCGTCGCCCCTTCGTCGGTATCTGGTTGAACGGCACGTCCTTGTCGACCCTGATGTCGCCGGGCAGGCCGAGCACGCGCTCGGCGATGATGTTGCGCATGATTTCGTCGGTGCCGCCTTCGACGCGCGTGCCGGGCGCGCGCAACAGCATCGCCTGGAATTTGCCGGCGGCTTCCGCTTCCTCCGCATCGCCGAGCACCCCCGCCGCACCCTGCAGATCCATCGCGAAAGCCGCGATATCCTGGATCATCGACCCCGCAACCAGCTTGCCGATCGAATTCTCAGGCCCCGGACGTTCGCCTTTCGACAGCGCCGAGATCGCGCGCATGCTGGTGTATTTGAGTCCGCTGGCGCGCACCGCCCAATTGGCCAGTTTCGAGCGAACGTTGCGGTTGTCGATCGCAGGTCCATCCTCGAGCATCAGGTTGCTGCAGAATTCGAACAGCTCCGGAAAGCCGGTCGCAACGCCCGCGCCGATCGACATGCGTTCGTTCATCAGCGTGGTCAGCGACACGTTCCAGCCGTCATTGACGGCACCCAGCCGCTGCGAGTCGGGAATTTTCACGTCGGTAAAATAAACTTCGTTGAAATCGGACGCGCCGTTGGCCTGCTTGATCGGCTTGATCTCGATGCCTGTGCTCTTCATGTCGAGGAAGAACATGGTAAGCCCCTTGTGCTTGGGCACGGTGGGATCGGTGCGCGTCAGGAGGATGCCGTAGTCGGAATAATGCGCGCCCGAGGTCCAGATCTTCTGGCCGTTGACGATCCAGTCGCCGCCGCGCTTCTCCGCACGGGTGCGCAGACCCGCGACATCCGACCCGCCGGCCGGTTCGGAAAACAGCTGGCACCAGATGTTTTCGCCGGAAGCGAGCTTTGGCAGATAGCGACGCTTCTGCTCTTCGCTGGCAAACGCCATCATCGTCGGCCCGCACATGCCGTGCCCGATGATGAACATGTAACTGAGCTTGCCGAACGCCCCCTCCTCCTGCTGCCAGATCACGCGCTCGATCGGCGAGGTGCCGCGCCCGCCATATTCCTTCGGCCAGTGCAGGCAGGCCCAGCCGCTCTCCGCCTTCTTCTTCTGCCAGGCCTTGGCGACATCGAGGATATTGGCGCCCTTGAGCTGGGTGCGGCCGAGCGAGGATTTTTTCAGTTCGTCCTCATATTGCTTCGGCGCATTGGCGGCGATCCAGGCCCTGGCCTCGGCGCGGAACGCGGCTTCCTGGGGGGTATCGTCAAAATTCATGGTCGTATCCCTGCTGTCGTTCCGGGAACTTTCCCGCATGCTGCGCGGCACGAAGTGACGCGCTGCTGATCCGAGGTCCATCAACCGGTCGCTGTGGGTCCCGGATCTGCGGAGCAGCGTTACCGCTGCACCGCGTCCGGGACACGATAATTAGGCAACGTTCCTTTTCCGCATCCGATCGATCAGCGCGTCTTCCCAATAGGACATCGAGCCGAGCGACAGCGCGGTGGCGTTGGCGCGTCGGTAATAGAGGTGACAGTCGAATTCCCAGGTGAATCCCATGCCGCCATGGACCTGGATGTTGTTCTTGGCGCAATGCTGAAACGCCTGCGTCGCGCTGATCCGCGCAGCCGCGGCCGCTTCGGGCAATTCCGAGGCATTGGTCGAAAGCGCCCAGGCGCCGTAATAGCAATTCGATCGTGCCAGCGTCGCCGACACATACATGTCGGCGAGCATGTGCTTGATCGCCTGGAATGATCCGATCGGCCGGCCGAACGCGATGCGATCGAGCGCATAGTCGCGGCCCATTTCCAGCGCGCGATCGGCGCCGCCGACCTGCTCGAAAGAAAGCAGCACCGCGGCGCGATCAAGCACCTGCGAGACCACGCTAAAACCTTCGCCCGCTGCACCCAGTGGCTCCGCCTTGCAATTCTTGAACGTGATCTCCGCCTGGCCGCGCGTCGGATCGACGTTGCTCAGCGCCTTCACGTCGACGCCTTCGGCCTTCATGTCCACCAGAAACAACGAGATATCGGTGTCGCGGCCGCTTGCAGCCGTGCGCGCGGCGACGATGGCGAAATCGGCGATCGCACCATCCGGTACCGGCTTCTTGACGCCGTTGAGACTGCCGCCGGAAGCAGAGAGCTTGATCGCTTGCGGTGATGGACCGCCCTTGCCTTCGAACAGCGCCAGCGTGCCGATCGCCTCACCGGAGGCAATCTTTGGCAGCCATTTTTGTTTCTGCGCCTCGCTGCCGGCGAGAAGAGTGGCTTCGGCTGCAAGATAGACGGTGGAGGAAAAAGGCACTGGCGCTAGCGCGCGACCCATCTCTTCCGCGATAACGCAAAGTTCGAGATGGCCGGCACCGGCGCCGCCATAGGCTTCGGGAATCGCAACCCCGAGAAAGCCCATCTCGGCGAGCCCCTTCCATAAGTCGCGATCATAGGTCGCCTTGCCGTCGAGGACGGCGCGCACTGCCTTAGGCGGACATTTCTCGGCGAGGAATTTCCGCGCCTCGTCGCGCAACTGCTTTTGCTCGTCGGAGAAATCGAAATTCATGGTGGATTACTACCTTTGCTAACTCTCTCAGCGACTCAGCGCATAACGGATTGGCTGCTGATTGTCGTGCCCTCTCCCCCTGTGGGAGAGGGCGGCGCCGGTGTTGGCTTTGCATTCGATCGGGTGAGGGGTTGCCAACCGGATAGACCCCTCACCCGTCAGCCTTCGGCTGCCACCCTCTCCCGCAAGGGGAGAGGGTCAGGAGATTACTACCTCGGCGCCATGCGGATCGCGCCATCGAGCCGGATGGTTTCGCCGTTGAGCATGGCATTCTCGACGATGTGGACGGCGAGGTTGCCGTATTCGGATGCCTCGCCCAGACGAGCCGGATGTGGCACCTGGGCACCCAGGCTCGCGCGTGCTTCCTCGCTCAATCCCATCAACAGCGGCGTGAAGAACAGCCCCGGCGCGATGGTGTTGACGCGAATCTTGTGCTGGGCGAGATCGCGCGCCGCAGGCAGGGTCAGGCCAACCACACCACCCTTGGACGCCGAATAGGCGATCTGGCCGATCTGGCCCTCGTAGGCCGCGACACTTGCGGTGTTGATGATGACGCCGCGCTCTTCACCGATCGGCTGTTCGGTGAGCAGGCGCTCGGCGAACAGCCGCAGCACGTTGAACGTGCCGATCAGGTTGACGTTGATGATGCGCGCGAATTTGGCGAGCGGATAGACGCCGTCCTTGCCGACGATGCGCTGTGATCCTCCGATGCCGGCGCAGTTCACCAGAACGCGCGCGATGCCGTGGGCGGCTTCCGCTTTCGCAATCGCGGCCTTGACCTGCTCCTCGTCGGTGACGTCCGCGACAGTCGCGATGCCCTTCACCTCGGCCGCGACCTTCTCGGCATTTTCCTTGCTCTGATCGAGCACGGCGACGTGGGCGCCCTTCGCCGCCATGGCGCGCGCGGTCGCGGCGCCAAGGCCGGATCCGCCGCCCGTGATCAGAACGGCAACATTCTTCAATTGCATGATGATTTTTCCCTGGTCGTCTCTTTGTTCTTGAAGTTGCGGATGGGATCAACGCCATCTTCGCTCGCCATACCCTTGAGCATGCCTCGCTCGGAACAGCGCTTCCCGATGCTGACCCAAAAGCGTCCTACAGCTAAGCCGATGGCAGGGGCGCACTCAAGAGTTAATCGATTGATTGACTAAATCCGGCAGCAACCCTTTAATTCGGCAAATCAGACCGTTGAAAATCGATCAGGGAGAACGCCCATGGCCGAGGCTTATATCGTTGCCGCCGCGCGCACCGCCGGTGGCCGCAAGGGAGGTCGCCTCGCCGGCTGGCATCCGGCCGATCTCGCCGCTTCTGTGCTTGATGCGCTGGTCGAGCGTTCCGGTGCCGCGCCCGACCAGATCGAGGACGTGATCATGGGCTGCGTCATGCAGGTGGGCGAGCAGTCCAACAACATCGCGCGCAACGCCATCATGGCTTCGAAACTGCCAGAGAGCGTGCCGGGCACGTCGATCGACCGGCAATGCGGCTCTTCGCAGCAGGCGCTGCATTTCGCAGCGCAGGCGGTGATGTCCGGAACGATGGACGTCGTGATCGCCGCCGGCGTCGAGGCGATGACGCGGGTACCGATGGGACTTGCCTCCTCGCTTCCGGCAAAGAACGGATTTGGCCACTACAAGAGCCCGAACATCGAGCAGCGCTATCCAAACATCGTGTTCAGCCAGTTCACCGGCGCCGAGATGATGGCGGAGAAATACGGTCTGTCCAGGGATGAACTCGATGAATACGCCTATGGCAGCCACCAGCGCGCGATCGCGGCGACGCAAGGCGGCCGCTTCAAGGACGAGATCATTCCGGTAGCCGTCGCGCGCGCGGACGGCACGCCTGACGTTCATTCCGTCGACGAAGGCATCCGCTTTGATGTCAGCCTCGAGGGCATCAGGGGCGTCAAGCTGATTGCGGAGAACGGCAAGCTCACCGCCGCAAGTGCGAGCCAGATCTGCGACGGCGCGTCCGGCGTGATGGTCGTCAACGAAAAAGGCTTGAAGTCGCTCGGCGCAGTTCCCATGGCGCGAATCCATCACATGACCATGATGGGCGGCGATCCCGTGATCATGCTGGACGCGCCATTGCCGGCCACCGAGCGCGCGCTCAGGAAGGCCGGCATGGGAATCGACGACATCGACCTGTTCGAGGTCAATGAAGCCTTTGCCTCCGTGCCCACGGCATGGCTGAAGACCACCGGCGCCGACCCTGCAAAGCTCAATGTCAATGGCGGTGCGATTGCGCTCGGGCACCCGCTCGGATCTTCCGGCACCAAGCTGATGACCACGCTCGTTCACGCGCTCAGGCAGCGCAACAAACGTTATGGGCTGCAAACCATGTGCGAGGGCGGCGGCATGGCCAATGTGACCATCGTGGAGCGGCTGTAGATTGCCGCGACATTCCTTCGGCGTTTTTTGCAGCGACAGAGTTGGTCATGACGAGATTAGACCTGTACGGCCACATCGACCCCTGATCCCTCCCCCCGCGAAGCGGCGGGGAGGGATAAGGAAGCGCGCGTTCAAATGCCTGTGCCCAGCATCACGAGGGGAGCGCATGAATACTACAAGCAGCCTTCCTCCGATCCCGCTTCCTTCCTCCATCCGCTCGCGCTTCGTCGACGACATCAATGGCCTCTCCATGCATGTGCTCGAGGCGGGTTTCGAGAGCAAAGGCCGAAGTTGCGTGCTTTTGCTGCACGGCTTTCCCGAACTTGCCTTCAGCTGGCGCAAGGTGATGCCAGCGCTGGCGGAAGCCGGCTATCACGTGATCGCGCCGGACCAGCGCGGCTATGGCCGGACCACCGGGTGGGATCCCGCTTACGACGGCGACCTTCATTCCTTCCGGCTCACCAACCTGGTGCGCGACGCGCTTGGCCTGGTCTCGGCATTCGGCCATCGCTCGGTCGCCGCCGTGGTCGGGCATGATTTCGGCAGCCCGGTCGCGGCGTGGTGCGCGTTGATTCGTCCCGATGTATTCCGCTCCGTTGTGCTGATGAGCGCGCCATTTGCGGGTCCGCCGAGGCTTGCCTTCGCGACCGCCGATGCGCCCAAGCCGAAACGCGATGATCCCGTGCATCGCGAGCTGGCTGCACTGCCGCGTCCGCGCAAGCACTACCACTGGTACTATTCGACGCGCGAGGCCAATGCGGACATGCTGCAGGCGCCGCAGGGCGTTCATGATTTCCTGCGCGCCTACTTTCATCACAAAAGCGCGGACTGGAAGGACAACAGACCCTATCGCCTGCAATCATGGTCGGCGGGCGAACTCGCCAAACTGCCGACGTACTACGTGATGGATCTTTCGAAAAACATGCCGCAGACGGTTGAGGAAGAAATGCCCTCCGCCGCACAGATCGCAGCCAACGGATGGCTGAGCGACGACGAACTCGTCTTCTACAGCGCAGAATATAAGCGCACCGGTTTCCAGGGCGGCTTGCAGTGGTATCGCTGCGGCACCTCGGACCGCTTCACCGCGGAACTCGAAACCTGGTCGGGCCGCAGCATCGACGTGCCCTCCTGTTTTCTTTCCGGCAAGCAGGACTGGGGTACATATCAGCGCCCCGGTGCATTCGAAGCGATGCAGACCAGCGCCTGCAGCCGCATGCTCGGTTGTCATCTGGTCGAGGGCGCGGGCCACTGGGTGCAGCAGGAACAGCCGGATCAGGTCAACCGCTTGCTGCTGCAATTCCTGCGATCGACTGCAGAGCACATATCGTAGACCACGTTCTGACTTCGGTCTGGCACGCTTGCCGAACTTGATGCAGACCTCGCACGAATTGACCTAAAAGCAGCCGGCAGCTATAGGTGCTTTAGAATCGTTCTAAATCAAGCATAGGCCGTGTTGTGAAGAATTTCTCCGATTTGACCGAGCGGGAAGTGCTGGCGGTTGCCATCTCCGCGGAAGAGGAAGACAGCCGGATCTACATGACCTTCGCCGAGGATCTGGCGGAACGCTATCCGGAATCGGCGAAGTTGTTCGAGCAAATGGCCGAGGAGGAAAGAACCCATCGCCACATGCTGCTGGAGATGTACGAAAAACGCTTCGGCCCGCATCTGCCGCCGATCCGCAGGGACAACGTCAAGGGATTTTTGCGCAGGCGGCCACTCTGGCTGACCAAAAACCTGTCGCTCGACGCCATTCGCAAGGAGGTCGGGACGATGGAGTTCGAGGCCGAGCGGTTCTATGTCAAGGCCGCCGAACAGGCGCAGGATGTGGGTGTGCGGCGCTTGCTTGGCGATCTTGCCGAGGCCGAAAAAGGCCACGAGAAAACCGCGGCCAAACTGACAGACGAGATTCTCAAGCCCGACGTGCGCGCGGAGGAAGACGAGACCCGCCGGCGCGTGTTCGTTTTGCAATATGTGCAGCCGGGCCTTGCCGGATTGATGGATGGATCGGTTTCGACGCTCGCGCCCCTGTTTGCCGCCGCCTTCGCCACGCATCAGAATTTTCAGACGTTTCTGGTCGGCCTCGCTGCCTCGATCGGCGCCGGCATCAGCATGGGCTTTGCGGAAGCCTTGTCGGATGACGGCTCGCTCACAGGGCGCGGTTCGCCGTGGCTGCGCGGCCTGACCTGCGGGCTCATGACCGCAGTCGGCGGGCTCGGCCACACCATGCCGTATCTGGTGCCGGACTCCTGGAACAACGCGTTCTGGATTGCGACCGCGATCGCCGGCGTCGTGGTGTTCTTTGAATTGTGGGCGATCGCCTTTATCCGGGCACGTTATATGGATACGCCGTTCCTGCAGGCGGTGTTCCAGATCGTGCTTGGCGGCGTCATTGTGCTCGGGGTCGGCATCCTCATCGGCGGTGCCTGAAGAGATTGCCGCGATCATCGCGCCAGTGGATAAATTTTCACTGAAGCAGCAATGCCAGTCTAGCGGGCACGCCTCGCACTGAGCCAATATCCTCTCGACGCGAAAACCGGGAGGAAGATGTGGCAAAATCGCAGTGGAGTTTCAGCACGGCGACCGAACTTGGCGCTGCCTTGAGGAAACGGGAAGTTTCCGCCGTCGAACTGGCGCAGGACGCGATCGGACGCATCGAGCGTCATGATTCAAAAATCAACGCCGTCTGCGTTCGTGATTTCGAACGAGCACTGAATGCGGCGCGCGCTGCCGACACGGCGCGCGCAAGCGGCGATGAACGCCCGCTGCTCGGCATTCCGCTCACGGTCAAGGAATCCTACAACGTCGCGGGCCTGCCCACGACATGGGGCATGCCGGAGCATAGCAATTTTCGCCCCGCCGAAGATGCACTCGCGATCTCTCGCGTCAAGGATGCAGGCCTTGTCATCCTCGGCAAGACCAACGTGCCGCTGGGCTTAGGCGACTGGCAGAGCTATAACGAAATCTACGGCACGACGAATAATCCTTACGATCTCACCCGTACACCGGGCGGCTCCTCCGGCGGATCGGCGGCCGCGCTCGCCGCGGGTTACGGACCTCTTTCGCTCGGTTCGGACCTTGCCGGCTCATTGCGCGTACCGGCGTTTCATTGCGGCGTGTTTGCACATAAGCCGACCTTCGCGCTGGTGCCGTCGCGCGGGCACCTGCCGCCGCCATTTCAACCCCTGCCGCTCGATCGCGATATGGCCGTGATTGGCCCGCTGGCACGCTGCGCGGCCGACCTTTCGCTTCTGCTTGACGTCGTCGCGGGGCCCGACCCGATCGAAGCCGGCAAGGCCTACAGGCTTGCATTGCCGCCGCCGCGCCACAACGAACTGAAAAACTTCCGTATCCTCGTGATCGATAGCGACCCGGTGATGCCGGCCAATGCGGTGGTGCGTGCGGCGATCGACAAGCTAGCCGGCGACCTCGCCAGGGCCGGCGTCAGAATCGAACGCCAAAGCCCGCTGTGGCCGGACTTCGCCGCTTCCTCCCGCCTCTTCATGCGGATGCTGATGTCGTTTCTGGCGATTGCATTCCAGCCCGAAATCTACGCCGGCGCGGTGGCCGCGGCGCCCAATTTGCCCAAGGACGATCTGAGCCTGCAGGCCGAGCGGCTGCGCGGGATCGCGCTCAGCCACCGCGACTGGGTGATGGCCGAGAGCGCACGCGGACAATTGCGGGCGCAGTGGCGCGCATTGTTCAACAGCTTCGATGCGGTGATCTGCCCGGTAATGCCGACGCCGGCCTTTCCGCACGATCACTCGCCGGAGCAGGAAGAGCGCCGCATCAACGTCGACGGCAAGGAGTTTGCGTATCCCGACCAGATGGCGTGGCCGGGTATTGCCAATCTTCCGGGCCTGCCGGCAACTGCGATCCCGACCGGACTTTCTCAGCACAGCCTGCCGGTGGGCGTCCAGATCGTCGGCCCGTGGCTGGAGGATCGCACGCCTTTGAGACTGGCCGAACTGATCGAGCGCGAATTCGGCGGCTTCGTGCCGCCGCCGGCGTTCGACGATTAAACGCGATGATTCTTGATTGAATCGGGGTCGCTTCACCTCTCCCGTATGGGAGAGTTCGGATCGCATTGACGATGCGATCCGGGTGAGGGTCTTACTTATACCAGGGACCGCCCCCCTCACCCCGACCCTCTCCCCATCGAAGTCGGATTCATCCGACTTGACAGATCTGGATAGCCAACTCGGGTAAACCCGAGCTGGGTGGGAGAGGGAGCAAACCTTTGTCGCGGTTAAAGTAACCTTTAGCCAACGAATTCGCTGACCTCGGCCATGCCGGCAGCACGCTCGCCGAGCAAAAGATCGGTGATTGCCCGCTGCGCCGCGTTGTCCCCAAGCCTGAACGGATCGCCTGCCAACACCCGGTGATCAATGACCAGACGCGAGAGCAGCAGTCTTCTAGCATCGCCGCGCCTCTCATGAATTCGCCCGGCCTCCCACGCCAGCGCAACCGCACTTGCGACATGATAGAGCAAGCTGGTGGCCCGCCGCGCCTCGGCCTCGTTCTCGCTGCGCAAGGCAATCTCGCGGACAAAACCTGTGGCGCGATCGGTGAGTTCACGCAGGCGATCGCGCCAGCGTTGCGGCACGTTGGCGCTGTCATCAAGCCGCGCGTGCAGGTCTGCGGCGAGCGCCGCATCCGCGCCGTGGCGTCCGACCGCCCGCGTCAGCGCGTCGATCGCGACGATGTTGCCGGTGCCTTCCCAGATCGAGCCGAGATGGGCATCGCGCAACAGCCGCGCGGTGGCGAACTCCTCGATGTAACCGATGCCGCCGCGCATCTCGAGCGCGTCGCCGCAGACCTTGCGGGCGTCGCGAGTGGCGCGGAATTTCAGCGTCGGTGTCAGGATTCGCAGCAAGGCGGCGGCGTCCTGGCTGCCGGCCTCGGCGCGATCGAGCGCATCCGCGGTGATGAAGCTGAGCGACAGCGCCTGCTCGGTCGCGAGCATGATCTTCATCAATTGCCGCCGCGCCAGCGGCAGATCGATGATGCGGCTTCCGAACACCACGCGATTTTGCGCAACCGTCATCGCGTCGTGGTGAGCTCGGCGCATCAGGGCGGTCGATTTGACGCCGTTCGAGAGCCGCGACGAATTCACCATCTCCGCCATCTGCACAAAGCCGCGGTCGAGCCGGCCGACGGCGTATGCGATCGCGCCTTCGAGCTTGATCTCTCCCGATGCCATCGAGCGGGTGCCGAGCTTGTCCTTCAGGCGAACGATCCGGTAATGATTGGGCGAGCCGTCGTCGAGCTTGCGCGGCATCAAAAACAGGCCGACGCCGCGGGTGCCGGGGCCGGCGCCCTCGGGACGCGCCAGCAGCATCACGACCTCTGCGTCCGCGTTCGAGCAGAACCATTTCTCGCCGAACAGCCGCCAGTGACCGCCCTCCTGCACCGCGATCGTGGTGAGCGTTCCGACGTCGGAGCCGCCTTCCTTCTCGGTCATGAACTGGCCGCCCTGCGTCAGACGGTTCATGTCGGTCTGGGTGAGGCCGTCGAGATATTTTTCTTTCAAGGCCTCGCTGCCGAAGCTTGCGAGAAGTTTCGCGCAACCGTCGGTGACGTTGATCGGACAACCCAGGCCGAACTCGGCCTCGTTGAACAGAAACGTGAAGGCGTGCTTGGCAACGACGGGATATTTTTCCGGCCAGCCCAGAATGCCCTTGCGCAGCGACATCGCGTGAATGCCGAACTCGCCGAAAGCGGCGCGCTCGAGCTCGCGATAGGCCGGATGATATTCGATCCACTGGACGTCGCGGCCGAAGCGGTCGCGCTGATGCAGCACCGGCACATGCCGGTCCGCGAGCCGGGCACATTCGTCGAGATGACCGCCTGCAAGTGCGCCGAGCCGGTCCAGATGCGGCTCGATATGGCGAAACAGGGCATCGGGAAGATGAATGCGAAGCAGGTCCGCCAGCGAAGGATCGGCACGATAGAAATTCATGCCCGACGTGTCGGGGGCAAGCAGTCCTGCCTTTCCGGCGAAATCTGCAAAGCCGCCGTGCTTGAGTTGCCGCATTGAATTCCCGTGTCCGCTTCCTCATCTGTTTGGACGAACTATCGCATATCAGGCACGGCCATGTCGCCCTTCCAGCCAGGCCTGGGACGTGATTTTCGCTGAAATCGCCTTCGAGAACCCGGGATCCGTTCCCATAAGCCAAGGAAAATTCTCATGGAAACGCCAAAATACAAAACCGCCCTGATCGTCGGCGCGGGCTCTGGCTTAAGCGCGTCGCTAGCGCGGCTGTTTGCCCGCCATGGCATCAGGGTTGCGCTCGCGGCGCGCTCAATCGAAAAGCTCGGCGCACTTTGCACCGAGACCGGCGCGCTCGCCTTCACCTGCGACGCCACCAAGGTGGACGAGGTCGAGCGGCTGTTTGGTCTGGTCGAGCGCGAGATCGGGACGCCCGATGTCGTCGTCTACAATGCCAGCGGACGTACGCGCGGTCCTTTCCTCGATCTCGTGCCCGCCGAGGTCGCGCAGGCCATTACCGTAAGCGCGTATGGCGGCTTCCTGGTGGCGCAAGAGGCGGCGAAACGGATGCTGCCCAACAAGCACGGCGCCATCCTTTTCACGGGCGCGTCTGCCAGCGTCAAGGGCTATGCGCAATCGGCGCCATTCGCCATGGGCAAGTTCGCACTGCGCGGGCTGGCGCAGAGCATGGCGCGCGAGTTGTCGCCGCAAGGCATTCATGTCGCGCATTTCGTGATCGATGGCGGCATCCGCAGCGCAGTGCGGACCGAGCCACTCGACCGTCCGGATTCGATGCTCGATCCCGACGCGATTGCGATGAGCTACTGGAACGTGATGCAGCAGCCGAGAAGCGCCTGGACCTGGGAAGTGGAGCTGCGTCCGTGGGTGGAGAGGTTTTAGGTGTTGTTACCGTCATGGCGAGCGTCAGCGAAGCAATCCAGAGCTGCCCGTCATCACCGGGCATAGCCGTTCGAAGAACGGCGTCGCTTCCGCTCGCCTATGCCCGGTGATCCACGTCTTGCTTTCTTTTTCAGGAGACAAAGACGTGGATGGCCGGGTCATCTAGCGCGAAGACCCGCTTCGCGCTTTTGCCCGGCCATGACGGAGGAGGATCGGGTGCGGTTCTCGCGCGGCGGGTTGGCTCCGCAATGACCCGATGCTCTTTCAGACCATCGCCTGCGACGCGTTCTGTTGCGCCGCGAGCCGCCAGCTCGCACAGGGAATCTCCTGCGGCGCAACTTCGATCTGCTTTGCGAAACGAACCAGTTTCCAGTCGTCGGGATTATGCGCGAAGTTGAATCCGGATTTGCGCGCAAGACCAATCATGGCCTCGTTGGAACGCAACGTGTCGCCGAAGATGCGGCGGGCGCCAAGCGCGGCTGCCCGGCATTGGAGATTGCGAAGCAAGGCCGCGCCAATGCCATGGCCCTGCCAGCGGTCGTCGATTGATACGCCAAACTCGAAGTTTCCGGTGGTGGCCTCAAACCCGTAGCGCGCTTCGCCCACGATGGTCTCGAAACCATCGACCGTCATCAACGCGATCACGCTGAAGCGATCGAGTTCGCCGACATGGATGAATTGATCGAGTTGCGTCGCTGGCAATTCGCTCATGGCGCCGAGAAAGCGATTGTACCGCGAGCGCACCGAGAGCGAGCGGAAATAGTTTTGCAGCGCCCCGGCATCATCAGGCTCGACAAAACGAACCGAAACCGTCCTGCCGTTGGGCAAGGGCAGGACATCGCTGTGCTGCCGAAGGTCCTCAAAGCGAAGCGTGGTCATGGCAGGCTCCTGTCCTTGTCGAGAAACTTGGGCCGGCGTCCCTCAAAAGGCGGCGCCAGCCAGGGCCGCGTTTACGCCTGCCAAAACGGTTTTTCGGCCTCACGGACCACGTCGCTCCAGGAAAGACCGACGTCGTGCAGGTCCCGCTCGGTCCAGTGGCTCAGCTCCCGCCGTTGCCGCCAGCGCTCGCCCCAGACATGCAATGTTTCGCCAAGGCCGGACAAAAACCCCAAATCATGATTATTTATCATCTTTTCAGGTGAGTAGGTGGACATGGTCGCCTCCTATGGATAACCTGTTACATGGAATATCTGGGAGATTCTGGCTTTCGACAAACGATAATTTGTACCGTTTCGGATGAAATAATCTCATGTATGGGGTGAGATGAATAGCCGGCTGCCATCGCTCAACGGTTTGCGCGCGTTCGAGGCGGCCGCTCGCCACCTGAGCTTCACCCTTGCCGCCGCCGAGCTGAACGTGACCCAGACCGCGATCAGCCATCAGATCCGGCGGCTCGAGGAAGAACTCGGGGTTCGTTTATTCATCCGTCAGAACCGCAGCCTGGAGCTGACGCCGCAGGCGCGGGAATACCTTCCCGGCATCCGCGCTGCGTTCAACGACCTGCGGCTTGCCACCGACCGGCTGAAGCGCAAGGACAATGATCACGTGCTGACGGTCTCGACGCTGGCCTCGCTGGCGGCAAAATGGCTGTTGCCGAGACTTTCCAGCTTCCAGCAGGCGCATCCGGGCATCGACGTCCGCATCACCACCTCGACCAGCCTGGTCGATTTCCGGCGCGACGACGTCGATGCCGCGATCCGTTACGGCCGCGGCAACTGGCCGGGCGTTCGCGCCCAATGGCTGATGGCCGACGAATTGTTTCCGGTGTGCAGCCCGGCGCTGCTCAACGGCGACAAGCCGCTGCGCTGTCCGGAGGACCTCGCAAATCACACGCTGCTGCATTCGAGCGGCGGCTATGACGACGACTGGCGGCTCTGGCTCACGGCTGCAGGCCTGCCTTCGAATATCTCGAAACAGCCGGGGTTGAGTTTTGACCTGATCCTGGTGACCGTACAGGCGGCGATCGACGGCATCGGCGTCGCCATGGGCCGAACCTCCTATGTCGAGGGAGATATCGCCAAGGGCCGGCTGGTTGTGCCGTTCAAGATCGCGCTGCCGGCCGATGCCGGGTTTTATCTCGTCTCGCCGGAGGCGCGGGCCGAGTCAGCAAAATTATCGGCGTTCCGGCAGTGGCTTCTGGCCTCAATCCAGGGCGGCGCGAAAATCAGTTGAAGGATGCCGCAGAGATTGCTCCGACCGTTGCGCCCGTATGCGTGGAACCAGCCGCAGTGCATTTTGGGTTGGTCGGACCGCGCCGACGTGGCAAATTGGCCGACGAAGCAATACGAAATGCCCCGGCCGCGCGGGCTTTTTGAGGACCAATGGGGAGAAATCCATAATGTCGCATTCGTCCGATTCGCCGCCGGTTCAGCTCAAGTCGCGAATTGGCGCCATTCTCAGAGCGACGAGCGGCAATTTCCTCGAGCAGTTTGATTTCTTCCTGTTCGGATTTTACGCGCCCTATATCGCAAAGGCCTTCTTTCCATCTGACAACGAGACCGCCTCGCTGCTCAACACTTTCGGCGTGTTCTGGCTCGGTGCCCTGATGCGTCCCGTCGGCGCCATCGTGCTCGGCGCCTATATCGACCGGATCGGCCGCCGCAAGGGCCTGATCGTCACCCTGACCATCATGGCAATGGGCACCGTGACCATTGCGCTGTGCCCGGACTATGCGCGCATCGGCGTCGCAGCTCCAATCATCGTTCTGGTCGGCCGCCTGCTGCAGGGCTTTTCCGCGGGCGTCGAACTCGGAGGCGTGTCGGTCTATCTGGCCGAGATCGCAACCCCCGGCAACCGGGGTTTTTATACCTCGTTTCAATCCTCCAGCCAGCAGGTCGCGATTTTTGTCGCCGCGATCATCGGCTATGTGCTCAACCAGTATGTCACGAGCGACACCGTAGCATTGTTTGGCGGCCTTGAATTCGCCAAGTGGCGAATTCCCTTCTTCATCGGCTGCCTCATCATTCCCTTCATCTTCTTCCTTCGCCGCACGCTGGAAGAAACGCCTGAATTTCTGGCGATGAAAAAACATCCTTCCACCGCCGAGGTCTTCCGCTCCGCGGCCGTGAACTGGAAAATCGTCGTGCTTGGCATGATGGTGGCGGTCTTGACCACCACGACCTTCTACTTCATCACCGTTTACACGCCGACCTTCGGCAGGAACGTGTTGAAGCTTTCCTCGCAGGACGCGCTTCTTGTCACGCTCCTGGTCGCAGTGACCAACTTCATCTGGAATCCGGTCGGCGGCGCGGTGTCGGACCGGATCGGCAGGAAGCCCGTGCTCTTGACCATTGCATGCCTGTCATTCGTCACCGCCTACCCCGCGCTGAACTGGCTGGTCACAGCGCCCACCTTCGGCAAGATGCTGGCGGTCCAGATGATGTTCTCGTTCTATTTCGGCGTTTACAGCGGCACCATGCTCGGCGCGCTGGTGGAAGTGGTGCCGCGGCACGTCCGCACCACCTGCTTCTCGATGGCGTTTGCGCTCGCCGCCGGCCTGTTCGGCACGTTCACGCCTTTCGCTGCGACCTGGCTGATCGAGCACACCGGCGACAAGGCCTCTCCCGGCTTCTGGCTGATGTGCGCCGCGGCGCTCGGCATCTTCGCCGCACTGACGATCTATCGGCCCGGCAGGACCATCGCCACCGAGGAAGCGGTCGCGACATGAGGCTTTAATTGTGCCTCGGCCGCGGACCCATCTGCCCGGATACCGGCTTTGATTTCCACGCCAACAGCAACGGCCATGGTCGATCTGTCCCGCAAATACGACGTGCTGGTGATCGGCGGCGGCAACGCCGCACTATGCGCCGCAATCAGCGCGCGACGCTTGGGCGCTTCCGTCCTGGTGCTGGAGGGCGCGCCAAAATTCTATCGCGGCGGCAACACCCGCCATACCCGCAATATGCGCTGCGCCCATGATGCGGCAACCGATATCCTCACCGGGCCCTATACCGAAGCGGAATTCTGGGAAGACCTGCTTCGCGTCACCGGTGGTCAGACCGACGAGCAGCTGGCGCGTCACATGATCGCCGAGTCCAAGGATATTCTTGGCTGGATCGTCGAACAGGGGGTGCGTTGGCAGCCCTCGCTCGGCGGCACGCTTAGCCTCGGACGCACGAATTCATTCTTCCTCGGCGGCGGCCGGGCCATGCTCAATGCGCTCTATCTGACCGCCGAGCAACTTGGAGTCGACATTGTCTACGACGCCGAAGTCATCGATCTCGAAATCGCCGACGGCATGTTTCTCTCCGCCACGGTGAGGCAAGTCGAGGGTATTGCCACCGCCACGGCTGCGACGCTTGTCGCCGCCGCCGGAGGATTCGAGGCCAACATCGAATGGCTCAAGCAATATTGGGGCGAGGCTGCCGACAATTTCTTGATCCGGGGCACACCCTATAACCGCGGCTCGGTCCTGAAAATGCTGCTTGAGAAGGGCGTGCAGGAAATCGGCGATCCCACGCAATGTCACGCGGTCGCCATCGATGCACGCGCGCCGAAATTCGACGGCGGCATCATTACAAGGCACGATTCCGTGGTGTTCGGGATCGTCGTCAACAAAGACGCCCAGCGCTTCTACGACGAGGGCGAGGACATCTGGCCGAAACGCTACGCGATCTGGGGAAGGCTGGTGGCAGCCCAACCCGACCAGATCGCCTACATCATTTTCGACGCCAGCTCTCGCAACAGCTTCATGCCGACGCTGTTTCCGCCGATCGAGGCGGACAGCATCGCCGGCCTGGCGTCGAGACTCGATCTCGATCGGGGCGCGCTGGAAAAGACAGTCGCCGATTTCAACGCGGCAGTGCGACCCGGCACCTTCGATCACACGATTCTCGACGATTGCCGCACCGAAGGACTGGCGCCACCGAAGACGCACTGGGCGCGGCGGATCGAAGCCCCGCCCTACTATGCCTATCCCGTGCGGCCCGGCATTACCTTCACCTATCTCGGCACGCGCGTGAACAGGGAGGCGCGGATGCTGATGAAGGACGGCAAGCCTTCCGTCAACATGTTCGCCGCCGGCGAGATCATGGCCGGCAATGTGCTTGGCCGCGGCTATGCCGCCGGCATCGGCATGACCATCGGCAGCGTGTTTGGGCGGATCGCCGGGCGCGAGGCGGCGAAGAACCCAAGGAATTGACACGGTGCCGTCTCTTCACCCCTCCCCTTGTGGGGTCCGAGGCGAGCGAAGCTCGCTCTCGAGGTCGGGGGTGGGGGTATTCTCGCATCGTTGTCGGGTGGACCCCCTCCCCAACCCTCCCCCGCAAGGGTGAGGGAGCGGGCTGCCGCCGCGGCAACATAAGGAGGAGCCATGTCACGACTGATTTTCGCTGCAGTTACGGCAACCCTGATGTCGGCAGTTTCGGCGCGCGCCGCCGAGCCGATTTCGCTTCGCGACATGGGCTCGTTCCATGTCGGCGGCCGCCTGGTCGAGATCAGCGGCAAGCCGGTCAAGGAGATCGTGTTCACGCCGGGCGGCGTGCCCGCAAAAGTCGATCCCAACGGCACCTATCAGGTGGAGCAGATGTATGTGCAGTACTTCCTGCCGAGCAACGAACACGGCGCCTATCCGCTTCTGATGTGGCATGGCGGCGGACTGACCGGCGTCACCTGGGAGACCACCCCTGATGGTCGCGAAGGCTGGCTGAATTTTTTTCTGCGCAAGGGATGGAGCGTCTACAATTCCGACGCCGTCGAGCGCGGCCGCGCCGGCTGGGCGCAATATCCCGACATCTTCAAGAGCGAGCCGGTGTTTTTGACTACAGCGAACCCGTTTCTGCGCTTTCGCATCGGCGACGGTCCGAACTCCTGGGATCCCGACCCCGCCAGGCGCAAGACGCTGCCGGGCAGTCTGTTTCCGACTGAGGCTTACGACAATTTCGTCAAGCAGGGCGTGCCGCGCTGGACCACCAACGATGAGGCGACGATTGCCGCCTACGTTGCGGAGGTCGATCGCGTCGGCCCGTGCATCATCATGGTCCACAGCCAGGCCGGCAGTTTTGGCTTCAAGGTGGCGCAGGCGCGCCCCGACAAGGTCAAGGCGCTGATCGCCGTCGAGCCGGCCGGCGTCGGCGACCCCACAAGGATCGATGCACTGAAGAACATCCCGACCCTGATCATCTATGGCGACTTCATCGAGCGCGATACCCGCTGGCCCAAAATGCGCGGCACGGGCCTCGCGTTTGCGGAAAACATCAAGGCCGCCGGCGGCAGTGTCGATGTCGTCGACCTGCCGCAGATCGGCATCAAGGGCAATTCGCACATGATCATGATGGACAAGAACAACGCCGAGGTTGCGAACCTGATCCAGAGCTGGCTGGAAGGCAAAGGCCTGACGAAGTAGATGAAAATACAAACATGCGTGGCATGCACGGAAAACCACCCCAGTTCAGGCCACCTTTCCTGACTTGGGGGGACGACGGCGTACAAAGCGATCCTCATCTGTCGTCCCTGCGGACGCAGGGACCCATAAACACCGGCCGTTGTGGTGAGATCAAGAGAGCCGGCGCGCATCTCGCCATATTGACAAGACCCGGCGTTTGGGTCCCCGCTTTCCCGGGGACCACGTTGCAGCGCTCCGGAGCCGCATAGATGCACAAGACCAGAATTCTGGAAGAAGCCGACCGCCTGATGACGGTCTGCAATTCCTGCCGCTACTGCGAGGGCCTGTGTGCGGTGTTTCCGGCAATGGAAATGCGCCGCTCGTTTTCCGACGGCGACCTCAACTATCTCGCCAATCTCTGCCACGCCTGCGGCGCCTGCTACACCGATTGCCAGTTCTCGCCGCCGCACGAATTCAACGTCAATGTGCCGCAAACCCTGGCGATCGTGCGCGCGGAATCCTGGGCGACTTACGCGTGGCCGAGCGCACTATCAGGCCTGTTCGCGCGGAACGGCGTTGCCATAAGTCTCATCTGCGCTTTGAGCGTCGCCGCGTTCATTTTCGGTTTTGCCGCTTCTATCGACCGCCAAGTTCTGGTCGGCATCCACACCGGCCCAGGTGCGTTCTACGCGCTGATGCCGCACAGCGCGATGGCTGCGTTGTTCGGCTTGGCGTTTCTCTATGCCATCGTTGCGCTTGCCATGAGCGTGCGCGCCTTCTGGCGCGATATCGGCGAGCCGATCGGAAGTTTTATGCAGACCGGTTCGCTCTGGCAGGCGATGAAAGATGCCGGACGGCTACGCTATCTCGACGGCGGCGGCGTCGGCTGCTTCAACGAGGACGAACGCCCTACCGATCACCGCAAGATCTATCACCATTTCACGTTCTACGGTTTTCTCCTGTGCTTTGCGTCGACCTCGGTCGCGACGCTTTATCACTACCTGCTTGCACGCGAGGCGCCTTACGCCTGGTGGGACCTGCCGGTCGTCCTCGGCACGCTCGGCGGCATCGCCCTTCTGATCGGGCCTGCCGGGCTGCTTACTGAAAGGTTCAAGCGCGATCCTGCGCTGGTCGACGAGAAGCGCATCGGCATGGACGTCGCCTTCATCCTCATGCTGTTCCTGACAGGCCTCACCGGTTTGGCACTTCTGTTGTGGCGCGACACTGTCGCGATGGGGCCCTTGCTGGCGCTGCATCTCGGCGTGGTATTCGCGCTTTTCATCACGCTGCCTTACGGGAAATTCGTGCATGGCCTCTACCGCTACGTCGCGCTGGTGCGTTACACGCGCGAGCGGCGGATGGCGGCGCAGGGGGCGATGACGGAGTAGCGCGTTGCAAGCTCAGCGGTAGGGTGGGCAAAGCCAACGGTCGCGCGAACGCGCGCCCGATCACAGGCTGCGTGCCCACCGCGTCACTCGCTGTGACAGTTGGTGGGCACGGCGCGTAAGGCGCCTTTGCCCACCCTACGCTTGTTCTGAAGCGCGTTCAGAGCTCCACGACGACGTAATCGCTTTCGACCGAAACCTTGATCGTTTCCGCGACATACGGTCCCTTCACCACGGCTGTTCCCGGCTCGACATTGACGGGATAGGCGCGGGTGCGAAAACGCTTCGGCTCGCACCAGGATTGGCCGGTGCGGATATCGAATTCCCAGCCGTGCCACGGGCAGCGGATGATTTCGCCCAATCTCGTGTACTTTATCTCGCCGGGATCGGACGACTGCGCAAGCCCGATCAGCGGGCCCTCGCACAGGGCGGCGCCCTGGTGCGGGCAGCGGTTCAACAGGCCGAAGAACTCGCCTTTGATATTGAAGATCGCGATCGGGCGGCCATCGAGGTCAAGGAACTTGCGCGCGCCCGGCGGCAGCTCGTCGACGGAAGCAACGACATGACGCGCCATGTTAGTTTGCAGGGCCTGATGCGGTCGGAATGGACCGCAACCGCGTTGAAAGTGCACTCCCTCTCCCCGCTTGCGGCTGGGCCATCACATATGACGGTGTTATCCCTCCCCCGCGAGCGAAGCGAGTGCGGGGAGGGTGGCCGTTGCGAAGCAGCGGTCGGATGGGGGTGCTCATTTTGTTAAAAATCTCCATTACGTGAGAGTTGTTTTTGAAAACCCCCACCCTGGCCTTCGCCTTGCTTCGGCCTTCCCTCCCCGCAAGGGGGAGGGAGAAGAAAGCGCCGGCGCTAACCTGATCTGCACAGAAAGTGATTCAACCAAGACCATCGCGCTTTACTTCTTTGCGAGTCCGTAAAGCTTGAGCGCGTTGTTCAGGTAAAACGCTTCGCGATTGGCCTCGCTGACGCCGGGAGGCAACACCCGCGTCGGATCGTCAAAATCCCAATGCGGATAGTCGGTCGCGAACAACAGCTTGTCCCAGCCGACCCATTCGATCACATCGAACAAATGGTCGCGGCGTTCGGGGTCCTCCATCGGCTGCGTGGTCCACCAGATGTGGTCGCGGACATATTCCGACGGCGGCCGCTTCACATGCGGCACCTCGCTCTTCAACCGCTGCCAGCTCTTGTCGAGCCGCCACGTCAGCGACGGCGCCCAGCCGAAGCCGGCCTCGATCATGATCATCTTGAGTGTTGGATGCCGCTCAAAAACGCCTTCCAGGATCAGGCTTGCGAGCACCGTCTGCTGGCATTGCGAATGGCCGACCATCTCCTCGATGTAAAAGCTCGGCCAGCCGGATGGCGTCAGCGGATTGCCGCCAAAGCCGAACGCGTGCACGCCGACCGGAAGCCCCGCCTCTTCGGCCGCCTCATAGATCGGCCAGTAGCGACGCTGACCGAGCGGCTCGACGTTGCGGCTCAACAACAGCACCTGAACGAAATTCTTGTCGCCCGCGCGTTTGCGGATTTCGGCAGCGGCCAAGGGTCCGTCCTCGTTGGCGACCACGATCGAGCCCTTCAGGCGACCGTCCTTGCTGGTCCATTTGTCGATCTGCCAGTCGTTGACCGCCGAACAGACCGCGGCGGCGAGCTCCTGGTTGCGAATGCCTTGCCCGGTGGCGAGCGGGTTGAGAACGCCGAGGGCGACATTGTTCGGATCGAGATGCTGCTGCTGCATGAAGGAAAGCGATGAGCCTTGCGGACCACCTTCCGGCGGATAGGCGTCGCGTCGCGCCGCATTGGGTTGCGCCTTCGGATAAGGCGGCCCGTCCATCATGCCGTGATAGGGACGCTTGTCGTAGACTTCGAGGTGTTCGTGCCAGCGCTTGGCGAGATACGGATATAATTCGGTCCTGGTGGCGCGCGCCGGGTGAATGTCGCAATCGGCAATCGCGGTCCTGGCATCAACGGAGGAGACCTGCTCCGGGCGGTCGCGGAACTGAATGTTCATGGCGTCCTCTCCATTTTAGTTGGGCATGAACCCTGAATTCCATTCTGGGATCATGCCCCCACCATCTGCTTTAGGCGGCCATAGGTCGCATAGGGATTGTCGATCATGATCTTGCGGACCATTTCCGGCGACATCCCTTCCGGCAACGCCGCATCGCCTTCGAATTGCCAATGCGGATAGTCGGTGGAGAATAGGAGCAATTCGTCGGACTGCATATGATCAAACAGCCGATTTAAGGTCTGGGGGTCCGGCGGCGCGTCGATCGGTTGCAGGGAAAAGCGGATGTTGCTGCGCACAATCTCCAGCGGCGCGCGATCGACCCACGGCGTTTCCATGCGGATTCCGCGCCAGAACTTGTGCAGCCGCCAGAGATAGGATGGCAGCCAGGTGAAGCCACTCTCCAGCATCACCATTTTCAGACCAGGATGGCGCGCGAACACGCCTTCGACGATCAGGCTGGTCAACTGCGTCTGAAACGCCTGTGCCTGCGCGACATAATCCTCGATGTGGTAGGAACCCCAACCGACTGATGTCGGCGGGTTGTGATAGTTCGAGCCGGCGTGGATGCCGACCGGCAGCCCCAGCCTTTCGGCGGTGGCATAGATCGGCCAGAGGGCGCGTTTGCCGAGCGGCATGTCGCCCATCACCAGCATCAGCACCTGGACGAAGCGCTCGTCGCGAGCGCAGCGCTCGATTTCCGCGACCGATTTCTCGACGCTCTGAGCCGGGATCACGATCGATCCGCGCAGGCGGCTATCCTTGTCGAGCCACTCCTTCGCCAGCCAATCGTTCAGCGCCCGGCAGAATGCGTCAGCCATGTCTTCCGAAAACACCATCTGCACGCCGAACAAGGGATTGCAGATGCCGTAGCTGACGCCGAAGGGGGCAAGCGCTTGCTCCTGCATGTCCGCAAGGTGTGATCCGGGCTTTCCACCTGCCGGCCGCCAGTCCGGCCGCGCGGAGATTGGCGAATTAAGCGGATAGGATTGCGATATCAGGTCGGTCATGCCGCGGGTGGCGACCTGATCGCGCCAGTAGTCGTTAAGATAAGGCAAGAGACTCGTCAGATGCGGGACTGCAGGATGCAGATCGCAATCCACGCCGCCAGCAACCGGGACCGTCATGCACTGGTTTCCTCATCGGCCCTGTCATTCCGGAGCGATGCGCAGCATCGAATCCGGAATCTCGAGATTCCGGGTCTGGTGCTAACGCACCATCCCGGAATGACGGCTTGCATTGAAGCAGGCTGGTCACTGTGGCGCAACTCGGCAAGAGCGGGGCGCGGTGCTAGAAACGCATGGGGCCTCGCGTTCAGGTAACTCTTTCGCAGGAGCCAATTTCGATGAAGGATCTTGTCGCAATCGCCGAACAGATTGCTGTCAAACTCAAGGCGCGAAAACAGACCATCGCGGTCGCGGAGTCTTCCACCGGCGGGCTGATTTCGGCAAGCCTCCTTGCCGTGCCCGGCGCGTCGGCCTATTTCCTCGGCGGCGCGGTGGTTTACACGCGCGATGCGCGGCGGGTGCTGATGAACATCCCTGATGACGCGATGAAGGCAATCCGTCCGGCTTCGGAGGCTTACGCCAAACTGCTGGCGGGCCAGATCCGTCAGCGCTTCTCTGCTGATTGGGGTCTGTCCGAGACCGGCGCAACCGGGCCGACCGGCAATCGCTACGGCGATGCGGCCGGCCATTGCTGCATGGCCGTTTCCGGCGCTCAATCGGCTGCGATCACCTTGGAGACCGGCAGCTCCGATCGGCTCGCCAACATGCATGTGTTCGCATCGACGGCGCTGAATTTGCTGCTGGAGAATTTGTCGCGGTAAATCAGCGTCGTCCCGGCCAAGCGCAAGCGCGAGCTGGGACCCATAAGCACCGACCTGGTCAGTCGCACGTTTTGTTGCCCCGTCATTGCGAGGCGAGCAAGATAACGACCAGATATGGTTATGGGTCCCCGCGTGCGCGGGGACGACGCCGCAACGGCTAGCGTCACTTCTCGCGGAACGCGCGCATCAGCTGATCGCTCAGCGGCTTGATCAGGTAGGAGATCAAGGTGCGGTCGCCGGTCTGTACGAAGGCTTCCACCGGCATGCCCGGAATCAGTTTGACGTCGCCAAGGCGCGCCACCTCTTCCGGCGGCATCGAGATGCGGATGGTGTAATAGGACTGCCCGGTGCGCTGATCGGTGGTGACGTCGGGTGAGACGCGGGTGACGATGCCATTCAGTTCCGGCGTGGTGCGCTGGTTGAACGCCGAAAGCCGCAGCAGGGTTTTCTGGCCGACCTGCAATTTATCGATGTCCTGCGGGTTGACCTTGGCCTCGACCTGAAGATCGTCGGCCTGCGGGACGATCAGCATGATGGCGTCACCGGCGGTGATCACCCCGCCCACCGTATGGACGGTCGATTGCAGCACCATGCCGTCCTGCGGCGCGCGGATATCGACCCGGCGCAACTGGTCCTCGGCGGTGACCTTGCGTTCGACGAATTCGCCGATCTTGTCGTTGGTTTCGCGCAGATCCTTGGAAACGTCGCTGATCATGTCCTTGTCGATCTGGATGATCTGCAGTTCGGTTTCGGTGATTTTGCCTTTGGCCTGTGCCCGCGAGGCAATGTATTGCGCGCGCTCGCCGGCGAGCCTCGCCGCGTCGCGCTCGAGCGTGGTCAGGCGCGTCATTTGCACCAGGTGCTTGTCGTAAAGATCGCGAACGCCGACCAGTTCCTTCTCCACCAGAGCGATTTCCTGATCCTTGGCCTTTTCCTGCGCGGTGAGGCCGGCGATTTCCTCGTTCAGCTGGCTGACGCGTTCGCGCAATTGCGACTTTTGTCCGGCCCGCCCGTTGACGCGCACCTCGAACAGCTTGCTCTCGCTCGCCATCACGGCCTTGACATCGGGATCATCGGCGCGGTCGAGCAGCGTTTTCGGAAAGACGATCTTCTCAAGGCCGCGCTGTTCGGCCTCAAGCCGCGCGCCGCGCGCCAACAGGCCGTCGAGGTTCTTGGTGACGATGGCAAGGCTCGCCTTGGTGACGGTATCGTCAAGCCGCACCACCACGTCGCCGGCCTTGACGACGTCGCCATCGCGCGCGCGCAGCTCGCCGACCACGCCGCCGGTGGGATGCTGGACCTTCTTGACGTTGGATTCGACGACGACCGAGCCCGGCGCGATCAGCGCGCCGGAGATTTGCGCCGTCGATGCCCAGCCGCCAAGCCCGCCGGCGAGCAGCACGACCACGGCCAGACCGACGAGCAAGTGCCGCCGGATCGAGTGGCGCGCTCCCTTCATGTCGTTGGCTGTCACGACTTGGCAACTCCTCCTTCGGAGACGATCTTGATGGGCGAAGGCGCCGCCACGCGCGGCTGCATTACCTGGCCCAGCACGGTTTCCTTCGGCCCGAAAGCCTGCATCCGGCCCTCCTTGAGCACCAGAAGCTGATCGACCGCCTCAATCCCGATCGGCCGGTGTGCGACGACCACGACGATGGCACCGCGTTCGCGCGCCGCGCGGACGGCCCGTGTCAAGGCCTCGTCGCCCTCGGTATCCAGATTGGAATTCGGTTCGTCAAGAACGATAAGGAAAGGATTGCCGTACAGCGCCCTTGCGAGCGCCACGCGCTGCGCTTGACCTGCCGAAAGCGCGGTGCCCCGCTCGCCGATCGGGGTATCGTAGCCATCCTGCATCTTGATGATCATTTCATGGACGCCGGCTTCCTTTGCCGCCGCGATGATCCCGTCGGAACTGGCCTTGGGATCGAACCGGCAGATATTGTCGGCAACGGAGCCTGCGAACAATTCGACGTCCTGGGGCAGATAGCCGACGTAGCGGCCGAGCACTTCGGACGACCACTGATCGAGCGCGGCGCCGTCGATCCGCACCTTTCCGCGTACCGGCTGCCACACGCCGACAAGCGCGCGCACCAGCGATGATTTGCCAGACCCGCTTGGTCCGATGATGCCGAGGCCCATTCCGGCCGAGAGCGTGAACGTGGCGTCCTGGACGACGACCCTCTGGTCGCCGGGCGGCACGATCGTGACTGCTTCCACCGACAGGCGGCTCGAAGGGCTTTGCAGCAAGGTCGGCGCAGGACGCGCCGGCAGGGTTTCGAGCAGCCGGTTGAGCCGCTGCCAGCTCTGGCGCGCGGCCACAAAGCTCTTCCAGTGGGCAATGGCCAGATCGACCGGCGCGAGCGCCCGCGCGGCCAAGATCGATCCCGCGATGATGATGCCGGCGGTCGCCTCCTGATGGATCACGAGATAGGCGCCGACGGCGAGCACCGCCGATTGCAGCATCATCCGCAAGACCTTGGCGACGGCACCGAGACCTCCAGCGACATCGCTGGCGCGCTGATTGCCGGCGAGATAACTCTGGTTGGCTTCGCTCCAGCGCCTGTTCAGGCGTCCGGCCATTCCCATCGACACCAGCACTTCCGCGTTCCGTCGGCTGCTGGCCGCCAGATCGTTGCGACGTGCCGCCAATCCCGTCGCCTCGCGCGCCGGCGTGCGTGACAGGAATTCGGTCAGGATGGTGAGCGCCACCAGGATGATGGCGCCAACAAGCGCCGTGACGCCGATCAGGGGATGAAAGGCAAAACAGATCGCCAGATAGAACGGCAACCAGGGCAGATCGAAAAACGCGCCCGGTCCCATGCTGCCCAGAAAGGAGCGCACATTGTCCAGGTCGCGCAACGGCTGCAGGCCTTCATTGCGGCCGCCCACCATCAGCGGCAGGCGCACGACGGTGTCGAACACGCGGGCATTGAGGGCCTCGTCGAGCGAGGTGCCGATACGGCCGAGGATTCGTCCCCGGATCAGGTCGAGAATGCCCTGGGCGATGTACAATCCGCACGCCAGGATGATCAGTCCGACAAGGGTCGGCACCGACCGCGACGGAAGCACCCGGTCATAGACCTCAAGCATGAACAACGACCCCGTCAGGTAGAGGAGGTTGATCATGCAGCTCATGATGCCGACACCGATGAAGGCCGTGCGGCAGGCGCGCAGTGCTTCACCGAGTTCGGAACGCCGGACGCCGGGAGCGGCTGCCATCTATCCTTGTCTCTTCGTGAGGGGTCGCCGCCTCAACTTAAAAAGAGGGCGCGTACCGAATGTTTTAACGTTTTTTATAGCGAACGTCTATTGAGGCCGCGTTAACCCGCAAGCCGGCGGTGCGGCTCGTGGGCGCCAAAAAGGGTAGCAAACCCAGAGCGTTCACCCCTACCCGATGCGCGAAATCACGCGTGGCCGACGGGATCAGGGAGAGGCGGCCAAAGGCCGTACACCCCCGCCAGTTGCTCCGCAAGAGAAGGCGTCGGCGTGACGGTCAAAAGCGGCCGCCACCTCGAATGAGCCGCACGACCAGCAGAAGCACGATGGCGCCGATCGCCGAATAGATGATCTCGGATACCAGCCCGGTGCCGAGATGGATGCCGAGCTTGGGAAACAGGAAACTGGCGATCAGCGCGCCGGCGATGCCAACGACAATATCGCCGATGATGCCAAATCCGGTGCCGCGCACGATCTTTCCCGCCAGCCAGCCCGCGACCAGGCCGACGAACAGGATCACCAGGATGCTTTCGTTGGATAGACGCATGGAACCCCCCGTTCTCTCCGCGCCATTGCTCCCGGCGCCGGGTGCAAACTATCCATTCCTGGCCGATGTGACGACTCCAATTTGCTGCAACACGCGCCGGTTGCAATCTGCTTCGCCCCGTCAGGACAAGGCGGATCAGCTCGCGGATGTCTCGCGTTCCGCAAGAATGCACCTTGCGACCCGGTCAGGGGCGATTTGCACGTTGGGCGGGATCCGCTCGACACAGCGCGCCTCCGCGAAACTGCAGCGCGGTGCGAAGGAACAATTGGTCGGTGCATGATCGAGCGAGGGCGGCGTGCCCGGAATGGTTTCCAGCCGCTCGCCCCTTTTGGCGCGAAGAACGGTGGATGCCAATAGCCCACGCGCGTAGGGATGGAGCGGAGAACGCACGATCTGGCTGAGCGCTCCCTGCTCGACAATCTGGCCCGCATACATCACGGCGACACGGTCGCAGATTTCGATCGCCACCCCGATATCGTGTGTTACGAAGATGATCGACATGCCGAACTCGCGTTGCAATTCGCGCAGCAACAACAGGATCTGGATCTGCACGGTGGCATCGAGTGCGGTGGTCGGCTCGTCGGCCAGGAGGATTTTCGGCTTGCAGGCGAGCGCCAGCGCGATCATCGCCCGCTGCCGCATGCCGCCCGACATCTCGTGCGGATAGGCCTCCAGCCTTCGCCGGGCTGAGGGGATCCGCACCACTTCCAGCATTTCCAGCGCGCGCGCCATTGCCTCTTTCTGGCTCTTGCCCTCGTGGCGCATCACGGTTTCGGAAATCTGCCGGCCAATGGTGTAAACCGGGTCGAGCGCGAGAGCGGGCTCCTGGAAGATCATCGAAACGGTCTGACCGCGGAACGCCGAAAGTTCTTCCTCATCGAGCGCCAGCACGTCGCGGCCCAGCACGCGAATGCCGCCCGAAATTTGCGTCCGCTTTTTCGGCAACAGCCGCATCAGCGCGCGCAAGGTCACGCTCTTGCCCGAACCGGACTCGCCCAACAGGCCCAGCACTTCCCCCTCGCGGAGAGAGAAGCTGAGATCGTTCACGGCGTGCACGTTGCGATCGCCAGAAAAACGAACGTTAAGGCTTTCGACCTCGACGAGGGGGGTCATGGAAGCTGCGGCACCCTTTCATGAAAATCGGTGGCGCGCTGGAACGCCGCGCCAATCCGCAACAGCGTTGCTTCATCGAACGAGCGGCCGATCAGCTGCATGCCCACGGGCAGGCCGCTCCGGGTAAAGGCGGACGGAATCGAAAGCGACGGCAGGCCCAGATAGTTGATCGGACGGGTAAAGCGCGTCAGCCGCTGAATCACCGCTTCGGCATCCGGACTGTTGCCGACATCGCTCTCGGCGATGGTCGGCGCGGGCACCGGCGATACCGGTGCAATCACGGCGTCGACACCTTTGACGGCAGCAAGATGCGCGGCAAGCGCTACGCCGCGCCAGCGCATGGCTTCGAGATAGTTGACGGCCGGGATCGCAAGCCCGTTCTGCAGCCGCATCAAGACCTGCGCCCCGTAGTCCTGCGCCCGCTCGATCAACCAGCGCTTGTGAAAGGCTGCCGCCTCGACGGCAAGGACCAGCTGGGCTGCCGCAGAGAGCTGGCGCTGGTCCGGCAATTCGACCGCGACGATATTGGCGCCCTCCCGCTTGAAGGCGGCAATCGTCGCCTCGAGCGCGCCCGCAACGTCGGCATCGAGATCGTCGACATAGAAAGAAGTGGGCACGCCGATGGTCAGGCCCTTGATCGATTGGGTTGTTGCCGCCGCATAGTCCGGCACCGGCCCCGATACGGCAGTGGGATCCTCGGGGTCGGCGCCCGCCATCAGGGTCAACAGCACCGCGCAATCCTCGGCGGTGCGCGCCAGCGGCCCGACGGTGTCGAGTGATTGCGACAGCGGCATCGCGCCGGCGCGGCTGATCCGGCCGACGGTCGTCTTCAGCCCGGTGACGCCGCAGAAATGCGCCGGCATCCGGATCGACCCGCCGGTGTCGGATCCGAGCGCTGCGAACGTCAGGCGCGCGGCGACGGCGGCACCCGATCCCGATGACGAGCCGCCCGTGATGTGGTCGAGCGCAAAGGGATTGTGAACGGAGCCGTAATGGGAATTGTGGCCGGTCGGTCCATAGGCGAACTCGGCCATTTGCAATGAGCCGAGACGAATCGTGCCGGCATTCTTGAGGCGCTGCAGTGCGGTCGAAGTGGTCGTGGCGACGAAATCGCCGCGGATGCGCGAGCCGCAGGTCACGACCTTGCCGGCCTCGTAATACATGTCCTTGTGCGCCAGCGGCACGCCGTGCAATGGGCCGCGACGATCGCCTTTGGCGAGCGCGGTGTCGGCGGCATCGGCGGCTTTGAGCGCCTCTTCCGCTTCGATCGCCATGAAGGCATTGAGATGGGGTTGCCATCGCACGATTCTGGCGAGACAGGATTGCGTCGCCTCGCGCGAGGAGACCCGCTTGTCCGCGATCGCTTTCGCGACCGCGGTCAGGGACATCAAGGCGGGTTCGCTGCTCATCGCGCGGCCTTGCTCGTCTGGACGACCACGAAAGTCGAGGGCTCGAGGTCGAATTGCAGCGTGCCGGCGATCGCGGCGAAACCGTCGAAGGCAGGCCCGATCGAGTTGGCGATGCGCGCGGCAGCCTCGTTATCCACCGGCACACCGGCTACGTCGGCGATCGCCTTGACCTCTTTGGCAGTGGGTCTTGTCATGCTTGATCGTCCCTCTTTCTGGGCGCCAGGCTGTGGCCTGAGCCGGGTATCGCCATGTAACAGGCGGCTTGATGGCCCACTGTCTCGAGCGCCGTCAATGCAGGTGTCGCTTTTGCGCAGACGGGTTCTGCGAACGGGCAGCGGGTGTGAAAGCGGCAGCCGGGCGGCGGATCGATCGGATTGGGCGGGTCGCCCGAGATCGGCGGCCTCTCTGTCCGGTTGTCGGGATCGGCAGACGGCATCGCCGCGAGCAGCGCGCGGGTATAGGGATGGGCGGGGGCGTCCCATACCTTCTCGACCGGGCCGAGCTCGACCACCTCGCCGAGATACATCACGAGCACGCGGTCGGACACATAACGGACCACGTTGAGATCATGGCTGATGAACAGATAAGTCAGCCCAAACTCGCGCTTGAGATCGGCGAGAAGATTGAGCACCTGGGCTTCGACCGATTTGTCGAGCGCGGAGACCGCCTCGTCGAGGATCACAAGCCGCGGCGAGAGCGCCAAGGCCCGCGCAATATTGACGCGCTGACGTTGCCCGCCGGAAATTTCGTGCGGGTAACGATTGGCGAAGGTTTCAGGGCGCAGGCCAACCTTGCCGAGCAGTTCGCGTGCGAGCAGACGCGCCGCCACATCCGCCATGCCATGGACCTTGGGGCCGAAGGCGATCGATTCCTCGATGGTCAGGCGTGGATTGAGCGAGGCGTAGCTGTCCTGGAATACCATTTGCATGCAGCGGCGAAGCTCGCGCAGCGACAAGGCGTGCCCGACCTTCATTCCGTCATAGATGATTTCGCCGGCGTCGCGCTTCATCAGATGCATCAACAGCCGCGCGGTGGTCGACTTGCCGCAGCCGGATTCGCCGACGATCCCGAGCGTTTCGCCCTTCCGAATCGAAAACGACACATCGTCGACCGCCCGTACCGTCTTGCGCGCGCTGAAGAGATCGCCACGAACCGGAAAGTGCTTGGTGAGGCCGTTGACTTCGAGCAACGGCTGCGCAGCGCCGCCGCGATCATCGATCGGCTCCAGCAGTTCGACGGAAGGGACGCTCGGGCTCATCGCTTGTTCAGTTCCGGATATCCATCGCGCTGCGCATGCCGTCGCTGAGCAGGTTGAAGCAGATCGACACCGCAAAGATCATGACGCCGGGCAGCGCCGCCACCCACGGATTGACGTAGATCGCGGTGCGCAGCGTGTTGAGCATCAAGCCCCATTCCGGCTCCGGCGGTTTCGTGCCAAGGCCAAGGAAGGAAAGCCCGGCGGCCAAAATCATCGACACCGAGATCAGGCCGGTGGCGTAGACGAAAATCGGCCCCAGCACATTGCCCAGCATGTGCACACGCATGATGGTGAAGGGACCGGCGCCGGACGCCCGCGCTGCCTCGACGAAATCCATGTTCCGCACGCCGGTCGTGACGCTTTCGGAGACGCGGGTGATCTGCGGGACGAAAACGATGGTCAGCGAAACGATCGAATTGACGATGCCGGCGCCGAGCGCACCCGAGATCGCGATCGCGAGCAGTACCGACGGAAAGGCGTAGAACACATCGACCGTGCGCATGATGGCGGTGTTGACCCTGCCGCCGACATAGCCGGCGACCAGGCCGAGCGAGGTTCCGATCACGAAAGCGAAGATGACCGGGAGGATGCCGACAATCAAGGACAGCCGTCCGCCATAGATCAGGCGCGCCAGCATGTCTCGGCCAAGCTCGTCGGTGCCGAGCGGATAACCCGACGTGCCGATGTGGCGGAGCCTGCGGATCATCGAGCCTTGATAGGGATCGGCAAGACCGAGCCACGGCGCGCACAGGGCCGACAAGAAGATCGCAACCAGAACGAAGGCGCAGACCATGCTTACCTTGTCACGAAGGATGCGACGGGCGACTGTGGCCCAGTAACCGCGCGGCCCGGATGCGGGCGCCGCCTGGAGGGCTGCGTCGGCGATCGCACTCATCGATTCAGCTCCGCTTGATGCGCGGGTCGATCGCGGCTTGCGCGATGTCGACGATCAGGTTGAGAATCACAAAGAACAGGGCAAGCACCAGGATCGTACCTTGAAGTAGCGGCAAATCGCGCTGAAAGATCGCCGAATTGAGCAACAGCCCCGATCCCGGCCATGAGAAAACGGTTTCGATCAGGATCGAGCCGCCGAGCATGTAGCCCAGCTGCAGGCCCATCACGGCCATCGCGGTCGGCGCGGCATTCCTGACGACATGGCGGAAGACATCCGTTTCACGAAGACCCTTGGCGCGCAAGGCTTCGACGAAATCCTGACTGAGGATATCGCCGGTCAAGGCGCGCACGGTGCGCGTGACAATCCCCATGGGAATGACGGAAGTGGTGATCGCAGGCAGGGTCAAATAGCGGAGGTGCTCCCAGTCCCAGCCCCACGCGCCCGAGCCACCGGGACCCGCGCCGACGGCGGGCAGCCAGCCGAGTTGCACCGAGAAGATGATCACCATCACCATGCCGAGCCAGTAATGCGGCACCGAGACGCCAGCGATCGCGACCGACGTCGCCACCTTGTCGATCCAGGTATCGCGGAAATAGCCGGCGATCAGTCCGAACAACAGCCCGAAGGTAAAGCCGATCAACGCTGCGGCGATCGCCAGCGTCACTGTGTTGCCGACGGCGCGCATCACCTCCGTCAGCACCGGCCGCCCGGTTGCGATGGAGTTGCCGAGGTCGCCGTTGACCGCCTTCCACAGCCACAATCCGAACTGCACCGGCAGCGGCCGGTCGAAGCCATAGGCAATGCGCATCTGGTTGGCGAGTTCCTGCGATGCATCTGCCGGCAACACCGCGACCAGCGGATCGCCCGGGGTGATGTGCACGAGCAGGAAGCACACCAGCGCCACGCTGATGACGATGGGAATCACGTAGACAATGCGCCTGGCAACATAGATGAGCACGGCCACCTGCCTCTATTCACACGACGCGCGGAGCTCCCCTCCCCCTTGCGGGGAGGGGTTGGGGGCGGGGGTATTGCGAGCACCATCCGTGTGACTACCCCCCTCCCCAACCCTCCCCCGCAAGGGGGGAGGGAGTTGAGAGAGCATCCCGGGCGCAAGCACAGGCTGCCGCCTACTTTTCATTGCATCTCATTGCATCGAAATCGGCGAAAAATCGACGAACCAGCTCTTCGGCTGCACAAAGCCCTTGATCTTTGCGCTCATGGCGCGCGGCGCGACGTCATGGGCGACATAAAGAAATGCCGCGTCATCCACGGAGGCCGCGTGCAGTTCGGCGAGTGCCGCATCCCGCGCCGCGGGCTCGAAGGTCTGTCGCGCCTTCGTCACCAGCTCGTCGAACCTGGCATTGTTGTTATAGCCCCAATTGTTCGAGACCGGCGGCGCCATTGACGATTGCAGGAAGCGCACCAGCGCGAAGAACGGATCCATCGCGGCATAGGTGACGTTGATCGCATTCGAACCGTTGGCGGTGGGATCCTTGACGCCGCGCCGCCAATTCGTGAACAGCGTGTTCCACTCGATAACGTCGAGCTGAACGTCGAAATAACATTCAGCCAGCGCCTGCTGCAGATATTCGTTCATCGGCAGCGGCAGCATCTGGCCCGATCCCGACGCCGAGGTCTGGATCTTGACCGTCAATTTCTTGTTCGGACCAAATCCCGCTTCCTGCATCAGCTTTTGTGCCGCCGGCTTGTCATATTTGATCTGGAAGGTCGGATTGCCGCGCCAGGGATGGCCCTGCTCGAACGTTCCTGTGGCCGGCACCATCAGCCCGGCAAGCAGGCCATCCTTGAGGCCTTCGCGGTCGACGCAGAGGTTGGCGGCCTTGCGGACACGGATGTCGTTCCATGGCGAGCCTTCGACGCGCGAAAACTGCCAGGGCCAGACATGCGGCTCCTCGTTGCTGTAGATCTTGAAGCCGCGCTGCTTGATTTCGGGGATCGCATCCGGCGCGGGCGCCTCGACCCAATCGACCTGGCCGGAAAGCAGCGCTGCGGTGCGCGCGTTCGCTTCGGGCATCGGCAACAGCACCATCTTGTCGACCTTGGGAACGCGCGCCTTGTCCCAATACTCCTCGTTCTTCACGAGTTCGAGCCGCTCGCGCGGCGTGAAGCTCGACATTTTCCAGGGGCCGGTGCCCGAGGCATCCTTTGCAAAGGACGCCCAGGCTCCTTGCGATTTCGCTTTTGTGTCCGCTCCTTGCGCCACATCGAAAAGCCTCTGCCACTTGGCAGGGCTTGCCATGAACAGGTTGGTGAGATTGATGGGCAGGAAGCTGTCCGGCTCCTTGGTAGTCAATTCCACCGTCATGTCGTCGATCTTGCGGGCGGATGCCAGTGTCGGCATTCGTGACGCGGTCACGCCGACCTGGCTCGGATCGAACTGAACTGCATCCTGCTTGAGCACCTTGTCGATATTCCAGACCACGGCGTCGGCATTGAAGGGCGAGCCGTCGTGGAACCTGACGCCCGGGCGAAGCTTGAACGTCCATTTCTTCTTGTCGCTTGCATCGACCGTCCATTCGGTCGCGAGGGCGGGAATCAACACGCTCGCCTTGTCGGCCGATGAAAGATCCCACATCGTCAGCGCGTCATACATCGTCAGGCCGGTGAAACGGTTGCCTTCAAAGCCCTGATCGGGCTGGCCCAGCGTGCGCGGAATGTCGGCTGCGGTCATTCCGATGCGCATGATCGTTTCGGCCCGTGCGATTGCCGGCAGCATTGCGCCTGCAGCGAGCACCAGCCCCACGACAAGCGTCGCGATCCGGCGTTTTCCTGACTTGTTACTCAACATCGCGACCAATTCCCCTGGATTTTCTCGGTGGCTATTTCTTATGCAATCTTATGCAACGGCTGTGCCAGTGACGGCAATAGCTCGCCAGATCGTGATTGCTGTCATGGCTCCTTGCCGCCCACACACAGCAAACTAATGGATGCAGATGCATAAACTGGCATCAACCTTGCAGGCTTGCGTCCCATCGTTTGTCCGCTGGAGCTTAGTTCATGCGCGTCCGAATTTCGATCCTGGTTACATTGGCTGTGACGATCGGCATCAGCCTGTCAGCCTTTTCGGCACTGGCCGAGACCGTGGTGCGATACGGGATTTCGCTTGCCGATATTCCGTTGACGACAGGTCAGCCCGATCGCGGTGCGGGCGCCTATCAATTCACGGCGTACACGATCTACGATCCCCTGGTCGCCTGGGAAATGGACGTGGCTGATCGGCCGGGCAAACTGGTGCCCGGGCTCGCGACCGAGTGGAAAGTTGACGATAAGGACAAGACTAGGTGGCGGTTCACGCTGCGCAAGGGCGTGAAATTCCATGACGGCAGCGACTTCGACGCGGACGCGGTGATCTGGAATCTCGACAAGGTCCTCAACGACAAGGCGCCTCAATTCGACAAACGCCAGAGCGCGCAGGTGAAAACCCGCCTGCCCTCGGTGGCGGCCTACGCCAAGATCGATGCATCAACCATCGAAATCACGACCAAAACCGTGGACTCGTTTTTCCCATACCAGATGCTCTGGTTCCTGATCTCCAGTCCCGCGCAATACGAAAAGCTCGGCAAGGACTGGGACAAATTCGCAAATCAGCCTTCCGGCACCGGACCGTTCAGATTGACGAAGCTGGTGCCGCGCGAACTGGCTGAACTGAGCAAAAATCCCGACTACTGGAACAGGAAACGGATTCCGAAGGTCGACAAGCTGGTTCTGATCCCGATGCCGGAAGCGCTGACGCGAACCAACGCGCTGCTCGCGGGCCAGGTCGACCTGATCGAAACGCCGGCGCCCGATGCGGTGCCGCAGCTCAAATCGGCCGGCATGCGGATCGTCGACAACATCACGCCGCATGTCTGGAACTATCATCTCAGCGTCTTGCCCGGCTCGCCCTGGACCGACATACGCCTGCGCAAGGCTCTCAATCTGGCGATCGACCGCGACGAAGTGGTCGGGCTGATGAACGGGCTTGCAAAACCCGCCAAGGGTCAGGTCGACCTCTCGAGCCCCTGGTTCGGCAAGCCAGCCTTCGAAATCAAATACGATCTTGCCGCAGCCAAAAAACTCGTCGAGCAGGCCGGCTATTCCAGGGAAAAGCCGCTGAAGACGACGTTCATCATCGCACAAGGCGGCACCGGGCAAATGCTGTCGCTGCCGATGAACGAATTTTTGCAGCAGAGTTTCAAGGAAATCGGCATCGATGTCGATTTCAAGGTGGTCGAACTCGAGACGCTCTATACGCATTGGCGCAAGGGCGCCGCCGACGGAATGAATGCCGGCATCACCGCCAATAATATCGCCTATGTGACCTCAGATCCTCTCTATGCGATCGTTCGCTTCTTCGCCTCCGACCAGGTGGCGCCCGTCGGGGTGAACTGGGGTGGATTCAACAATCCGAAAGTCGACGCGCTGATCAGCGAGGCCAAGCAAACCTTCGATATCAAAAAGCAGGATGAGCTGATCGCAGAGGCTCATGCGCAGATCGTCGATGATGCTGCCCTGGTCTGGGTGGTGCACGACACCAACCCGCACGCGCTTTCACCGAGGATCAAAAGTTTCGTGCAGGCGCAGCATTGGTTCCAGGACCTGACCACGATTGGCGTGGAGTAAAGAAATTGGATACTCCCTCAACGGCGAATGCGAGGCGCGCTCCACGAACGCAGGCCCGTGTATCTTCGACAAGCCAGATCCAGATTGCTCACGGGCAGGCGCCCACGGCTTGCATGCGGCAACGCTGCTGTCATTTCGTCAGCAAGGCATAAGCGCCGTTCCAGTCGTCAGGCGGCGGATCTTTTTGATAGTTGAGGATGCGCGCTTCGTAGAGCTCATAAAGCAGCGCCAGATTTTCGGCTCCTTGCGTCTTGCGCCCGCGCGCAATCGCCGCCAGCGCGCCGTCCCAATCGCGGCTGCGATAGCAGGCCAACATCTCGATGGTGAGATTGCGCAGGCGCTGGAAATGGGCCGAGTGAGCCACATCCTGGCGTCCGGCGATAGCGTAGATGACTTCCGGTTCCTTCTTGCCTTTGACCATGACGAAATCGAGCTCGAGGATTGCGAATTTGTCCTTGGCCGCAAGTGCAGTCTTCGAGCCGGCGATGATCGGAAAGCCGTACTCCTTGGATTGCCCTTCCAGGCGGGAGGCGAGATTGACGCTGTCGCCGAGCACCGAATAATTGAACTTCAGGTCGGATCCCATGTTGCCGACCACGCCGATGCCGGTGTTGAGACCAACGCCGACATTGATCGGGAAGAAGGGATGTCCGGCCTCCCTGGCCTCGAGCTCGCGCGCCGTGTTCAGTTCGTCGATCTTTTCGAGCATGTCGAGCGCGGCCTCGCAGGCATTGACCTGGTGCTCCCTGTCGTCGAGCGGCGCGTTCCAGAACGCCATGATGGCGTCGCCCATGTATTTGTCGATATAGCCCTTCCGCGCCAGGATCGCGTTGGTAAGCGGCGTGAGGAAACGATTCATCAGCGCGGTCAGGCCTTGCGGATCGTTCTTGTAGGATTCCGAGATGGTGGTGAAGCCCCTGACGTCGGAGAACATGATGGTCATCTCGCGCTCTTCGCCGCCAAGTTTGAGTTTTTCCGGCGACTGCGCCAGCTGCTCGACCAGAACCGGCGACATATATTGCGCGAACTGGCCGCGGATCTGCTTCCGCTGCGCCTGCTCCCTGACGAAGCTTGCAAAGATCAGGGTGAGATAGATCGCCGTGGTTGACATCAGAGGATAGGTGAAGTCAACGAGCAGCCGGTGCGCCGCATAGAAATACCAGGATGTTCCGACCAGCACGCCTGCCAACAGCGCGCCGACGCCGAAAAGCGTGATGGGTCCGAATTGCGGCGCGAACGCGATCACCAGAATGCCGAGAATGAGGGCGGCGGCAAATTCGAGGGAGAGAGTATAGGGCGGACGCGCGAGCAGCGATTTGGTCAGTGTGGCTTCCAGCACCTGGGCGTGAATTTCAACCCCGGGCATCGCCGGCGAAACCGGCGTGGTCTTGATGTCGTTGAGCCCGACGGCCGAGGTGCCCACCAGGATCAGGTGGCGCGCGATCTTTTCGGGGGCGACGCGGCCCTCGAGAACGTCGACCGCCGAGACATAAAGCGACGGGTCGTTATCGGCATAATGAACCCAAAGCTGGCCGTTGCGGTCGGTCGGGATCTCGAGACCCCTGACCCCAACGCTCTTGATGCCAGCGACATCGGATTTGATGATGATGGTGTCCGTGCCGGTGGCGAGCCGCAGCATTTCGAAGCTCAGTGACGGCATGGTTTGACCCTGGGCGAGCATGATCATCGGCACCCGCCGTATGATGCCGTCGCGTTCGGGCTTGATCGTCAACAGGCCATGCCCGCTTGCCGCAACCTCTAAAACATGCGTGTTGCGCAAAAGGCCCGGAAAATCGAACATGAAGTTTTGAGGGTCGTCGCCCAGCATTGCCATCCCGGTTACCGGAACGGTTTTGTCAAGTTCTGCCACCGGCTCGGGGAGACCGGATTCTCCCAGCACGACAAGGGAACGCCGCATCGCTTCGGCAAAAAGCTCATCATTGCTCGGCAGCGCCCGCAGCTTGGCCCTGGCATCCTCGTCGAGATTGCGGAAAGTCTCAGCCGCCACGTCCGGGTTTAATCGATCCGGTTCCGAGAAAATGACGTCGAAGGCGATCACGACCGCGCCAAGCTTGGTGAGATTGCTGACGAGGTCCGCCATCCGCGTCCGCGGCCAGGGCCACTGGCCAAGTTTCGACAGGCTGTTTTCGTCGATGTCGACAATGGCAACCGGCCGTGCCGTTTTCACACGCGGCTCGAAGCGCTGATAAAAGTCGAAGATTCTGACGCGAAGCTCCTCGACTGGCGCGACATCGATGGCCCGCAGCGCCGCGATGCCGACCAGCAGCGCCAGGCAGATCAGCCGCGCATAGCCGAATTTCCGGCCAAACCAACGCCGTAGGATCTTGAGCCGCCTCATGTCACTTGGGTATCAAATCTGATCGATTATGCAACGAGCGAAAACTAACCCAATGATTCCAAATCAGGAAATTGGGTTCGTTTCGCCAAAATCGCCCCCTGGCGTGGCGGAGCAGGGATGACACGCCACCGAGCTATCGAGCTAGACCATCGATCCGCTCGATCTTGCTGCAAGTCAGCCAAGATTTCCTGCAGTTTCATCACCGCTTTTTGAGCCGAGCCCATCCGAAACCAGCGGGCTTCGGCCAGGCGCCGGCGGACCAAAACGACGCGATCCCGGTCCGTGATCAGCACGGTTTCGCCTCCGGCCGCCAGCCGGAAGTATTCCCTGAGCTTGTTCTTGAGCAGTTTGATGCCCACCGATCTCATGCATCAAAAAAGAACCTACCGGTAGCTGCTTTGTCAACGATCGCAATGCGCTAAGTAGCCCTCCAACGTACCGCGAACAAAGAGACGGTCACAGGGAGAGCGTCTGATTTACATTGATTTCCTTACACAAAATTGGGTTCGTTCTGCCGATTCAGTATTTCCGCCATACACGTCTAACGTGTACAATATTATGCAGACAGCTCTTCGTAGAGCACTAAGAACCCCGCTGACGCGGTCCGTTCCGCCCGGACACATCGTCCTACGTTTCAAAGAGGGTTCTTATCACTTTGTCCCGTCTCGCTATCGCGCGACGCTCGTAACGGTCGAGGATTCGAAGCGCCGAGAGCGCGCGTTGTATTGCTCCAGCCATTTGGTGGGCGCCCTCCTCCAGGGGCGGCACCGGCGTCGCTGCGTTCCTGCTGCTCGCAATTGCGACCCATCGGCCTTCGTGGTCACCACCGGCAAAAGTCTGCGAAATGGTAGCCGTTATCGTGGCGCGGACCCTTTGAACCTCAAGCTCGGCGCTCGCGATCCAGCGGGCTCGCCCAAGATCGACCAGCCCCGCGGTTGAATTGACGATCTCCGAGGCCAGTATCTCTACCTTCTCGATCCAGTTGGCGTCGACAGGTGCTGGGGCGGCCAGGCCATGGCGATATGCGTTTTGGGTCGCGCGCGCCTTGCCTGCGCGAGACTTCGGGCCGGCACTTTTTCGAGAGTTTGTGCGATTAGCCGCGATCTGGCGTTCACTAGCCATGCTTCACTGGCCGGAGATTTCGCGACGCGTCTTCGATTTGCGCTACCTTTTTTTGATTCGCAACAATCTGAGCCTGTCTCGCCTCTATCTCGCGCCAGAAAGCAATGCCCGACAATCCCTTGTCGCGGCGGGACGCATTCGAGGCGAGCAACTGCTCAATGGCAGCGAGATTGGGTAAGGACGCAATGATGGCCCCGGCTTCAATCGCGGATTCGTCGAGTCCGTGTTCTCCAAGAATCGACAACACTTCAGCCTTCGCGCCGGGATCCCCGTTGCTCCACGCTGCTACCAATTTTTGAGCGTGACTGCGCTCCACGTCAAGCTGTTGGCTCAGCAATACGAACAGCGACTCGGGCAGCGCCAACTTGATGATCGCATTGGCGGCTCGGCTGAGCCGCTGCGTTCGCCAAGAAGAACAGCTGATGTCGTCAGCATACATCTGTTCGATTCTGTTGCGCGGCTTGACGGCGGCAAAGATACTGCGACGCTCATCATCAAACCGCTCTTCGGATTCAGTCGGCAAAACAAATGGCGAAATCTTCCGTAACAATCTAACGCGTTTCATGTTCGGTTCCTTTTAACTTGGGCGAGCGCTCTTCCACAACTAGTTCGAACCTCGCTATCGCCGCAGTTGGGTTTTAGAAAATCGTCGCGCTTCGAGGAATGTTATCCCCCGCTTCGCCGCCCTGATTTTCTCGAGTTGATCGAGCGCCCGCTGCAGCATTGCGTGATTGCGCTCCTCAAATTCTATCTCCCGCGCGAAAAGGTTGTGGTCAGCCTCCCCCGAACGATCCACGAACACTATGCGTGTTGGACCAATCCGATCGTCAACCGGCTTTAAAACGGTGTCGATCTCAGTCTTCAACGCCTCGACCCACTCTGTCAGGCTGTTAAACTTTGCCCTGGGACAATGGGTTTCCAGATGATGCTCAAAGTAACCCCTAAGGAGCTTTTGCCACTCAATGATTTTGTGCTCATCTATGGGCTCCTTTATCGGCCCGTCTATCGGCTCCTCCGTGGGCTCCTCTATCGGCTTCTCTAGAAGCTCATCTGTCGCAAATTCCAGCATCAAACGAAATTGGTTTAACACGAAGATTTGTTGGTATCGCTCACTCTCTGAATCGTACTTCGCAGCAGCGAAGGGCTGATGGCGCTGGTTTCGCCAGATACACTTTGCGATTGTGTGTACAAGGCCCTCTTCGACTGGACCGTCGGGTGCCCATTCTTCCGCCACTTTGGTGTGGAGCAGTTCGAAAGGGAGCGGCTCCTCAGCTGGCAAGATGGCAAGCTCAGTGTCCGCTCCGGATTTCACCTTATAGCCGCGCTCATTTTTATTGCTATTCGGCTTGCGGTAGCCGACCCCCGCCGCCTTGCGGGTACTTGATTGGTTAGAACGAATGCGAGTCATTTAAGGGCTCCATGGATTAGGTCACAGATTCGCGTCCGCGCGCCCTAGCCAGCGCGCGCACACTCATTCGCCTTTCTCGTATGCTCCGCTCGGCCCTCGAAGGACCGTAGCAGCTGGTTCTCGCCGCCGAGGTTTAAGCGTCTTGAAATCGCGCTCTTGACCGTCGCTGCGACCACAAAGCGTGGTCCCAAAACAGTGAATCGCAAGAACCCTGTTTTTATGGCCTGAAGCTTTTGTTTCGCTACCGCCGAAAGTCAACTCGCCGAAGGTTAACGAGATAACAAACATTATGTTTGCAATTCCCCGAATCAATGCCTTCGCACGCACGGAATGATCGGCCGACTTTGCGGGCGCAGAAATTCAGTAACGGCATCACGTACTGCCGATCGACTGCGCGGCGGATACGATTGGGTGAAGCGCTTCTGCTGGAATTGCGCCGTGATGGGACCGCCCCTTTGTAAGATCGGCCATACGGAAGCAGCGGCGGAAGCGGCGACCGGCTATCGCGAGATTTCATCGCTTCTATTGCGCTGATCCTGACTCGCTTCCCTATGAGAATCGGCGCAACAGCTAATCGATCACTACTTCGACGAAAAGCAGCATTTTGGCGGATTTCTTCATTCGGTCCTTGGCCCTCTCTTGACCATTGCCCATTCGTTGGACCTAAGTCCATTTCTTGCCAGGCCCCTAACTAAATTTGCCACCTTTCCCGCAGGGCCGGACTAGATGAAATGGAAATCAGCGACGTGCGAATGGGCCTTCAGCAGGCCGAGGGGGGTCGTTTCATGGCTGTCGAGGGCAACGACCGGGTCGCCATGGCCGTCATTGTGCAGAGCATTCAGAATGGCCTGCGCATTCGCAAATATCGATTCATCAAACTGAAGACCATCGGAATGCGGATGAAAATCCATCGTGGTGTGGTGGCCGAATCTGTCGAAATTGAACGCAAAGTTATCCTTGGCCTCAAACCAGCCGAACGTCTGGTTCATCGCGCCGACGGGGCCGGGATCCTGCATCGTCGCGGGGGTCACGGCTTGATCAGAATCAGGCCCAACATTCTGACCGGTGCTGGGCGGGTCGTAGACGATTGTGCCGCTCGTGCCGCTCACGCCCCCGATCAGATTTCCATCATTTGCGAAGTTCAGAGTGCCAACGTTGCCCGTGAAATGAATGACGGCAGTGTTCGTACCATCGGTGACGGTCAGCGTATCGGTGGTCGAGTTGAACTGCTCGCTGAAGCTCATCGAGAGGTGATTGATGTCCGCGAGATCGATCTGGTCTGAATTTGCCTGCGTACCGTCGGTGGTACTGAAGCCGGAAACCACGCCGTTGAAGTTCTCGGCCTGATCGAGCTTCAGCATGCCCGTCGTGCTTTTGAAGACCACGGTCTGACCGGACGAGATTGCTGAAACAACTTCCAGCGTCGCGCCGGCATCGATCGTGAGCGTCCCCGTCCCGGAGATGCCGGAGTCCAGCTTGAGGCTTCCTGATTGGGCCTCGATTCCGCCTGAATTTGTAATGCCCGCCAGTCCGGAAATCTCGGAAGTGCCGTTGCTTTGGATGGTGCCGTGATTGATGAGATTGCTGGAGCCAGTGAAAGCGCTAACCCCATTGAAAGACCAACTTCCGCCGACCTCGTTTGTAAAGGATGCATTGTACGACGTGACTTCTCCGGTCAGTTGTCCATGATTGTCGATGATGACCGTGCCAGCTGAAGTCGTCATCGCATCGATCGCTGCGGTCGTGCCGCTCACGGTCGCATAGTTGGTGACGCTGACGTTTCCGCCGTCAAAGCCGAACGCACCGATCCCGTAACGCCCGGCGCTGATCGTCGCTCCGGCCTCGGCGATAACGCTTACCGTTCCAGTTCCAAAGTTGACGCCCCGTATTCCGTCTGTGCCCGCGGGCGCCAGAATCGAGGCATGGTCGTCGATCGAAACGTTGCCCTGGATGTTGCTGTCGGGAGTATCAGTGTTGTTGGGATTGTAGCCGGCGACAATTCCTGCGGCCACATCCCCCGAACCGGTCGGTACCGTGCCGGATTCAATGGTTCCGTAAGCCACGACCGAAACGTGGCTGGTTGATGGAACAGAAAATGCGCTGCCTGGCCAGGGCGCAGGCGCCTTGTTGAGGGCACCGATCCCCGAGCCTCCGTTCCTGGAATCGATGAGAATTCCGGCGCTGGTCGATACGTCGATGTTACCAGATCCAAAATTGCTCACGCTAATCCCGTTGGCAAACCCATTGACAGGATTGGTCCCGCCAAGTGTGATCGATCCCGCTTCGTCGTTTACCGTGACATTGCCGATGCCGTAGTTAAAGGCTCGGATACCGTCTCCGGAAGCAGGATTGATATTGGCAAAATTGTTGATGATCACGTTTCCGTTGACGCCGGTCAGCGGAAAGGTCGTCGGATTGGTGGTCCCGCCTAGATAGCCCGCTAAAATGCCCGCCGGCTGATTATTGAGGTTCGTTAAAATGGTCCCAGAATTGATCGTCCCGTTGGCGGTGACGACGATTGAACTGTTTGCCGATGCAGCAATCGCCGTGGCCAAGTTGGCGGCGTCGATTCCTGCGCTTCCGGATGAAATGACATCGCCGCTTGAAGTTGTAACCGCAATGTCGCCAGGCCCATAGTTGAAGGCCCCGATGCCGGTAGGTGCGTTGTTCGACGAGGCGGTTGCCGAATTCAGGGCCGAAATGCTCGCATTGTTGCCGAGATTGATCGCAATGTTTCCGATGCCGTAATCGAAGACGCGCATTCCATCACCGGCGGCGGCAGTGATGCTGCCAGCATCATTTATCAGTACGTTGCCAGAAACGTTGGCATTGAATACATCGGCAACGCCGGGATCGACTCCAATCACCATTCCCGCCGGAGCAGTTCCATTATTGGCCAAGTTCGCGCCGGAATTGATCGTTCCCGATACGGCGACCGTCACGTTCGTCGGCGTTGCCGAGCCGACAACGGTGGCCTGGTTCTCAGCGACAATTCCTGTACAGCCCGATGCAACCGTCGTCCCTGAGGCGTCAACCACAGACACATTGCCGACCCCAAAGCTGAGGGCAATGATTCCGAATTGAGCGGAGCCCGAACTCGTCGCTCCAGCGGCGGTCGCTGTGATCAAACCGGAATTGGAAACAGAGACATTTCCCGTCCCATAATCCTGAGCGTTGATGCCTATTCCTTTGCTGGCAGTGATGATCGCGGTGCTGCTGACATTAATGCTGCCGAAAATTCCCGACAGAGGCGGGTTAGGGATGCTGGCCGGCGGGCTGGTTCCGCCGAGATAGAGCGCCAGGATCGCCGAGGGTTCGTTGGTGTCTGTGCCAAGTCCCGAGTTGATCGCGCCGGCAGCCGTGATCGATATCGAACTATTGTCGGCGGATGGAACCGAGGATCCCTGGTTTTGGGCAGATATGCCAGTGCCTGCGGCGTTGATGGTCACTCCCGGCGAAGTGATCACGTTGGAACTGCCGGCCGAGGTAATCGCAACAATCCCTCTTGAATTCTGTGTCGCAGTAGCCCCGGTGATAGTGGTGGCCGTTCCACCGACGAAGACCGTGAGTGGTCCAAGTCCCGTCGTGACGGCATCGATCCCGATGTTGCTCCCGCTCACATTGCCGTAATCGGAAATAGCATTAGAGCCGCTTCCGGAGTTGGCAAAAATACCGACACCTCCAGACGACGAAATACTGCCCGCATCGGTAATTGCTATGCTGGCGCCACTCGTCGAGACGCTCATCCCGGCAAACGTGCCCGTTACTGTAATCGAGGATGATGGATCGATCTCGACGAAGATCGTATCTGTCGCAACGCTGTCGGTCGCTGCAATGTTCAGCCCAGTCGCGGTGCTGCTGGAAATGGTTGCGCCCGAGAGCTGATACAATTGCGCCGTTGCTGGAGTGAAAGACTGCGGGCCGATCGATCCGGTCAAAACAGTACCGGTCGAGGGCGCGAGTACGATTTCGCTTCCAGATGACGAACTGAACAGCGCGCTGAACGCGTTCTGGGCCAATGCCCCCGAAACCGTGTAGGTCAGCTTGTTTGAGTTCGTCTCGGTGACGGTCAAGGTCGAGCCGCTGACGCTGGTGCTCGCGACATCGATACCTTGCAGAAAGATAGCGTCGCCCAAGGCTAGGTTGGTAATCGGACTTTGGAAGGTCGAAGGATTATCAAGTCTGAGTTCACCGCTTCCGCTCGAGAATGATATCGTCGGCCCCGCAACCGAGCTCGAAAATTCAACATGTGTGCCGGTTCCGATCGTCAGCGTTCCAGTTCCAGAGATCGCGCCGCCAAGAAACGCTGCAGTTCCATTGAGCGAAAAACTCGAATTGAGCTGCGCAAACGCACCCAGAGCCAGATTGAACGTTCCGCTGCTTGTTCCGCCTCCGGACAGCGTAAGTGTTCCAGTTTGAATGTTAACTGTCCCGCTGTTGTTGAATCTAGCGCTGATGGTCGTGGTTCCGGTGCCGACGGTCTTTTGCCAGGTGCCGGCATTGTTCACCGTGCCGGTCGTGCCGGTGATCGAGAGGCCGTTGCCGGAGGTGCCGCTCGTGTCGTTGAAGGTCGCGCCGCTGTCGATGTTCAGTATGCCGGTCGTGCCGAGCGCAATCGTGCCGCCGGAGTTTCCGCTCACCGTGCTGGTGCCCTGAAGCTCCAGCGTCCGCGACAGCGTCACCGACATATTGCTGTTGCCAGTGGCAAACGACGCACCACCCTCCACCAGGGTCGTGCCGGTCCCGCTTTCCGTGCTGCTGACCGCACCAAACGCCGCCGCACCCGTCACCGTCAGCGTCCCGCTCCCCATCAGCGTGCCGCCCGATTGGGACAGCGAAGCCGCCGTCGCCGCGGCCGCTTCAAGGTTCAGTGTGCCGCCGCTCATGCCCAGCGCGCCAAGACCAGCGGTCGCGATCTTCAGATCGCCCGAGCCGCTGCCGCTCACGGTGGTGCCCGTCGCCACATTGTAACTGCCGTTCACCGTGGTCGAGCCGCCGCCGAAAATGACATTGGATGTGCTGATGCTGGAATTCGCATCAATCGTGCGCGTACCGCCGCCGAAGTCGATCGTCCCTGCGCCGATGTAGCTGGTAAATACGTCAGCGCCGCCACCCGAGAGGTTGAGCGCGCCGGTCTCAACGTCGACCCTGGCAAGGTTGCCGGACGTTCCCGTGCTGCTGAAGGCGGCACTGATGGTCGTGGTTCCGGTGCCGACCGTCTTCTTCCAGGTCCCATCATTGATCACGCCGACCGTGACCGGAGGACCGCTGAACGCCGAGCCGGTGATCGAGAAGCCGCCACCGGACGTGTCGTTGAAGGTCGCGTCGAGCGCCGGGCTCGCGCCGCTGTCGATCTTCAGTATGCCGGTCGTGCCGAGCGCAATCGTGCCGCCGGAGTTTCCGCTCACCGTGCTGGTGCCCTGAAGCTCCAGCGTCCGCGACAGCGTCACCGACATATTGCTGTTGCCAGTGGCAAACGACGCACCACCCTCCACCAGGGTCGTGCCGGTCCCGCTTTCCGTGCTGCTGACCGCACCAAACGCCGCCGCACCCGTCACCGTCAGCGTCCCGCTCCCCATCAGCGTGCCGCCCGATTGAAGGAAACTTGCGAGCGTCGTTTGCCCGTTAGCCGTAAATGTTCCCCCACTTAGCGTGAGCGATCCTTGGAGATTTGATGTGCTATTGATGGTGAATGTGCCGTTGCTGACAGTAAGCGTTGATCCGGTGGCGGTATATAACTGGTCGACTGTCGAAGATCCGGAGCTGAATGTCACAGCAGCCGGAACGCCGATAAGCACATCATCCAGCGGACCAGGGACGGTGGTACCTGTGCTCCAATTCGATGCCGTGTTCCAGCTTCCGCTGTTTGAGCCAGTCCAATGAATTGTAAACGTGCCAAAGGCAACCGCGGTGGTCTCCTGGGCGGTGCCTTCGGTCGCCGTGATCGTGTCGCTGGCCTGAGCCGTGGTCGATGAAAGCGTGGTGGTGAACACGCCCAGCGCATTGGTGGTGCCGCTGGTCTGCGCAAAATGATCGCCGACCCCGCTGCTCGACAACGTCACCGCGGCATTCGGAATCAGGTTGCCGTTGGCATCCTCCACCGTCACCGTCACCGTCGTGGTCGCCACCCCGTCGGCGGTCACCGTCGTCGGGCTCGCCACAACCGAGGACTTCGCCGCCGAGGCCGTCGTGCCCGCCGTGAAGCTGACCGCGGTGGTCTCCTGGGCGGTGCCTTCGGTCGCCGTGATCGTGTCGCTGGCCTGAGCCGTGGTCGATGAAAGCGTGGTGGTGAACACGCCCAGCGCATTGGTGGTGCCGCTGGTCTGCGCAAAATGATCGCCGACCCCGCTGCTCGACAACGTCACCGCGGCATTCGGAATCAGGTTGCCGTTGGCATCCTCCACCGTCACCGTCACCGTCGTGGTCGCCACCCCGTCGGCGGTCACCGTCGTCGGGCTCGCCACAACCGAGGACTTCGCCGCCGAGGCCGTCGTGCCC
>Ga0210406_10000308_pt1 | contig 70430 bp, 72 predicted proteins | sample IncBWC30MmetaG_FD_155454 | JGI IMG/M metagenome (GOLD analysis project Ga0210406, IMG submission 155454) | Forest soil microbial communities from Barre Woods Harvard Forest LTER site, Petersham, Massachusetts, United States - Inc-BW-C-30-M | ecosystem: Environmental > Terrestrial > Soil >...
CCTTGGTCGAAATGCAGGAAAGAGAAAAGATTCTTTTAGGTAAGAAAGAAAAAACGAGCCCGCGCGGCGCGCACAGTCTACGTGTCTCTTGACAGAGCCGACGCCATCATAGAGGGTGCCCCGCCCTTGGTTTTGGAGGGCGGGGCCTTTGGCCTTGCTTTTTCCTTGCCAGCCCCACATCCACAGAAACCACTCAGCCACCCTAATAGCCGTTCGACCCTCATTTTCGACCATTCGCTGTAAAGCACTTAACATCTTCATTAAGGTGTGCTATTCTCTCCCGTGTACGCCGCCTCCCATCCTCGCCCGTTTAGCTTGTTTACCCCGAGCTTCGAGGGGAGCCGCGAAGGGCTAGGTAGTCCTTCCGCCTTCCCCGCCGACTCACAGCAATTACTCTTCTACAAACACGTCCCTCCCATAACCAATTTAGAATCAACACTTCTACCAGTGTTCTTTCTAAAGAACTTAAAATCCTTTGAAATCAACACTTTTGAAAAACAGGGAGGGGGGTGGCCGTTATGGTTAACCAATTGTTCTAAGAAAGTATCTAACGGAAAGGTTCGCTGGAATCTCAGTCTTCCATTCTCCGTACACACTTCCAAGTTCCGTATCCCGCAACCCCTTTATTTGCCACTCTTACGAAAACACCGGGGGTGTGGGGGCATTCTTCCCATTTTGGGAAGCGCCGACGTTTCGACGTTCGGACCTTCAGACGTTTCCACGTTTTGCCGTGTTATCATCGGCGTTGCTGCCTGCGCTTCAGCCAAGAAAGCGAGCCCGGAATGACCGCGCGCATCCTTGACGGCAAGATCATCCGCGACCAAATCTTCGCCGAGTTGAAAGATGAGGTGCGCCTGCTCACCGCCGCGCGCGTGCGCCCCGGCCTGGCGGCCGTTCTCGTGGGCGAAAATCCTGCCTCGCAGCTCTACGTCAAGAGCAAAATCGCCGCCTGCGAGGAGATTGGCCTCTCCAGCGCGCTCATCACTCCGCCCGCCACGGTCGGCACTCTCGAAATGCTCGCCGTTGTCGAAGACTTGAATCGGGACAACAACGTGGACGGCATCCTGATTCAGCTTCCGCTTCCCCCACAGGTCGATACCAAGCGCATCCTCGAAGCCGTCGATCCCGCCAAAGATGTGGACGGTTTCCATCCTGTCAATCTCGGCCGTCTGGTCAGCGGACGGCCCGGCCTGGTCGCTTGCACTCCCGCCGGATGCATGGAAATTCTGCGCCGCAACGAAATTCCGATCGAAGGCGCCAACGCCGTCGTCCTCGGCCGCAGCGACATCGTCGGCAAGCCCATGGCGCTGCTGCTCATGCATGCCAACGCCACCGTCACCATCTGCCATTCCAAAACGCGCGATCTGCCCGACGTTCTGCGCCGCGCTGACATCATCGTCGCCGCCATGGGCAAAGCCGGTTACGTCGAAGCCGACTGGATCAAGCCTGCCGCGGCAGGCAAGCCCGGCGCCGCCGTCATTGACGTCGGCACCAACCGCGTCACTGATCCCAAGGAAGCCGAGCGCCTTTTCAAAAATTTCCCAGACCGCCTCGAAAAATTCCGCGCCAAAGGCAGCGCCCTCGTCGGCGACGTCCATCCCGACGCCGTGAACGTCGCCGGTGCGCTCACGCCCGTTCCTGGCGGCGTCGGCCCCATGACCATCACCATGCTCATGAGCAACACCGTGAAAGCGGCCCGCCTCCGCCGCGCCTCGCCAAAATTTTCTGCAACGCAATCGACGGCCGGCGCGCGATAATCAGGACGTCATGCTCCGTCTCGGCCTCACCGGTGGAATCGCCAGCGGCAAAAGCGCCGTCGCCGCCATGCTGCGCGAAATGGGCTTTGCCGTTCTCGACGCCGACTCCCTCGCGCACAAACTGATCGAGCCCGGCCAGCCCGCCTACCACGAAGTCGTCCAGGAATTCGGCGAAGCGGTGCTCGCCACTGGCGGCCGCGTGGACCGCGCGAAACTCAGCGCCATCGTCTTCAGCGATCGCGCCAAACTCGACCGCCTCAACGCCATCGTCCATCCGCGCGTCGCTGAGGTCATCTTCAGCCAATTCGAGGCGTGGAGGCGCGCTGGAGTCCGCGACGCGGTCTTCGTGGAAGCCGCGCTGCTGATCGAATCCGGCATACACAAAAAGCTCGATGGCCTGGTGGTCGCGTGGTGCACGCCCGAACAACAGCTCGGGCGCCTGGTCACGCGCGGCCTCAGCGAAACCGAAGCCCGACGTCGCATCGCAGCGCAACTTCCCGTCGAGGAAAAGCTTCTTCTCGCCACCGAGAAAATCGACTGTACCGGCTCTCTCGAAGCAACCCGGCGCCAGGTCGAAGCGCTTGCGTTCAAGCTCCGCCGTGCACAGACGGCGCAGCCATAAGCGCTTCATTCCGAGCGAGGGAGGAATCTGCCTTGAATTCTCTCTATACTATTGTCAACGAGTGGATCAGCAGAAAGGGACGACACCCATGACCGCAGTCAAGACCTCAAACCGAACGCGCATCGCAATTGCCGCGCTGGTGCTAATTCTCAGCGCCTACTGGGCCGGCGCGCGATACGGCTCGCACGAACCGACTAAAGTCGAAGCCGTGCCTCTACGCGCCGCTTCGGTATCTCAGCGCGATGCCGTACTCACCGACGATGAATCCATCAACGTGCGGATTTACCGCCAGGCTTCTCCGGCCGTGGCCAATATTCTTACCAAGGCCACCGAATATGATTTCTTCATGGACCCCGTTCCAGTCGAAGGCGCCGGGTCCGGTTTCGTGATTGACGCGCGCGGCTACATTCTCACGAACTTTCACGTCGTCGAAGGTGCACAATCCATCGAAGTTGTTCTGGGCGATCAATCACACTACCCGGCGAAATTTATTGGCGCCGACCAACGCAACGATGTGGCACTCGTGAAAATAGAACCCAAGGGAAAGAATCTTGTGTCACTGAAGCTGGGAGATTCTGGCGCGCTTCAGGTTGGGCAAAAAGTTCTGGCCATTGGCAATCCTTTTGGTTTCCAGTCCACGCTCACCACTGGAGTGGTCAGCGCGCTCGGACGCACCGTGCAAACCAGCCAGACCACATTTATTGACGAAGCAATTCAGACCGACGCCGCCATCAATCGCGGAAATTCTGGCGGTCCGCTCATCAACACGCACGGCGAAGTCATCGGCATCAACTCGGCGATTTACACGCCGAGCGGCACAACTGCGGGCATTGGTTTCGCCATCCCCATAAACACGGCTAAAAATATCGCCACCGATTTGATCACCGACGGACGCGTGCATCGCGCCTTCCTTGGCGTGGAAACGCTTTCCGTCGGCGGCTGGCTGAGCGAAGCGTTGGATTTGCCTGTAAAGGAAGGTTTGCTGGTAGAACGCGCCACGAAGGGCGGCCCGGCCGCTGCCGCCGGCATTCAAGGCGGCAATCGTGTCGCCGAAGCAGGCATGCGTAGGATCACCATCGGCGGCGACGTCATCGTGGCCATCGACACGCAAAAAGTCGCCAGCCAGCTCGACGTTAATCTCGCTCTCAACCACAAACGCCCTGGCGACAACATCACGGTGACCGTCTATCGCGGCGGCAAGAAAATGGACATCCCCGTCAAACTCGGCGAACGCACCGGAAACTAGGAGGCCGGAGTGAGAGTTTTTTGCGCGGCCCGCGTCCTCCATTCCTCTAAGCGCTTCCGGAGCTCGCGGGCGCCCTTCTCTGCGTCGCTCTCCTTGACGCTGTTCGTCGCCAGGTGACCGAGTTCGTGCGCCATCCAGTATCCGAGCGAGTCGTCGCTCTGGTAGCGATCGGCGTCAATGAAAACTGTTCGGCTGGGCAAGTGCGTAAACATAGCGCTGGTGTATCCGGCGGGCACATGAAGCTGAAAGGCTTTCGTTGTTGCAAGGTACTTCCAATGCGGCACAAAAATGATTCGCAGGGGAAGGAGGTCGGGGCGCATGGCTGGAATCTGCGCGCGTAACAGTGCTTCTTGTTTCGCAGTGGCCCCCGATACGAAATAGCTATCAGCCGAGGATTTAACTGCCGCTTCTTCCGTGGACACGGGATTCGAATTGCCGTTTGATTGTCCCTGGCCCAATTCCGCGAACCCCATCAAGACTAAGGCCACGAGAATCCATCGCTTCATTTGCCACCTCCAACGGTGCGCTGGAGGCGAAGTTGGGCGTGGTGAGGAGGAAGCTCAATGGACGGGGAATTGATTGCGGCTTGATTGCTTCTAGACGGCTAAAATTCCTATTTTCAATCGATTAGCGGGCTTGCTTATCTGAGCCTTGCCATCCAATTGGAGGGTGTTAGACTCCCGGTAACGTCGCAGGTAGGTAGCCATGACCCCTGAAACTCCAGGTCCCAAGATTCTGCGATTCGGAGTGTTCGAGGTGGACTTGCGCGCGGGCGAGTTGCGCAAGCAGGGCGTGCGGGTCAAGCTGCAGGATCAGCCATTCCATGTACTCGCCGTGCTGCTGCAACACCCCGGCGAAGTGGTCACGCGGGAGGAGTTACGCTCCCAGAATTGGCCCGCCGACACCTTCGTTGACTTTGACAACAGCCTGAATACAGCGATCAACAAGCTGCGGGAAGCACTGGGGGACTCCGCCGATAGTCCTCGATTCATCGAAACGCTGCCACGTCGTGGCTATCGGTTCGTCGCGCCGGTTTCCAGCGCAGAGGGGGCAACGAGAGGGACCGCCGATGGTGTGCGCCCGCTCGCGGCGGCACGCCGTCGGAAAATGCTCGTCACGATGGCTGTTATTGTGGTCGCAGGGGGAATTGCCGGAGGTCTGCTCTGGCGCGCGCGGCAAGCGCGGAGGCTGACAGAAAAAGACACCATCGTTCTCGGGGATTTCGCCAATTCGACTGGCGATGCGGTATTCGACGGGACGCTTCGAGAAGGCCTTTCTGTCGAGTTGGAGCAATCGCCCTTCCTGAGTCTTGTGTCAGAACAGCAGATCCATCAGACGTTGCGGATGATGGGCAAAAATACGAGTGCGCGACTTACGCGCGAGATTGCTCAGGAAGTTTGTCAAAGGACGAGCAGCGCGGCTGAACTGGACGGTTCGATTGCCCTGATTGGCACCCGATACAACCTGATTCTCAAAGCGGTCAACTGCGCGAGCGGAGACTTGCTGGCGAGCACGGAAGCGCAGGTGAACGATAAGAGTCATGTTCTGGACGCGCTAGGCAAGGCGGCTTCCGAAATGCGCAGGAAGCTTGGGGAATCCTTGAGTTCCACCCAAAAATACAACACACCTCTCGAGCAAGCGACCACTCCATCTCTGGAAGCATTGCAGGCCTATAACGGAGGTCGGCAAGCTTTGGCGCACGGCGAAGATGCGGCCGCTTTGGGCTTTTTCCAGCGAGCCACTCAACTCGACCCGAATTTTGCGATGGCCTACTGGGGAATGTCGCAATCCTATAACGGCGAGACCACTTTGGCAGTTGAAATCGGCCGGAAGGCCTACGGCTTGCGTGAAAGGCTGAGTGAGTTCGAAAGATTAAGGATCGAATGCGATGACCCTTCCGGCGATATCATGAAGGCAATGCGCAGTTGTGAGCTTGGCGCAAAAACGTACCCGCGCGACGCCCTCTTTCATGAGGACCTTGCGCTCTACGCTGACACGCTGGGACGCTATGAGACCGGCCTGAAAGAGAAGCTAGAAGCCGTTCGTCTCGCTCCATACAACGGCTCTATTTGCCGGACTGTTGTCTACGCGTATCTCTTGTTGAATCGAGTCCAGGAGGCTGAGGCCGCAGGCAAAGAAGCTTGCGCAAAGGCCGTGGACGCCGGGCCTGAAATTATCCTTTACCAGGTTGCTTTTTATCGGGATGATCCTGGGGAAATGACGCGTCAAGCGGCTCGTGCTGTAGGCGTACCAGTAGATGAAGACTGGATGTTGGGGAACGAGGCAGACACAGCCGCCTATTTCGGGCATCTTGAGAAAGCCCGCGAGTTAACTCGTCGGGCTGCGGAATCTGCAGAGCTAGCAACGGAGAGGGAAACTGCGGCGACCTATTATGCTACGTCTGCGCTGCGGGAAGCGTTGTTCGGAAACGCAGACAGAGCACTGCAGCAAGCCACTCTCGCGAAGGGGCGTGCGTCCGGGCGTGATGTGGATTACGGCGTGGCGCTGGCCCTTGCCTATGCAGGGGATGCGAACCGGGCTCGAGTACTGGCTGATGGTTTGGGCAGGAGGTTTCCAGAAGACACAATTCTTCAGCTCACTTACCTTCCGACACTTCGGGCAAAGCTTGAGCTCCTTCGTTCACACCCGCAGCAGGCGGTCGATATTCTTAGGGTCGCTGCTCCGTATGAGCTGGGTTTGACGGCTCTTAGTGGTTACAATTGGCCCAGTTTGTACCCCGTTTATGTGCGCGGAGAGGCTTACCTTGCCGCACATCAAGGCAACGAAGCTGCGGGAGAGTTTCAGAAAATCCTCGACCATCGCGGGATCGTTCTGAATGAACCTATCGGGGCACTTGCCCATCTTCAACTGGGCCGTGCCTACGCGATGCAGGGTGACACCGCCAAGAGCCGCGCCGCGTATCAAGATTTCCTCACGCTCTGGAAAGACGCCGATCCTGACATTCCTATATTGCTCGAAGCCAAGGCAGAATACGCGAAGCCGCAATGACGAATGAACGTAGCGAAATCCTGCGGTTCGGCACGTTCGAAGTGGACATGCGCTCTGGAGAGCTGCGCAAACAGGGTGTGCGGATCAAGCTGCAGGAGCAGCCCTTTCATGTCCTTAGCGTTCTACTGCAGAGGGCCGGGGAGGTGGTCACTCGCGAAGAGCTGCGCAATCAGAACTGGCCCGCCGATACTTTCGTGGACTTCGACAACAGTCTGAACACGGCGATCAACAAGCTGCGCGAAGCGCTTGGAGATTCCGCCGACAACCCCCGATTTATCGAGACGATGCCACGTCGCGGGTATCGGTTCGTTGCGCCGGTGACCGGGAGGGATGGAACACTGAGAGGGACCGGGGCTGTTGTGAGCCCGGTCACGACACCACGCGGCCGGAAGATCGTCGTTGTAGCGGCTGTAGCTGTGCTGGCAGCGGGAATTGCAGGCGGACTGATTTGGCGCGCGCGGCAAGCGCGGAGGCTGACGGAAAAAGACACCATCGTTCTGGGAGATTTCGCTAATTCGACGGGCGATGCAGTATTCGACGGGACGCTCCGAGAAGGTCTTTCCGTCCAGCTCCACCAGTCGCCCTTCCTGAGCCTATTGTCAGAAGAAGGAATTCATCAAACGTTGCGGATGATGGAGAAAGCGGCAAACACGCGGCTCACGCCTGAAATCACGCGCGAAGTTTGTCAACGGACAAGCAGTGCGGCTGCACTGGAAGGTTCGATTGCATTGATTGGCACCCGATACAATCTGATTCTCAAGGCTGTGAACTGTGCTAATGGAGACTTGCTGGCGAGCACAGAAGCGCAGGCGAACGACAAAAGCCACGTTCTGGATGCGCTCGGGAAGGCCGCTTCGGAAATGCGAAGGAGACTTGGAGAGTCTCTGAGCACCGTACAAAAGTACAACGCACCTCTGGAGCAAGCGACTACATCATCCCTGGAGGCATTGCAGGCCTACAGTCTCGGTAGCAAGAGCGGCGACTTTCCTACAGCTATCCCGTTTTTGAGGAGAGCCATTCAGCTTGATCCCGGTTTTGCCATGGCCTACGACCAGTTGGGTGGTGCGTATGGATCCATCGGCGAAGGGGCCTTGGGCGTAGAGAATACGCGGAAAGCGTTCGAGCTGCGTGGACGTGTGAGTGAGTTGGAGAAACTCAACATCGAAGCAGATTACTACAACGGTGTGACTGGCAACCTAGTCGAAGCACAGCGGAGCTATGCCCTTGGGGAGCAAATCTACCCGCGTGAACCTGGCTTCTGCGGCGGCCTTGGTGTGACCTATATGTCTCTCGGACAGTACGAATCGGCTCTCAAAGAGCACCAGAAGGCTCTTCGTCTCCTTCCAAATGACAGTGTGGCATTCCGATTTGTGGCGTATACCTACTTGTTGTTGGACCGAGTCGAGGATGCTGCAGCTAAAGCCCGTGAGGCGCACGCAAAAGGGCTGGATTCTGCTCTGGGTCCCACGGTTTATTCGATCGCCTTCTATCAGAACGACGCTCCCGAAATGGCGCGGCAAGTGGCCGCTGCCGCGGGCAAAACCGGAGAAGAAGACTTGCTCTTGGCACTAAACGCCGACACGGCTGCCTACTTCGGACATCTTGGAAGAGCTCGTGAGCTGTCACGGCAGGCTTCAAATTCTGCGAAGCGGGCGGGAGAAAAGGAAACTTCGGCAGCCTACCAGGCCATGGCTGGGCTGCGCGAAGGCTTGTTTGGCAATTCTGTTAAAGGACTAGAACAGACAAGAATAGCAATGACGCCATCGAGCGGACGCGACATCTATTATGGATTCGGGCTGGCATCGGCGTATGCGAAAAACGCTAAGGCGACCCAACGATTCGTTGAGGATTTCGAAAAAGGGTTAGTTGAAGACACGGATGTACAGTTCAATTACCTTCCGACTCTTCGCGCCAAGCTTGCGCTTATCCATTCCAATCCACAGCAGGCGATTGATAGTCTGGAACTCGCTGCGCCGTATGAACTCGGTTTGCCGGCCGGTGGCTTTTACAACTGGCCCAACATGTATCCCGTTTATGTCCGAGGAGAAGCCTATCTTGCGGCGCGTAAGGGTAACGAAGCGGCGGCAGAATTTCAAAAAATCCTCAACCATCGCGGGATTGTTTTGAACGAACCTATCGGCGCGCTAGCCCATCTCCAACTGGGACGCGCCTACGCGATGCAGGGTGACACGGCCAAAGCCCGTATCGCCTACAACGATTTCCTTACGCTCTGGAAAGATGCCGATACCGACATCCCGATTCTGCGCCAAGCAAAGTCGGAATATGGGAAGCTGCAGTCGCTGCGAGCTGTAGAGTTTTCACACTAAGAACTCAGCGCGGTATTTTTCGCGTTCCGCTTCCTTCAGAGAAAACCAGCTCTCGGCAATATCGCGCACGCGCTCCAACTCGCGCTGCATTTCGGCGTGCTTGGCTTCCATCACTTCTGAACTTGCATCCTTCGGCACAAAAATTGGCGGCGCGAAAAGCATCAGCGTGCGCGAAAAAGGTTTGGGCATCAAGAAATGGTCCCACGTTTTTTCGAAGGTTTTTCCGCGTTCCACTCCAATGTGAAAAACCAGGATCGGGCATCCTGTTTTTCGCGCCAGCATTACCGGGCCGGGTTTGGCCACGTAGCGCGGACCGCGCGGACCGTCGATCGTGAATGCGCAATCCAGGCCTTCTTCCAGGCGCCCCGCCATCACCGCTAGCCCACGCAATCCTCCGCGCGAAGAACTCCCCTGCGCGGTACCATATCCCAGCCATTCGATGACTTTTCGTGTCCACTGCCCGTCAAAGGCTGTCGTATTCATGACCACGACGCCGTGATTTCGATACCACCACACCACGGGGATGATCACGCGGTGCCAAAATGCCCAGATACACTGTTTCTTCGCCGCGTAGACACGCTCGGCGTGCTGCCAGCCCAGCACTTCGTAGCGCAGCGTCGGACCCAGCATTCGAATCACGCTATACACCGCCGCGGCGATGATGGGAATCTGCACGCGCCGCGACCATGGCAAGTCTGGCAGCCGGGTGTCGTAATGCACATTCACCGGCTCCTGCTCGGTTTTCTTGGTGGTCTCCATGGGCGCGTCTGGCGTCGTCATCATCGCTCTAGGCGGCTGCAAATCACTCGACGTATAGTATAGGCGAGACTTTCAGCCTCTGTGGCCGGGAGCTTCACGGAGTGACGGCTTTCTCCAATTCGAACGCGCCTCGGCGCCTCGCCGCCTTCTCGGCGCTCTGCCTGGCCATTTTATTCGCCGAGCTAGTTGCTGCAGCCGCTGCACGCATCGATCAACCGCCACCGGACTCCGTGGGAATCATCGACGGCGAATCCGTCAGCGTCACGGGCCCGATGAATGTCGAGTTCGTCCATGGCCAGGCCAAAACTCTCTTGCGCAGCGGCAGCGACGTGCTCGTCAAATCCGGCACCGCGCGCATCGACCTGGTAGAAGGTGGCCAAATCAGTATTTGCGGGCCCGCGCATTTCTCCGTGCTCAAGTCCGGCGGCTCGCTGACCATCGCACTCGACACCGGAACGATCCATGTACACATCGAGGATCAGCTCCCCGTGAACATTTATACCCCCCAACTCCAGGCACAAACTGTTTCCATCGGGGAAGGGCCGCGAGACGTACTCATTGGTTTCGACGCCGCAGGCGCCATGTGTCTCCGGGCGAATCGCGGCGCGGTCCGCCTGGAGCAGCAGCTGACCGGACAAAGCGTGCTGATCCCTCAGGCCGGCGACGTTCTGTTATTTAATGGCCAGCTTGACGGCTTGCGTACCAGCGCGGGCCACTGCGCCTGCGAACTTCAATCGGTAAGAGCAACTCCGCCGCCGGAACCGGAAGTCAGCCGTCCCGCAACGGCCGAGGAGGTGCGCAAGCAAGCCGCCGAGGCGAAGCCGAATCCGCAGCCGGCGGCTGTCGACCCGCCGCCCGCCAAGGAAGAGCCCATCTACCAAGTCTTCATGCCGCCATTGATTTACGACGCCAACGCCAAAGTCCAACCAGAGTTTGATCCCAGGTTGATCATCTTGGTGCGGCGCGTCCGGGTGCGCCCGGCACTTATCTTCCAGGGCCGCGTGGAAGGTGAAGCGGTGGCAACCGCCGTGCCAACACCGCCGCCCGCCCCGGTCACCGCCGCGAAAAGTACCAAGCCTGCGGCACCTGCCAGCGATTCCTTCGTCGATCGCGTGCGTAACTTTGTACGCAAATTGTGGTCGGGCAGTTCCTGACCTGAGTTTCAGAAGGTTCTTAAATAAAAGAAAAACGTTTGGAGAGCAAACGTGCCCTCTACATCCCCTCGTAGTTTGGCCCGCCGCCGCCTTCGGGAACCACCCAGTCAATGATCTGGTAGGGGTCGGCGATGTCGCAGGTCTTGCAGTGGACGCAGTTTGCGGCGCTGATTTTCAACTTTAGGCTGCCGTTGGTTTCCTTGACCATTTCGTAGACGGCGGCAGGGCAAAAGTACTGGCAGGGATTTCCGTACTCTTCGACGCACTTTGTCGTGCAAATATTGGTGTCCGCGACGTGGAGATGGCAGGGCTGGTCTTCTTCGTGGCGCGTGCCGGAGTGATACACGTCCGTGAGGCGGTCGAACGTCAGCTTGCCATCGCCCTTGAATCTTTCTGGCGCTGCCCGGCCGCTGATTTTCTTATACGCTTCGTAGCTTGCGTGCGCACGCATCGGATCGATCAAGCCGCGGCCGCCGGAGATCTGCTGGAATGCGGTGTGAAAAAATCCGCGGAGCATTCCATGCTGGAATGCCTGGTGAAAATTGCGCACCTGCCAGAGCTCTTTCTTGATGTAGCTTTGCTCGATTTTTTTTGGAAACGCGCTCAGCGTTTTCGACGAAGTGTCGCCGGCTTTCAGAGCATCGAATATAGTTTCCGCGGCGAGCATACCGCTTTTCATCGCCAGGTGAATGCCTTTCAAACGCTGCGAATCCAGAAAACTCGCCGAATCTCCGATGATCAGCCCGCCGTCGACGTAATTCCGCGGCATGGCGTACCAGCCGCCGTAGGGCAGCGATTTCGCTCCGTAACGCACCAGCTTCCCGCCATCGAGCAGATTCTTGAGGAAGGGATGCGTCTTCCACTTCTGAAACGCTTCGTGAGGATCAAATTGCGGGTTCGCGTATTCCAGCGCCAGCACGAGGCCGATCGAAACACGGTTATTCGATAGGCCGTAAATCCAGCCGCCGCCGTACATGTCGGCGGAAACCGGCCAGCCTAGCGTGTGGGCCACGTAGCCGGTGGCGATGCGGCCCGGCTGGACGTCCCACAATTCCTTGATCCCAATGCCGTAGCTCTGCGGATTGATGTTGTCGAGTTTCTTTTTCTCGACAAGCTTCTTCGTCAGCGATCCGCGCGTGCCTTCGGCCAGAACGGTAACTTTCGCGCGCAATTCGTAGCCAGGCGTGTAGTTGTCTTTGGGCTTGCCGTTTTTGTCGAGGCCCTTGTCTTCAGTGATGACACCAGCGATGCCATCGCCTTCGTAAACCAGTTCCGCGCCACCGAATTCTTTGAAGACGTTGACGCCTGCGGCTTCGACGAGGCCACCGAGCCACTTGGTCACTTTGCTCAGCGAAATGACGTAATTGCCCTTGTTCTTGAAGGGCGGCGGCGTAATCGGAAACCGAAACGACGAGCCTTTGGTAAAAAGTAGCGCGGCATCATCCGTCACCTGAGTATCCAGTGGCGCGCGCTTTTCGAAATCCGGCACCAATTCTGCCAGCGCCTTCGGGTTCATGATCGCGCCGGAAAGCTGGTGCGCCCCAATTTCGCGTCCCTTCTCGAGCACGTAGATATTCTCAGCGGAGAGTTCCGGCTTCCCGCCTGCCGCCGTGTGCTGCTTGATGAGATTCGCCAGATGCAGAGCGCAGGCCAACCCCGCTGGCCCCGCGCCGACGATGAGCACATCCGCTTCGAGCTGTTCTCTCTGGACGGTCATGGTTGAACCTGGGCTGATTTTATCAGACTGACATTCGGTAACAGAGAATTAACGCAGTTTTTCAAATTCATCCAGTGAGATTCCTAACTGGCGGAGAATCTTGTAGAAAAGTGGTGGCCCGATTTCGCGGCCTCCATGCACGGGAATAGTCAGGGCACGCCCATCCGAGTGGTTCCATCTCTCGTGACTTCCTGTTTGCCGAATGAAGATGAATCCGAGAAGCCGGGCGACGCGCTGAAAATCGCGCGCCGTGGCACTAGGCATTTACGATCTCGGTGGTGTCGGCGGGGAGCTTCAGGCCTTTTTCGCGATACTCAGCCGCAATCATCTGAAAAACTTGTGTCAATTCGGCAAGCGCCGCTTCGCGGGTGTCCATCAAAGCATAACAACCGGGGATTGCAGGGATTTCAGCGACCCAGGAGCCGTCCTCCTGGCGGTAAAGGATTGTTTTGTAGTTTTCCAGTCCCATGGCAATAGGCCAAGTATACGCCAATCGTTGCTGTCGAAGCGGACTAAGAGGTCTTCGCCTTTTCCAAGGCTTCGGTGAGGGCGGGCATGATTTCGAAAATGTCGCCCACTACGCCGTAGTCGGCGATTTCGAAGATCGGAGCGTTCGCATCCTTGTTGACGGCGACGATGGTGCGCGCGCCTTTCATGCCGACGACGTGCTGGATGGCGCCGCTGATTCCCAGGGCGAGATAAAGTTTTGGCGCGACGGTCTGGCCGGAGCTGCCGATCTGGCGCTCCATGGGGAGCCAGCCTTCATCGCAAATGGGGCGAGAGGCAGCGATCTCGCCGCCGAGAGCTTTGGCGAGGGCTTCAGCTTGGGGGATATTTTCGGGGGTTTTGATGCCCCGGCCGATGGCCACGATCAGAGGCGCTTGCGTCAAATCCACGGCGGACTTGGCTTCCTTGAAGAGATCGAGGGGCTTGGTGCGAATTTGTTCGGCGCTGAGAGATACGACAACTGAGTTGATGGGCGCTTTGCCCGAGAGATGCGCCGCGAGCAAATCGGCGCGAAACGCTCCCGATTGGAAGGAGGCGAACCACGGCGCCGCTCCAACAAAGGTTACGTCAGCAGCGGTCTTGCCCTGGAACATTTGGCGGACGAAGACGAGTTTGCCGGCTTCGTTGCGGTAGCTGATGCAGTCGCCAATCATGCCCTTGCCGAGCATGGCGGCAAGTTTCGGCGCGAAATCGCGAACCTGGTATGTATGAGGGGACAAAACTAAATCCGGCTTGGCGCTTTCAATCACCTGTTTTAGTGCCGCGCAGTAGCCATCCGGCGTGTAGGCTTCGAGCAAGTCGTGTTCGGCGGTCAAAACTTCGGCAACGTGTTTTGACGCCAATTCATCCGCGAACGCGGCGACACCTTTTCCAATTACAAGCGCGCTGACCGTACTCGACATGTCCTTCGCGATTTGCTGCGCGGCCGCGAGCGTCTCGAAACTCGCGTTGTTCCATTTCCCCTGCCGCAGCTCGGTGATAACGAGAATCTTCATGACTAGATTACCCGCGCTTCGAACTTCAATTTTTCCACCAGTTTCGTTGCTACTTCCTTTGGTGTACCTGTCAGAAACTCCGTTTTCTTGGTTTTTGTCGGCACGTAAATTCTTTCAATCTTTTGGGTCGGTTCGATGGAAACGCCAAGCGACTCACGCGTGGCCGCCGCGATTTCTTTTTTCTTTGCGGCCATGATGCCTTTCAACGTCGCGTAGCGGACTTTGTTGATGCCGGATTGAATCGAGAGCACGGCTGGCAGAGGACATTCGATGTGCTGAAACCATCCGGCTTCCAGTTCGCGCTTGAGTTTCATTTTCCCCTCGGCGACTTCAATGGCCATGATGATCGTGGCGTGGGGCAAATCCAGAAGACCGGCCAGGAGCACGCCGGTTTGTCCGAAGCCGTGGTCATCGCTCTGCAAGCCGGTCAAAACCAGATCGGCTTTTTCTTTCTGAATCGCAGCGGCCAAGCTTTTTGCCGAGCCTAGCGGATCGAGTTGCGCGAAATTGTCGTCCACAATGTGAATGCCGCGATCCGCGCCCTTCGCAAGCGCTTCTTTGATGGTCTGTTTCACACGCTCCGGGCCCATGGAGAGCGCGATCACTTCCCCGCCGTGCTTTTCCTTCAGGCGCAGGGCTTCTTCCAGCGCATAGCTGTCCGGCTCGTTCATTTCGAAGCCGATGTCGGATTCCTTGATCCAGTTTCCGGCAATCGCGAGCGGCGCGTCTTTTGCCGGAACTTGCTTGATGCACACGATGATTTTCACGAGATTTTTCCTTCTACTGAATCCAAACCCTAATTGCGGCACACACGGAAGGGGATGCTATTTGCCGGACCAACGCTTGAAAATCAGCGCGGCGTTGGTGCCGCCGAAACCAAAGGAATTCGAGAGCGCGTACTCGACCGATGCTTTGCGCGCATGATTCGGGACGTAATCCAGATCGCACTGAGGATCAGGAGTATCCAGATTGATCGTGGGCGGCAGAATCTGGTCGCGCAGCGCCAGAACGCTAATGCCGGCTTCCAGTCCGCCCGCGCCGCCGAGCAAATGTCCGGTCATGGACTTGGTCGAGCTGATGGGCACCTTTTTCGCGCGATCGCCGAAGACGCGCTTTAATGCGATAGTTTCGAGCACGTCACCGAGCGGCGTTGAAGTGCCGTGCGCGTTGACGTAGCCAATGTCGTCGGCAGTTAGTTTTGCATCCTTAATGGCAGCCTTCATCACGCGGTAAGCGCCGTCGCCGTTTTCGGCGGGCTGAGTGATGTGGTACGCGTCACCGGACATGCCGTAGCCGACAATTTCCGCGAGGATCGGCGCGTTGCGTTTCTGCGCGTGTTCCAGCGATTCCAGTGTGAGAATCCCGGCGCCTTCGCCAACGACGAAGCCATCGCGACCCGCGTCCCACGGGCGGCTGGCACGCGCTGGGTCGTCATTGCGAGTGGAAAGAGCCTTCATGGAGGCAAATCCGCCCACTCCCATCGGAGTTATCGTCGCTTCGGTACCGCCGCAGATCATCATCTCCGCCGCGCCGCGTTCGATAATCTTGAAGGAATCACCGATAGCATGCGCCGAAGCGGAGCACGCCGTCGCCGTTGCGGAATTCGGCCCGCGGGCGCCATAGCGAATCGAAACATGACCCGAAGCCAGATTGACAATCGCCGAAGGGATAAAGAAGGGAGAAATGCGGCCGGGCCCGCCCTGCATCAGTTTGATGTGCTCGCGTTCGATGATATCGAACCCGCCGATGCCGGAAGAAATGTAAACGCCGACTTCATCCAGGTCGGAATCTTCCGGTTTCCATCCGGACATTTTCACGGCGAAATCCGCGGCGGCCAGCGCCACTTGGATGAAGCGGCCCATCTTTTTCAGTTCTTTTTTCTCAATCCAGAGAAAGGGATCGAAATTCTTGATCTCACCGGCAATTTTGCAGTCGAATCCCGTGGTATCGAAATGCGTAATCGGCCCGACGCCGCTCTGCCCGGCGACGAGGTTCTTCCAGCTTTCCTCCGTGCCGATGCCCAGCGCGCAGACCAATCCGACGCCCGTAACGACTACCCGGCGAGTCAAGTCCTTGATGCTCCCTGTTGAGGTGTGAATTCCGTGGCTTACTTACCTTTGGCGTGTTTGTCGATGTATTCGACGGCGTCTTTGACGGTGGTCATTTTTTCGGCGTCCTCGTCGGGCACTTCGATGCCGAAGGCTTCTTCAAACGCCATCACCAATTCCACCTGGTCGAGCGAATCCGCTCCCAGGTCGTCCACGAACGACGCCGTGGGAGTGACTTCCGCCTCATCCACGCCGAGCTGCTCGACGATAATCTGTTTCACGCGTTCTTCTACGCTGGCCATTCCTGTTCCTCCGCGATCTTTAGTCGCACTGTCTGTAGACTTCAGTCTGCTTGTCTCAGGCTTATTGCCTGCACTACGCGCGCGGAGTACAGCCGCGCCAAAATCGTTCGTTTGGGCCCCTGCGAGCAACCTGCCCATTCTATTTAGCCTGCCCTTCTAGGTCAACTTTTCGGACTCTCAACGTACTCCACACCATACGCCTGCTCCATAGCCATGATCAATTCGACTATTTCTAGGGAATCCGCCTCTGTCGTCAGTTCAAGCTCGTTAAGCTTTTCCTCATCCACTTTCCCGCTCTCCAGGAGCGTCTTGCGAAAGCTTTGCCATTCTGGCCATCGGCAGAGAACCCGGACATCGCGCATAAATCCACTCCTCGCTGTCCACTGAAAAAAGGCTTATGCCAAATACATACCGCCATTCACATCCAAAACATGGCCGGTGATGTAACCAGCCTCGTCGCTGGCCAGAAAGACGATTGCGGCGGCTACGTCGCGGGCGGAACCCATGCGTCCTAGCGGAATACGCGTATTCAAGTCTTCTTTTACCTTGTCGGGCAAAACGTCGGTCATGGGCGTTTTGATGAAGCCGGGGGCGACGGCGTTCACGGTGATGTTGCGCGAAGCGATTTCCATGGCGATGGCCTTGGTCAGGCCGATCAGGCCGGCCTTTGCGGCGACGTAGTTGGCCTGGCCGGCGTTGCCCATTTGCGCGACGACGGAAGCGATATTGATGATGCGGCCGGCGCGGGCACGCATCATGGTTCCTAGCGCTTGCTGGATGCACAGGTGGGCGCCAGTCAGGTTCGTTCGAATCACGGCTTCCCAGTCGTCTTGCTTCATGCGCACGGCGAGGCCGTCGCGCGTGATGGCGGCGTTGTTGACGAGAATATCCAGTCGGCCGAATTTCTCGAGGACCTGCTTGAAGCCGGCTTTTACCTGTTCGGCGTCGGCGACGTCCATTTTGACCGCGAGGGCCTGACCACCTACTAACCCGACGATCTCGTTCACCAACGCCGCGAGTTTCTCTTCATTCCGCGCGGCCACGGCGACTTTTGCGCCTGCTTCGGAGAGCGCCAGCGCGGTGTCGCGGCCGATGCCTTGGGAGGCTCCGGTCACCAGAGCTACTTTGTCTTTCAAGCTGAACATTCCGATTGCAAACCTCTTCCAGAGTTTTCAGTTATAAGTTTTCAATTTCAGCAAAGAAAAGAGAAGAAGACCGGGTTTGGGACTAGGTCCTAGTTCCGCTCCTGACTCAAAACTGAGAACTGAAAGCTGACAACTAGAATTCATGCCGCGTCCGAGCGGGCACCAGCGATTTTCTCGACTGTGGCGGCTAGGCTCTTTTCGTCTTCGACGTTGAGGATTGCTACGCTGCGTTCGATCTGGCGGAGCAAACCCGTCAGGACGCGGCCGGGGCCGACTTCCACGAACGTGTTCACGCCTTCATCGATGAGCAGGCGAATGGATTCTTCCCAGCGAACTGGCATGGTGACCTGGCGAATCAGGGCTTCGCGGGCTTCGTCACCGGTTTCTATGGTGTCCGCGTCCACGTTGGTGACCAGCGGCACGCGCAACGCGGTGAATTCGGTTTGCTTCAGATCTTTTTCCAGCTTTTGCTGGGCGGGCATCATCAGCGCGGAATGGAACGGCGCGGAAACCGCGAGAATCACGGCACGCTTGGCGCCGAGTTGCGAGGCGATCTCCACGGCGCGTTTCACGGCGCTGGCGTGACCGGAAATAACCGTCTGGTCCGGGGAATTCAAATTGGCCGCCGAACAAACTTCGCCATCGGCGGCGCGCTTGCAAGCGTCCGCGACGACCGCAGGCGACAAACCCATGATGGCAGCCATCGCGCCCACGCCCGCAGGAACGGCATCCTGCATGTACGTGCCGCGCTTATGAACGAGCTGCACAGCATCGGCAAACTTCAGCGAACCTGCTGCGACGAGTGCGGAATATTCACCGAGGCTATGGCCCGCCACGAAGTCCGGCGTCAAGCCGCGCTCGGCGAGGACGCGATAGACAGCCACGGAGCAGGTCAAAATCGCCGGCTGAGTGTTGGCCGTCAGCTTGAGGTCTTCCTCGGTGCCTTCGAAGCACATCTTCGAAATCGAGAAGCCCAAAGCTTTGTCGGCTTCGTTAAAGACAGCTTTGGCCGCCGGATATTTATCCGCCAGTTCCTTGCCCATGCCCGGGTATTGCGAAGCTTGTCCCGGAAAGACGAATGCGACTTTTCCCATCGTTAATCCTTGTCTTGCGCCGTCACGCGAGGACTGCGGCGGCGGAGAGCTCCTGTTCGATCTTCTCGTTCATGCGCGCGCGGGCAAGTCCCGCAGCCACGCGAATGGCGTTTTTCACGGCGTTGGCGTTCGAACGGCCGTGGCCAATCACGCAAACGCCGCGCACGCCTAACAACGGGGCGCCGCCGTACTCGGTATAATCAATCGTCTTTCTCAGCGCCTTGAAGGCCCCCTTCGAAAGCATGCCGCCCACCTGCGAAACGAACGAGCTGTCGATGGACTTCCTCAACAATCCGAAAATTTGAAACGCCAAGCCTTCGCAAATTTTCAGTGCGATGTTGCCCACGAATCCATCGCTGACGATCACATCCACGACACCGGAAAAAAGATCCCCGCCTTCGACGTTGCCGACAAAATGCACCGGGCTTTTCTTTAGACGGGCGTAAACCTCGCGAGTCAGTTCGTTGCCTTTGATTTCTTCTTCGCCGACGGAAAGCAATCCGACGCGCGGCCGCTTGTTGCCAAACGTCGCGCGATAATAAACCTCACCCATCACCGCGAACTGCACCAGATGCTCGGGTTTCGAATCCACGTTCGCGCCGACATCGAGCAGCACGGAGACGCCGCCCTTAGCGTTTGGAAACGGCGCAGCCAGTGCCACGCGGTCCACCGATTCCAGCGTACCAAGCAAGAATTTCGCCACGGTCATGACCGCACCGGTGTTTCCCGCGCTAACCATGCCATCGGCTTTCGCCTCCCGCACTAGCCGAGCGGCCACGTGCACCGAGCTGTCTTTCTTCCGGCGAAAAGCCTGAGCTGGGTGATCCTGCATAGTGATCACGTCGCTAGCCGCCACGATCTCGATCGGCAGATTTGGCGCGGCATGCCTGGCCAGCTCCGATCGGACGACCTGCGGCTGGCCGACGAGCAATATCCGAACACCAAACTCCCGGGCAGCCAGCACGCTGCCTTCGACCTCGGGGCGGGGCGCGTGGTCTCCGCCCATGGCGTCAACGGCGATGGTGATCATGGGATGTTTGTCCGCAGGCTGACCGAGAGAAACTCGTAATCCTTACGAAGCCGGTGCTTGAGCCGCTTTGCCCTTGTAATGTCCACAATGCGGGCAGACCTGGTGCGGCTGCTTCATTTCGTGGCAATTCGGACACTTGGCCAGGGAGGGCTTGGTCAAGAAGTCGTTCGCCCGCCGTGTGCTGGTCCTGCGCTTCGAATGCCGTCGTTTTGGGTTAGGCATAGCAATACACCTCGTGCCGCCTCGATGGGCGGATTATATCGGGCTTGTGAGCCCTTGGAAAACTATTGTTTCTTGAGCCAGTCCTGCTTGAGGCGCGCGAGAGGGGCCATCCGGGGGTCCGTCGCGTGGGTCTCACAGCGGCACTCTTCATGGTTTAGGTTCGCGCCGCAATTCGGGCACAGCCCCCGGCAGTCGCTCTGGCAAATGACTTTTAAGGGCAATGCCAGAATCACCTGTTCCTTGATGACGTCGGCCAGGAAGAGTCCTTCGCCTACGTAAAATCCAATCTCGGTGTCGTCGTCCTTCAGCTGATCTTCTTTCGGTTTGGCTTCCTTTGGCAAAGGCGCATAAAACAAGTCGAATGTCCGGCTCACGTCTTCGACCACCGGTTCGAGGCAGCGCGCGCACACCAGTTCGATCTTCGTTTCGAGGTTGCCCTCGATGCGAATCTGCGATTCCAGCAACTCTGCCGTGGCGGTCACTTCCAGCGGTTCAACCTGCTTGATTTCCGCTGAATGAAAATCGATGCTGCCCGGGGCATAAGTCTTCCGGATGCGCAGTTTGCGGACGGCTAATTCCTTAACGTCAAGGAACATCTCTTCAGCGCCTCCGGCGCGTACGCTCATGCTTTACCATTATTGAGTCGGCACAGCGCCAAGTCAAGGAAGGGCAGCAGGTTCCTTCCCGTTTTTGAACCCAGTTGGTCACCAACCCGGTCTAGTACCTAACCGCAGAGTTGTGGGAGTCCTCGGGCTGCACTTGCTTTCTCTGTGGGCACTGCCATTTTTCGTGTCGCCGTGAGGGCCTCGTCCATCCGGAGGCAACCCCGTATTACCCACTGCAGGTAACAACATTCCATCTTGAAAGGATTTGCAGAGATGAAGAATCTCGAATATTTGTGTCTCGCCGTACTGATGATTGGCTCTGGCGGTCCTCATGAAGCAAACTTGTAGGGAGCCGACAGGCCAAGAGTCTCAGCAGAGGAGGGGCACATTGCTGCTCGATTCTCAATCTGCAACGAATGGCTGAGAAGGTCGATCGGGAGCCTGTCTTCCCCTCTGAAGGAGAAAGCTGAATGCCTTGTCATTGGTCATTAAAACTATTATTTTCAACACGTTACCGTTGATTCCATTCAGGTTGACTCTCTGGAAAGGAATTCTCAGAGGGCTGAAGCAATGGGCAAGTACATGCAGCTTATTGGAGGATATAGTTGTGCGATCCGGGGGTGTTGCCACTCCAAGCCTCGCACCATCCGAATTCGCAAGGGAAAAACATGGTCAGATCGCATCCATATAAGAACTACTTCGGAACGTTCTGCTTGTGCGCACTTGCGCTCTTCAGCGCAACGGCTGGAAATGCGCAGGACAATAACACCCGCAAAGTGGTCAAGAAGGCGCCGGTGGCCTATCCCACGATCCTGAAGTCCAAGGGGATCGGCGGGGTCGTTCGGTTGAGAGTGTTTGTGAAGCCCGATGGCACGGTGAGAGATACAGAAGTGGTAGGCGGCAATCCTATTCTGGTGGAAAACGCGCAGAAGTCGGTACTGCAGTGGAAGTTCTCGCCCGGGAGTTCGGAGACGGTGATGGAGATCTCCGTGATTTTTGACCCGCACGAATCAGGCAGCTGAACGTGTTTGGGAACAGTTCCTCACTTTAGCGACATCCCCTCAGCACTGCCGTTCGCATACTGGACAAGGCGATGGCTCACTGCCGAGAACGTAACCGGTTCGAGGCCGAGAGCATGGCGCAACGGTACTGGCCCCAGCTTTTGTGTCCGAATTCAGACGGATTGCTTCCAGGTGCGGACATAGAGCCTAATTCAAATGTGTTCTTAAGAGGACAGCAAAGCCTTTGGGGGGCGTCCATGATGCACTTGGAGTTGAAAGCTCACCAAACGAAGCAGGAGGGAGAGCTGGCAGCGAATCCGGCAAAAAAGTGCGCGCACCACAACGTGAAATTCGAAGTGAAGAGCGGGGTAGTAACGCCGAACGGACAAGTGAACTCCCGATACAAACGCGACCATGCCGAGACGGGCGAGCAGGGTGCCAATGTGAATCTGTTCGTGAATAATCTCCAAGTCAAAGTTCAGAAGGCCAGTTCCTCGCAGTAAGAATTGAGGAGTTGCTATGTCATTCGGAATCTACGCCATAGGGTTTGCCATCTTGATCGGCGGGCTGATGTATGGGGCGCATTTGGCGCACATGCCCGGCCGCTGGATTGCAGTCGGTGGCATCGTGCTCTTGGGCGTTGGGATTCTGTCCGGTGTAAAGGCGACGCGCCAAAGAGACCCTGTCTCGTAGCGAAAGCGCAAGATCCGCCTTGCCTTCGACGCTTGCACGAAGTTCTCTGTCTCTAGAGAATTCATACGCGCGATGCCCCTTGAGCATGCTGGATAGACGCGGTTCGGAGTATTGCTTCCATCCCAAATGACGGCGAGAAAAAACCCGCCGGCCAAAAACGCCGAAAAGGGCAAAATACACAACCTGCTGAGGAGATCCTTGGCCGTCCTGGGACCGGGACTAATCACCGGTGCGGCGGACGATGATCCATCGGGAATCTCGACCTATTCTGTCGCGGGAGCAGCGTATGGATACGCCACGCTTTGGATCGCCCTGCTCACGTTTCCGTTGATGGCTGCGGTCCAGCTGATGTGCGCACGGCTGGGCATGGTTACGGGACGCGGGCTGGCCGCGGCCGTGCGAGTTTATTATCCCCGGTGGGTGCTCTGGGGCGCCTGCTCAATCCTCGTCGTCGCTAACATCATCAACATCTGTGCGGACCTGGGTGGCATGGCGGAAGCCACCCAACTCATCACGGGAATTCGCCCGCTGTTCTGGATTCCAGTCTATGCGGCCGTCATCCTTGGCTTGTTGTTTTGGACTTCCTACAAGCTGATCGCCAAAATCTTCAAATGGTTGACGCTCGTTTTATTCGCCTATGTGTTTGCTTCGTTCTACGCGCACGTCGATTGGAGGCATGCGCTGGCGGTTACCTTCGTGCCGCATTTGGAATGGTCGCGCGGATTCCTGGCGGTTCTCGTGGCCATTTTGGGCACCACCATTTCACCCTATCTCTTTTTTTGGCAAGCCGCCGAAGAGGTTGAAGAAGAACGGGCCAAGGGCCGAGGTATCTCGCAAAGCAAAGGCGCAACCGCCAGGGAACTGAGAACTGCGCGTGCTGACACCATCGCGGGGATGTTTTTCTCCAATTTGATTATGTATTTCATTATTTTAACGACTGCCGCCACGTTGCACGCCCATGGGCAGACCAATATCACCACGGCGCGGCAGGCCGCTGAGGCCCTGCGTCCACTTGCCGGAGACGGAGCCTACCTGCTCTTCACGGTGGGACTAATTGGCACGGGAATGCTGGGCGTCCCGGTTCTCGTGGGGTCGTGCGCTTTTGCGGTGGCGGAGGGAGCAGCATGGCGAGGATCCATGGCGGACAAGCCAAGGAGTGCGCGCAAATTCTATGCGGTAATGGCGGTGGTGATGGCGTTGGGCGTGGCGCTGAATTTCACCGGCGTTAACGCGGTAAAAATGCTGTTCTGGTCGGCAGTCATCAATGGCCTGCTGGCGCCGCCGCTCATTCTGCTGGTGATTCTGCTGACCAGCAGTGAGAAAGTGATGGGCAAACGAGTGAATTCACCCCCACTCAAATACTTGGGTTGGGCTACGTTCGGGGTCATGACCGCGGCTGCAGTCGGAATGCTTGTCACTTCTTAAGTCAGAGCTCCGAGATCGCGCCAAGTGGTTCGAGCCTTCCCACCTCGCTCAAGGCAAACAAATCATGCAATCGGTAGAAATGTGTGTCGGAACGGACAGACGTGCGTCCCCCGCTGCTTCTATGCTTGTGAGCAACGAGTTCCCCCGAGTCGGGAAATGGCGCGGCCAAAGAAGCGCCCGAAGGAGAAAGAAATGAAAGCTATTAGAAACGGTGAAAGAGGCTCCGGGAGGACGATTGTCGCGCTCATTGTTCTGGGGCTTCTCGTGGTAGCGGTCTACTTTATTTCTACGCGAAATTCGTCCGTTCAGAACGCCTATTCCTCGATTAAGGAATCGACGCAAGATGCGGCCACCACATCCAGGGTGCGCACAGCCCTGCTCTTGTCCAAACAGGTGTCTCCCTTCGACGTGAAAGTGCAGACGGTGCAGGGTGACGTAACGTTAGAGGGTCAGGTGCCTTCGGAACAAGTCAAGACTGTCGCCGGCGCGATCGTCCAGGACACCTCGAGCGTCAAACAGGTGCACAACAATTTGAGCGTCAATCCCACGACGGAACGCAATCCTGACCGGGAGCATCTCGGAGAGCGCGTGGCGGATCTGGAAATCCAGACTTTAGTCGCCGATGCGCTTTCGAAGAATGCCGATTTGGCGGAAAAACACATCGCCACGGTGGTCAAAAACCGGGCGGTGACACTAAGCGGAACGGTGCAGAGTGTCGGGCAAAAGTACACGGCGGACCAGATCGCATGGCAGGTTGTGGGCGTCCAGGGCCTCACGGATAACTTGAGCGTCACCGACGCCCAGGCAGAGCCAGAGAGTGCTGACGACAAACTGGCGCGTCGCGTGGAGTTTGCACTCTACTCCACAAAAGCATTTGCTCTGAAGACCATGCAAATCCATTCTGAAAACGGGGTCGTTACCCTGACCGGAACGGTTCTGTCGCGCGCGGAAAAACTCCTGGCGGAAAATACCGCGAAGTCCGTGGAAGGTGTTCGAAAAGTTGTAAATAGTCTGGCTGCTCCAGAGCAAACGTAGCCATCGGCTGCCAGCGCTTGTCTTGCGCGTTGGGAATTTGTGTTCGGAGTAAAAAAGGTCGGCCGGAATGATCGCGCAGGCTAGCCACGATGGCGGAGGATAGTTCCGAGACAACTCCTTAGGTCAACGTATGAAATAATCGCTCCCCCGGTTATGGCTCATATTCGTGATCGGGAGGCGTGCTCACGCTTTGGAGAAGAGTTCGGCTAACGCGTTTGGCGAGAGCGCGGCGCGCGCGCAGCAGCCTCCCTTTTAGGGTCTGCTCGGATACCCTCAATACTTTTGCGGTCTCGCTGGTACTGTACTCCCGTACTTTGCGCAGAACAAAGGCGGTACGGAGAATCGGCGCAAGTTCATCGATGTGTTCCCTAATGATCTCTCGAATTTCCTGGCCACCGAAGAGTTGCTCTGGGTTCAGACCTTTGGACATCAAACGCTCCACGACCGGCAATTCATCCTTGCTGATTGGTTCAACGGCGGTGGCGATGGGACGTACTGCCTGGCCGCGGCGGCGCATGAGAGCAGCGTTAGTTACCACGCGTGTGAGCCAGGTGGAAAATTGTGAGCGGCCTTCAAAATTCCGTAGGTTTCGAAAAGCAGAGAGCAAACCATCCTGCAAAGCGTCCTCTGCATCCTGCGGGTTGCCCATAATGCCGAGGGCCGAACGAAAAAGGGTGTGCTGGTGCCGGTGGAAGAGTGTGTTGAGCGCCTGCGGATCGCCCTGCTGGCCTGCCCGAATCAAACTCTCTTCAGTCATCTGTGTCTTGGACACAAATTGCGTTGTCATCGTGGACCCTCTTCACTTCGAAAAAGAGGCGCGAATTGATGTTCTTGCCGTGACGGAGCGGACAAGAGGCCGCCACTCATGTACACCAATGTCTAGTCCAATGTTCGTCCGCGGAGCCGGCGGCGTCTGTTCCCTTTTGTACATTGATGCCTGCGACCTGCGGTGAACCCCTGCGAACATCCGAGGCGAGGCTCCTACCCCCAGACGGCTGGGCCATTTTTCAGTCCGGCTTTCTATTTCCACTTTCCGTTCGAACAATCCCTGTTGGGCGGGTGACCCTGGAGGACTCCCTAGCGCGTTCGTTCGGGATCGATGCTCTGGTCAAGATAGATCCACAGTACGCGGGAGAAGAGTGCAACCGTGGGCGCGAACGGCAAGAACAAGGCGGTGGCCCAGAGAATGACTTTCGTAATCCACCAACCGGTCAGGAACCAAAGCAGGATGGCGATCGGCGCCATGATCAAGACTCCCAAGGCGAAACTGAAGTACATGGCCCCGAGAAAGTAGCCCGGTTCGCGCTCAAACTTGAGGTCACAGATGCCGCAACGCTCGCACATTTTTGGGAATCCGCGAAAGATGGAATAGCGAAAAATCCCGCCGATGCGGCAACGGGGGCAGCGTTGGCGAAGGATGCTTCCCAGTGTTGACGGCTTTGCGGCGGTTTCCATCGGCAGCGACTGCCAACCTCAGAGATCGGCCCAAATGACGCCTGGCGCTAGTTCATTTGGCGGCAGAAATCTGGACGGCCAATTTTCCCTGGCTTGTATTCTTGCGCAGGGTGTCGAGCATCCTTAAAAGGCGTCTTCACCCACCTGCCGGGCGTTCAACCCCGCGCTTCAACCATTGCGGCGGACCACCAGGCAGCCCGCCAGCATATCGTGCAGCGCCTGCTTTTTTTCGGTGAACCCCACCATGATGTATCCGATGAGAGCGGGGATCAGATTGGTGAGCATTTTGCCGAAGTGCCTTCCCGTGGCGCGGCCGAAGCTGACGCGCTGCCCGTCCAGATCGGTGACAACGAGGCCCAGGGCCTTCTTTCCGACGGTGGCTTGCCACTGCGAGCACTCCATCAGGGCGTGGTACAGCCAGGTCAAGACCAGGGCACCTGTAGCCGCAAGAAAAAAGAATACGATGAGCATAAATATTCCGACATCGTTCATGTCTTCATTGGGATGGAAATTGTCCAGGAACGTGCGCAATCCCGTCAGAAAAATCAGAGGGATCAAAACCAGGAAAAAGCCCAGGCCCAATATCATGTTGTCGATAAGCAAGGCCACAAGACGCAGCCAGAAGCCGGCGTACTCAACGCGGGGGAAGGCACCGGACACGGTGTAGGCTGGAATAGCCGCGACACCACCGGGCATCGGCATTGCAACCGAAGTACTCATCATCGGCGGGCGCGGCACAACGGCAGCAATTGAAAAGGCTTGTCCGCAACTCGAGCAAAAAGCTGCACCCTCGGCCATCGCTCTGCCACACTTGGAACAGTACACAGTGTCTCCTTGAACTCTCCCGGGCCATTCAGCGAAACCACGTGAACCGCCCCCAAATCCTAATTGCAAGCGACCGTGGGGTCAATCAAGCGAAGTCAGTTCCTTTTTTCTCGATTCCGCTTGGGCGAGCAAAAATTTCCCGGGTCTAGTACTCGAGTCAGCGTGGGGTTTCCTTTGTCTTTTCTCGTAACTCACTGATTTTGCATGTATTAGGCGGCCCGTGGTTTCCCCTTGAATTTGGCTCAGTTCGTGCCCCCAACATGTTCCCGGTCCAAATCGAATTGGAGGAAACTCAATGCGATTCCGGACTGCACTCTGCCTAGCCACGCTGTTCCTTGTTTGCTTCACAGTCGCCGCTTGGTCCTCGCCGGTTCCCGACCGGCTTGTGCCAGGCGAACCGCAACCTGCTCCCGATAACCAGTCGCTGTCGGGGAAGATCGCGTCGGTCGACGACGCGGCCTTTGCTCTTGAAGTCGCAAAGGGCAAAGAGGTGAATACCGTTCAATTCCTGGTGGATGACCAGACCAAGGTCGAGGGCAAACTCGCCGTCGGCGCGCAGGCAACCGTGGAATACCGGTCGAATAGCGGCAAGAACATTGCCGTCCGCGTCGTCGTGATGCCAAGCTCAGGAATGAGTTTGTACTAACAAATCGTTCCGGCTTTTTTCCGGCCGGCCACGAACAATTCTATTTCTCTTCCACCGCCCGCTCCCAGCCCCGTGCGGTGTCTGTCTATTCGGCCACTGAGGAGTCTTGATGCGCACGACTCTGAAGATCGTCCTGCCTCTGATCGTAAGCGTCGCTGTAGTGTCTTTATTTTTTGCTGCGTACCAGGTACGCACGGAAAAAAATCTGCTGCGCAATGACCTCTCGCGACGGGCGGAGATTCTTGGTGAGAGTCTTCAAGAGAGCATTGAGCCGCTGCTTGACCACGCGCCGGACAGGAGTTTGCAGCGTCTCGTCGAGCGCTTCGGTCAGCGCGAGCATTTGAAGGGCGTCGCGGTTTACAGCGACACGGGCGCGCTGCTGGCCATCACCTCAGGGCTCGCGCCGGTCTTCCGATTGCGGCCAACGGCGGCGAGTCGCGCGGCGAAAGAAGACAGCGGCGTCGGCGAATTTTTGAATGCGGAGCAAACTCCATCGCTGATTCCCGAAGAAGAAGTTCCTGTACACATCTATGCATTGCCCCTGCACCACAATGGGGGAGTCGTGGGAGTGCTGGCGCTCTTCCACGACACCAGCTATATCGACAAACAAGTGTCGCGCACGCTGCGCGATTCCCTTCTCAATGCGTTTGTGCAAACAATTTTGATAACGGGACTCGCATTGATCCTTGTCCGGTGGACATTCACGGGACCATTGACGCGCACCGCCAATTGGCTGCGAACGCTGCGAACGGGGCAGGCCGGTGCGGGAGCAGCAGGTTCGACAGGCGAAATCCTCGATCAGCTGAACCACGAAGTCACGCATCTGGCCAAGGATCTGAACACCGCGCGCGCGGTTGCGCAAGAAGAAGCACGGTTGCGCGATTCGAACGCTTCGATCTGGACGGCGGAAAGGTTGCGAGTCAGTCTGCGGAACAAACTGCAGGAAAAACCGCTGTTCGTGGTTTCGAATCGCGAGCCGTACATGCACGTATTCAGCGGCAAAGACAAAGCGATTCAAATGATCGTGCCCGCAAGCGGCGTGGTCACGGCGCTGGAGCCAGTGCTGGTGGCGTGCAACGGAACGTGGATTGCCAATGGGTCAGGAAATGCCGACCGCGAAGTCGTCGATGCACGCGATCACCTCCGCGTGCCTCCCGATCATCCGAGCTATACGCTGCGCCGCGTGTGGCTGACCGATGAGGAAGACAAAGGCTATTACGAGGGATTTTCGAACGAAGGTTTGTGGCCGCTCTCGCACATCGCGCACACACGACCCGTCTTTCGTCCCGAAGATTGGTTGCAGTATCAGAAAATCAACCGCCGGTTTGCCGATGCGGTTCTGCAGGAGATGGAAAGTACGGAATCGCCGATTCTTCTGGCGCAGGATTATCATTTTGCTTTGCTGCCGCGAATGATCAAGGACGCGAGGCCCGATGCGCGGGTGGCAATTTTCTGGCATATTCCTTGGCCGAACGCGGAAGTGTTTGGGATTTGTCCATGGCAGCGAGAGCTGATCGACGGCCTCCTCGGCGCCGACCTCATTGGCTTCCATATTCAATCGCACTGCAACAATTTCCTGGAGACGGTAGATCGCGCGCTGGAAGCACTGACGGAGTGGGACCGCTTCGCCGTGAACCGGCAGGGGCACATCACGCGTGTGCGGCCGTATCCCATCAGCGTGGCATTTCCGGAAAACCCGCATGGGGTCAACGAGATGCGCAACGCGGGAGAAGAGCGCGCCGCGCTATGCGCCGAGATGCGGGTAGAGGCTTCGCTCCTCGGAGTCGGAGTCGATCGCGTCGATTACACCAAGGGAATCCTGGAGCGCTTCCGCGCACTGGAGCGTTTTTTCGAGCTCAACCCTGCGTACCAGCAGCGGTTCACATTCGTGCAAATCGGCGCGCCGAGCCGCACGGACATCGAGCGCTACAAGCAGTTCCTCGATGAGGTGAGCGTTGAAGCAGAACGAATCAATGCGCGTTTCCAGACGGCGCGATGGAAACCCATCGTGTTTCTCAAGAAACACCATTCGCATGAAGAGATCGCGCGGTTTTACCGCGCTGCGTCTTTCTGCATGGTGACCTCGTTGCACGACGGAATGAACCTGGTGGCCAAGGAATACGTGGCTTCACGCGAGGACGAACGCGGAGCGCTGATCCTCAGCACCTTTGCGGGTGCGGCGCACGAACTATCGGATGCGCTGCTGGTGAATCCCTATGACGTTTCGCAGCTCGCGGAATCCATCCATCGCGCGCTGGAAATGCCGGAAGAGGAGCAGGCGCGGCGCATGCAGCGGATGCGGCACATCGTGCGAGAGCACAATGTCTTCCGCTGGGCCGCGAATTTGCTCTCCGATCTCACGGAGATTCGCGTGGACTCGCCGGAACGCGCGGAGGCGCATCAGGCAACATGAGCCCGCGAAATCGAATCAGGTCTCGCGAATTGCGGCGCTATTGAAGCGCCGCGAAGTATTCGGGAAGAGGGAAGGCTTTGGTATGAACGCGGCAGAAACTCCGTTCGAATTCGTCACCGTTTCTTATCTCACGCGAATCGGGAACCAATCGGCCGGCACTCCCTCGGAGTTGCTGGCCGGGCTGGAAAGTTGCAGCGACGCTTCCATTTTCCATCACACGTATCAAACGCTTGGCAGCCATCACTTTCTCACCGAGGGTTTTTCGAATGATTTCGCGCAATGGGTGCTCGCGGACACCAACCGGAACGATCTCGCGGAGCAGCTGGCGGCGCTGGACATTCGCGACTACGTCTCCATCGCGGCGCTGCGAGGCGATCTCTGCCGCGTGGTGCGGGACTTTTGCGAGGCCTTCCCGCATTTTGCGAAGCAGTCGGCGCTGGAGCGTTTCTATTTCTGCGAGAGCGCGGAGGTCACTGCTCCCCTCGGCCGGAGTGCAAGAACGCTGGACGAGTTTCGCGATGGCATCGCTCGTCTCAGCCACGCCGGTTTCTACTTTCATTTCATTTCTTCGCGGCTGCGGCTGCAACTCCAGACGAACGACTTCTCGCACTGGCTGTCGGATGGATTGGGGCTGCAGAGTCTCGCGGAGAGCGTCAATCACATCGACATTTACACCAACACGCTGGACAGCTCGCGCGAAAAACTGCTGCGGCTGATCGAGCGAGAAAGGAGAAAAGCTTGAGCGAAACACTGGCGGTCACGCGCATCCCGCTGGACGACTACGCCGAACTACTGGGCGCAGGCGAGATTGAGGAGCTGCGCGCGCTGGCGAAGCCACTGCGCGGGCGGAGCATCCAGATGGTCAATTCGACGGCTGTGGGCGGCGGTGTAGCGGAAATTCTGATGCGCCTGGTGCCGCTGGCGGAGGAACTGGACCTCAATATCCAATGGGAGGTGATGAGCGGCGGCGAGGATTTTTTTGAAGTCACCAAGTCTTTCCACAACGCACTGCACGGCGCGCCCTATCATGCGAGGAAGAGGGATTTTGAGATTTTTCTAGCCTATAACGAACGCAACCGCGCGACTCTTCCTCTCGATGCTGAATTCATGGTGATTCATGACCCGCAACCGGCGGGGCTGATCGATGCACGCAAACCCGGGTCCAATCACTGGGTTTGGCGCTGCCACATCGATCTCTCGCACCCGCACCGGGGAGTATGGGATTTTTTGGAAGCGTTCGTTTCGCGGTACGACGGTGCCATGTTTTCTTCGCCCGAATTCTCCCGGCAGTTGTCCATCCCGCAGTATCTCTTCTATCCGGCGATCGATCCGCTTTCTGAAAAAAACTACGACCTTGATCCTGTGTTTATCGCGCAGATCCTGGCTCGCTATCGTATCGATGCGCAACGGCCGATCCTCACCCAAATTTCCCGGTTCGACCGCCTGAAGGATCCCGTCGGCGTGATCCGCGCGTATCGCATCGTGAAGCGCTATTTCGATTGCCAACTGGTTCTCGCGGGCGGCAGCGCCTCCGACGACCCCGAGGGCGCGATCGTTTTGAAGGAAGTTCTGCGCGAAGCAAATGACGATCCGGACATTCGAGTGATCGAGCTGCCTGCCTGGGCGCCGCTCGAAGTCAATGCGCTACAGCGGGCCTCGACTATCGTGATTCAGAAAAGCCTGCGCGAAGGCTTCGGCCTTACCGTTTCAGAAGCATTATGGAAGAAGAAACCGGTGGTGGCTTCAGCGGTTGGCGGCATTCCCATTCAAATTATCCACAAGCACACGGGAATGCTGGCGCATTCCGTGGAAGGCACGGCGTATCAGATTCGTTTTTTGCTTTCGCATCCGGAAATCGCCGCTAAGCTAGGCGAAAACGGACACGAGCACGTGAAGGAGAATTTTCTGATCACGCAAAAACTGAAGCGTTATCTGACGCTATTCCTGACCATGGCGAAGAAACCCTGAGAGACCGCTAAGGCCTTGGCTCATGCCGCTCGCCTGCTGTCATCCCGCGCAGCGAAGGATTTCAACTGATCGTACCTTTACACAAGGATGGGGACTCTCATGCGTGCTGTCCGGCGCCGTGAATCTCGAGAGCTTGCTCTACTAGAAATACCCAATCGCGCGGCAACTCTGTCTCTCGCGCGGCCATCTAAGGAACTGAAGCAGCACCCCAGCCGGCGCCAGCCTCCTGCTTTTCTACAATGCTTAATATTTCTGTTCAAGGAGAACACGAAATGAAGCGTGTCGCACTATTGCTATTCCTTGCAGGTTGGCTGGTGCCGCTGGCGTCCGCCCAGGATCATTTTCAGGTCGGTGCCTACGCCGATTATTTCCGAGTATCACAGACTAAAACCAACATGGCGGGGCTGGGAGCACGCGTGGGATACAAGGCTTTTTCTCACGTGATGCTGGAAGGGGAAATGAGCTACGACTTCAAACAGGCGTTCACCGAGCAGTGCCTTAGTCCGAGCTGCACAGTCACCGTGGCAAACAGCAATATCAAAGTCCTGCATGGGCTCTTTGGCCCCAAGATCGTCGCCGGTCACGGTGCGATTCGCCCTTTCTTGACAGTTAAAGGCGGATTCGTCAATTTCCGGCTTGATCCTCGGCCCGCTTCCTTCGGGACGTTTACAAGTTCCGTCGACAACTTGCGATCGAACAATGTGAGCGCAACGCTTTATCCGGCTGGCGGTTTGGAAGGGCATATCGGACCAGTGGGTCTCCGGCTTGAAGCGGGTGATGAAATCTACTTCGCCGGTGGGACGCATCACAATGTGCGCTTGGCCTTCGGACCGTTTATACGTTTCTAGGTTCGGCGCCGAAAGTTCAACGCTCGTTGTCTGAATCAGGCGGTGTGATGGGTTGTCCCGCTTTTCGATGGCGGGAAATTGCGGCAATCCATTCAGAACGATTCGGGATTAGACGATGTGGCGATCGGCGGCCTGAAGTTGAATGTAGGCACACTGCCCGGTCAACGGGCAAATTTCACACTTCGGATGGGAGCGCTTGCAAGTCTGCTGTCCGTGTTTCTTGAGGAGCAGGTAGGCCCGTTGCCGGGCCTCGAAGGTCTGCGCCAGCCCGGAGTTCAGGATTTCGCGAGCGGCGCGGTAATCCGCGCCGTAATTTTTTCCAGCTTTGCCAAACCACAGCCGCGCGGGCACTTCGACATTCGCCGACGGCACGGCGGCCACCGGCGCCAGCTTGGAGAATAGGAGGATTTTCTCCGCGCTGGGTTCTCCAATAACGGGAAACTGTTGGAGGATTTTTTTTGCGCCGCGAATGCCCTTCTCAGTTTGCTGGTTTTCCTGTCGCATCGAGCTCTTTAGCGCGGACTTGAGATCGCCCCCAAACTCAGCCTTCACTTTGCGGGCGATTTCTTTCAACCGATCCGCACGCACCTCTGGGACGATTCCGCCGAGCCGCAGCAACTTCACCAGTTTTGATCTTGCGGCGGCCAGAATTTCTTTTGGGCTCAGCCCGACCTCCCGCTTCAACGCCTCAAAGCCCTTCGAACACGCCCCATCGCTGGCGGGATAGCCGCAATTCAAGTACAAGATCATCTCGTAAGGATCCGAGGGACCCGCGGCGTGCTGCGGTCCATACATTTTCTCGAGAGCATCCAGAATGTCGTTCACGTTTGGCAGAAGATTTCTCCCATCGTCATTGAGGCGTCACCATTTGGGGGCGGCCCGATTCGCCGAAGTGCTCGTGATGCTGGCGCAGAAGGAATTGGTCGGTCATGCCGGCAATGTAATCGCAAACGATGACGTGACGCGATTCCATTTGGGCCAACTCTTCGTAGGAAACGGGCATCGAGCCGTTCCGGCCTAAGTAGTAAAGAAAAAGTTCTTCCAGGCATCTCACGGAGCGGTCGCGGTCCTCGGCGATAGCGGGGTGATTGTAGATGTGCGCAAAGAGGAAGCGCTTGAGTTCGCGATTTTGGGCTGCAGCGGCATCGTTGAACCCGGCGAGCCGTTTCGCGGCCCGGCGGAGGTCTTCCACGGATGAGGGGGAGAAGGCCAGAACGCGCTCCTGCGTAGTCTCAATAAGACTAGTGGCCAGCGCATCCAAAACCCGCTTGAGTGCTTCGTTGAAGATGAGTTTTTCGCGGGCGCCGCGATGTGTTGATTCGACCTTGGCATAGGCTTCGTCAAAAAAAGAAACTTCTTTGCGCAAAAGGGAGAGATCCAGCAGCTCAGCTTCGAGCGCGTCGTCGATGTCCGCCGTGTTGTAAGCAATTTCATCGACCCAGTCTATGAGCTGCGCTTCGAGGGGCGGCCGCAAATCGAGAAGATATTCGGCCAGTTGGGGAAAGTCCGCGGCAGAATACTCGCGCGAATGCTTGATGATGCCTTCGCGAACTTCGAAGGTGAGATTCAGCCCGGGATAATCGAGGTAGCGCTGCTCGAACTGCTCAACAATGCGGAGCGCGTGCAGATTGTGGTTGAAGCTGCCGCCGTGCGCGCGCATCAATTCGTCGAGCTTGCGTTCGCCGGCATGGCCGAACGGCGGATGGCCGATGTCATGAACGAGCGCGAGCGCTTCGGCAAGCTCGGTGTTCAACCCCAGCGCGGCGGCCACTGTACGGGCGATCTGGGCCACTTCGAGCGTGTGCGTCAGGCGATTGCGGAAATGGTCCGAATAGCGCGTGGTAAAGACCTGCGTCTTGGCTTCCAGCCGGCGAAAAGCACGGCAATGGATGATGCGATCGCGGTCACGCGCGTAGTCGCTGCGGTACGGATGGGGCTTTTCGCGAAAGCGCCGGCCGCGCGACTGTTCCGCGCGCATCGCCCAGGGAGCAGGAGTAGGAACTGGTTCGATGGGCCGCTCCGTCATTTTTGGGGTTGATCCGCGCGACAGCTTATGCGCGGAAGCGGATCAGGATTTCGGCGAAAGAGTATCCAGGCCTCGATCGGCTTGATCCGAAATGGGAGTATCAGGGAAATCTTTTTTGATCTGCTGATAGATGCTGACGGCCTCTTTGGGATTGGAAGTGCGAAGGAGGCCGGCGAGTTCCAGCAGCACCAGCGGCCGCGGCACGAGGGCGCTCTGCTTCTCCGCCAAAGCTCGGTAAACCTTGACGGCGTCATCGGTCTTGCCGGTGCGTGCGTAGATGGTGGCCATTTGATACTGCGCCATCGCCGCCAGCTCTTTATCGCTGATGCCGCTGATCCTCTTCAATTCTTCGAGCGCCTGATTGTGGCGCTCCAAGTCCTCGAGACAGAGCGCGGTGTAGTAGCGCGCGAGTCTTCCAGGGTTCGTGCTGGGATATTTGTCGGCAACCTTGGTGAATTTTTGCAACGCGTCCTGCACGCGAGTGGGCTCATCGGGGTAGACGGGCTCATTGGGTTCGTTCGGATCTGGAGCAGGGGCGATGCGGCCCTGGTAGGCCTTCATTCCGGTATCGAAAGCAGTGGACGCTTCCACGGTCTGGCGATCGATGTAAAAACGCCAGCCGCCATAGCCGAGCGCCACGACAAGAATGACGATCACGACAATGAGTGTGAATTGCCCGTGAGAGATCACGGCTTCGGCGCCGTGCTCGATGGTTTCCTTGATCCTGTCGTGCTTCAGTTCTTTTCGCGAAATATGATCGGACACACACGCTCTCCTGAGTGGTCTGGAACTTGTAATCGTAACATAAGATTCCCGTCGCTGGCGGTCCGCAAGGCCCTTCCCGGTGAAGGGTGGTTGATCAGTTTCCGATAATCCGACGCAATATGAAAGGGGGAGATTACAATCTGGCCACCGAACGAATCGTGTCCGAGGATCACTTCCGGTTTGCCGACTACACGTCCAGAATCATCTGCTGAGAGGAGTAGAGTAGACATTCTGGAAGGGTCGGCCTTAATGCTCACCAAAATCCGTCCTTTTCTAATCACACTTCTATTGCTTGAGCCAACCGCTCGCGCTCAGGCGTTTTTGTCTTCACACTTCAAAGGAGGACGCCTTCTATGTCATTACAACTCCGCATCGCGCTGGTCATGATCGGATTCGCGTTAGTGTCTTCTGTGGACGCCTCTGCCGCGAGAGCCCAGCAGAAAGCCCTCACGAACGACCAGAAGCAAATCGTAGACACGGTGAACACAATTCTCACTGCATTTCGGACGGACAATGCTGCCAAGTTGAAGTCGGTTATTTCGCCAGACTTTTACATCTTCGATGGGGGCACTCGATTCAATGGAGAGGCCCTCATGGCCCTCATTAAGGCGCAACATGTTGCCGGCAAGGATTATGAATGGAACGTGACCGAGCCGGATGTCCACATCAGCTATAACACGGCTTGGATTGCATACGTCAACGACGGCAGCATCACCGACGCTTCCGGACGAAGGAACCAACACTGGTTGGAATCGGCCTTCTTGCAGAAAACAGGCAGCATCTGGAAGGTCCTCTTCATGCACAGCACCCCTGTCCCAAAACAGCCACAAGAGAACCGCAAATGACCAATTCACAGTCGCCCCACCCCAATTCGGCACGCGTACACAGGTCACTGAGGGGGCGTTCCGTCATGGCGGACGGTTGACGGGCTAACCGGAAGTCGACCCACTACCCGCAATGGCGGAGATTGACTGTTCCGACCCGAAACTGCTTCGCGCGAAACATCGCGCATTGGATGGTGTTAAATTGGAGTATGCAGACAGCTTGCATTCATTGCGGCACGGAGCATTTGCTGAAGGATGGTCAGTTCGGCGGCCACACCAAGGTTCAGTTCAAGTGCTCGAAATGCGGGAAGACCACCATCGTGGAGATCAAGCGGCGCGTGGACTCCACGGTAGTGATGTCCCCGCTTCCGTCGTTTGCTCGCGCGGATGCCAGCAGTTCCAACGTACAATTGCCTCCGGCCGATCCCGGAATTCGGCTGCCATTGAAAGCAAAGGTCGTGCTCAGCATCCTGACGGGCCCTTCGAAGGGCGAGGTCCACACGCTGAGCAAGCCCCGCGTGGTTCTGGGCCGCAAAGGCGCGGACATTCCGGTGAATGATCCCGAGATTTCGCGGCATCACTGTTTGCTGGAAGTGCGGGACACGTACATCAATTTGAAGGACATGGACTCCACCAACGGGACTTTCTACGACGAAGAGCGCGTGCGTGCGGCCATGCTGCAGGACGGTACGGAGTTTCGAATCGGCGTGAGCTTGATTCGCGTGAATTTCCAGCCAAAATAGGAAGCTCTGCTTCTCCCCGGAGAGGTCCTATTCCCGTTTCGATTTGTCGGATTGGCTTTGTGAGATACTAGCGCCGATTTCACAATCGCTGGAGTCTGATGAACCGCCTTTCCGCCTGCCTGATTACTCTGAATGAGGAACACAACCTGCCGCGCGCGTTAGCCTCACTTGCGGGAATCGCCGATGAGATTGTGGTAGTGGATTGCGGAAGCAAAGATCGTACCGTGGGTATTGCGCGGGAGTTCGGCGCAAAGGTAATCATAAGAGAGTGGACGAATTTTGCGGAGCAGAAGAATGCGGCTGTAGCAGCGGCGGGCAACGATTGGATTCTATCGCTGGACGCTGACGAAGAGCTGAGCCCTGAACTGCGCGATGCACTGCTCGCTTGGAAGGAAAAAGAACCTGGCCGTGCGGTGTACGAATTCGCAAGACGCGCGTGGTACGTGGGAGGCTGGATCCACCACTCGGGATGGTATCCGGATCGGCAACGGCGTCTGTTCCAGCGCGATGCCGCGCGTTTTTCCGGGATCGTCCACGAGTCGTTGCAGTTCAGCGGTGAGCCTGGACGCCTCGACGGAGACTTGCTCCATTTCACGATAAGTTCTTTTCCCGAACACGAGGAGAAGGTGGAACGCTATACCACGCTGGCCGCTCAGCAGATGTACGCCTCTGGAAAACGCAGTTGGCGGGCCGCCATGTGGCTGGCCACGCCCTGGAACTGGTTCAACAGCTATGTGCTGCACATGGGTATTCTCGACAGGTCGCGCGGATGGGTGATCTCGCGGATGGCGGCGCGCAGCACCTGGCTGAAATTCAAAAAGCTCGGGAACCTCATCGATACCGAGCGGCGCGCGGAGAGAGTTCGAACGCCATGAGAGTGCTCTACGTGGATCTGGAGCGGGAATGGCGCGGCGGGCAAAGCCAGGCATTGCTGACGCTGTCTGGTTTGAAGGAGCGCGGAAACGACATTGAGCTATTGGCGGCGCAGGACTCGCCGCTCGCAAGGCGCGTTGCAGAAGCTGGAATCAGCGTTCATCAGGTAGCACGATTCGGATTACGCGCGTGGGCCGCTCGCGCGATGCGCATCCTGATCGCTCGCGGGCGGTTCGACTTAATTCATCTGAATGAGCCGCACGCGTTGACTTCGGCATGGATGGCGAGGGCGCACAAGCGGGTTCCTCTGCTGCTGTCTCGACGAATCGGATTCCCTCTTCAGAAGAACGCGGTGTCGCAGGCACGCTTTCGGGCGGTAGCGCGGTTCGTGGCGAACAGCAACGATGTGGCGCAAAGCCTGCTCGATTCCGGAATCGCGGCGGAGCAAATTTCGATCGTGAACGAAGGCGTAGAAATTCTTCCATTGCGAACTTCTGAGCAACGAAGCAACGCGCGGAAACACTGGGGTGTGCGAGAAAACGAGTTCTTGTTTGGCTGCGTCAGCGTTTTTGTCCCGGAAAAGGGACAACGCCACTTGATTGAAGCACTGCCATTGGTGAGGACCCTGCATCCGGAAGCACGGCTATTGCTGGCGGGTGACGGCGCGTGCCGCGCCGAGTTGGAAATGCTCACAAAGCAACTTGGTCAAACGGAGGCGGTGTTGTTCCCCGGATTCGTGAATAACGTCGAGCAAGTGTACGCCGCGCTTGATGCGTTTGTCTTTCCTTCGGAATTTGAAGGGCTTGGAACAGCATTGCAGGCGGCCATGGCTGCGGGCCTGCCCTGCATTTCCACAAAGCGCGGGGCGTTGGTGGAAGTCGTGGATGGCGAACGCACCGCGCTGGTTGCCGAACCCAATGGCAAAGAGTTTGCTGTCATGATGTTACGCCTGATCGATGATGAAAAGCTTCGAAAGAACCTCAGCGAGGCAGGCCGCCACGAAGTGGAGCAGCGGTTTTCGGCCGGGCGCATGGTCGAAAATACGATTCGTGTCTATGAAGATGTGCTGCAGAAAACGACAGAGGACCGCACGAAGCTAGCCAGGCATTGAAAGCCGGCGCTTGCCATTCGAATTCCCTGGGCAAGTGGTATGGTGCGAAAGCTGGGCCCAAAAGGATGAAGCGCCTGGCAGCTCCTCACGGATCTACCAAGCGCTTCAGGCCTTCTTAAAACTTTTGCGCAAGTTAACTGTCTTCTTTTTTTCCAGCGTTTCCCTCCTCTCCGCTCGCCGTTTTAGGTCAAGCTATCTTGGGGATTGAACAACCCATCGCCCTTTTGGCTCGAGGAACTCCACGCCGATTGCAAAGCCGTCGCCTTGCAATGGTTGGCAGTAAGCAACTCGGGCCGGGGAGCGAAACTCTCCAGTGCGTGAGGCGAATACCAATGGTTCGCCTTGTTCCCAGCGGCGCACACTGACCACCCGCGCGCCACGCGCACTCACATTCTCTGTAAAAGTCGATTCCGAGCCCGGTGCCTGACGATGGCCGTCAATCAGAACGGGTATTTCCATCGGAATGCGCTTTTCGACTCGGTGAAACACAAACTTCTTCCCGCGAGGCATCGTCTTGTTCATCCTCATAGGCACGCGGCAATGCGCGCGAGATTTTGAACACTGCTCCGGCCATGGTGCTTCATGGCATAGAGGGCGCGGTCGGCAGCGCCAAGAAGTTTCTCCGGCGTATCGCCATCATCGGGAAATGCCGCGACTCCCGCACTGACGGCCAGCGTGGGGTGCTCCGGCTCGGCCGAGAGGCGCTCGCGGATTCGAGAGACGACGCGCGAGGAAATGTCTTTGCCGGCTTCCGGAAGTACCAACGCAAATTCGTCGCCGCCGTAGCGCGCGGCGGTGTCAATCGCGCGGGAATGATTGCGCAAAATCTTGCCGATGCGCACCAGCGCGCGGCTGCCGGTCAGATGTCCGTACTGATCGTTGATGATTTTGAGGCCGTCCATGTCGAGAAGCACGACACTGAAGGGCCGTTGCGTGCGGCGCGACCGGTCCAGCTCCGCTTCGAGAACGCTGATGAGCCTCCGGTAATTCGCCAGGCCCGTGAGCGGATCGGTGACCGCCATCGAGCGCACTTGCTCGAACAAGCGCGCTTGATCCAGCAAGGCGCCGGAAAGCATGACGACGTAGCTGAATGTCTTGCTCAGCTCCGCGAGAAAAAATGGGCCGTCGAAGAGCTGACGGGAAAATGCTGCTGCCACATGGCAAATCACATTGAGTGAGGCCACGATAAAGAGCGAGTGATCGAAAAAACTGGCGGAACCCTTCTTATCCCTGTCGTTCTCGAGTCGCTGGAGAAAACAAACCGCGGCGATCAAATACAGCGCGGCTGGAAGCAGATCCCAGGGACGGGACAGCAAGCTGGCGGCATGCGCGACCGGCGCAGCGGGCGCGGCTAGAAACGCGGCGCTCGTCAGATAGGCGGCCAGGGCCACGACCAGCAAAGCGGCCGCGGTTTCCTTGCTAGGCTGCCGCGCCGTCGGCATGTAGCGCTCCACAGCGATGGCGGCTAGCAACAGGACGGCAAGCAACGTGCGGCTCACCATCCAACCCATCGGGATGTGAGACAGTGCCAAGGCGCCAGAGAGAAGCGAATCGTTGAGGCCAAAGCAACCGACAGTCTCGATGATTCCCGAGAGGACAAATCCGAAGGCAAGTATCAGCGCGGTGCGATCGTGCGTGCCACGGAAGCGGACTAAGGCAATCGCGGCATAGAAGAAACTGAGCAGAGTGCCGCCAACTTCAAGATACAAATAGCCTTGCGGGGATCCTGCGACGCTGACTTGCCGCAGGTAGAAGACGAGGCAAAAGAAAAGGGCCAGGGACCCAGCGCCGGAGGCGACCAGAATTTGCCGATGGAAGTTCTGCGCCGAGACCGAATTGCGGTCACTGCGGAGAAACCCGATCATCTTGCCCCAACTCCCCACGAAACCCCCCAAATGCCGAAGAAAAACTACCAACTACCAGAGAATGCAAGTTTGTGACCTTTTCTGACTAAAAAAATGAGTCCTGTATCACATTGAAAATAAATAGTTTAGAGAATCATGCGGATAGGATGGAAATTTTCTGAAAGCTGGCGAGACGGAGGAATAGTTCAAGATTTAGCGCATGAGGACGCTATCATTTTTGTTTCGTTATAGTTACCGGGCCAATGGCCAGTATCAAGCACGAACGCGAGACTGTCTCAGCCTGAGACAGTCTCAACATTTGAAACAGTTGAATAGGGCCTGCCGGGAGATTACAGCTTGGGTTTAGGGGGAGGAAGATCTCGGGCGGCCACGGTATCGGTGAACCCGCAGGTCTTATGGGAGCCATCGCAGAAGGGCTTGTTTGCGGAATGACCGCAGCGGCATAGCCCGATGGTCGTCCGTCCAGCCAAACCGAATGGCTTTCCCTCGGGATCAAAGATCTCGAATTCGCCTTCAACGCGGATGGAGCCGTTATGGTTGACTGTGATTTTTGTGGCCGGCATTTATTCTCCTGAACAGCAGCGAGTATGCCCACTCTTCCGGGCGGCTACAAGCAGAAACGGGCCGGACAGTTTGGGCGCTGCCGACGGGCAAAAACCGAGCCGAGCAAGCTAGTCTAGTCTAGATTAGTCTAGACTAGACTAATTAGAAGTTAGTATTTCGGAACGGACGGATCGACCTCGTCGGACCAGGCAAGGATGCCGCCCTTCAGGTTAAGGATTTTGCGGAAGCCCGCCTTGCGCAAAAAGTCGACGGCTTCGGCGGAGCGCTTCCCGCTGCGGCAGTGGGCCACAATTTCGCGCGAGGAATCGAGTTCGTGGACGCGCCGGGTCAGTTCCCCGAGCGGAAGCAGATGCCCTTTGAGATTGCAAATCTGGTATTCGTGGGGCTCGCGCACATCGAGGATGAAGAGGTCATCGCCGCGATCGAGCCGGGCCTTCAGTTCGCGCGGAGTAATTTCCGGTACTTGCACGGACGGGCCGGGAGCTTCCTCCCCGCGCACGCCACAAAATTCGTAGTAGTCGATCAGCTTGGTGATCGTGGGATGGGTGCCGCAAACTGGGCAGTTCGGATTCTTGCGGAGCTTCAACTCGCGAAACTTCATTCCGAGAGCGTCAAACAGCAGCAAGCGTCCGATAAGATTATCGCCGCGGCCGAGAATCAGCTTGATGGTTTCCATGGCCTGGATGGAGCCGACGATGCCGGGCAGGACGCCGAGGACGCCGCCTTCCGCACAGGAAGGAACCAGCCCCGGCGGGGGCGGTTCGGGATAGAGGCAGCGGTAGCACGGGCCATCGGGCATGCCGAAAACGGTAGCTTGCCCTTCGAAGCGGAAAATGGAGCCATAGACGTTTGGTTTTCCCAACAGGATGCAGGCGTCGTTAACGAGATAGCGCGTGGGAAAATTGTCCGTGCCATCGACGATGATGTCAAAGTCCTTGAAAAGTTCGAGCGCATTGGCGCTGGTGAGCTGCGTTTCGAATGACTGGATTTGAATGTCCGGATTGAGGTTCGAGAGGCGCGCGCGGGCGGCTTCACTCTTGGGCTTGCCAACGTCACTGGTGCCGAAAGTGACCTGGCGCTGGAGGTTGGTGAAGTCGACCACATCGAAATCAACCAAGCCAAGTTTGCCGACGCCAGCGGCGGCAAGATACAGACCAAGCGGAGCGCCGAGTCCGCCGGTGCCAATGAGCAGCACCTTGGCATTTTTCAGCTTGAGCTGGCCGTCCATGCCGACCTCGGGCATGATGAGGTGGCGGCTGTAGCGCAGGATTTCTTCATTCGAGAGGCTCGCTGCCGGTTTTGCGCCGGTCTGCGGTTGTGTAGTTGTGGCCATGGTGTTTCTCTGCTCCTTCAAGATCCAACTCGAATTTGCAAGACCAAAGAGCGAAGAGAGATTTCTCCGCGCAAAAAGCGCGGAGAGGAAGCGGTCTCGCTTCGCTCGAAATGACGGACTTAAAAGCAGCCGCCGGCGATGGACGGAATAATGCTGATGGTGTCGCCATCCTTCGTGGGCGTGTTTTCCTTCGCAAGGTAGCGAATGTCCTCGTCGTTCACGTAGACGTTGACGAAGCTGCGCAGCTTGCCCTCTTCGGTAAAGAGATGTTTGCGCAGTTCCCCGAACTGCGTTGTCAGATGGCCGAGCGCTTCGCCGACAGTCTGGGCATTGAATTCGGCCGAATCGCGCTTCCCCGCGTAGGGGCGAAGCGGCGACGGAATCATTACTTTCACGGGCATGAATGCATTCCTCCAAAAATCCTGAAAAAATCACCGCTCTACCCGGTAGGAACCGGGCGCACAAGCCGCGAAAGACCGCCCCTACAAATTATAAACTGCGGCGCGGTGGCGAATTTCAATTCCTTCGGGTGAAAACTCAGCGCGATCGTCGTTCAAGCGCCACGAGGTCATATCCTGGGGCGTGCCGTTCTGCACGCTGACGATGATGTAGCTGTACCACGGCCAGGCGTGATCGCGGTCATACTCGCTGGGCCGCGCCGGATGGTCGGGATGCGAGTGGTACCAGCCGACGACATCGAGGCCCTGCTCGCGCGCCGCTTTTTCCGCCTCCAGCACATCTTGCGCGGTGACAGAAAATCGATTGCGCGGCGAATCGTCACGCCGGTTGACAAGCGGAAAAAGTCCCAGGATCTCGCGCGCAGCAGTGGACGAGCTTTCGCCACGATCACCCGCAAGGACTGCGTTCGAATCGCGCCCCAGCAGCGCGCCGCAGCATTCATGCGGATAAGTCTCCGCGCCATGCGCGCGAATCTTTTCCGCGAGATGACTGCTGATCCAGAGTGCTGCTGCTTCGGCCATGACTATTCTTCGTCCCAAAAACGCTCGTTCAAGTACTTCGACGCGGAATCCGCGAAAACGGTGACGATGACGGCGCTCGTATTCTTCGGAATTCTCGCAGCAACCTGGAAACACCCCAGCAGCGCCGCCGCTGCACTGGGGCTGACGAGCAAGCCTTCTTCTCGCGCCAGGCGCTTTACCAACCCGTAAGCTTTTTCGGTGGAGACGGGCAAGTTTTCGTCGGCCAGCGTGTCATCGTAAATCGCCGGACGGATGGCCGTGGGCATGTGCTTCCAGCCTTCCAGTCCATGAAAGGAGGCGTCGGGCTGCAAGCTCACGCAGCGGATCGCGGGATTCAGCTCTTTGAGCCGCCGCGTCGTCCCGACGAACGTGCCGCTGGTACCGAGCCCAGCAACAAAATGCGTGATGCGGCCGGAGGTCTGCTGCCAAATCTCATTGGCGGTGGTGCGATAGTGTGCTTGCCAGTTCGCAGGATTGCTGTACTGGTCCGGGTAAAAATATTTGTCCGGATTTGCGGCGGCGATTTCATGAACTTTGCGAATTGCGCCGTCGGTGCCTTCGTCGCCAGGAGTGATCACCAGTTCCGCGCCGAGCGCCGCGAGAATGCGTTTTCGCTCGTGTGAAGCACTGTCCGGCAGGCAGAGCTGCACGGGATAACCCAGGGCAGCGGCCACCATGGCGTAGGCAATGCCGGTGTTGCCGCTGGTGGCGTCAATGATGGTCTTGCCGGGCCGCAGGTCGCCGCTGGCGAGACCAGCCTGAATCATGCTGAGCGCTGGCCGATCCTTCACCGAGCCGCCCGGGTTGAACCACTCGGCCTTGGCGCAGAATTCCACGTTGGGGAATTCCCGGCCGACGCGCTCCAACCGCAACAAGGGAGTGTTCCCAATCCGTTCCAGCAGGGATTCACCTGTCCGGCCCGGCTGAGCCACCTCGTGAACATTTGATTCGCTGGGAGATGCGGCGATGTGGCGTGTGGTGACCATGCGGCAATCTTGAATAGCTCCTCCGGCCCAAACGGGCACGGGATATCCGACCATTTTACTCCGAATTGGATGCGGGAGACTAGGTCAGAGATATACGTCGTTTGCCGCGTTTAGGGAATGAGCAGGCCGATAGGATATCGGAATGATCTCAGAATGCTTAGAGTCCCTTGCTGTAAATCGCCCCTGCACACTCCATCGCGGTCTTGTTCAAAAACATTTCGGCGGGACCGCTCTCGCAGTCCCGCCGAATGTTCTCTGAATCGATCTGGCCCGTGCCGAGAAAACCGGATTTGCTAATCCGATTACCACCCACTGCAAAGAGCGTGCACGATAAGACGCGCCTGCCTCCGATTTACTTCACATCGCCGCTACCGGATGTCCAGCGCAAACCAACCGAGATGGTGCGGCTGTAATACTCGCGCTGCGTTGGGAATTGCTCGCTCCCTTGGTAGAAGCCAAAGACCTCGTTGTTAAGGTTCAGCATGGAAACGATGGCGTGAACACCGTGGCCATGGGGCAGGCGGTAGCTCACCTGCGCGTCCACCTGGGTGTGCGGATAGTAGTATTGGTCTCCGTTGGGACCTTTTATCCCACCGGCTGCACCGTCTTGAAAGTTGTAAAAGAAAATACTCCTGTCATTGTGCGTTAGTCCCATCCGGGCGGAGATAGGACCCTTATCGTACGTCGCATCGAAATTCCAGTTGTTCGGAGCCTGCCGTAGTAGCGCAGGGGTATCCTGGCGGGTAGGGTTGCCCGTGTTCGGGTCGATCGGGAATTTAGCCTGCGACGTTGTGTAACTATAGTTCGCCGACACGCCAAAGCCATTCAGTAGTCCAGGAAGGAAGTTGAAGTGTTGTTGCCAGGCAAACTCAACGCCGGTGATATGCGCCTTGCGGCCGTTAATTGGCTGACGCTGCTGGAAGTTGGGGAATTTCGGGTCCGTAGCTGGCAGCGTCGTCTGGATCTGAAAAATTGGATCGGACAAGTCCTTGTAAAACCAGCCGACTTCGACGATTCCAACGGATTTCAAATAGTGTTCGAACAATAGATCGTAGTCGTTGGCGTGTGTAGGTCTGAGGGCCGGATTACCGATCGTCACCCTCGGGATAAACCGGCCACTTTCCACTGACTGGAAAGGCGGGAGATCAGAGAAATTGGGACGCGCAATGCCCCTTCCGTAAGCCGCCCGGATATTCGTGCTTCCATTGATGTTGTACTGGACTTGAACGCTGGGCAGGAAATTCGTGTAGGTCTGCGCCCCAGGCACTGGCACGTCGAACTGAAACTTGGAATCTCCCGTGATTGGTTCCTTGGGCATACAATTCGGAATATTAAAGGTTGCTGGGCACCCAAAAATCGCTTGAGTACCTACGAACGATGCTTGCGTACCCTCAATGCGCAACCCTCCTAACACCTTAAAGTGTCCGATGGTAATTGTATTCTGAACGTAGCCAGCGACCACGCGTTCCCTGGTGGTGTAGTCGTTAGAGTCTGAAATCAAGTGCTCGAAGGACACGGTCTCAACGAACTGGCTGCGGTTGGCGTTGAAGTAGGAAAGAATATTATTAAAGTTGGTTAACGGCAGTAGCGGGTAATTCCCGAAGTAGTACCCTGGATTTGGATTTGCGGTGCTGCCCACAAATTGAGTTAGGGGCGCCAATGAAGTAAAAGGAGGATTGGTGTCGAAAGTGGGCTCAAAGAAATGCGAGGACTTATGCGCATCGCGAACCTTGAACCCCATCTCCCATGCGCCAAAATGCGAGCCAATCGTGTACTGCCGGGACACGGAAGCAGATCCCGTCAGATCGCGCTCAAAGATATGATTGTCCGTGGACATCGAAACGGTCTTAAAAAAGTTAAAGTTGCCGCCACCGAGATTGTAATTCGCGGGATCAAATATGTTGGGCCCGACTCCCGCCACTGGAACGAATTTGGGCAGGAACGGATCCTTGGTGTCGACAGTGAATTGCACATTGGATGGCCCACTGAGATGAGCGCTGTAAAATCCTCCCTTGGAGCGTCCCTGACCGAGAGCGACCTCGTAGGTAATTAAAGTTTTTCCCAGGCTGTGATTGGCACCCGCAATTACGTTGAAAATGCGTTGCTGGGGCCTGCGAATTACGTGAGAGTAGTCCGTTTGGCTGTCGTTTCCCGTTAAGGTTGGGCTGATGAAGGAGTTGACGCTCGGAGTATAGATCCAGTCTTCGCCATTATCCAGGAAGTGTGAGAACAATCCTCGCAGATAGATTAGCGACCCCTGGCCTAGCTTGTAGTCGGCGCTTCCGACAAAGCCGTAGCGATGGCGGTAAAACGTGTATTCCCGCACGTCCATTCCGTTGGGCCCGTTAAATGCTTGTCCACCGTTGGTAAAATTAACTCCCTGGGAAGGCTCGATATCGTCGGTGCCGCGCTGGTTGTAATCGTAGCTGCCGCCAAACAGCAGGCCCAGGCGTTTCTCCCGACCGAAACGTCGTCCAATCGTCGAGTCAACTTCATTGAGCCGGCCGCCCAGCCCTACAGGAGTGTAACCTCCCATGGTCTGCAGGCTCATGAAGGGGCGCTCGCCCGCGCGCTTTGTCACCAGGTTGACCGATCCTCCGATTGCGTCACCTTCCTGACTGGGCGAGAGCGTCTTATTGATTTCGATCGAATCGACGAGATCGGCCGGGATAGCGTCCAACTTCACTTGCCGCACACTCTCTGGCGACGGCACGTGCACACCGTCCAAAGTCAGGTTGGTGAGGCGCGGCTCTGTGCCACGAACCTGGACATACTTGCCTTCGCCTTCATCGCGTTCCAGTGAGACGCTGGGCAACCTGCCGACCGCATCGGCGATGTTTGTGTTTGGCAGACTCGTAATCACTTCGGCTGGAAGCACTTGCAGGATGTTATCGGCGTTCATTTCGCGATTTATCGCTTCCACTTCGCCGCGCTCGCGTTCCCCGCGAACGATGACTTGCTCATTCACCGTCTCGATGTCGAGCATCGCGTCGGCATTTGTCACGCCCGCCGCAACGGTCACGTCCTTGGAAAACGGCTTGAAGCCGACATACGAAACCGCGAGTGTATATTTGCCGGGCGCCAGGTCGGAAATCGTGAACGCGCCCTGCACGTCCGTCGTAACCGCGTACCCATTGGGCTGCACTTCGACGCGTGCACCCGCCAAGGCATCGTGATTTACATCCGTCACGCGGCCGCTGATCGTGCCCTTGCGCTCCTGCCCATGCGCGGATAATCCAAGCAAGAGAAATATGCCGAGAAAACTTAAAACGGAACGATATGCTTTGAACATTGGAACTCACCCCTCCGTCTAGATTCTGACTCGGCATCAAACCATAGTCAGCGGGCTTTGGCGAGCGTGGCCCTGTGAATATCCAAACTTCAGGTGGGATGCACCTATTCCCTGCCTGTCGCAACTTTCTCGGTGCCTAATACTTACGCGAAGGAGATTAAAGGACTTGGTGCGGGATGTGACATGGAGTTGAATATGGCCTGAATGTCCTTTCAGATGAATCCTCAGATAATCCACAGGCCAGCAACTCCCGCTCCGCGAGAAGGCATGCTTGCGGCATGGTGACTTTACAGAATCGAGGCCATTCATTACTCTGAAGAGACCATGTGGAATGTCGAGCAGAAGTTTTCACCGAAAGCAATCGAGAGCCTGGCGGCGCTGGGATTTGCCGTGGGCAGCACGCGCGGGGTGGTGCGCGTGGAAAAGTACGGCAGCGGCGCGGAGTTCCGCAAAGGTACTGACGACCTCTACCAGATGACCATAATCCCCACCATCATGCTGAAGGGCCAATTCACGCGGCTGTGGGACGCCGGCTACCAGAAGTTTTTGCTCACCGATGAAGGACTGAAATTGCCGGCGCTGGCGACGCATCTGCAAAACTTGCGGAAGTTCAATGAAGAACTGCTCACCGCACTAGGCGTGCCGACTTTTTACAATGAGGCGCTTGGCTCCGTCAGCCAGGTCAGCGTGTACGACCGCGTCAAGGGCCGCAAGGGCGCGGTGCCGGACGAAACCGTCGGCGCACACGAAGGCGGCGGCGGCCATTAGAATTCCGCTCCGAATCGTTCAAGGCCCCGTGAAGATGTCCTTGATTTCAGACGAGATCAATCTATCTTTGGAATCAAAGAAAAACCGAATCTGAATGTCTCTTCTAATCAAGAAATCATGCGAAGCGTCGCGGACCATTGCTTGAACCGTGGAACCGACATCGCTATAAGGCCATCTTTTTGCATCCAGAAACTGCTTCACATTCGATTTGGTCGTCCCGATGGGCGCTTCGTTTCTCAAAATCAATCTCGCCTGTTCGTCCGTAAGATTGACTACGTGTTCGTTCAATACCCTGCGGAACTGAATGACCTTAATCGCGACGACTACGGCAACAATCGCACAAGTAGCGCTGACCAAAAGGATTTTGCTTCGTCTCGTCATGAAGCCCCTTCGAGTTGCCGACGGAACTGCTTCAGATTCACACGATGCTTCGCCGCTTTCTTCTGGCCGATGAAGACCACCGGAACGTCCCAGCCGTAGCGCTCCTTCAGGACAGGATCGGCATCTATATTGACTTCGCGGAGGACGGCGCCGAATCCCTGCAACAGCGGCTCAAGGGCGGACTTGGCTTCGTCGCAGAGGTGGCATCCGGGGCGCGTGTAAAGAGTGACGTCCCGGGGGCCGGAAGCGGCAAGTCGGGCGTCTTCGGGATGGGTGCTCATCGTTTTGGCGCGAAGCTGCATCTTACCGGGAGCGGACGGCGATGGGAACAACGAGGCATAATAACAGGGCGATCGTTGCGACGAAGGCGGGCGAAATGGGAAGAGTCGTAGCGCTGATGGACGATTTGTTCTTCCAGATGAAGCTGGCGGAAACCGCCAAGCAACTCGGCGTGGAAGTAAAGGTGGCCACGAATGGCGGTGCGTTCCTGGAACTGATGGCCAGCGAACCGAAACTTGTCATCGTGGACCTGAACGCACGGAGCCAGCCTATCGCTGCCATTGAAAAATTGCGGGAGACGCGCAAAGACGTGCGCGTGGTGGCTTTCCTGTCGCACGTGCAAACTGAGCTGGCGGCCCAAGCGAAGGCGGCGGGATGCAACGAAGTTCTTCCGCGCTCGAGTTTCACGCAAAATCTGGCGGCGATTCTAAGTGCCGCGAAGGATTGAAGTGCATACACGCAAATTCAAGGTTCGCCGGCAAGTCTTCTTCTTGAGCTGCTCGCTCCTGCTCGTAGCGGCGAATGCCGTTGCACAGGAATCCAGTTCCAAGCCGAATGAAAGCCCCGTTGGGGCGTTAAACGAAACCCCTACCAGCGGCGGACCCAGTAACGCGTTGAAAGCGGTGCTCTCCGCAACTTGCTCCCAAAATCAGGCCGAGTTTGTGCGCTTTCTCACCGCGCGCAACAAGGAAGCGTTTTCGCGCATGTCGCCACCGGCACGCGTCGCGCTGATGAAGCGCTTCGTGCTCCTGAATGTACCGGGCAAACCAACCACTTCGTCCAATCCCGCCGGCCGCCCCATCGTTCGCTGCCAGACTCCGGATGTGACAACCGAGATGCAAATCGGCGGCGCCGAACTTCGCGACAATATTGCATTTCTTCCGATGGAACTCCGCAACGCCACCGATTCCACCGGTGAGGACGTCCACCAAGTTGTGATGGGCTTTGTTCGCGAGGACGGAGATTGGAAGTTGCTTTCGCTGGGCTTGCTTCTCCTGGATCTGCCTGCGCTGGAAGTGGAATGGGACGCCGCCGAAATAGAATCGACGGAGAAGAGCGCCATCGAGTCCGTGAATAAGGTTGCGGGGGCCGTGGAGGCCTACCGGAACAAGTACTTACGACTGCCCGAATCTCTGGCGAACCTGGGCCAGCCGCTTCACGGCGCGGCGAATGGCGAAGCCGCCGGGCTCCTGGATTCCGACCTCGCGAACGGAATGAAGGCCGGCTACAACATTCGCTACGCGATCCTGGGAGCGAGCACCCTCGGCGCTCCGGCAAAATACGAGCTGTCCGCAACTCCGCTGCAATACGGCCGCACTGGGCGTCGCTCGTTTTTCCGCGATTCCAACGGCACCCTTCATGCCGCTGACCGGCATGGCGCGGTTGGCAGCGTGACAGATCCTAAAGTGGAGTAAGACTCTTCGGATACGGCTTCGATAACGCTTAAGGCGACGCGCCTGTTCGGCGCTGAGGCTGATTTGTGCCCAGCGAGAGTTGGCGCTACTATCGTGCGATTCATGATGCCTCGCCGAGCGCCAGCGCGATCCCTATTTCTCTTGTTTGCACTCGGTCTACTTTCTCCCATTCGAGTGGCAGGCCAGGCGCAAAGCAATTTCAGCTATGGGCCCCTGCCCGTCTTTGAACTCCACAGCGGCTTCTGGATTAATCTTCATCACACGCTCTATTACGAGGCGAAACTGCGAAGGGCCGGCGCCGGGTCGCCGGACAAAAGCGGTAAGACCATTGGACCAATTCTGAACGTCGCGCCGGAGGCGAAACCTTCCCTCTCTCCCGCGGAAAAACATATCTGGGACGATGCTGTGGCCTACTATGTCGCGAACTACGCCGCCAAAGACCTGCTCTTCTCCACCGAGCTCATTCAATTGAAAGACCAGCTCGGTGATTTCGAGGATTGCGATGAACTCTCTGGAAGGAATCGAAGATTCTGTGACGCAGGCTTACCTGCCAAGCTGACGCAGGTCCTGGAAGCCGCGGCCCCCGTCTACCGCGCGCATCTTTGGCCGGAGCACGATCGCGCCAATCGCCGCTGGATCATGCGCGTCGCCCCGCTGGTGCGCGAACAGGGCGTGGGCCTCTCGGAGCGTCTCGCGGACATCTACCAGACGCGCTGGCCGCGCGCAAAAATCCGCGTGGACCTCACGGGCTACGCTGACAAGAGCGGCGCCTATACGACTGCCGATCCTCTGCGAGTCACCATCTCCAGCCTGGACTCCCGCAATCAGGGCGAGGCGGCCCTGGAAGTTCTGTTCCATGAAGGTTCCCACGGCATCGCTGAGCCGGTGCAGGCCGCCATCATTCGCGAGTGCCACCAGCGCGATAAAGCCATTCCTCGGGACCTCTGGCAGGCTCTGGTTTTCTACACCACCGGTGAAGTCATCCGCCCGGTGCTTCGCGCTACAGGAGCAACCGCTGGCGATCGGGACGGCGCCGTGCCGGGCGCCAGTTACACACCTTACGCCTTGCGTGAAGGTCTTTATCAGCGGGGCTGGAACGACTATTACAAGCTCTTGCAGAAATTCTGGCAACCTTATCTCGACGGCACAGCTACCTTCGATGACGCCATCGCCCGGATGGTGTCCTCGCTGTAGCATTTTGCGATCCGAAATTCTTCTGTTCCGGCGCGCGTCCACTTCCTGGAGACGCCTTTCGTTACAATTGTTCGCTGCGCGCCGATATGCTAGGCTTTCCCTTGCAAGAATCGTCCGGCACGGTGCCACGCAAGCCCCTGCGAAGCGCTGTTTTCTTCCGTTCGTCCCCGATAGACCCTTCCTCGGCAGGAAAGTCTCTCTGGGAAGAACCAAGGCCAAGGCGGACCAACTGTTCAGAGGGTGCAACTGAATTGACCCGGCCCTGCCGGGGTCGCAGCGGAAAAGGAACGGACAAGCCCATGCCCGGCCAACAATCAGCCTCAAAGACCGAAAAGGAACCGGTCGAGATCAAGCTGGCGCACTCCCCGGATTCCGATGATGCGTTCATGTTTTATGCTCTCGCTACTCACAAACTCGCGACGCCAGGCTACAAGTACACCCACGTCCTCTCTGACATCCAGTCGCTGAACGAGGCCGCGCTCGCGGAAACCTACGACGTCACCGCCATCAGTTTTGCCGCTTACCCTGGTCTCCGCGACAAATACGTCCTGCTCGATTGCGGCGCCAGTTTCGGCGAAGGCTATGGCCCGATCGTCGTTTCCACCAAGTCTCTAAAGCCGGCCGAACTTGCGGGTAAGCGCATCGGCGTCCCCGGGTTGAAGACTTCGGCCTATCTGACGCTCAAACTCTACGAGCCGAATTTTGAGCCAGTGGTGATGCCCTTCGACAAAATCATCGAGGCCGTCCAAAAGGAAGTGGTTGAGGCCGGCCTTCTCATTCACGAAGGGCAACTCTTCTTCCCCCAGTTGGGACTACACCGGGTAATCGACCTCGGGATTTGGTGGCAGGAACAAACAGGCTTGCCGCTCCCGCTCGGCGGAAACGCCGTGCGCCGCGCGCTCGGACCGCAGCTCGGCCGCCGAATCTCCAAGACGATCCGAGAAAGCGTTTCCTACGGACTGGAGCACCGCGAAGAAGCCCTCAACTACGCCATGCAATTCGCCCGCGAGATGGATGCCGAACTGGCCGACAAGTTTGTAGGCATGTATGTGAATAAATGGACTCTTGGTTACGGCGAAAAAGGAAGACAAGCCGTGAAGGAGCTGATCTCGCGCGGCACCCAGGCCGGCCTCCTTCCCGGGCCCCCCGACGTCGAGTTTCTTAGCGAAGCATAGAGGCTGCCATTCTTCTTTCGCCTGGCGGCCCCGAATCATTTCTTCCATGCGCGAACCCTGCACTGACTCGCCTTGACGCTTTTCGGTGAATCCCTTAGTGTCTTTGGACTGCCATGAGACTGCGCAATAGGTTCTGTCTGTGTGTTTTCCTCTTTAGTCTGTTGCCGCCGTTGGTTCACGGCCAGGCTGCGGCTGAATTTCGCGACCGCCCGCGCGATGCCCAGGGCTGGCCCTCTCAGGCTGTTCGCGCCAGTCACGGAATGGTTGCCACCGACGAAGAACTTGGTTCGGAAGCGGGAGTTGAAATCCTAAAGCGCGGCGGCAATGCCGTGGATGCAGCGGTCGCCACGGCTTTCGCGCTCGCGGTCGTCGAACCGGCCGCGGGCAACATTGGCGGTGGCGGCTTCATGCTGATTCGCCTCGCCAACGGCAAGACCACCTTCCTCGACTACCGCGAGGTCGCGCCCGGTAAAGCCACTCGGGATATGTACATCGGGAAAGACGGCAAGCTCGACCCGGAAGCTTCCGTCATCGGCTACAAGTCCGTCGCTGTTCCCGGAACCGTCGCCGGCCTTGCTCTCGCGGTGAAAACTTATGGCTCGATGAAGCTCGCCGATGTTATGGCTCCGGCGATCCGCCTGGCTGAGAACGGCTTTCCAATCAGCAAGAGATTAGCTCACGAATTCGAAGAGGAACGCAGCGGCCTGCAGCGTTTCGGCATCAGTCGCCGGATTTTTTTGAATGACGGGAAAATGTTTCAGCCAGGGGATACTCTCCGTCAACCGGAGCTGGCTGCCACGCTCAAGGGAATCGCAAAGAGCGGCGCAGCCGGGTTCTACGGCGGCGAAACCGCTCACGCCCTTGTGGACGATATGTCGCGCCTCGGTGGTCTCATCACGCTGGACGATCTCGTCAAGTACCAACCGAAAGTCCGCGAAGTCTTGCGCGCGAAGTTCGATAGCCATGGTCATTCCTGGGAAGTCCTCACTTCTCCTCCGCCCAGTTCTGGAGGCGTCGCCGTCATAGAAGCGCTGAACATGCTGCAGAGCGTTCCGCTAAAAGGCTGGGACGATGTGCAAAGCGTTCACATGGTCGCGGAAGTCATGCGCCGCGTTTTTGCGGACCGCGCCGCGTATCTTGCGGATCCGGATTATTCGAATGTTCCCGTCGCCGGCCTGACAGATCCTTGCTACGCCAAAGAAGTTTTCGCAACCGTTGACTCGCAACACGCGTCATCAAGCAAAGTCATCAAGGCTGGCAATCCCCACACTTGTGGCGTCGCTGCGAGCAATTCGAATGGATCAGAGACCCTCGTGAGCCTTGGCGAAGGTCCGCACACCACTCATTTTTCCGTCGTGGACGCCGCTGGCAACGCCGTCGCCAGCACGTACACGCTCAACGATAGCTATGGATCGCACGCAACTTCTTCCGCCGGCTTTCTCCTGAACGACGAAATGGACGACTTCACCACGCAACCCGGCGCGCCCAATGCCTTGTATGGACTGATGCAGTCGGAGGCCAACGCCATCGCGCCGGGCCATCGCCCGCTCAGTTCGATGACGCCCACAATTCTGCTCCGCGATGGCAAACTCAGTCTCGTGACCGGCTCTCCGGGAGGCTCGAGAATTATCTCCGCCACGCTCTTGAGTATTTTGAACTGGATGCGACTTGGTATGGAGCCACAAGCGGCCATCAACGCGCCGCGTTTCCATCACCAGTGGCTGCCCGATGAAATATTGATGGAGCGCGCATTCCCTGACAGTATGGAAAGCGCATTAAATGCGCGAGGCCACGCCACTCGCCGCGCCGGACACATCGGGATCGTCAACGCCATCGCCATCGATGCGGCAACTGGCGACCGGCTAGGTGCGGCTGATCCGCGCCACGACGGCGCAGCCGTGGGATACTAGCGAAAAGAAAATCTTTCGAAGAGACTATGCAAAGACTGCTTTCCACGTACCTGTTTGTATCGCGAAAACTGACGCCCGAACTCCTCGGCCAGATTGCCGGCGCTAGATTCGAAGGCGTCGAAATCTTCTGCACGCGCAGCCACTTTGAATACTCGTCAAAAACGGAAGTCCGCGCCATGGCCGGCGCGCTCGAAGCGAACCGCCTGCAGATCGTCTCTCTCCATGCCCCCACCAGTCGCGACATCAGCGCCATGCGCGAAAGCGGCATGCCCCTTTCCATATGTGAAGTCGAGCGTGTCCGCCGCATTGAAGCCATGGACGAACTGAAGCGCGTCATCGACGTCGCCGACGACTTGCCCTACTCGCGCCTGATCCTTCACATGGGCGGCACGCGCGAAACCGCCGATCCGCGCAAGCGAGACGCTGCTTTCAGCACGCTGGAACATTTGATTCTTCACGCGCATCATGCCGGCATCACGATTTGCGTTGAGAACACCACCAGCGAAATGGGCGATCCAAGTTATCTCCGTGCTTTCGTCAATGAAACGCGCCTTACTGGCTTGCGATTCAACTTCGATATTGGCCACGCCCACCTCTCGGATTTTCCAGAAGCCGAGCGCATTGAAAAGAGTTTTGCTCCCTTGCGCGAGCTTGTCTCCTCCGTCCACCTCCACGACAATCATGGAGAGAAAGACGAGCACCTACCTCCCTACGACGGCACCATCGATTGGCCCACTGCCATAAAAACCCTCCAGTCTGCTCCGCAAACTAGTTTGCCGCTCGTCCTGGAATTGAAGGAAAAAACCGGCCCCGAAGCCCCCAGCGCCACCGAGCAGCTCTCCGGCGCCCGGAAGGCTATGGATCAATTTGAAGAGGCGTGGTCCACCTAGCGTCGCAACTACATACTGAATCCGCCGCGACACCCTCCCATCGCCAGGTGAAGGATCTTTTTTGCTCTTAATTGACTACTATTATGACCATGGTCTATAATTTTGACCATAAGGCTCCATATGACTGAAGTCTCCATCTCGGAATTTAAAGCCAAGTGCTTGGCTCTTCTAGAACAAGTGCGCCGCACTCGTCAACCCATCCGCATTACGCGCCACGGGAAACCTGTCGCGGAAGTCATTCCTCCAACAGCCATCATTGACCGAGCGGCGTGGATCGGCTCCATGAAGGACTCCAAGATTATCGGAGACATAATCTCTCCCGCCAATGACGAGGACGAGTGGGAGGTTCTTCGCGATTGAAGCTGCTATTGGACACGCATATCTGGCTCTGGCTCACGATCGATCCCCAGCGCTTGGGACGGAGCACCCTAGTAGCTCTAAAGGACGAGCAGAACGAGCTCTGGATATCACCGATCAGCACCTGGGAAGCTCTCGCTCTGCACCATAAGGGAAGGGTTCAATTAAGCGGAGAACTCAGTGCGTGGGTTGCACAGGCGACCGCAGGTATGAGGGAGGCTCCACCGACACATGAAATCATGCTCGTAGCGAGTCAGTTGTCACTCCATCAAGACCCTTCCGACCGGATTCTTGCCGCCACTGCGCAAGTCCTGGACTTGACCCTGGTCACCGCTGACACTCGCCTCTTGGGCCTCGCGAACATCAAAACGCTACCGAATCGATAAACACCAACCCGCTTCACTGGGGGCCTCCATAAGAAACTACCATCTCTGATAAACTGTTGGTTTGGCGCACTGCCAAATATGCTCACCATGACAACCATCACCATCGAGCAAGCAGGCAAGTACGACGGACAGGAAGTCACGCTGAAGGGCTGGCTTTACAACCTTCGCGAGTCGGGGAAGTTGCTCTTCCCCATTTTTCGCGACGGTACCGGCATTATCCAGGGTGTTTGCGCGCTGAAAGAGAATCCGGAAGCTTTCGAATCGCTGAAGGGCCTGACGCAGGAATCCAGCGTCATCGTTACGGGCAAAATTCGCGCGGAAAAGCGCGCTCCGGGCGGCTACGAAATCGGCGTCGGCAAGATCCAAATCGTCCAAAAAGTCCCGGAGAGCACGCCCTTCCCCATCCAACTCAAGGAACATGGCATCGATTTTCTGCTCGATCAGCGCCACCTCTGGATTCGAACGCCTCGGCAGGCGGCCATCCTGCGCATTCGTGCCGAAGCCATCCGCGCAGCTCGCGAATTCATGGATGGTCAGGGTTACACGCTCACCGACGCGCCGATGTTCACGCCTGCGGCTTGCGAAGGCACTTCCACACTTTTTGAAGTCAATTACATCGACGACCAAAAGGCCTATCTAACGCAAAGTGGCCAGCTTTACGCCGAAGCCATCGCCATGGCGCTCGGCAAGGTATACACCTTTGGCCCAACGTTTCGCGCTGAAAAATCTAAGACGCGCCGCCACCTCACCGAATTCTGGATGCTGGAGCCGGAAGCCGCCTACGTCGAATTTGAAGAAGCCATGGAGCTCGCCGAAGGGCTCGTCAGCGCTATCGTGCAAGGCATCCTGAAGAATAAATCACGCGAACTCGAAACCCTCAAGCGCGACACCACCAAGCTTGAAAACATAAAGCCCCCGTTCCCGCGCATCAGCTACGAAGATGCCGTGGCCGTGCTCAATAAGAACGGCAATCCTGCCAAGTTCGGTGACGACTTCGGCGGCGACGAGGAAACTATTATCTCCAGCTCCTTCGATCGCCCCGTCCTGATCCACCATTACCCCACTTCGATCAAAGCCTTTTACATGCAGCCCGACGCCCAGCGCCCCGAACTCGCCCTGGCCTTCGACATGATCGCTCCAGAAGGCTACGGCGAAATTATCGGCGGCAGCCAGCGCATCCACGATTACGACCTGCTCTTGAAGCGCCTACGGGAACACCACCTGCCGGAAGAGTCCTTCCAGTGGTATCTCGACCTGCGCCGCTATGGCAGTGTCCCCCACTCGGGCTTTGGAATGGGCCTGGAACGCACCGTTGCCTGGATTTGCGGCACCGAACACATCCGCGAGGTCATCCCCTTCCCTCGCATGATTTATCGCGTGTATCCTTAGTGCGGGTAGTTCGGCATTTTTCCCGCAGTTCCCGCAATCTGGATTTTAATTGGAGACCTGCCTGGCTCTTGTGGCTTGGCCTGTCAAGGACCGCGAGCCTGGCTTTCACGGTTCACGAGTCACCAGTCACCACTCACGGAGCTTCACATGGCGCAAAAAGTTCGCATTATCGGCGTTCCCATGGACTTGGGCCAAAGCCGCCGCGGCGTGGACATGGGCCCCTCGGCCATGCGCGGCGCAGGTCTCCAATCCAGCCTCAAGAAGCTCGGCCTCCAGGTTGAAGACATCGGCAATCTCTCCGTTAAGCAGCCGGAAGAAATGCCCGTCGGTGAAAAGCGCGCCAAGTATTTGCAGGAGATTGCAGAAACATGCGGCGATATCGCCGCCGCAGCCGAAAAATCACTAACCGAAGGTTTTCTACCGCTGATTCTCGGCGGTGACCATTCCATCGCCGCTGGCGTGGCCGCCGGAGTAGCCAACTATTTCCGCAAAGACAAAAAACAAATCGGCTACCTCTGGCTCGACGCGCACGGCGACATGAATACCCCCGACTCTTCTCCCTCGGGAAACGTGCACGGCATGCCACTCGCCGCCATCATGGGCTATGGCGCGCCAGAACTCGTCGACCTTCTCGGCTTCAAGCCCAAAGCCGAACCCGGCAACATCGTCATCGTCGGCGCGCGTGATCTCGACGCTCAGGAACGCAAGATCGTCAAAAAATCCGGCCTTCATGTTTTCACCATGCGCGACATTGACGAGCGCGGCATGCGCGAAGTCATGGCCGACGCCCTCAAATACGCTATGGACGACACCGCCGGCGTCGCCGTCAGCCTCGATATGGATTTCGTCGATCCTGCCGATGCTCCCGGCGTCGGCACTCCCGTCCGCGGCGGCGTCACCTACCGCGAAGCCCATCTCGCGATGGAAATGATCGCCGACACCGAATCCATGGTTTCCCTCGAAGTCGTCGAGATCAATCCCATCCTTGACGAACACAATCGCACCGCTCTCCTCGGCGTCGAACTCGTTCTCTCCGGCCTCGGCCAAAAAATCCTTTAATTTGGAGTGCGGGAGAGCTTGCTCCCGCTCTTCCCGGGCTGGATTCGAGCGCGAGCTTAGCGGAATATTTTCGCCGCACCACAAGTCTCTTCTGTATGGCAAGTACACCCTGTCGTACAATGCTGCGTCATACAGCGCTTTCACCCCGAAAGCGCATCACATCAGGGCAGGTGCGGCTCCACAGGTGCGAGGGCCAAGCGCTATTCACGATTAGTTTGCAAGTGAGACTGAGGAGCACGTGATGAGAACTCACATTTCCCGCCTGGTTGCGGTTTCCATGACACTTCTGTTGTTGCCCGTTCCAGACTGGGCCACTTGCGGCGGTGGGGGTGGAGGGGGCACGGGGGGCATGCGAAGCGGCGGCACCGGCAGCGGCATGGGTGACGAGCAGGTCTACCAAGTCCCCTGGAAACTGGTGAAACCGGACGAGGCTCCCAACGCGGGAGGACTTGTCGTGTATTGGTTTCCTTCCTCCGCTCAGGAGTTTCAGCGCTCCAGCTTGCGCAACTCGCGCAGCCTCTCACTCTATGCAAGCCAGTGCGTCACGATGGGCGTCGCCGATGCCGCCACGTCGCTGGGCCAAAAGTTTTTAAGCGGCGAAAAACTCCCCGTTGTCGTCCTCGCCAAATCCGACGGCACTATTATTAACAAGATTCAGAACAACAATGGATTCCTCAAGGTCGATTCAGTCGAAAAACTCGTCGAATCGGAAATGAAGCAGCGCGAAGAAGCCATCAAACAGCAGCTCAAAGCCGCGAAAGAGAAGGCTAAGTCCGGCGACAAGGATGGCGCGATTCCGCTTTATCGTTCAGTGCTCGAGGAAAAATGCCTCTTCCCCGGCAGGGCCAAAGACGCTGCGAAAGAATTGAAGAAACTCGGCGTGGACTCCTCCGTGAAACTCTTTGACGCGCCGGTCATGGATCCAGAAAAAAGCGCACGTATCGAGTCGGTGATGAAACGTGGCCTTGCAGCCGAGATGAACGAGAAATACGAAGTCGCCGAGCGTCTCTATAGCCAAGCCCATCGCATGGATGCGGCTGATCCCGCTCCATTGCGCTACCTCGGCGAACTTTACCGCCATCACCTGGGCGATTGGGACAAAGCTCACCTAACCTTCCAAGAGATTCTCGACATGCCCGCCGATCCGCTATCCCGCGCCGTTGCGCTCCATGGCCTCGGCAAAATGACCATTCACGAGGGCGAATTCCTCAAGGGTTTGCATCTCATGGAAGATTCTGTCCGCGAATATCCTCTCGCGCTCGCCTACCGCAATCTCGCCGTCTATTGGAATTCCGAAGGCGACAGCGCTAAAACCGACTACTACACCCGCGAAGCCACGAAGATCGATCCCACCGATCCTTACAACCTCGTCTTCGCCGCCGCCTTTCTCGCCGGCAACGGCCATGGCGACGAAGCCCTGAAAATCGCCACGGAAAACGAAGCGATGCTCCCCGCTTCCTACAATCTTGCCGCCGTCTACGCGCAACTCGGCCAGAAACAAAAAGCTCTGGACCTGTTGAAGCGCCACTTCTTCCAGTACGAGCGTTACGAGGCCGTGCGCTCCAAGGAAATGATGGAAGCCCGCGTCGACGCCGTATTCGCTTCCCTGCGCGAAGACCCGCAATTCATCGCCCTGACCGGCGGCGCCGACGGCAAACTCCCCATCCCGCAAGGCAAGAAAATGCCTGTAGCTTCGCCCGCGAGGATGTAGCACGGCAATCGACCACTCACGCCGGTAACCAAGCTTGCTCGTGCAACCCTTGGCCTGACTGGTACTGCTCTGACACGCGCATCGCCTGCGTTGTCAGTTCGGAACTGCACAAGAAACAACCGCACCACCAATCCTCCTTTTTCACTTATAACTGAAAACTGACAACTAATAACTCTCATGACCCCAGATAAGAAAAGACTCCGCGTCGGCATCCTCTTCGGCGGCCGCTCCGGCGAACACGAAGTCTCGCTCGCCTCAGCCGCCTCGGTAATCCGTGGCCTCGATCCCGATAAGTACGAAGCTGTGCCTATCGGCATCACCAAAGAAGGCCACTGGCTCATCGGCGCCGGAGCGCAAAAGATGCTGCCGGAAGTATTGAAAGGCGGCCAGCGCGTCATGATGACCGCCGATCCCACTGACGCCGCCCTGGTGAAATTGGACGGCAGCGGCGGCGGCCAGCGCATCGACATCGTTTTCCCGGTAATGCATGGCACGTTCGGCGAAGATGGAACGATTCAAGGCCTGCTTGATCTCGCAGGCTTGCCATTCGTCGGAGCCGGCGTCCTCGGCTCCGCCATCGGCATGGACAAAGATGTTACCAAGCGCCTGCTACAAGTGGCGAAAATCCCCGTCGTGCCATGGATCACCGTTCATCGCCGCGAGTGGGAAAGCGACCCGCAGAATATTCAAACCGCGATTGAAGCGAAATTTCCCTACCCGGTTTTCGTAAAGCCCGCAACGCTCGGATCTTCCGTAGGCATGACCAAAGTGCACTCGCGCGAAGAGCTGGCGCCCGCCCTGAATCTTGCCGCCGAATTCGCCATGAAGGTTCTCGTCGAAGAATGCATCGTCGCTCGCGAAATCGAGGTCTCCGTCCTCGGCAATCACGATCCAAAGGCATCTGTTCCTGGCGAAATCGTTCCGCACCGCGAATTCTACGACTACGCCGCGAAGTATCTCGAAGAGGGCTCGCAAATCCTGATTCCCGCAAAGCTAAAGCCCGCAGAATTGAAAAAAATTCAGAAGTACGCAGTGGACGCATTTCGCGCTCTGGAATTGGGCGGCATGGCGCGAGTCGATTTTTTCCTAGAAAAAGAAGGCGGCAAAATTTATCTGAACGAAGTGAATACCATCCCGGGCTTTACTTCAATCAGCATGTTCCCGAAAATGTGGGAAGCCAGCGGCCTCCCCTTCCGCGAACTCATCGATAAGCTGATCGAACTGGCCCTCGAGCAACACGCCGAAAAAGCCCGCACCAAATACCAGATCGAACTCCCTGCCGGCTCCGGCGGCGCTCTTGAAGCTTGAGTCTGCGCCTAAAAGTTTGCCCATCCGCTCCGTCATCGGGAAAACAGTCAGCAGTCGCCAAGCTGAATTCAGCCTACCGACTTTTACTCGGAAGCATAGAGTCTGTTAGGATTTTAATGCTGTTGCACGCCGCTGGGATGGCGCCGCTGTAACGGCCAGCTTGATTCCGACGCTCGCGGGGCAGGAGCCTATTGAATGTCACTCATTGATCCACCTGCCTATAAACCAGATAGATCCCGGGCCATGGCCTTCACCGTCGCGGCGCTTGCGGTGGTCGCGATTGTGGCGCTGTGGTACACGTTTCGCTACTATCCGGAGAAGAAGGCCACCGAGCGTTTCTTCGATGCGCTTGTCGCGGGCGACACCGCCCAGGCCTATCAGCTTTGGAAGCCTGGCCCCACCTACGCCGTGAAGGATTTTCTGGCCGACTGGGGACCTCAGGGCTACTACGGTCCGGTGAAGAGCTACCACATCCTCCATGCCAAGGCGCCGAGCGGCTCAAACGCGGTTGCCATTTCCATCGAGGTTAGTCCGTACTCTCCCATGCCGGACATTTCCGAGACGGAAAAAAGCCGCAAGACCAAACTTGTCGAGGTCTGGGTTCTGGCCTCCGACAAATCTTTCAGCTTCCCGGTTCCCTAATCGCATCCATCACGGCTTCGCACAAGTCGTCTTGATGAGGAGCGAATTGCCCGTCTGAGTTGCAGTGACTCTGTCAGAGTCACTTCGCGGGGTTGGCGGCAAGAACCGGACTGGGGGCAACCAGTTTCAACTGGTCAAGAGACGACAATACGCTTTGCCAGCGACCTGCGTCTTTCTTGGTCTCGAGCGGAAGTGAGAGATCAGAATAAAAGTTCAAGATGTTTTCTCGCAGCTCGGTCGACGTCAGATCGAACTTCCGGTCCGCCAGCTGCCCCAGCAACTTGGCATAGGTATCGTCCGTCAACGAATACTCCGCTGCCCTTGTTTCTTTGCCAGTGTCAAAATCACAGTTAGCAAGCTCCAGCGTGCCTGCGCCTACTTGCTTAAGATAAATGCGGTATTGGTCGACGGTCGTGTTGATGCTCTTGAAATACATTTCCTCCGTCTGCGGCGTGGGGTTGTTGAACGCCAGCGCCTTGAAGGGGCCAATTTTGGGCATGTAGCGCAAGACCACGGACCAGAAGCGCGTGCCGAAATCGGGTTTCGTGTAGTCCTTTCCCCACTCTTTTTCATAATCCGAGCGCGACAGGCGATACAGGAACTTCTTTTTCGCAAAGCTGGGGTTCTCCTTCATCATGTCTTTCTTGTGGGTCCGCAGGGCGACCTGGGTCATTTGCGGGATCATCCTGCCGACGGCGAAGCGATAGGAGCCGACTGCCAGATCCTCGTGGGTCAGCACATCTTTCAACTCCACACCGTAGACGATCGGGAAAGTCCGCTCCAACAATGGCTTGGATACTTGGAATCCGATGAAATCGTGATACTGCGCCGACGCATAACGATTCTTCGCCACTTGCACCATGTCGAATCCGAACTCCGTCTTCAGATGCGCGGTGTGATCCTGAGCGTACCGGACGGAATTGCCGAACTTCGCCCGCAGCTTGGGATATTGGATTGAAACTGCCTGATTGACGGCCGGATGGCCGGCAATGTCCGAAGCATAGTGCGCCAGCGCGCCCAGCGCGAAGGCGTATTCGTTGGCATCCTGACTCTGCAGAATCAACTGGCGAACGAAGTCTCCGCTTCGAACGTAGTGCACCAGGTTGCTGAATTCCACGCTGCCGAAGGGATAGTAACCGAGATCCTGGATGACAGCGCCGCCATAGGCGTAACCGTGCGCTTCCTTGAGCTGCTCTTCCGTAAGCGCCGGAAATCGCTGCAGAAGAAGAGGCCGCAGTTCATCCGTCCACAACAGGTCCACGATTTCCTCGTGCGTGAGCACGGAATAGGAAAACGAAACACTGGCGAATAACAGCGTCATGAGAAAAACTGCCGCTATGCGGGTACTCCATCCGCCCCAGCCAAGGCAATCAGCAGCTTGAGTGAAGCGCGTCTTAATTTGGTTTTCTGAGTTCATAAACAAGTCTCTTTGCTTCCTTCATTCTTTCTTTGTAAAAAGAGGGGCTGATCAGGACCCTCTTCGCTCCCACACGGACGTGTTCCTTGATACCCTTCTTTGACAAAAACAAAGACAGTGCCGTGTACGTCTTGATTTCTTTCTCGAGAAACTTGACTACACGTCGCCTAGAGTCTTCCATTGTTCGCCTCCCGCCTGACGGCGCGGCCTGCGTCAAAAAAAATGTAACGTTGGCCGCGCCATAGTTATGTTCGAGCTGCCTCAGCGCGACCGAGGCCAAGCCTAAAGTCGTCCGAGGAGCACGAGAATAACGACAATAACGAGAACGAGCCCGACGCCACCCGTCGGGACGTACCCCCACTCGCGGCTGTGCGACCACCGCGGCATCGCTCCCAAGAGCGCCAGGATCAAAATAACGATCAAGATAGTTCCAAGCATTTTCTTTTCTCCTTTTCCTAAGTTCAGTTGCCAATTCTTCAGGCATCCCCGCCTGCCGGCAGTCTAGCTCTCCAACAATTCCTGCCCTGGGCCGAAATGACTGCCTTGGAGTGCCGCTCCCGATGAGCGCTTAGTTCAGGTAAAAGCTGATCGCAATGCGATCGCCGGGATATCTGCGGTTGAACAAGTAATATCCGTCACCGTAGTAATCCACATAGACGTCGTCGCTGTCGTACCAATCGTTTGACCAGTACTCCGGCCACGGGTCAATTAGACCAAACCAATATCCGCCGTACTGGAAGTGGCGATGCCCGCCGACATACACCACGGGGAGACTGTAGATACGGAAACCGTGATTCTGTCCGTAGTAACTGCGGAAACGGTCGTCTGGGACTCGGTAGCCTTCGTAACCTCCGCGCTGCTGCCAGCTGCGATGTTCCGACTGCCAGCTATGCGCCCGATCCCCCTGCCAGGCGACTTGCTGCACGCGTGCCTGTTCTGGGCTCCGGTGTTGTGCAGACCTGTTGTCCTGCTGCTGACGTTGTTGTTGCCGCTGCTGATCCTGCTGCCCTCTGGCTTGCTGTTGCTGTTGTTTCGCAGAGTTGTCTTGCTGCTGACGTTGTTGTTGCCGCTGCTGATCCTGTTGCCCTCTGGCTTGCTGTTGCTGTTGTTTCGCAGAGTTGTCTTGCTGCTGACGCTGTTGTTGCCGCTGCTGATCCTGTTGCCCTCTGGCTTGCTGTTGTCCCTGTCTTGCAGGCTTGTCTTGCTGCGGCTTTTCAGGTTTTGCTTGTTGCTCCTGTTTTGCGGGCTTATCCTTCTCTTGTTGTTTCTCCTGTTGCGCGTCAGCGGGAAAAGCGGTCCCAAGAAGCAGAAATAGGGCGGTCGTACTCATAATCCCGATTCGTTTCATGGTATTACCTCCATTGCATTTGTTCCTGCGCCCGCCATTTGGACCTTAGGGGGCGTTCACTGCCCGGCCGATGCTTGCGGCGATTTGCCGCGCGCCGGGTCTGGTTCGTTTGCACGTCACCCAACGCGAATTCGCGAGAGGGAATGAAAAAGCCCCGTTATGTTCAGAAGCCACAGCACCACCGCGATCACCACCACAGCGTTCAAAATCGACTTGATACTCCCTGCCATGGGGATGAAACGATTCACCAGCCACAGCAGCACTCCCACCGCGATCAGAACCATCAAGAGTTGAATTAGAGGCATGATCTATCCACCAAATCCTTTCAAACGCGGACCCGTGCGCACAGAGTTTGACCCTTCCCTCTGTGTTGGCCCGAGAGCCTTGCGACTATGTGGAACGAAGGGGAAACCTGGGTTTTCCGCGTGGTTCAGGCTGAAGCTTGGGCTTTGTTTCTCGCTTCGGTCTTTTTACTTCCTCCACGAACCTCATATTAGTCTTCCACGATGACGGATATCTGTCCGTTTAGGGACATGTTTGTATCTTGTTTGCCCTATTGCGGAGCGCTTCCTGGGTACATGCCAACTAGAAGCGTAGTCGCTGGCGGTTGCAACTTTGCGGCTGGCCTCTCGATTTGCACGATTCAATGCGGAACGAACTTTTTCTTTGACAGCATCCTTGAGGACTAGTTCAGTGAAGCGGGCCACTCAGACACGTTTCCGCGAACCGGCCGATTTCCACGCGCGACACTTCGACCCTGCCGGCGGGCTTCATTGTGGAGTTTAATCGCGATAGAAGCCAGGCACTTCGCGCGTTCAATGAATTGGGCTTCATCGCGAGACGGGCATCGCGGCAGGCCGCTATACATCTCCAGGAATCCGAGCAATTCTTCATTCCCGGCAACGATCTTCTCCGAGCAAAAAGTATGCAATCCAAATAACGTTGCATTCATCGCGATCGTCGCAAGTTCGCCGGAATCGTCCCCAGGCAGGGAAATCAGCGAAACCACGTTGCCAATTTGGCAATCGAGCGCGCTGCAGATCTCATTCAGTATCTTTGGGAGGGGCGTACGGTTGGAGATCAACTGAAGCAGCCGTTCTTCGGCCTTCCACAGGTACTGGATCTTGTCGTCTGAATTACCACGGGCCCTGCGTTCCTGCGACCCATCGCGTCGGCCAGAATTGTATTCACTCATCGGAGCCTCCCGCCTCTCTCAGGTCTTGTTCAGATCTCTTTAAGTCTGGTCAGTGTGCCTCTGGACTTGGGGAGCGCTCCATTCCCGCCGCGCTCCCGCCACCGTTGTTTGCGTTGTTGCCGCGCCGGGACTTACCAGCTAGCGTCCCTCGTGATCGTGGTCCGGATGACTGTGACGCCAGCTCCAGTACGATCTTTGCTCCTTCACTTTGAGTTCAAGAAAGGGGTGATACTCTCTGTGGTGCTCGCCGAGATACACGCGGTAAGAACGGTCTTCGTTGTCATCCCAGTTGTGATAGTCCTTGTGGTCACGGTCATAGACCCTGTTGCGGTCCTTTTCGTCACGATGGCGATCTTCTTGACGTCCGTTGTCCTGCGGCTGGGCCGCGGCGCGGCCGGCCGTTGGCGCGGCAAGAGCCGCGCTAAGCAGAAAGAAACTGAACAAATATTGGTGTCCACGGTGCATATCTTTTTCCTCCCGGCTCAAGAGTTCCAACGCGGATTCCTTGGCCTGCAAGGAGTATGAGGTGAACTCCTTGGATACTATGTCCAGTACAGCACACTCCTTCACACTATTCCTGTCCGCCGCAGGCCGGAACAAACTCGCGCTCTCGAACCCTGTCGAATCGTTAGGTGCTCTGGCCTGCTCGGGCGGCTCTTGGCTGCTTCGCTTTCATCGCATAGAGGGCCTTGTCCGCCGCGTACAGTAGCGTTCCGATGGTATCGGCATCTTTGGGATAACTGGCGACTCCTACGCTCACCGATAGTGCCGGTGGTTCGGCATCATTCGCGAGCAACTCGCAAATTCGCCGTGCTACCAATGTCGCCGCCGCGGCCCCCGTCTCCGGCAGGACTAGGGCGAATTCATCGCCGCCTTGCCGCGCTGCCGTATCCAAGGAACGGCAACAATCCGAAAGCGTCTGCGCTAGCCGGCACAGCGCCCGGTTTCCCACCAGATGGCCAAATCGGTCATTGATTGCTTTTAATCCGTCGAGGTCCAGCAATATAAGAGAGAATTCGCGTTGCGTGCGCTTTGTTCGGCAAATCTCCGCATGCAGCACCTCGAACAGCTTGCGATGATTGGCCAACCCCGTGAGTGAGTCGCTCAATGCTTGGCGTCGCAGATGATCCTCAAGCGCGCGTTGCTCCGTGACGTCCACGGCGATGATTTCATAGCCGGCAAATACCGCGCGCTCGTCAAAAACGCCCCGCCCGCTGAGCCTGGCTTTCAATGCGGTTCCGTCTCTCCGTTTCCACTCGATTTCCACCGGCTCGATTCTCACAGAGTCGGGCGAGGTGCCCGCCAATGGCGCTTCTTGACCAAAATCAAGCACAATTTCGGCCGTGCGATTCGCCGCAAGCAATTCCGCCTTGGTTTCGTAGCCCAGCATGTTCAGCAGCGCCTGGTTGACGTCGACAAACCTTCCCTCCGTATCGCACCGGCATATTCCGTAAGCGGGGTTCTCCACCAGCGCACGGTATAGCGATTGCGAATGCCGCAAGGCTTTTCCAGCCTCTTCCAGCTCCGCTTGCAGTTTCTTCTCTTTCAGAGCACGCCGAACAACCATCGGCAGTTGCGCGAGATGCTCTGTTTCCACGTAATCGAACGCGCCGTGAGCGGTCAGTTCCGCGATGGATTCATTTCGCATCGCCGCGGTCACGAACAGCAAAGGGATCTCTTGCACCGTTTGGTGCAGAAGTTCCAATGCCTGAGGCCCTTTCCAACTCGATCTGGGGTACTCGGCGACCACCACATCATACGTTTGGGAGAGAAGTTGTTCCCTGCACTGTGCCAGGGTCAAGACGTAATCGGCGCTGACAATGAATTGCGCTCTCTTGAGCTCTTCCAGGCAACTGTCGACCACGTCGGCATCCCGATGGAGGAAGAGCACCCTCAGTGAGCGACGACGGTGTGCGGGCGGACTCTCCGCGCGGAAGCCACTGCGTCCGGATCGGAGTTCGTTCTGCGCCAGTCTTGCCATAGGGGCCCACACCTAGAGCCGACCAATCCGCCCAGCAAGTCAAGTGTGGGCAGGCAGGAAGTCGACCCCTTCATGCTTACACTATGCAACTGGTCAAACCTCGTCTGTCTCATTTTGAACAGTTGTTCAATGTGGCAATTCAGTAGAATCCAGGTCGCACACTCCAGTTCTGGGCCTGCGATTGACGGGCCAGCAAGGCAATAGGGCCCCGGTGTCCAAAATGAGACAGACTCCGGGCTGGCTCCCGCCGAAGATCAATCAGTAGCGGAGATGCCGCCCCCGGAGAATCGCAATGTTGAGTTGCCCGCTGTGCCACAGCAAGAGAGTCCATCAGTCAAAACGCAGGGGGATCTTTGAACAAGTGATTCTGGCCATGATTCTGGTGAGGCCGTACCGTTGCGAAAAATGCGACTACCGATTTTTCCGCCGGTCTCTCTCCGGGAATCACAATGCCTCCCGGGCAGCAACCACGCATTGATTCAGGCCGCTCCTCGGGAGCTCGTCGTTGCGGAGAAATCCGCAGCTCACACGCCTCCGCGCAACCGGGTGCTAGGATAGATGCTACAAATCATGCCAAAACCGATCATGGCGAAAACAAACGGGAGCATCCAAAGAGGCGCTTTTGACGCTCAGACATTTCTCGATTCCGCCGGCATCCAGAGAAAAGTTGTTGAATATCCCAAGAAAGCGGCCATCTTCGGGCAAGGGGATCAGGCTACCCACGTCATGTACATCCAACAGGGCGGCGTGAAGCTCTCCGTCGTCAATGCCGGCGGAAGAGAAGCGGTTCTGGCCCAACTCCGGCCTGGCGATTTTTTTGGCGAAGGCTGCCTCGCGGGACAACCCATTCGAATGGGGTCCGCTACCAGCACCGCGGCAACCACTGTGCTCGTGATCGACAAAGAGGAGATGATTCGCGTGCTCCATGCCGAACATGCCTTCTCCGACCGGTTCATCACCTACATGCTTTCCAGGAACATCCGCATCGAAGAGGACTTAATCGACCAGCTTTTTAATTCCACTGAAAAGCGCCTTGCTCGCACGCTTCTCTTGCTGGCCCGCTACGGCAAGAAAGATGAGCCCCAGAAAATTCTCCCCAAGATTTCCCAGGAAACATTAGCGGAAATGATCGGCACAACGCGCTCCCGCGTGAATCTCTTCATGAACAAATTCAAGAAACTGGGCTTCATTGATAATACCGATGGTCTCGAAATCAACAGCTCGCTCCTGAGCGTCGTCTTGCACGACTGAACCGCTGGCGCTGAAGATAGCTTCCACGCCCGACTCAATTTTTCCCAATAGCAAGAATGACTCAGGCCAATGGTCTTGAAACCTGAAGTCATACAACTTGGTGACCTATTCTGGCTGCCTGACGCCGTTTTGTTTTCGGATATTGCGGTCGAACAAGGAAAGGT
>Ga0210406_10000309_pt1 | contig 70156 bp, 61 predicted proteins | sample IncBWC30MmetaG_FD_155454 | JGI IMG/M metagenome (GOLD analysis project Ga0210406, IMG submission 155454) | Forest soil microbial communities from Barre Woods Harvard Forest LTER site, Petersham, Massachusetts, United States - Inc-BW-C-30-M | ecosystem: Environmental > Terrestrial > Soil >...
CGGCGTGCCCGGAGGCAGCTTAGCCGGCGTCGTAAAGTCCGGATCGAAGATGTAGTTTCGAACCGGGGGCGTATACACGGAGTAGTTGCAACATTTGAATGCCCCCGTGTTATAGGTGGCGTAGTAGAGACTTACGAGCGAGCCTTCGTAGTTGAGGTTGACGCCGCCCCAGTCCTCCAGGAAGCGCAGGAAGTTGTGGACGCCGCCATCGGTACCAAAACCGTAGTCGTTGGCGACTTCCCATCCGGGAAAGGGAAAATTCATGTTTTTACCGCCAGCGACCGCGACTCGATAGTAGGTAGTCGCAGCCGTGCGGGCGGGGGCCGGAACGTTGAAACCGACGGAGTTGACTCCGACGTAAGGGTTGGTGGGCCAGACGCCCTTCAAGCTGTTGACGTCGATCCATGCGTTTGAGAGCACGGTGACGGCGTCAGCGACGATGCCGGCCGCAGCCATCAATGGCGGATCGCCTCCGGGAGGAGTATTCCAGATAGCATCGCCAGGGTTGGTGTTGTAGTCTCCGAAAATGTAGACGGGATTCTCGGAGCCCACGGTGAAGCCCCCTAGCCCGTTATCGGGACGGAGTGGCAGATTACCCAGGGTTCCGTCCACCAGCTTCAACGCGTGGCGGGCACCGCTGATCCAACTCCGCTGTCCTATGAAGCAAGCCGGCAGGCGGGTGGCAGTGAGGTACGGGTTGGGTGAGGGTACTGCGTTAACAATCTGACGGTTCACGCTGTTCCCTAAGCTATAGGGGGCAAGTGCACCATAACCCAGCCCGAGACCGATGTTGGCTGCGCCGAACTTATCCAGGAAGCCGTTCAGGTTGACGTCCTCCGGAGAGATCGCTTTGCCTGGCGGAATGGCGTCCAACACGCCGTCGGGATTGCCAGCGGCAATGGTCCGGTTGATGTCGTCTTCCAAGCCGGAGTCTCCGGTTTTGGTGTTAGCGGGAGCTACCTGCGTCGGGTTGGGACTGGGCAGCATACCCCTGCGGTCGGAGAAATAGAGAATGTATCCGTTCTGAGACAGGAAGTCGACCGCCCCGCCGCTAGCGCCAGTCTTGCCGGCCAGCCATCGCTTCAGGTTGCCTACGTCCAATTCCACCGCGTTCATGATTCCGTTGGGCGTGCAGCTATTGTTATTTTGCTGGATATCGCGGGACTCGCCTTCGCGGGGATCATAGAAATTGATCGGATACCAGTTGTACATGCTATAGCTTGGATTCGCGGCGAGGGAATCGCCATACCACGGACTGGCGGTCGTCGCATCCTTGACCACTTCGGGCACGGTGGCAACGGTACAGGTGTATGCAGCCCCTACCTTCACACAAGAGGGTGCGACACCAACCGGATCTGGATTAAGATCCGCGTTGCGATCGGCCGGCTGTTGGAGGATCAGAATTGCGTCCGGATTGACCGGGTTGGTTCCCGCCACGACGGGAGGAGTCACACCCCGGGCGAATCCCAGTTTCAGCCACTCCTGGGTTACGGGGTGGTAGACGCCGGCGGCGTCGCGATATTCGACGCGCAGATATCCATCGAGGAGGTTCCAAGCGGTCTCACTCGGAGCCCCCAAATTCGCCAGCGGGAAACCAGCGCCACCGGTTGGCGGAGTGTTGAACCAGGGATAAGGCGGACACACTCCCGTCACCGTGTTGCAGAGATTGATGTTGACGTTCAGAGGCTGGATTGTAAGATCAGCGCTCTTTCCGGCCAGGACTCCGGTGCGCAGGAGTGGAGCATTGGCATCCCAAAGCGTCGGGATCGTGGGCGGCACCGGCGCATACAGCCAGTCGGGCAACAGAGAAGGAGGGGCTGCAGGGACGCCGGCCGTGTTGCGATTGGGCATGAGGCTGGACGCAGTTGCAAAGTACGTCGTGTAGCTGTCGCCAGCCGCCAGAGTCGGCATGCCAGCGAGCTTTACGAATGAAGTCGGCACGCCGTTCAGATAATTGGGGCCGGCGGCGAACTGGCCATTGGCCAGACGGACATTTTGTGCGTCCGCAGAGCCGCAGCCAGCAGCCGGTGGTCCGCTGGGGTTCCCGCATGGCAGTTCGTCGGGGCTATCGGAGAGCAGTACGCGAATCTCCGCCTCGTTATAGAGACGCGACGCCCCCAGAGCGGCGGTGGGATTTTCTCCCGGCGGAGGCCGGCGGATGATTTCATACGGTTGCGGTCCGACAGCGGTTCCAGTGGTGCCGCTTACGAAAGGAAGGGTGAGGTTCGTAGCTCCAGTGCCCAGTCCGCCGGCGATTCCATAATCTCCATCGGTAACGAAACCGTTATAGTACGGCGCTGCGTTCAGAGAAATGGTCCGCCACGTTGGCGGGCCGGTGGTTGGCGCCGAGGCGGGCGGATTACCTCCCGCCCCAACGAGGCTGCCCTCGGTCGCTGCGATGGCTCGGCAAGCCGGTTGCGCAGGGAGATCGCAGCCTCCAGTCGCCTGAGGGATCAGCACAATTCCCGAGTCATTGAAGGCGTTGGCGGCTAGTCCATTAGGCAGAACCTGACGGATGACGTTTCCCCAGGCCGAAAGCTTGTCGTGAAACCGGAGCGTGGAGCCGTTGGACACGCCCAGATACAAATCACCGTTGGTATGGACGCGCCCCGCAAAGTTGAGATTAGGGCTGCTGAAGAAGCCCAGATCGCTATCGGAGAACACGCCGAACTGAAATACCGGAATCAAAGCTACTTCGACGGTCCGGGACATGTTGACTTCATCTCCCACCGTCCCCGCCCCTAACAGCGAGGTGCTTGCGGTTACCTGCAAGTTGACGGGAAGCAACTGTGCATAGAGGCCCTGGTAGTTTCCGGTAGCGATTTGCCCCCAACTGCTGGCCAGGGTTCCGTCCGCATTCGTGGCCGCCGTCAGGGTATAGAGCGGATAGTTCATCACGGGAGTGCTGGCGGGGGCATCCGCACTCAGGCCTGCAATTTGCGCCGCCGTAGGCGCTTCGATGTTCTGAAACATGTTGGCCAGGTCCGAGGTCATGTGCTCGACAGCGCCTTCGGCCGAGTGGAAGGCCAAGTTATTCTGCACATCCTGGTTGCCCACTCGACCTTCGGTGTTGACCATCATGAGCAAGCCAATCGCAATCCCAGACATGATCAGCATCAGCATCAGGGACGCAACCAGTGTGAATCCTCGTGAATTATGTGTCTTCCTACGCATCTTTCCGCTCCTCATAGCCATACAGCCTTGTCTGTTTCCTCTCCCGATTTATCTCTATTTCTTCCGCCCCCGTGAACTCACGGAGTGAGAATGTAGCGATTCTGGAAACTCAGGTTTCTCGCACTGATCGAAGTCTTCGTGTCGAAACTCTGGAAGCCATTCGAAAGTGCAGTATTGCTTTTCGCGCCGGCAACCTGGCTGCGGGTGGTCAAATGCACCAGATTGATCTTGCGAATCAGGTTGAAGGATGTGCCGGTCGAGTATCCTCCGTCACCCAAGTCGTTGAGCAAAGCGCCGGTGGGGCCATAGGTGTCGTAGGTGAACTGCAGGTTCACCACGCTCTCCTGAACCGGTACCGGGCTTTGCCCGTTTACCTGCCGCATGAGAGTCGGAGTTCCCGGCCCGACCCCAAGCGGATCGGGCATCATCCACAGGTAGTAGGTGACAACATCAATGCGTGTGGCGGTGGCAGTCGGGGGACACAACGGCAAGGCGCATACCAGCTGCGCCAAATCGCCGGCCGCAGCCCCCGGCTGGTTGAGGTTCAGCGGGTCCCCGGCCGCGAAAGTGACCGTATAGTTGCCGCCTCCGTTTGCGGCCAGGGTGGTTACCTCGCCGACGGCAATCGCGGTGCTTCCGGCGACCGTGCTCTGAAACAGCACGATATCGCCGGCGGTTAAGCCCACAGCAGGAGCGTTAACTGCCTGCGGTGCTACGAGGGGTGGAGTCAAAATGCAAGTCGGTGGCAAGACGGCAGGCAACTGGAGGACGGCTGTCACCGGGGTAATGGTCTGTATGGTGTAACAAGGCAGAGCGAATACCGTGTCGGTATAGACTACCGTGATCACATCACTGGCGGTGGGGCTGCCCGGCACAGTGATTCCCTGCCGGAACCCGGGGATGAGTCCAAACAGAGTTGGATTGCACGGCACTCCGCCTGATGTCGCGCACGGATAGACAATGCCGTTTCCGGGAACGCAGTTGTTTCTGGCTGCGCAACTGGGAGCGAACCCATAAATGGGCCGGAGCGCCGTCGTGGGCAACAATATGCCTACTCCGGCAGGCAATCCAGCGCCCGCCAAACTGATATCTTTAAGCAGCAAGTCGGAACTGGCTCGCAGATCCTGTTGCATCTGGGCGCGCTGCGAGACGACAAAGGTCGCGGACATACCCTGAGTGAACAGCTTTACGGCCGCACCCATTACCACGGCGCCCACGGCGAGCGAGACTAACAGCTCGACTAAACTAAAACCGCGACTCGATTTTGCAGATTTACGACCCATAATTTTCCTCAATTTTCCTCGTTTTACCGAAACGGCGAAATAAAGGTGGTGAGGACGTATTGTCTAGGAACGTTGATCTGGGGGGTGGTGTACGAAATCGTGATGACGACCGAGCGCAGCGTGGTGAGGGGAGGACCACCGCCGACTGGCAGCACCGGCAAAATCTGGATCTGGCGCGTGAAAGCAGTCAGAGGCAGGCACGTATCCGGTCCGACCGCTGGACAATTTCCCGCGAAGATTCCGGTCGGACCTGGCAATTCGAGGGTTTGAGGGCCGCATGCGGCGTCGTCCGCAGTTCCGATGATCCCGTCGATTCCCGCACAATCTATAGGCAGAGGCCCCGGTAAGAAGATTCCTCCTGATCCCGTATTGTTAATCTGCGCCCAGCTGATGTTCGCGGTCTCGCGCGCGGTCAAGATGCCTTCCATGGCTTCGTTAGCCAATTGTTTGGCGGTATTGCTTTCCTGCGAAGTTTGCGTGGCCGCCATGGCGATCCCGAATACTCCGAGCAAACTCAGCAGCCCGACCGTGAGAATGACCACCGAAACCATGACTTCGATCAGACTGAAGCCTTGCTGGGTCCGTTTAAGATGTGGCTTGAAAGCCCCGTTGCCTTTAGCTTTCACTGTTGCCTCCAGTACCAGGTTGCCCCGTTCCAGTAGAGATGCCACCCTCGCAAACGTCCGGTGGCGCCCCATAAAGTGATAGCCCGCGAAGTACCTACGAATCTGGTGTCTCCAAGCAGAGCCAGGTAAACCACGCCATTGTTAACGTTACCAATCACGTCCTCGGCTGAGCCGTCAGGATAGAAATAGATCACGTTCTTTACGCCGCCAGCGACACCTTGATCGAAATCGATAGCGGTTGTGCCTACACCGAACAGATCGGGGGTTGTGGGAAACGCACCTTGCGATGTTGGAAGCGCCGGATACGCGAAAAAACCCACATCGGGGGGAAGAGCATAAGTGGCTGTGACTGTTCCCGTCGAGCCCTGAGTGATGGTGATGGTGTTGGGCTGCACGGCAGCGCTCAGAGTAACGAAATAGATCTGACGCTGCGCGACCGAGAATTCACGGGCCTGTCGCAACGCCATCAGTGTCTGGTTATACCCCTCGGTTACGTGACCCTGCTTGAGTGCGGGCTGAATCGACATGATCGAGAAACCACTCACGATCATGACGAGCGCGATCACCACCATCAGCTCGACCAGCGAAAACCCGCGCGTTTTGCGTGACAGCATGAGCCCTTTCTTTCTCTGGGGAGAATCCCAGACCGGTCTTCAAGGCAATAGCTTTCCCGGCCCGTTTCTTTCTGCCATCTCGGGGTTGAGCCTGGCATCCTTCATCGCGTGTTACGCCGAAGGAGGCGATTCCAAAATCGGAAACGTCACTGGCTAACCCGCTTGCAACATCATCGTAAGGAGGGGGAAGGGAGAGCGTCAAAGTACTAAAGGACTGGCCTGCGAAGCTGACCTTCCGTAACGTAATTTGAGGATGTAACTCCGGTAACTTTGGCACGCCGATGAGCGGGAATGGTTTGCGAAACGCGGGAGTGCGGCTATGCCCCGCGCGCGTTTGCCGCTAACTTCCTGCCGCTCTTGCTGGTTGCGGTGCGGGTGGTCGGAACGTAGGCACAGGACCGAATATCGTAGTGTTGAGCCAGACAACTTCCACAGAGATGGAGCTGGTGAACCTTGCACTGAACCACCGGAGCTTCGCTTCCGCATAAGTCACAACCACCGCGAACCCGCTGGTTGGGGCCTGCAGACTCTTTTCGTGGTTCCCCGGAGTCGATAGAGAATTTCAGCACCCGGGCTTTGACATAGATACCCACGGCAACGACCAGCGCGCCCAAGGAGAACTGGCAGGCGCCAAGCTCCAACATATCCGCATCAGGATGTCCGCCCAGGGCGCCGGGCAGAAGGCAGAGCCCAACAAACATCATGAGTGCACCGGCGGCGATGATCCAAGCGGCTGTCTTCGAAGACATGAATCGTTAATCCTTCAGGCGAACAGGAACACGGCTGCTGCCGAACCAAGGGTAGCCTCTCCCCACAGTTCACGTCGAACATATCCGGTTACTCGCTTAAACTCCAGATGACTAAAGTCATGTTGGCCGCGGAGCCGTGACCCAGGTAACTTGTCGGTGACTCCTGCGCACCCTAACATGGCCGTGAACATGGGGCTCACATCGCTATTAGTGTGCTCGGATGCGCATGCGGTCCAGGTGCTCCAGCGAATTCTGGGAGATCTGGGGATCGCAGTGGAAGCTTGCGGCGATCTGCGTATGGCCAGGGCGCGGCTCAAAGATCGCCACTTTGATGCTCTAGTGGTTGACTGTCAGGATGAAACCGCTGCAGTCGAACTGATTGCTCTGGCCCGAAAAACACCCAAGAACAAAACTGCGGTCGCGATTGCTATCGTCAATGCAAGGACCGATGTGCCGGAGATTTTTGCGCGGGGCGCAAATTTCGTTCTCCACAAACCCATCTCACGCGAGCGGGCCGCGCACAGCATGCGAGCAGCCCGCGAACTGATGCGGAATGAGAGACGGATTCGACCGCGCATCCCAGTCCAGGCAGACACTTCCATCTCGTATGGCGACAAAGAAAACGTCCCCGCAGCTCTCCTGGATTTGAGCGAGGATGGGATTGCGCTGCAGTGCGACAGCAAATTGCCGCCGTACGGCAAAGTCTATTTCCAATTCGCTCTGGCGGGAAACGCCTCGCTGATTCGACTTTCCGGCGAGGTCATGTGGCAGGACTCTTCGGGCCGGGTCGGAATCCGTTTTGCGCAGGTGCCCGGAATCTCCCGCCGTCGGCTGAACGAATGGCTGCAGACGAATCTTTCAGTCGCGCCGGAAGTGGTTCCATCAGGATCGCAGGTTTCGACAGATGGTGACGAACTCAGCCAGCGGCTCAATGCCGGGCTCGGCTTGCTGTCGGCGTCGGCCGAAGATCGCCGGGATCGATCTCGACGTGCCTGCTGTTTAGGGGCACAGGTCTATCGCGCCGACTCCCGCGCTCCAACCCGTTGCACCTTGGTCGACATCAGTCCGGGAGGTTGTTACCTCGAGAGCGCTGAAACTTTTCCCGCTGGAACGCCCCTGGAGATAGTGGTGCGTACGGAGGAACTCCGATTGCGGATTCATGGAAACGTTCAGAGTATGCATCCAGGTTTCGGTATGGGTGTTGGGTTCACGCTCCGGACCGATGATCACCGGAAGCAAGTGCAGCAGTTGATTGCGTGTGCTCAGTCGGAGCCAAAGCTGTTGAGCTAATCCACTTCGAACATTCAAGTCCCGATGTCATTCCGAGAAGCGACGTGAGGAGGAATCTGGGTTTTGGGTGGGCAGAACCCAGATCCCTAGCTTCGCTCGGCATGACAAAGGGTGGGACTTTGTCAGGATGGTCAAAGATGTAGATCGACCTTCGAGACCGTGATTCGGCCTTCGAAGAGGTTCTGGCTTTGAAGAGGTTGGTTCAGCTCTGAAGGACTTTTTCGTCGAACGCCGCCTTCTGAAAATATTCCAGCGACATCCGCAGGCCGGTATCGAGATCGATCTTGGGCTCCCAGCCCAGCAAGGTTTTTGCTTTGGTTATGTCGGGCCGGCGTTGCTTAGGATCGTCCGGGGGCAGTGGTTCGTACCGTATCTTGCTTTTCGATCCGGTCACCGCGAGCACCCGGCGGGCGCATTCGAGAATAGTGAACTCGTTGGGATTCCCAATGTTGACCGGCAGATGCTCCGAGGACTTGGCCAGCCGCATGAACCCATCGACCTCATCGCTAACGTAGCAAAAGCTTCGAGTCTGGCTGCCATCGCCGTACACCGTCAAATCCTCACCGCGAAACGCCTGCTTCATGAAGTTGGGGACGACCCGGCCATCGTTCAACTGCATGCGCGGACCGTAAGTATTGAAGATGCGCACAATGCGCGTGTCTACGTTGTAATAGCGATGGTAAGCCATGGTCACGGCTTCGCTGAAGCGTTTGGCTTCATCGTAAACCGAACGCGGACCGATGGGATTCACGTGTCCCCAATAGGTCTCTTTTTGAGGATGCTCGAGGGGATCGCCGTAGCACTCGGAAGTCGAGGAAATCAGATACTTCGCCCCATACTTGCGCGCCACGTCTAGAGCGTGAAAAGTGCCCAGCGATCCCACCTGGAGAGTTTCGATTCCGTGTTTCGTGTAATCGACCGGACTAGCGGGGCAGGCGAAATGAAATACGAAGTCGACGTTGCCGCAATCGAAGGGCTGGTTGATGTCGATCTCTCGAAATTCAAATCGCGCATCGCGACGCAGGTGATCGATGTTGGAACGACGTCCAGTCAGGAGATTATCGACTGCAATAACGGAATAACCCTCGCCCAGCAAGGCGTCGCACAGATGGGAGCCGAGGAAACCGGCTCCGCCGGTGACCAGGGCGCGCGGTTTGCTCATGAGTGGCTGGCTTTCCGGGGCGGAGCGCCGGCTGCGAGCGGCAGAGCCTCGGCTGTAATTGCGGGTCGCCCTACGCTGTAGTAAGTAAATCCATGCGCTGCCATGACGTCGGGATCATAAAGATTGCGGCCATCAATGACGATGGGATATTTCAACTGCCGGTGCAGGCGATCCAGGTCCAGGTTGGCGAATTCATCCCATTCGGTGAGGATCAAGAGAGCGTCGGCTCCGCTCGCTGCTTCATAGGCGTCAGTCGCATACTCTACGCTCGAATTCAAAACCTCCCGCGCGCGCTCGTGCGCTGCAGGATCGTAAGCTGCAATCTGGCAGCCCTCTTGCAGTAGGGTCTGCACCAGCAAAACAGCGGGCGATTCACGGATATCGTCGGTGCCTCCCTTGAAGGCGAGGCCAAGCACGCCCAAACGCTTGCCGCGCAGCGTCCACAGCGCGTTGTGGATCTTGCGCAAAAACCGCTGGCGCTGATCCTCGTTGATGCGCATCACTTCATCGAGTAAACGGAACTCGTACCCGCACTCCCGGGCCACTGCACGGAAGGCCATCAGATCCTTGGGAAAGCATGACCCACCATATCCGATTCCGGGGTTCAGAAATCGCGGTCCGATCCGGCTGTCGCTTCCAATTCCCTGGCAAACCTGCTGCACGTTGGCTCCGACTGATTCGCACACCGACGCCACTGCATTGATGAAGGAAATCTTCATCGCCAGAAACGCGTTGCACGCGTGTTTGATCAATTCTGCGCTCTTGGTGCTGGTAATGATCAAGGGTGGCGGGATTTGCGCGCGGTCGGGGCGCGGGATCGCATCCTGCCGCTGGTAATAACTGCCATCGGTGAGAGGAGCGTAGATTTCCCGTAGAACCGAGGCGCAGCGTTCATTGTCGGCGCCCACCACGATGCGGTCGGGATAGAGAAAATCCGTGACCGCCGTCCCTTCTCGTAGAAACTCGGGATTGGATGCCACATCGAATGAATCCGGCGCAGCGGCATTGCGTAGAATAATTTTGCGTATCCATTCGCTGGTATAAACCGGGACTGTACTCTTCTCCACCACCACTTTGTAGCCGTTGATCGCCGACGGGATGATCCGAGCCACCGACTCTACATAAGAAAGATCAGCGTTCCCTTGTTCGGTCGGAGGCGTTCCCACAGCGATGAATACGGCAGCACTGGCTTCCACGGCGGCACGCAGGTCGTCGGAAAAAGTAAGACTCCGTCCGCGATGGCGCTCAAGCAGTTCCGGCAAGAATTTCTCGTGAATGGGGACTTGCCCACTCTTGAGGGCATCCAGCTTCTGCTGATCGTTATCGACCAGGACTACTTGGTGGCCCATGTCGGCGAAACATGCGCCGGCCACCAACCCGACATATCCTGATCCGACTATGGTGATGTGCATCCAAATCTCCTAAATATGAGGCTTGCCTCAGGCGTCAGAAACGACATTTCTGCGTCAGAAATCTACTTTACCAGCTTTCCTTGCGAGGGTGGGGATTGGCAACTCGGTTCCGTGCAATCTGATGCAGGAACGGGAATGCGTAGCCGTTGCCAGAGATAGTTGTGATTCCGAGCCGCTTCGTGTGGTGCCCTCCACAAATGGTTGATGCCTCAAACATCAATCTCTATTGGTGAGCCTTCTGATATTCGGAGGCGACCTTGGTGTAACCCGCGGGAACATCGAGAAGCGCCGCGTCGACTGGTGTTGAGGAGAAACGTGTCATCTCCATGCTTGATTCCATTAGTACAGCGGCGTTTTGGGGATTCGCCGGCGTTTGCAGCCGAACGGTCCGGGGATCTAGGCAGCGGGATGCGGCTGGCTTTTGTACACGTTGTATCCGCGAAGCGTAAGCCTGACGACGCCTCGCACTTGTTCCTCGACGTAGCCTTCGTTGCGCAACTCGGCTACTGCCACACGGGCGAAAGAAGAATCGACGGTCTGTTGCGGCAATCTCACGAACTCGCGGGGGTCGTGTTCGTAGTGCTCGGCCAGAGTAACGAAAAGTTCGGACTGGATGGACGCTGGTTGCATTTGATCAACTCTGGACCCAGTGTGCCCCGCGGGGATATTTCCAGGAATGGCCCATCCGTGCCAGCCTCGGTAACCTTAGTCGAGTGTACTAACGCGGCAGGCTCGTATCGTGTGAATCGCCGTCGGGTGTGATTTCCAGATTGCTAGAACAGACAGTTCAGGGCAACCTGAAACTGACGGTAATTTGAGTCTGAAATTCTTCTGGCGAGCCATTTCGGAGAAAAGGCTTAAAACGCCATTGCCGTACGGCGTCGGTGGCCGCGGCTGCCAGTTGAGAATCGCCACTAATCGTGTTCAGCTTCTCGACCGTTCCGTCCTTGCCCACTAAGGCCTCAAGAACGACTGGGCCTTGAATGTGCTGCTCCCGGGCTGGCTCAGGATATTCGGGTTCAACTCGCTGCACGAGGTACTGGTCCGCAATTTTCGAAGGCACCTGGATTGGCTGGCTGGTGCTGTCTTTCGAGGAGCGGTTTGAGATTTGCGGTGGCGTCTGAAAAATCACCTTCCCCTTTTCATAAACAACCAAACCGCCGACCGGAGGCGCGCCCGTTCCACTCGATTGCGAAGCCGCCTGTGCAGACTTGGGCTGCGCTTGGGCTTGGACCGCCGGACTCGGGCTCGATGCCGTGCCTTCAGGTGACTTCACTTGCGCTGGTTCGGAGGTAGCATTTACCCGTGCTTTTGCCTTCTGTCCGACTGGCGTTTTTGGGCTGCGCACGTATCCCGTCATCCACCCCAAGAACAAAGCCAAGGCAATCACAGCCAGCGTCAAAATGATCATCCAAGGGTCGCGCGAACGGATCCTGGGATTTGGCGCCTCTTCTGATAAGGAGTCATCCGTGTGCAAATCAACATCAGGTTGCAGTTGATCCACCTGGATCGGATCGACCTGCGGGTAGTCAACCTGGGAGAGATCTTCGCTCTCGACCTCAGTGGCGGTCGCGGACGGTACCGCAGCTAAAGAAGTCTCAATGGTGGCCTCAGTTAGCGTCTCGGTTGCACGATCTACATTGCTCACGATGTTGCGAGAAAGAGCCTGCAGGGTTTGAATCTCGCGATCACTGAAAGCGTTGGGACGAGGGGAAAAAATCTCGACTACCCCGAGCAGTTCATCCTTTCTTACTACCGGAAACACGAGGATGGAACGCACACCGAGGCTCCGGCAGACGTCTGGGTCCACGCGGGGATCGGTCTCGGTGTCGTCGCAGCGTTGCCACATCTTAGTTTGAGCGCAAGCGCCGGAAAGGCCGGAATGTACATTGAGCCGGACTCCAAGGTCAGGAGCGTTGGCGCCGGTCGTGGCCCGGCAGACGATCTCGCCGCCTCGCGCCAGGGCAATGGCAGCGGCAGTCGCGCCCGTGGCTAAACGGGCGTGCTCAACAATTTCGTTTAACACTAAATCGAGTGCCAAGTCCGCAGACAGGGCTCCGCCTCCGCGGGCCGAGAGTGCTGTGGCCAACTCTCCAAGGGTGAAGCCCGTCAGTTCATTATCTTCATTTCCGCCGAGCCGAGTGCCACTCGGTCCTGAAGGACCGAAGGGATCGGGCCGAGAGATCGGACGATAAGCCATTGAAAAAGTCCAAGCACTAATTGCGTAGATTCGTGGCTCTTCTGCAGCCACCTCGCCTCAGTCTACCTGCCACCAGTTTAGACCGTCGAGCGGAGTTTCCCCCGAAAAAATCACGCTGTCAACCCCAAATTGGCCTTCGGGGGCTCGAATCAAGGGGAAGAGCTAGAGGGGATGGGTCAGGCTCGGGAGGAAAAGTGGTGCGGCAAAGAAAGCGAGGGGCGGTAAGCCAAAGAAAAAGCAGGTGCACAGCGACCCGGAACGACCACGTGTAAAATGGGTAATTATGCCATTCAACGGACAAGGTCCTGGCGCGCCTCGGAAAGCAAAAATCACTCCTCCCGAAGAAACCTCGCAGGAAGCCGCGTATCTGAAGTCGTTGGGCGAAAAGCAGAAGCCGGTCAGCATCAAACTGGCGGACGGCGACGTCGTCCACGGCTGGATTGAATACTACGACAAAAACATGGTCAGGCTTACCCGCGACGGGGGGCCGAATCTGTTCATTTTCAAACACGAGATTATGTACATCTCAGAGGACGGCAGCAAGCGCCGGTGAACGACACGAAGTGGCCCGAGAGACCGACGGCCTCATACTGAATGACAACTTCCTCGAATAACCACGACTTCCTTCCGGCCATGGCGGAAATCGCGCGTGAAGCCGGCGCGCTGCTGATAGATTACTTCCGCCAAAACGTAAAAGTAGAATACAAAGGCGAAGCCGACTTGGTCACAGTGGCGGACCGCAAGTCTGAGGCGCTGATTCGAGATCGGCTCATCCAGCATTGGCCCAGCTTCGACATCCTCGGCGAAGAAGGCGGGTTGCAGGACACGGGCAGCGACTATCGCTGGTACGTGGATCCGCTGGACGGAACCACGAACTTCGCGCATGGCTTCCCCGTATTCTGCGTTTCAATCGGCTTGGACTATCGGGGAAATCGCATCGCGGGGGTGATCTACGATCCTACGCGCGACGAATTGTTCGCCGCGGAACGGGGTAGCGGGGCTTACTTGAATCAGCAACCGATCCATGTTTCGAAGGTCGCAAACCTGGCGGAATGCCTGGTGGCCACTGGATTTCCCAGCCACAAACGCCACAAGAACCCGAATATCTTCTTCTACCATCAGATTACGTTGCACACCCACGGAGTGCGGCGGGCCGGCTCCGCCGCGCTTGACTTGTCCTATGTGGCTTGCGGGCGCTTGGACGGATTCTGGGAGTTCAACCTCAATTCCTGGGACACAGCAGCAGGTGTGCTGATTGTGCAGGAGGCGGGCGGAACAGTAACTGACTTTAAGGATGGGCCATTCCAATTGGACAGTCGCGAAACTCTGGCTTCGAACGGACTCGTCCACAAAGCATTGCTCGGAGAGTTCGAACAGGTTTTTACGGGAAGTGACTTGGAGCCGTTGCCGGATTTGCGCAGTTTCAGAAGATAGTCATGTAATTGCGACCGTTGGTTTCCTGCTCACGAGGCTAATTCGATGCTCTCGATGTGGAAGATATTGCCAGCCGGATCGAATCTCCCTACTACCAACACTTGTTTGTCCTGATAATGAGCGGCCTTGTCTTGATCATCAAATTGATAGATGGTGCTGTCTCCCGCCTTGAGGACGAACTTTTCACCTTGGCGAACGATGACCCCCGTGATCCTTTGCCCGGATCCTCGCGGCGTGGTTCGGGAGTTCGACGGCTGTCCAGGTTGCTGATCGGGAGGCGGAGCGGGTTTTGTCCCAGACGCGGGGAGAGGTACCGGCTCCTGCAAACGCGACCAGGCAACTGGTTGACATCCCAGAGTTCCGGGTGTGACATCGGGACAGGGCTGCGCGTTCCCGTTCTGCGAGAATGCCAGCGGCGCGAAAGCCAGCAGCACCAACCCGAAGAGTGTGTGTATCGCTCGTCGCATATCTAGCGCGCCGAAAAATGCTCCGTAGAGTCGTAGCTAGCTACGTCTTTACGGGCCGCAGAAGCCTAACTGACTCGACGGGCAACTGGATTGCCACAGGGAGCTCCCTTTATTTCAATGCATAGCGTTCTGCCAAGGCGGATCTGATGAAATTTCTACCTGCTCCCGAGGCCAAGTTGTCCTACAGTGTTTGCCGTAGGCGCCAGTAACGCGAAGTAAGCAAAGTGGTAAAAGATCGCCCGAGGGGCCAGATAAAGAAGAGGATAGCTCTAGGGCCGGAACGAGGTTGGAGCGAACAGGTAATCATTGGGCGTCAGCAGACGCCCAATGATTCCAACGCCGCATTAGAACCGCTACGCTGCCGAACCCTCGGTCGGATTCGGCGGGTTTTGTAAAGTTGTCGGTATCTGAACCTGGATGATGTTGTTCTTCACGGCGTAAACGACCAGATCTCTGATCGAGTGGAAACCAAGTTTCCGCATGATATTGCTGCGATGGGTCTCGGCGGTTTTTGTACTCAAGTTGAGCACGACCGCCACTTCCTTCGAACTCTTTCCCTCGGCTAGAAGCTGGATGACTTCGCGCTCCCGCGCCGTCAATTTGGGTAACCTTGGAGCTTCGCCATTGGAGCCGTTGTGGCCCCGGTCCAGGAAACCCGCCAATACCATGTCGTTTACCCGGGGAGTAAAGAACATACGGTTGCGCTGTAGGGCTTCCACGGCAGACACCAGATCACGAGCCGCATCGGATTTCAAAACGAACCCGCGAGCGCCCGCATCCAGGGCTTCCCTTATTACCTGGTCCGAATCAGTAATGGTAAGTACGATCACTTTGCAGTGAGGGTCAGACTGGGTCAACTGCCGGGTCGCGGCCAAACCGTTGAGGTTTGGCATCCCGACATCGAGGATCACCACGTCGGGCTTCAATTGCGCCGCCTTTTCGACAGCTTCTCGCCCGTCCTTTGCCTCTGCGCAGATTTCCCAACCCTCACGCGCTTGGAGCAGTGCACACAACCCACGCCGTACAACTTCGTGATCGTCTGCGATCAGGATTCGTAGCTTCATATCCTCACCCCTTCAGTCTTGTTACATCTAGACTCGGCCAAGAACCATTTCAAGCGACAACGCTCACGCCATCAACCAGGCCGGATTCACGTCCGGCGATTCAACTTGAGGCAGACTCAGCATTCAGAGCTCTAAAAGGCAGATGCTGGCTTACCGCCTCGACAGCCGCCAGCAAATCGCGAGCGGCGTTCGATTTCACCACATAGCCTCGGGCTCCTGCGTCGAGCGCCTCCCGCATCATGTGCGGAGAGTCATGCTGCGTAACGATGAGGATTTCAGCCTCCGGCACTCTCTTGCGAATCAACCGGCACGCTTCCAGTCCGCTCATCTTCGGCATAGTAATATCCAGCACCACCACATCAGGCTTAAGGCGGCCGGCCTTATCCACGGCTTCGATCCCATCCCCGGCTTCATCCACGATTTCCCACTCCGGATGCGCGCCCAGCAAGGTCCGCAACCCGTGCCGTACAACCGGATGGTCATCCACAACCAAAATGCGTACTGTCATAAACTGTTACTGGCTCCGGAGAAGGGCTTAAAAACTATTCGGGATCTATCCTCAATCTTGAAGATGCCACCACTAGACCTTCGGCCCTCTGCCAAAAAAACTTCCGGATGACAAGGGACATTACGCATTTTTCGAGCACTCTCGTGCGCAGTCGACGGGCACCGGAATTGTGATTCGTACCGATGTTCCCTTGCCGCTCGATTCCAGTTCAAACTTTCCTCCCAGTTCCCGCGCCCTCTCGTGCATACTCATAAGCCCGACGCCCGTACCTGCCCCAGTCTTACGAAAGCGATCGAGCATTTCTTTTTCCATCCCGCGGCCGTTGTCGCTCACTTCCAGGACGACCTGGCCGGATAATCGCCGAATCAGGATATCGGCCGCCGAAGCACCGGAATGCCGATGCACATTGGTCAAAGCTTCCTGCAGCACGCGGAAGACCGCGAGTTCGGTAGCTTCGGGCAAGCGGACCGGATCGTTGGGCGCATCCAAGCTCAACTTGAGTCCGCTGCGCAGGCCAAAGCCCTCAACATACCACCGGGCAGCGGAAGCTATCCCGACTGCGTCCATGGTAGGCGGATGCAACAGATAGGACAGGGTACGGACTTCAGCGATGCATCGCTCCATTAATTCTTCTGCCTGCGACCACAATTCGCCCCGTTCCGGAGACCGTCGGAGCATGTCCACATTGAGTTTCAGCGCGACCAGGTATTGTCCCAGACTATCGTGCAGTTCACGGGCGATGCGGCGACGCTCGGAATCCTGCAAACTCAGCAGCCTCGACGAAAGCTGGCGCAATGCGGCAGTGCGTTGTTCGACCTGGGATTCCAGTTCCACCTGATTGCGCCGGAGTTTCTCCTCGGCCAGGCGGCGCTCCGCGATCTCGGTCTCGAGGACCTGCGCCTTTTGCTGGAGGTGAGCGATGCTGCGAAGACGCTCGTCCTGGCTGCCCAAGGCGGTATAGCTCTCGCCGGGAATTACGGCAGAATGTTCGGCGCAGACTCTAAGCAACAGGTCACCGTGTTCCTCGCGATGAAAACTCGACATCGGGTACGCGCAACGGAGAGAGAACGAGTAGGTTCGGGCTAACTCATTCCAAAGTTCCTCGAGGCGGATCGCGGCGTCGGGCTTTCCCTGCGCCCATAACAGCGCGACCATTTCGCCGAATGCTGCAATACGACGAGGTTCGCCTCCGCTGCCGATCGTGACCCCTGCCATCAAGCCTCCGACAACCTCAGCGAAGCGTACTTCGTCCGGCATCCCTGTAGGAGCTATCTTTGCCAAAGTCTCAGCCGCATCACAAACGATGTACCGACCCTGTGCCGCAGCCTTTGTGGTATCCAAACCCCACGTCTGCAACCTTCGCGCCAGACCGGCGCAGTGCTCCTTGGTGGCGATGACCACGGCAGCTTCGCCGGCCCCGAGCGCCGTCCCAATAAACCGGCTCAAATCATCGAGCAGGAATTCATCGGCTCCATAAAACTGAACTACGTGAGCGGACTGACTATGGTCGCCCCACTGCGCCGCAGGGGCGATCGATTCCGCGTTTGACAGCAAGCTATTGATAACGCTCATTTTAATGGCTAATCTTTGTTCTTTCGGACAACCCAACCACGTGCGCCAGATGACCGGAAAACACTGTGACCGACGCCATTCTATCGACGATCGTTCTCAGAGCGAAATACTGGGGATACTGTAGGCACTTCGCGGACTAGCTTGACAGGCCGTCTCGCGAAGAGCACGATTTCAGAACCGAAACCAGGCAACTATTTTTCTCCCTTCCAGATATAAAAATTGTCTTCGTCTGACAAGGTTTCGATCTGCAAGCTTCTTGAGAGCGAAGCGCGATGGACCGCCGATCGCAAGTTCGCCAGTGTAATCCCATCCAAATTCGCCAGGGGAAGCTTGATTGCCGAGCCGACCGGCAAGGTTTCAAGGTCCTGAAAAATGCCCTGGATCAGATCGTGATGCTTTCCGCGCCGATTCCTTCGAACATTCGCAAGAATAACGCGGTCGTAATTCAATGCGGGCTTCTGATTCTTATTGTTGTCTTTAGGCATACGTCTTTAGTACCCTAATAAATCGTTAACACAACTTATATGATTCTTAGAAACGTTTGTCAAGTATTTTTTAATTGCACGTTTAATATTTTTATCGAATGCGTTAAACCAACCGCCCGAGATCGTAAGCATTCGTCCGAAATTCACGACGTCTTTTAATTCTCGCGTCGGTACCTCCGCTTCTTTAATTCGTGCGTATGAAGTATTTCCACCCTTTTTTAGTGCAGCGTGTATGTTTCAGACAGGAATGAAAGGCAATGGCGTGACACTAAATTGTGTGTGGCAAGAGAAATACACTGAGGCTATGCTCGAGCTTAACCGCGAAGAATTGCCGCGGCGGATTGAAGTTGCGGAAAAAGCGATTTATCAACGACTCGAAGAGTTGGAGCACACGGCCGCCGCTTCCACCGAAGAACTGTGTGCAATCCGCGACGCGTTGCGGGGGTTGCGGGTGCTGGCTAAAACGGAATGCCCGTCCCCGCGTACACAGTGTGGCGTACCTCAGAGCGGGGTAGCATCATGAATAGAAAAGTTCGTTCCAAAACCAGAAATTGTCACAACTTATTGGCGCCATCGCGGCTTAGAAGACAAGTGATGGCGGAGAATTTTGATCAACAGTGGCGCGATCTTCGCCCGTATGTCACGATTGAAAGAGATTCGCAGAAGCTGGCGAAGCTGGTAGCCGACTGGAGAAGCGCAAACCGCTGAGCTCTGCCCGCAAGCACGAGCAGAGCTGGCGAATCGGCCAACCATGTCACCATGGAAAAAAGCGCAGGCGGCATTCGCTTCGGCGGTAATCATGCTGTGCCTTAGCGGCCTGGCTACTTATGTCACCATTGTGCGCCTCACGCAGACTGAGAAATGGGTGGTTCATACCCATGAGGTTCAAGCCGCTCTAGGAGATGTGGATTCGACAATATTAAGTGCTGAACGCGCCTCCTCCGGCTACGTGATAACCGGAAGCGCCGACTTCCTGAGCAACTTTGAGGCCGCCACCCCCAACATTTATCAGGCACTTCAGCATTTGCGGGAATTGACCCAGGACAATTCAAAGCAGCAGGAATTTTCCGATCGTCTGGACGGAATAACAGCACGCAGGATCGCTCTCTTTCGACAGTCCATTGACCTTAGAAAGACGGCTTCTCAGAACCAGCAGAGACAGGCCGAGATATCCCGTCGAGGCTTGCCCGTTGCTGCTGAAATCAGTTCCACCATGCAGCAAATGCGGGATGAGGAGAAAAGGCTACTGACTGTCCGGGCGAGAAGTTCCAGGCGCCTGTTCACTCTGGCGGTGGTTGTGCTGTTGATCACCTTCCTCCTGGCGCTGATTATGTTTTCCGTGCATTATCGGCTGCTTTCCGCGGAGCTCGAAGCCCGCGAACAGGCGGAGGCCTCGGTCCGCGAGAGTGAAAAATCACTGCGCAGCCTCACCGGCCGTCTGTTGCGGCTGCAAGATGAGGAACGCCGCAGATTCTCCCGCGAGCTTCACGATAGTCTGGGGCAGTACCTGGCGGGAGTAAAAATGAATCTGGACATGTTTACCAACTCTCAGCCCGCCGATGGGCTTTTAGCGCAGGCGATTCAGCTCTTGGATCAATCCATTGCTGAAACCCGGACGATTTCGCATTTACTGCACCCACCGCTTTTGGATGAAGCCGGGTTCTCATCGGCAGCGAAATGGTACTTGGAGGGTTTTGCGCTGCGCAGCGGAATCGACGTGAAGATAAATCTGCCTGAGAATGTGGGGCGTCTGCCCAAGCCGATCGAACTCGGGCTTTTCCGCGTGCTGCAGGAAAGCCTGACCAACATTCATCGTCATTCGGGAAGTTCCAGAGCCGATGTTGCTCTCAAGGTTTTCGCTGACAGAGTAATTCTTGAGGTAAGAGATTATGGAAAAGGAATTCCCCGCGAACTCGTGGAGAATTTTCGGGCCAAAGGAACCAGCGTTGGCGTGGGCCTGGCAGGGATGCGGGAACGCGTGCGCGAACTCGGTGGCCACCTCGACATCCAGCCCAAGCTGCCGGGCAACTCGATTTCAGTGACCCTGCCGTTCCCGCAAACCGACAAAGCCGTGAACGCAGCTGCCGATTGACGGTTAGTTTGGAAAGTAAGTTTCCTTTCGAAGCAGAGCCCCCACCGCATCGATCACGCAGCCGATTTCTCCCTTGGCGCAAGCGCCCCGAATACCGATTTTTCGCGCTTCGTCGCTCAACTGTTTCGAGAGGTGTATGGTCACCATCAGAATCGGAGTTTCAGGTGAAAGGTCAACGATGCGACGGGCCGCGTCCAGCCCATTCATCTCAGGCATCTGGAAATCGATCACAATCAGATCGGGCTTAGCCTGCTGAAACCGTTCGACGGCTTCTTTGCCGTTGCTGGCCTCATCGCAAACGCGCCAATCGTCATGATGATCCAATAAGCCCTTTAGGCACTGTCGTATGACGGGGCTGTCATCTGCTACGAGGATGCGAACCAAGGAAACATCTCCAATCCAGCAGCACGCCCACGCGATCGCCGCTTCTTCGACCCTATCGCCTCTAACCGACCGCCAACAATACCCTGTACACCTTACAGCGTAAGAAACTTGCTGATCCTGCGATCAGCATTAAGCCGCCTAGTCTCTTAGGATTGTCGACGATTTGGACTCGCTAGAAAACTTGCGCGATGCCCTTGCGAAGGGCGTAAAGAGTCAGATCGGCGACCGAATGCAGACCAAGCTTGCGCATGATATTGGTGCGGTGGGTTTCGGCCGTCTTCACGCTCAGATTCAACGCTACCGCCACTTCCTTGCTGGTCTTCCCTTCCGCCAGCAACTGCACCACTTGGCGCTCGCGAGGGGTGAGACGATTTCTGAGGGCGGGTTCTTCCTTACGATCGGGGTTCAAATATCCGTCGACTACGATTTCTGTGACCTGGCTGGTAAAGAAAGTACGATTGTGCTGCACAGCCTCGACCGCTGTAATCAGGTCCCGGCCCGCGTCCGACTTCAGCAGAAAGCCGCGAGCTCCCACAGCCAGCACTTCCTGCACAACCTGGGGTGAGTAGTGCATGGTCAAGATAAGGATGTGGGTCGCGGGGCAATCCGCGAGAATTTGCCGCGCTGCTTCGATACCGTTTAGGTTCGGCATTCCAATGTCAAGCAAAACCAGATCCGGTTTCAACTCGCTGGCTCGCTCCACTGCCTCACGCCCGTCTTTCGCCTCAGCGCTGACCTCCCATCCGGGATGGCCTTCAAGCAGGACACGAATTCCTCGCCTCACAACTTCATGGTCATCGGCAACCAATATTCGAAACGACTTCATCGTCTAAGCCCCAGATGAGGCGGATGATGCGAATTGTTGCCTTCTACGATGCCAAAACTCATCAAAAGGTGTGCCAAGGAGAGATTGTCCGAAATCCCGCGCGCCATTTGATCACAAGAATGAGGGCTTAGGACACAGCTTGCGGGGTGTGCCCGGCGTGCTTCATCGCTTCACGTCGATTTGGTTGACGACTTGCTGTCGGTTAGGCACTGCTCGATCATCATGTACCAGAATCAACGATAGCTAAGACGGCCACAACATCGATCAGCTAGATGCTTTAGAAAGCGGAGAATAGGCTTGGCTTAGACCTCGACCGAAACGGAACGACCGAGGCTAGTCACGCTGCTTTCGCTCGCCAATCATTTACAGGGAAACGACAAAAACCTGGACCGCTCCCCGCTCCGATACGTGTCCGGTGGCATGCATCGGCTGCCAGCCCGTCGCTGCGAGATGTTCCATGCAAAAAAGGGGAGCCCGCTAAAGCGAACTCCCCTATTCCCCATGAATCGGCCTAGCTTGCCTTACGCCTCTGTTCCATGTCAGCTTGATGGTCAGCTTGATGCGCCTCAGCAGCATTCCACTCATCCACCTGCTTTTGAGCCGCATCTTTCGCGATGCCATATCTTTCTTGGATCTTCCCGATTAACTGTTCGTGCTTACCGTCGATGACATCGAGATCATCGTCGGTCAATTTACCCCAACGTTCCTTCACCGAGCCTTTCATCTGTTTCCATTTGCCCTTCAGTTGGTCCGAGTTCATTCAAGTCCTCCTTTATGTGTTTACGTTATTAAGCCGGATACGGCTTCATGCATTATGTCGTCGATCCATCACAATTCTTTGATCGGTTGGCCGACGGAATCTAGTCAATGCCGACCATTTGGTCTACTGAACCATAGTTCCGGCTGGTGTGCCTGCCAATCCGGTCAAATCGGTAATTCAACTGTGGAATGCCCGTAGAGAACCTACATCAACCCGAGTGACCAGCACGACATTTTTGACTACCACGAATGTCACGCGCTTGTACCACCTTCACCCGATGGCCCAGAGAAGGTCGCACGAATATAGTCTGCACGTTACTTGAAGTAGCGGTGACGGGCGTTGGTGCTTCTTCGACGTCCGCTGGTGCACAAATCTAAGTGAGGAGCGCTCGACATGCTTTGGACAATATTCGTGATATTGCTGGTTTTGTGGCTGCTGGGACTTGTGAGTTCCTATACGCTGGGCGGTTTCATTCACATTCTGTTGGTGCTTGCGTTGGTAGTGCTGGTGATCAACCTCATTGGTGGACGAAGTAGGGCAGTCTAGTTACAACGTTGTGGTTTGTGCGTATTTGGTTGGCGGCTGCCGTCTGTGCCAGGGAGTGCATCCAAGAAGCTCCATATGCGGCCAACTCGGAAGGTCGTCGCCAACACCGTTCTCGCCCTGTTATTCGTGTTCCTCTCTTCGGGAGTCGGAAGCGGATACTCCGTACTTACCCACGAAGAAATCATTGATTTGGTGTGGCTGGATCAACTGCGGCCGCTTCTTCTGGAGCGTTTCCCCCAAACCAGCGTGGACGAACTGAAGCAAGCCCACGCTTACGCTTATGGTGGCAGCATGGTCCAGGACATGGGCTACTATCCGTTTGGCAACAAGTATTTCAGCGATTTGGTGCACTACGTCCGCACCGGCGATTTTGTGTTAGCCCTGATCCGCGATTCTTCTGATCTCAACGAGTTTGCTTTCGCCTTGGGAGCGCTCGCTCATTATGCTGCCGACACGGATGGGCACCCCACGATCAATCGTGTAGTTGCCATATCATTTCCTAAGTTGCGAAAAAAATACGGGCCTGAAGTAACCTACGTGGACGATCCCAAAGCGCACATTCGCACTGAGTTCGGCTTCGACATGGTGCAAGTGGCCAAGAACCGTTACACCCCCGACAATTATCACGACTTTATTGGCTTCAACATTTCCAGACCGTTGCTTGAACGCGCGTTTCCGGAGATCTACGGCGTCCCACTGAATGATGTCATTCATAACGAAGACCTGGCGATTGGAACCTTTCGACGCGCCGTCAGCAGGCTTATTCCGGACATGACTCGCGTCGCCTTGCTGTCCCGTCGCAAGGAGATCGTTCGTGATACTCCTAATTTCAACGAAAAAGAATTTCTCTACCACCTGTCACGGACGAAGTACCAGAAGGAGTGGGGAAATGGATACCGCAAACCTGGCTTCGGAAGCCGCATGCTGGCGTTCTTCTTGAAGATCGTTCCCAAGGTAGGCCCGTTTAAGGCGGTAGCCTTTCAAATTCCCACCACGCAGACGGAAGACATGTACATCAAGAGCATCAACAAGACTGTGGATGACTATGCCGCCCAGTTACGCGATGAGAAAGCAGGACAACTCAAACTTGCGGACCTGGACTTTGATACTGGCAGTGCAACCCGGGCTGGAGAATATCAGCTTGCCGATAAGACCTACGCTCACCTGCTAGACGATTTGGCTAAGCGCAACTTTGATCAGGCATCTCCCGAGCTGCGCCAAAACATTCTCGCCTTCTACGCTAATCCGAACCCACAGGTTGCGACGAAGAAAGGCGCCAAGGCTTGGGAAAAAACGCAAGAGGAGTTGAATAAGCTGAAAGCCATCACGACGGATCATGCAGTCGACGCCGCATCGACAATGGGGTCGATGCAATAGGCTGCATTTATTTCGTGCCTCTGCCTGTTTGACAGCGCATGCAATCAGGCTGATGGGTTATTTCAGGCCAAGTCCCCCATTAAAGTGCTGGATGACTCCGTAACACTCACAAGCAACGTCCTCGAGGCTTTTGCGGTTCAGTATCTTCACTGTGCCGCGCATGTTTTCGATCAATCCGCGACTTTCGAGCGCACCCGCCGCCAAAGTCACACTGGGACGTCCAGTGCCAAGCATCTGCCCGAGAAATTCGTGAGTTAAAGGAAGCAGCTGTGCATCGACACGGTCCTGGCACATCAGCAGCCAGCGCGCCAGCCGCTGATCAATATCATGCAACCGGTTGCAAGCAGCCAGTTGGGCGACCTGCATCCCCTGCATCAGCGCGAAGCGGCTAAGTTCCGATCGCAGTGTGGGAGCGCAGGGCAGGATCGTTTGAAAAACTTCCGACCGTATACGCGATCCGGTTCCCGACATCTGCATGATTGCCCGAAAGGTTCCACGCAGGAGGCCTACCATCAGGGACATTCCCACCATCCCTTCTCTACCCACAATACCGACTTCTACACTTCTGCCATCGAGGGTCATCGCCACCAAAGAGGTCATGCCCTCATGCAGCAAGTATGCGAAATCGATTTTCTGCCCGGGTTCGTGCAGGATCTCATACTGCGGCAAGTCGACGGACTCCAAATGAGGACGAAGCAGGTTGTACTCCTCGTCGGGAAGCGACAACAGAATGACGTTGCTCACCGCCTTCCCCGTCGCATCGGTTCGAGTTCCGGGGAGCAGCGGTGATAGCTTAAGCGGCTGTTCAGACCTATCCCCGGTAACGTTGCCGTTTGCCACAATCACCCCCAGTCGAACTGATTGGATGCCGGAGACTAGGTTGCTTTACTCGGCAAAGCCTGTAGTTCGGGGCGTAACTTCATGGATGTTCGAGGAATTATTGCTTGGTGCGAAAGGGGGAAGGGCGGGAAAAGATCATCCCGGGAGATGAAAAGGCCGACACGTCCTAACCAGACAGCAGTCTCGTGGGGTCGGCGTAAAATAGGATTAATCTCTGTGGTACCTAGGAGGCTCGTAATGAGAACCTCAATCCTCCTGTTCGTTCTTCTGCTTTCCGTATCACCGTTTTCGGCGCAACGCACAAGGCCCGCGGGACAGCATCAGGCTGACAACGCGGAGCAACAGTTCGAAAAGAGCATACCTGGTCCGACTCGCCAGAGTCGGAATGTCGATGTGACAAAACTCAAACAGGATGCCAATGAACTGGCGACTTTGGCACAAGCCATTCCACCGGCTGTGGACCAAACCACGAAGGGGCTCCTACCAAAAGACCTTGGCCAGAAACTTAAGAGAATCGAAAAACTAGCCAAACAGTTGCGCTCCCAGATCGATCAATGAAGGCCGTGAGCAAAGCACAAGATAAAAGCCACCCGTCCGGAGGACGGGTGGCCAAAATTACGAATCCGCCTTGGACTAGAAGGTCAGCCGCAAGCCGAATTCGATTTGCCGTTGCGAACCGAGCGAGTAGACGCCGGTTCCGTTGCCGACCCGGAACGATTCCTGAGCTATCTTGTCGGTGCCATTGATTGAGCCGCTGCCGACGCCGTTCAGGAGACCATTCATCGTGTTCGGCGGCAGATTGAAGTTGGCAAAGTTGAAGAGATTGTAGATGCCAACACTGGGCTCCACGGTAAATCTCTCCGCGATTGTGTGTCTCCATGCCAGTTTCAAATCGGTGGCTCGCAGCCAGCCGAAACCGACCTGACCCGGTGGAGGAAGGGCAACCGGTTGCGCCACGCCACCCAACTGCTGCAACTGCGTCAAGGTCATCAGTCCATTCGAAATGAGCAGATTACCTGCAGGCGTAGGATTGTTGGCTACGTTTTGGTTGTAGTTGTTAATCAGTTGCGTCAGGCCCGCCACATTGACGTCACGCCCAAACGAACCGAACTTGGTTCCGGGAATGGGGGTTCCACCCGTTGTGATGGCTCCGCTCCCGGTGAAGTCCTCGATGAAAATTTGACCGGGAATGCCTGTGTTCGGAGCATCGATCGAACTCGCCAACGGGCTGTAGAAGTGAGAAATCAGCCCAAAGCGGAATCCGAATGGAACGTCCACGTAGCCACCAAACGAGATCTGGTGGGTACGATCTAAGAGCGAGGGTCCGAAATAACGACTGGGGTTGTTGTTGTCTGCCGCTTGCAGAACAAAATCCTGGTCGTTGTCTGCGGGCGTTCCAGTTCCCTGGACACCGCCGGAATTTTCAAACCGCGACAGGCTGTAGGACACCTGGAAGTTCGCGGCCTTGATACCTCGCATCGGGTTGTTAACGTTGTCCTTCAACGTCATCTGCAAAGCGTTGTATTTGGAGATTCCTTCGGGGAAGAGGAAGAACATGTTCGCTTGATTTTGATTTATTCCTCCGAAGGCGCATGGACGGCCTAGTCCATTGACAGAAGTACACCCTGCGCCAGTGGCGTCGGATGCTGTGCCTAGACCGTTGCCAGCGTAATCGGCAATGGTCGCGCCCTTGGCGATCGCTTGGTCTACGGTGGCGACGCCGAACGCGGCATTTGTCGCCGCGATCGCAGCTTGCGCACCGGCTAAGTTAAAGTACTTGATATTGCCTTGTTGATTAGCATCAACACCGATCAGTGAACGCGTTTCCACGTTGCGCAAGTAATCGGCGCTGAACACCATGCCGTGCCGAATTTCGTGCTGGATGCCGACGTTTATCTGCACCGAGCGCGGTGTCTTGTAGTCAGGCGCGAACAAACCAATGCCCCCGTTCGAGCCGATTCCAGCACCGAGGAAATTGCCGATATAGCTTGGGTTGGGAGCCTGCAAATTGGTTGGGTTCCCAGCCTTCACCTGATCCCAGAACGACAGAATCTGGGGAATGACCGAGCCTATATTGTTGCCGCAGATGCCCGCCGGCGGAGTGATGGTCCCAGTGTTTACCGGTACCGGCTGCGGGTTGCCACCAAGGCAAGCCAGCGTCACCTGGTTGAAAGCTCCGGTCTGCAACCGCAGCGGGCGGTCAAACAGAACGTTGTTGTAGATGACGTTCTCGTAGTAAAGACCGGCACCGGCACGAATCACCGTCTTGCCGTTCTTCATCGGATCCCAGGCGATACCCACCTGAGGTGCGAAGTTCAAATTAGCTTGGTTGACCCGGTTTCCCAAACCGGGGAAGGCGGCATTTATGTTCGGATCTGCCGGCAGGTCGCTATCCGTACGGCCAGTATCGCGGTCATAACGCAGGCCCAGGGTCAAAGTAAAGTTCGGCTTGATTTTCCACACATCGCCGACATAAAGACCGATCCGGTTATCCGGTCCAAGTCCGCCAGCCGGGAAACCCAAAGCCGGTTCCAGGGTGTTGAAGCCCTGCCCGTTGCCGACTCGGAGGTTCTGCACTGGCCAGTTCAGAGGGTTGGCGTCGCCCCCGGGAAAGGGTCCGGCAGCAGCAAACGCGTCGTTAGCTGTGTTGACCGAGAAAGAGGCCCGCGGCGCCGTACCGTAGAAATCGGCGAACCCACCGCCTTGGATATGGTTGTAGGAAACACCGTAACGAATGGTATGGGTATGCAGCACCTTGCTGCCATCGTACTTCACCTGATTGTTCTGTTGAGGCGTGCTTTGCGGCGCCAGCAGGTTGGGTCCGAACCAAGCCCCGCCGCCGCTGATCAACAACCCAGTGCAACAATCGGGCAGCGCGGGGTTGGTCAAGGTCGCATCTACGATCTGGTTCTGGAACTTCAAGAAGGAATAGCGAATGCTGTGCTGGAAGCTGCCGGTATTGAAGTCCACGCCGACAACGTGGGAACGTGTGTAATCCTTGTTGTCGTAAACCGAGAACCCGAGTCCGAATGTAGCAAACAGCGAGTTCGAAAAGTAGGAGTAGCGATAGAATGCTTTGGCGCCGTTCCCGAAGTTGTAGTCTACCTTTCCCAGAAGGTTGCTCTCGCGGAAAGGCTGACTGAAGCCGCCGCTGGCTGGAGCGAACGGAGTGCCGGCAAATGAAACGGCGGCAAACGAATCCTGTTTGGTGCGCTCGCCGTCGGCGAAGAAGAACAGCTTGTTCTTGATGATGGCTCCGCCCACGCTGCCACCGAACTGGTCGCGCTGCAAATAGAAGTCATTGCCACCCGGCGCGTTGGCCGCAAAGCTGTGGTCGCGGATGAAGCCGAACGCCTCGCCATGCAGAGTGTTGGTGCCCGACTTGGTGGTCACGTTGACTGCGCCGGAAGAAGTCAAATCATTGGAAAGATCGAGAGAGGATTGACCGATCTGGAATTCGTCAATCGCGCTGGCTGGAATATCAGCGGTCGTGGTGCCTACAGTCTCATCGCTGATGTCAACTCCGTCCACGTCGATGCGGGCGGTGCGGCCAAAGCGGCCGCCGAATGAAATCGAAGAATAGCCGGCCTTGGTCGGGTCGAAATTTTGCCCGTCCTGAATCTGAACGCCGGGCTCAAGCTGCGCTAAGTCGAGGAAGTTGCGACCGTTCACTGGCAGGTTCGCAATCTGCTCGGAACTCAACACGCCTTGCACTTCAGCCTGCTCGGTATTGACCGCGATGTTGCTGGCCTGGACCTCAATGACCTGGCTCTCCTGGCCGAGCTGCATCTTAATGTTCGCAGTCGCAGTGTTGCCAACCTCTACGGTCAGGGCCTCGCTCACGCTGCTAAACCCCTTGGCAGAAACCTGCACTTTGTAACTGCCAGGGTCCAGAGCTCCGGAACTATAGGCGCCCGCGGCATTTGTAGTCAGTGCCTGCGACTGAGCGGTACCTTGATTAGTGATGACTACCTTCGCGCCACTTACGACGGCGCCAGATGGATCGGTCACGGTTCCTTGAATACTGCCGGAACCGACAGTCGTTTGCGCTAACATCAGGGTGGAGAACAGCAAGAAAATTATCGCCAGAGCTACAAATGTTCCGGCGGGACGGACAGGGCGGTTGAGATTCATGGACATCGTCCACCTTCCTTTTTCAGAATCGCTTCAGAATCTGATTTTCGTGATCGAATATCGATATTGCGATCGAGTCGAGAGGGATCGTCATCCGATCCTTCTTCACTTTGTTTCTGTTTCTTCGCGCGTACTTTTTCGCGAACAAACCGACACCTGCTGCCTCACAGACACCCGAACACACGATAGACATAACAGTGCAATCGACAGACCATGACAATGGACCGTGACACTTTGTCATGTCAACTATAATTATGTCAATAGGTTAGTGTGTTCTTATTGTGGAAACTTGTGCTGGCAGGCGCGCTAGACAATTCTATATTTTGTAGATTGTTATGGAAAATGAAATCAAAACAGCGGGGATCCGCATTAAAATTTGGATTTCGCAGTGTAATACCCACTCCGGTGCCGCACCGTCAAGGGGGATCCGGCTGAAGTCCCGTCGACTTTCACCTCGATGCGGCGGAAGCTGGAATCGGAGAGCCGCTGCGAGGGATAGTAGGCCAGTAAGTATTGCGTGCGCAGTTCGTCGCTGATTTTTCGGAATGCGTCGTCGAGTTGAGGCACCGACGTGGCGTAGAAATATTTGCCGCCGGTGTCTTCGGAAATCTGGATCAGGGCGTGTTCTCCGCCGATGTCTCGTCCTGCGCTTGCCTCAATCGGAACCACAATAATGCTGTACACGATGGCCTCGGCTTCCTGGGCAGAGCGCACAGCTTGCTTGTAGTCCATACGGCTTACGGTATCGCCGCCGTCCGTGATCACAACCAGGACCTTCCTGCCCTTCCGCGGTTCAAGCGCCTGCGCCCCGAGGTAAAGAGCATCGTAAAGAGCTGTGGCCGATCCCAGGCGAACCCGGTCCACGCCGTGATCAATTGTCTTCAGGTCGGAGGTGAAGGGCACGACTTCGTTGACGATCTCGCTGAAACCGTAAAGAGCGAGCGCATCGATAGGCCTAAGAATGGCGTGCGCAAAACGGCGCGCCGACGACAGCTCCAGGGGCAGATCTTTGCGGGTGCTGAGGCTGGTATCGATGTCGACCACAATGGAGAGCGGCAAAGCGGACTCCTTGTCGAACATCGAAATGGTCTGCGGTTTACCATCTTCCATCAATGTGAAGTCTTCCTTTTTCAGACCAGCGACCGGAGCGCCATGCTCGTCCGTGACGGTAACGAAGACGTTCACCAGCTTGACGTCGACCTTCAAGGTTGTTTCTGGATTCTGGGTTGCGCGTGCGCCGTCGCTATTTTTCGAACTTTCAGGGGACGCCGGTTTGGCTGGGCCTGAACCGCCTGCCCATGGTGGCTTGGGCACCTGGGCATGCGCGACTGCGACCGCAATAATCACGAAAAGAAGCAGGCGTGGACGTCGGAACGCGAAACGTTTCCCGGCATTGGCGCGATTCTGCTCGCCAAATTTGCAGACCGGCTCTTTCCGAGGAAAAGCGTTTAACCGCCAAATTGGCAAAGAATTTCTGCTCACGCAGTGAAGGGGCAATCTGCTCATTTAGATGCAGGTCTTCCCCAATGGCTGCCTTCGGCCTTGGGAATCTCGGAGGGGAAAGGCTCGCCATCGGCCCAAACCGCGCCATCTTCAAAATGTTCCTTTTTCCAGATGGGCACGGTGCGCTTGAGAGTATCAATCAGCCAGCGGCAAGCATCGAAACCCGGAGCCCGGTGTGCCGAGGCTACTACAATCAAGACACTTGTTTCGCCGATTTCCACCCGGCCCAGCCGATGAACCATGGCAACCTCGCGAATGGGAAACTGCCGCAAAGCTTGCACGGCCAGCGCATCCATTTGCTTCAGAGCCATCTCTTCGTAGGCTTCGTAGTCTAGATAGAGAGTGCGCCGGCCCCGCGTCTGGTCACGCACCACGCCTTCAAACACGACTGCCGCACCGTCCGCCGGCTGCTTGAGCTTGGCGAGAACATCTTGCGTGTCGATTTTCTCGTGCACGATTGAAGAGTAACGACAGTCTCGTTGGTCGCTTTCGGGATCGGTCAGCCCGCCGCTCACCGGGGGCAGGAAGGCAATCTCGTCTCCTTCCTTTAGCTGCGAATCCGGACTGGCAAATTCCTGATTGATGGAAATCGCAATCGAAGCGGCAAGTTCCCCGAGCCTGGGGGCGCTCTCTTCGTAGTGAATGAAAACGTCACCCAAAGTAGAATGCTCCGGCAGGCTGAGGAGATCGCTGCCTCGCCCCGTCAGATCCTTCAACACTCCGAAAAATAAAATGCGGACCTGCATGGATTCCCAGTCGCCAGACTCTTGTCAGTAGTGTAACGCGACCGCCCTACCACAGAGTCACAGAGTCACAGAGTCACAGAGGAAAAACCAAAGAGGTTCTCTGTAACTCCTGTGGTGAACAGAAAAATGCCAGTTCCCTTTCGAGAACTGGCGGATATTGCATGAGCGAATCAGACCTCGTTATTTATGAGGTTTCTCCTCGTGCGCCGGCGGATGCGGTGGCGCTGCCCTGGGTGCCGGCGGGCGCGGACCCGAATTCTGCCGCTGCTGCTGCCAAGCGTTGAATTTCGTTTGCTCGTTCTGCTGGTGCTGGGGATTTTCCTGCACCGGTGGAGCTTGTCTTACCAGCGGATGCGGAACCGAACGTGCCTGCGGTGCTGCCGGCTCGGCCGGACGAGACGGTTCCTGTGCACGAGAGGGTTCCTGGGGACGCGCTGGCTCTTGAGGCTGCGGTGCTCCCGGACGAGGAACAGTCGCAACCGGACGGTTGTTTTCCTGCGCCGGCGGAGCCTGCGGACGCGCTGGCTGGTTGGCCGGCGCCGCCGGCTGCTGCGGTCGCGGAGATTCGTTTGGCCGTGCCGCCGGCTGAGTCGAAGGTTGTCCAGGCCGCGGAGCTTCATTCGCGGATCGCGCTGCGGTTTGGGGCTGCCCGGGTGTTTCTGTTCGCACGTTGGGCGGCGGGGCAGCCTGACGCTCGGCCAGAGGAGCGCGCGGAGGAGCCGGTTGCCTGGTAGCCACGACCTGCCGGTTCACAACTGCGGCAGGCGGTTTCATCGCTGCTGGCCGACCAGTTCCCATCACACTTGCATGGGCCGGCTGTACCGGAATGTTGTGGACCACCGGAGCGCTCTCGATCTGTTTTTGATCCACCTTGACCATGCTCGCTCCAACCGGACGGGCGTTCACGAAAGTATCATGCGAAACCGCCGTCACTGCATTGTTCACATGCTGGTTCGCATAGGTAATTCGAGTCACATTCGTCGTGTTGTTGTTGATGATCGTAGTGTTGTAAACGTTGGTGACTTGCGTTACGTTAACCCGCGTGTTGGTGATGTTCACATTGTTGACATAGCCCGGGCTGGTTCGATACCAGGGCACAAAAACTTCGCGCGGTGCCAGCGGGAACCAGGCCACGCCTGCGCCAATGCCAACCCCGACGCCGAAACCGCCTCCGCCCACAAATGCGACCAGCGCGGGCGCATACACCGGTCGTACCACAACTGGACCCGGTACCCAGCACCATGAACTTTCCACGAATGCCCAACGTCCGTAGTGGAACGGAGCGAAACCCCAAGGCTCATCTTCGACCCAAGTCCACCCCCAAGGCGCCACCCAAACCCAGTGGCCGTATCGATAGGGAGCCCATCCCGGGGCGACCGCGGCGGGGGCCCACACTGGACCGTAATCCGCCACATAACGCCAGTGCCCGTATTCGTCTAAGTCGGAGGCGCCGGTCATATCCGGAGAGACATAATTGGACGACTCGGCGTGGTCCTCCCGTTCATCCCGCTGAAATGCGAAGTTGTCGAAATCGTCGCGATTGGGAATCTGGTCGATCTCATGATCCAGTTGGTCACCGCCGGTGAAGCGTGCTCGTTGGCCCGCGACGACGTCATAGGTTGCTCCGCCGCCGGTAGCCTCTCCCCGCCCATGCCAAACCGTGGCATCAGTTTCGTTTCCATCTGCGCTTACATCAATGCGATATTCCCCGGTGCGCTGAACCTGAAAGGCCAGATTCGGCGTGTCGATTTCGAAGTGGTCATCGTCGTCGAGGTGCCGCACCCGCACAATGATCGAGCCCTGCGACAGCTTCAACTGGGTCGTGTGATCATCGAGATCGAGAAAAGTGACGCTGGTCTCCGAATCCATCCGAATCGCAGTCGAGCCCGTCTGCAGCTCAGCTCGAGAATCCTTGTCAGCCCACAAGTTGTCCCCGGTGGTCAGTGGACGATTCGCAACCGCCTGCACCCAATCGCCCTCCCCGCCAGGCTGGAAAGAAACCGATCCATCCGAAAAACTGAGCCGCGCTACCCGGCCCGGCGGGTCTTGCCCCGGCCCCTGCTGCTGCGGTGGCCCTTGATCTTGAGGCGGTTCCTGCGCGACGATTCTGAGCGGCGCTTGCAACATCAGCAATAGCCCCGCCAGGACAATTCCAACCACTAAGGCTTTGTGCTTCGTCATTGGTTTATGTTCCTCGCTGCGGTTGCCAACAATACCGCTGTGCACCATGTATTAACACGATTCGGCTGGGAAAGTTCCATACGGTAGAGGCTGTACCCAAGTACTTTATCCCAAAGAAAATATGCCAGCCCCCGTTTCCGGAAGCTGGCATCTGATCTGACAACTCGTCTGCAGGCTTAACCGACCGGCTGTTCGCTCAGTACTTTTTCTCGTTCTTCCGCGTCCTGCTTTTCTTCCCGCGGTGTCGAGGGCAGTGCCAGTTCCAGCACTTCACCGATGAGCTTCACATAGTGAATCTCAACGTTCTCCAATTGTTCCGGAGTGAGATCCTCTTCCACATTAGTCTTGTTTTCGGCGGGCAGGATAATGTTTTGAACTCCCGCTCGCTTGGCAGCAAGGACCTTCTCCTTCACGCCGCCGATTGGAAGCACGTTACCGCTGAGCGTGATCTCTCCTGTCATCGCCAACAAAGGCCGCACTGGACGGTTCGTAAGCAGCGAGACCAGCGCGGTCACAATAGTCACACCTGCGGATGGCCCATCCTTTGGGATCGCGCCTGCTGGAACGTGGATGTGAATATCATGCTTCTCGAAGAAGTCTTCCTGAATACCCAGCAGGACTGCATTGGAACGTACCCAACTCAGGCCGGCTTGCATCGATTCCCGCATCACGTCCTGAATTTGGCCGGTGATGCTGAGGTTCCCTTTACCTTTCATCGTGCTGGCTTCAACAAAAAGAATGTCACCGCCAGATGGCGTCCATGCCAGCCCAACGACGACGCCGGCACGCTTCGTGCGCTCCGCGATTTCGCCTTCGCTGCGAATTTTGATCCCGCCAAGAAATTCCTGCACGATCTCCCGAGTAACCACCAACTTTTCAGTCTTGCCTTCAGCCAGACGTCGCGCCTGCTTGCGGCAAATCGTACCGATGTTCCGCTCCAGGTTGCGCACCCCGGCCTCGCGCGTGTAGTGGCGGATGATGTTGCCGACGGATTCTTCCGGAAACTCGATCTGCTCCGGCGTGATCCCGTTCTCTTCAATCTGCCTCGGAATCAAATACTGAAACGCGATATGTATCTTTTCTTCCTCGGTGTAGCCCTGAAGCTCGATGATCTCCATGCGATCGCGCAACGGCTCCGCGATCGGATCGAGCATGTTTGCCGTAGTAATGAAGAGGACTTTCGACAGATCGAACGGCACATCCAGATAGTTGTCACGGAAGGTGGCGTTCTGCTCGGGATCAAGCGCCTCTAACAGAGCCGATCCCGGATCGCCGCGAAAATCGCGCCCTACCTTGTCAATTTCGTCGAGCATGAAAACCGGATCCTTGGTCTCGGCGCGACGAATGCCTTGGATAATCTGTCCGGGCAAAGCCCCGATATATGTGCGCCGGTGCCCACGAATCTCAGCTTCGTCGTGAACCCCGCCCAACGAAATGCGGACAAACTTGCGTCCCAACGCGCGAGCGATGGATTTCCCCAGCGAAGTTTTCCCCACGCCCGGAGGTCCGACAAAGCAAAGAATCGGCCCTTTCATTCCGGGTTTCAAGCGACGCACGGAAAGATAATCCAAAATGCGATCTTTCACTTTTTTCAGATCGTAGTGATCGGTATCGAGAACTTCCTTGGCTTTGATGATATCGACGTCGCCGCCCGAACTCTTCGCCCACGGCAACACCGCTAGCCATTCGATGTAGTTACGCGTAACCGAATAATCCGCAGCCATTGGGGACATGCGCGAGAGCCGCCCTAATTCCTTCAAGGCTTCTTTTTTTACTTCATCGGGCATTCCCGCCGATTCGATTTTCTGCCGCAGATCTTCCGTATCTCTCGCGCCTTCGTCCTGCTCACCCAATTCCTTCTGGATGGCCTTCATCTGCTCGCGCAAATAATACTCACGCTGGGTTTGTTGTACCCGATCCTGCACTTCCGACTGAATCTTGTTCCGCAGTTGCTGGACTTCCAGCTCCTTCGCGAGGTGCTGATTGATTTTCTCCAACCGCACCCGAACGTCGGTAGTTTCCAGTGTGTCCTGCTTGTCCGCAGTCGAAAGAGATGGCAGTGAGGAGGCAATGAAATCCACCAGGCGGCCAGGCTCCTCAATATTCATGGCGACGGTAGAAAGTTCGTCAGACAAAGTCGGCGAACCCGCTACAATCTGCTGAAACAGGGTCAAGACGTTGCGTTGCAGCGCCTCGACCTCTGAACTCTTCGGCGGAATCGCCTCGGGAACCGAGTCCACCCGGGCTCGCATAAAAGGCGCAAGCTGGGTAAACTCCACCAAGCGCACCCGCTCCAGGCCCTCGGCAAACACGAAAAGGCTCTGGTTGGGCATCTTGACGACTTTGTGCACCACCGCCAACGTCCCCACGGTGTAGAGGTCCGTCGGTTGGGGTGAGTCGACGCGAGCTTCCCGCTGCGCCACCACCACAATGGTTTTGTCTTCACCCAGAGAATTGATCAACTGAACCGAGCTTTCCCGCCCCACCGTCAAGGGCAAAACGGCGTGGGGGAATAGCACCGTATCCCGCACCGGAAGGATAGGCAGCGCCCGGTCTTCGGGTTCATGATTGCTTGTATTTTCTTTTACTTCCTCAACTTTTTTCACTTCTTTTGAATTGCGCTCCGAGCGCGATGATTGTGCCATAATTTTACCTTGAGTGTCGTATGCTCAAGTTTGATGAGATAAGTGGCCCGGAAGATGCAACCGCATCACCGGAATGATACTTGTGAGCTGTTGAATTCTAAACCTTCTGGCGAGGGTTTGCACCAAACTAAAAGGTACATACTACGTCTGCATGGGAATTTCAGCGGTACGCAACATTGCTTCTCGGAGAATCGGCACGCACCACTGGGCAGCACCACGCCACCGATTCGGACCCGCCCAAAAAAAGTGACCTTCTTTGTCTGCGGAGTACTACAGTTGTTTTCCTTCGCACGCCCGAGCACGCCCACTCCGAACCGGTCGCCTCGCCGCTGCATGGCTGAACAAACCTGCTTCCCCTTGGATCGCGACTCTGATAGCAGCAACTTACTTGGCCCGGGAGAGTGAATGCAATTCCTTCTCCAGCACAAACGCGTCCACCCCATTCGAATAGTAGCGCGGGATCGTCTTTACTACGCTGTAGCCGTGCCGCTTGTAAAAGGCAAGGGCAGATGAATTGTCCACAGCGGTTTCCAGAACCATGCTATGGCAGGACGCCGCACGCAAACGTTCTTCCGCCGCCGCCAGCAATCCCGACCCAATCCCCAGGCGCCGACTGCTGGGCGGCACATCGATGGTGAGGATATGACCGACTCCGCGCCGCGTCGCCTGCGCCACAATAAACCCCAGAACCTTCGACCGCGATTCAATGCCCCGCGCGTTGTTCGCAGCAGCGGGCTCGGCCACTACGGTGAACGCCGACCGCAGACGAATGTAAGCCGCAAGCTCCAGCCTGGAATATGCGATCCCCGGAAGGAAGCACTCCTGATCAATTTGCCATAGGGTCTCGAAGTCGTCGCGCCGAAAGTCTCTCAGGACAAATTCCACCCGCTCATTGTAGCCGCACCGCTTCACGTATTCCGGCCTTCTCAATGACCCTCAAGACTTTCCAATGGGCGGAAAATATTCCCGCAAAATGGTTGCTTGGATTGCACCCTGGGACGTACCATTCGCATCTGAGGTTAGGTGTGGTGCGTCTCTTGCTGATCGACGCGGCCGGTGCGGTGGCTCTGGTAGGGCTGTGGTATTTTTGCCTCGCCAGTTACAACCACCGGCGAGGGACGAAGGCCTTGCGCTGGGTGGAAGCTGCCTGCTCGCATCGCGGAAAAATCACCCAGACTCGTTGGGTCGGAGCCTCCCGCCTGCAGGCGCATCTACGCTTCGCCGCCCATTGGTTTGAAAACGCCCAAGTCACCATCCGCCTCATACCTCGCCCACTGCCCATACGATGGATGCTAAGCGTCTGGCATAAACAAAGAGAAACCCTGACCTTTGAAGCCGATCTGGACTGCGCTCCCGGTGTCCGTCTGGAAGTGCTTCGCCACCGCTGGCTCACTCACAGCGACGACAAGCTGCTGCGAAAATCGCGCAACTGGACGGTCGTCCGTCCCGGCCCCGTAGTGCTGACGACGTGCACCCAGTGGCGGCAGGAACTTCCCCCGGTGATCAACACCCTGATGACCTCTCGCGGCCAAAACCTGCTGAGTGTTCGCTTCCGTCCCGAGTCCCCGCACCTGGCCGCTACCATCGACCTCGAGGCCCTAACCGACGAACGCGCTGCCGCAGGATTCCTCGGAGTCCTCCGCGACCTGGCCGGAGCCTCAACCCCCAGACACTAGCTCTTTAAGTTTCTATGAAACTGTTGGTGTGGGAATTGCTTGTGTGGGGACGGGCGCCACGCTCGTCCGGCGCAGCAAAGCTCGGCCGCGTCTTTGAAGGGGACCATCTCAGTCTCTCAAAAAAACGGAGAGCGCCACTCATTCACTACTTAACCTGACTATGCAGCCGCCGATTTCTGCATCTCTTTCATGTAGCTATCCATTGATTGTGTCAACTGCGCATCGACTTCATCCGCGATAGTCATGACATCCAGCAACAGCAGGCTGAAGTTCAGAGCGCTCAGGTTGCGCTGTAACGTTCCGAAGATGGTCACTTGAAGTATTCGGGATTCGTGCACCAGCATTGGCGGAGTGTAGCCTTGCAGATGGCGCAGCTTTCCGTGGGCCACGGCCGCCGCCGAAAAGATTGCGTCGCTGTCCTTACCAGTCGCGCTGGGCTTGCTCAGGCGGAGAGCCAGGTCTTCAACCAGCTTAGGAAGATGTCCCGTGCGCTCCTCATCACTAAGCGAAACGCAGTTCAGCTCACTGCTCCGCTTTGCCCGCGCCAACCACCCATCGACGATCGCGCCAGAGCACCGCCGCAGGATCGCGCCCACACTCTCCTTGTTCACCCGTTCAATAGGTTTGCGATTGATCACTCTCTCCCGGACCAGCTCGGTGAACCGTGCAATCTCGAATGGTTTCACGACAATTTCGTCCGCCTCCAACAGGATCGCTGCCATGGCACTCTGCACGTCCGGGTAGCCACTGACCAGCATGGTCAACGCCTTTGGTTGGGAATGCCGCATGGCTGAGACTACCGTGAAACCATCGCCCGGGTCGGGCATGTGAAGGTCGGAGATGAGTACGTCAAAGCTCTCGGTAGAGATTTGTCTGAGGGCTGCTGTCACGCAATCGGCGCCGACCACCTCAAATCCTTTTCGTTCCAATGCTTGCGTCATCATGGAGCGAACAGCAGCGTCGTCATCGACCAGCAAAACTCTATGCACAGCTCTGGGTTCGGTAGGATCCATAAAGCACCGCCTTCCTGACACGAACAGTGCCAGTGTAAATCCCGCATTTTGGGCAAGACTGTGCAATATTGAACAGCCCGCCCCATTTTGAGCAACCTATGATTCGGCAATGTTCGACCGGGTAGTCATGGGTTGATGTCGATTGACAGTGTCGATGTTTCGACCCTCACGGCTACTCTACTTTCTGTAATACGACGCGCACGTTTCAAGGCCGGACTCAACCATGACTCCGGCCTTTTTTTTGCCCACAATTCTCAGTTAACGCCCTGGGGCTCTATGCTCGCGGGGACAATTCCGGTTTTGGGGAACGCAGCGTAGTTAGGCGGTGCAGGTGGGCGGTTACGTCCCGCGCCCAGGTTGGCGATGCCCAATCCAGGTGCGAAGTGCACATGCACGATCTCGTTCCTCACCGCATATAGCACCAACTCGGCGATGGAATGCAGATCGAGCTTGCGCAAGATATTGCTTCGATGTGTTTCCGCCGTTGCCAGCGACATGTTGAGCATCGTGGCGATTTCCTTGGACGCTTTGCCCTCGCACACCAGTTGCACTACTTCACGCTCGCGGGGCGATAACTTGGCAACGCTGGACGCGGCTGGAACAATGCGATAGCGCTTGTAACCGTCCATAATCAAATCGGACACCCGGGAACTAAAGAAGGTCTTTCCCCGTTGGAGTGCCTCCACCGCCGTCATGAGATCGCCGGTTTCGTCGGATTTAAACACCCACCCGCGAACCCCCGCTTCCAAACAGTCTCGGACGACTTGCTCGGAGTCTACGGCGGTGACGATCAGTATTATCTGGTCCGGATTGTGTTTCAGAATCTGCTTGGCCGCGTCCAGGCCATTCAGTTCGGGCATGCAGATGTCCAAAATAAGAAGATCTGGTTTCAACTGCCTGCACTTCTTGACCGTATCGCGTCCGTCGGCGGACTCTCCGCAGACCTCCCACCCTTCGTGAGATCCAAGCAGCGAACGCAGGCCGAAACGGAATACCGGATGATCATCAGCCACAAAAATGCTAAACCTATTCATAGAACCTCCCCACTGTTAGAAACAACTTATCAAGCGCTACACGAGGATGTCTGAGCACAATTGCTCACCAGTCACGAACCGTGCCACAAACGGGAATTTGGGACGTATCCTACTTGGAAGTCGTTTGCGTTCGAGGAGAATGGGTGGAAATCCTAATCGTGAAGCACTATGTTGAGCAGAGAACTGTGGACCTGCAGACCGCCGTTGTAATGGATGAAACCCAATTTCCGGAACCGGTTCATGAAAAAGCTCACGCGTGAGCGCGTGGTGCCAATCATCTCGGCGAGGGTTTCCTGACTAATGTTGGGAATCACGGTCTCCGGCACGCCTTCTTTGCCGAAATGAGCGAGCAATAGGAGGAGGCGGGCCAGTCTCTTTTCGCTGGAATTGAAGAGTTGGTCGACCAGGTCCTCTTCGTAGCGGATATTCCGCGCCAGCAAATATGCCACGAACATATCGGAAAACGCGTGCTCGCGGTGAAGCGCATTCATCATCGCCCGCTTCTCCACCCGCAGCAGTTCGCAATCCGTCATCGCTGCGGCGGACCCCATACGAACTATCTGACCGGCCAGCGCGCCTTCGCCAAAGAAATCCCTTTCCTTCAAGATGCCGATGGTCGCTTCCTTGCCCGCCTTGGAGACGACCGTAAGTTTCACTTTGCCGGTTTGGATGTAGAACACAGCGTCGGCATTATCTCCTTGAGTGAACACCATGTTTCTTTTCTGAACTGCGAGAAGCTTCCTGCCCTCGCCGATGGTTGCGAGGAAAGTGTGGGGATCGAACTCTAATGCCTTTTTTTCTCTTGCCGTTGGAGTCATGGTTGGGTGCCCCCCTCAAGAGAGCGGCGGGCGTTTGCACAACGTCGCTTATTTCCTGAGCGTTTCAGCACCCATAGCGCAAAATATTACAGAGGCCCCAATCGTACGGGTGAACTCTTAGTAAGTTTCAGTGCAACGCAGACCGTGCATCTGATCGACAATACTTAACCTATTGCATCGATACGCCCCCCCCGCATTCGGATCGTATAAATTTTTAGTTGCAGGTTAGGATTTTTTGCGCTACGATTTTGCGCGTAGGATACGATTTCTAAGGAAAGGAGCGGTACTGTAATGGCACGCAACGGAAACGGCACGCATTATGAGTCGGTAAATCAGGCTGATGTTCCGCAGGGCCGCAAAGGAAAACATCGCAAGACAGTGGCGGACATTCTGCGCGACCTGGAAAAGTTGAAACCCCAGCAGGCCATCAAGGTCCCGCTCAGCAGTCTGAACGGCGAGAAGATGCAGAATCTCAGGTCAGCCTTGAACCGGGTCACGCGAGAAAAGAATATCCCCGTGGTGACCTCGAGCGACGATAATTATCTTTACGTTTGGCACGCGGATTCGTCCGGCAACGCGGAAGCAAACAAGTAGCTGAACAAAGGTAACAAGACTGAGATTGATTCAATCGAATCGTTCGCATCGCAGAAACGCGCAGCTCAAGAAATACGAAATTTGCTGACGATCGGTCACACTCACTCCGGCAGATTCGCTAGCGTAAAACGGAATCCATATTTCTCACCCAGCTATAATTATGCCAATTATTATAACACGGCTTGTCCGATTCTGTCTGCCGTAGGACGGCAACAATCTGACTAGACGTGTGTCATGCTTTTTGCATGACAAAAAGTGATCCATTGAGCCATATCCCAATTTTGCCCATTAGCCCCATGAGCTTGGTTTGTCCGCTATGCGGTGCCCGACCAGGGCACGAATGCAAGACCAGTTCCGGCGGGGAACTCGAAATAGTCCATGTTGCCAGAGTCAGGGCTGCCGCACGCGCAGATGCAGTCACCAAGAAGCATAAAAAATAACTACGGACTTATCACCGAGCCAAGTATATTATTGCCCAACGAAATGCTAGTCGTGCAGAACCACATTGAGCAGCGAACTGTGCACCTGCAACCCGCCTTCGATGCCGCCGGCGTAATGGATGAAGCCCAGTTTCCTGAAGCGGTTCATGAAAAAACTCACTCGCGAACGGGTGGTTCCAACCATATCAGCCAGGGTTTCCTGGCTGATCTTCGGAACCACGGTCTCGGGCACACCCTCCTTGCCAAAATGAGCCAGCAATAAGAGGACGCGGGCCAGCCGCTTTTCGCTGGAGTTGAACAAGTGGTCAACCAAGTCCTCTTCATAACGGATATTCCGCGCCAGTAAATAAGCCACGAACAGATCGGAAAACGCATGTTCGCGATGAAGCGCTTCCATCATTGACTTCTTGTCGATCCGCAAAAGCTCGCAATCCGTCATTGCCGCCGCAGATCCCATACGCAGAGCCTGACCTGCCAGCGCACCTTCGCCGAAGAAGTTCCCCTCGGTTAACATGCCAATGGTCGCTTCTCTGCCGGTTTTGGACACCACCGTGAGCTTTACTTTGCCGGATTGGATATAGAACACCGCGTCGGCATCATCGCCTTGCGCGAAGATTGTTTCCTTGGTGGTGACAGCCACGTTCTTCCGGCCATCGCCAATGGTTGCGAGGAATGTGTTGGGATCGAAGTCGCGCTTCTTCTTACCTGCTACTGTTGAAGAACTCATTAGCCGCAATTCTAGCCCAAGGGAATGGTGAATTGGCACAAATCGTGACTAGACCGTACGGAGCAATCTCTTTTTGGGGCTGGCGGGCTAAAGTGAGCCATTCTGCACAGTATTTCCCTGGCAGATGAGCTAATCATAGATGCGCCATGAAGAGCCATGGGCATTGTCAAACCGGGCGGCCCCCGGGATCTTCTGAAACGGTTCTCATCGGATTCGAGGACTCAAATGCGCCAGCAAGATCTAATGAACCCTGATCTGCTTAGCGAAATTGTGTTGCTGGGAAGTGCTGCGCTGTTAGTGGTCGGATTGTTGTTGATCGTGGTGGCAGCTTTCACGCAACCAGCCGCGCTGGTACAGCAAGAGCGAGGGGATCGGTCAGGGCAATGTTAACTTCGCAGAAGCGAAAGCGCGGCTCCATAGCCAATTCACGGGTTAGGTGTTCTTAGGAGAAGTCTATGACAACAACTGTTCAAGTCGGCACTATCCTGATAGAAGGTCGTCCAATTATGGTTAAGGCTCTGGGACTGCAAAGTGTGCCTTACTCAGCCAACTGGGGAGTGCTCACGGCGCTCGATGGCTTGGCCACGAATCACAAGATTCAGGCTGCGGGGTGGAACTTCTTTTTCATGGCCGCGGAAGTAAAGGTAGTGTTTTTCGGTGCGCTAGATGCAAAGCGCATCCAGAAGGCACTGGAGCGTATGTTAGCAAAGGTGAAACCGCTGAACTTCAATTGTCTTGAGGTGACGGGAATCGCTGCCAAACGAGTTCTGGGTGTGCCCTACACCGTCGTTTCGGCGCACTCGCGCCACATCCAACAAAGTTGCTACCTCGACGGCGTCGATGCTCGCCTGACCTCTCAGAGCGATGCCGCGCATGCGGGTGGTTGACCGATGTTTTCCACTTCGGGACAGAGTCCGCAGAGTGATCGCTTGCGACGCAGACCGTCAGACTCTCTAGGCTATAGATTCCGTCAGTTGTCCTGCCGTTCGAGAAACTACTCCTAGTTCCTCTTCAATACTCACCATCCTCCGGTCTCGATGTGGCTCTGTCCGAGGTTGCCCAGTGCCAAGTTCACACTTCTCCCCCACTTTAGCGCCACAAGTGGGACAACGAACCGCCAGAGAGCGCTTCTGTTTGGCTGTCATAGTCGACATAATCCAACTTTGCTCGCCAATAAGATGGTCAATTGTGAGCAGAATTACACCACAACACAGGGGAATTGCTCATTTGTAAAAAAACGATTTTAGGTACGTTTTCGCTGCTTTGAGATCAAAAGCCGAAAGTGAGCAATTCAGACCATCTATTCTTTCCGCCGTAAGCGATCATGATACGAGAGACAGAGCGTCCTTCTCTCTTTCAGGTTCTCTGAGCTAAGTCAGCCCATCTGAAGTTCTCTCCTCTTAGTTTCGTAACCTCGAAAGGGACAAATCATGAAAAAGATATTTTCAATTCTATTGATGAGTTTTATGGGTATGGCGGGAAGTTACGCCTGGGCAGGGTCGGGTCGCGAGGACACCGTCGAGCGTCTGCAAAAGTCGGTGGACGTGCTGCACGCAATTATGTCGACCCCTGACAAGGGAATCCCGGAAGAAGTGCTGAGCAATGCGAAGTGCATCATGGTAGTGCCGGACCTGATCAAGGGTGGATTCATCTTTGGCGGCAAGCACGGCCGCGGAGTGGCCTCGTGCCGTACCTCCGATGGCTGGAGCGCGCCCGCGTTTATATCGGTAGGTGGCGGAAGTTGGGGATTGCAGATCGGAGTCGAAGGTGTGGACCTGGTCATGCTGGTGATGAACGATCAGGGTTTCCAGCATCTGTTGTCCAGCAAGTTTGAACTGACGGGCGAAGGATCGGTTGCCGCCGGGCCGGTGGGCCGTCATGCTTCTGCGGGAACCGACTGGAAGATGAATACCGAGATGCTGACCTACTCGCGATCCAAGGGCGTATTTGCCGGCTTGACCCTGGAAGGCGCAGTCGTGCAAGAGGATAACGATTCGACCCGTGCGATCTACGGCAAGGACAAGGCATTCCGCAATATCCTCGACGGCAAGACGGCAACTCCAAACAGCGCCGGGGCTTTCGTTCATGCGGTCGCAGACGCGGGCCATCAGGCACGCATCGCCGAAGCTAGAGAAGACCGGAAATAAAGCGGGTGTCGAGAGAGCGAAGACCGGGAAATTCGCACTCTCATTACTTAGCCGGTGTGGGCGAATTTCTTTCCGTCCACACCGAAGCAACGACATCGAGCCGATCGGCATTCCTCATCGGGCATAGGCTGCGAACTCCGCAGGCACAAGTGGACCCTAAAGAGCTTGAGCGCGAGAAGTCGGCGAACTCCCCGAAAACCGGAGCGTTAGCGAGATAGGAAAGGTCAAAATCATGCCGTTAATTCAACTCCTGGAAGTTCTGATTGTGGTGGGTGTTCTGTTGTGGCTGGTCAATCGCTTTATTCCCATGCAGGCATCCATCAAGTCAATTTTGAATGGCGTGGTGGTCATTGCGGTCGTGCTGTGGCTGCTGAATGTGTTTGGACTATTTCACTCGCTTTCGAGTATCCATATCGGAAAAGGTTAACGGACTCCAAAGAGAATCCTTACGGAGACTTTTTTGCCAGACAAGGTCGAGACATCGTAGTCGGCGGGCATCCGCCAAGGAGATACAAATGAAAATAAAGCTGTTGTTAGCAGTCGCAATCGTAATGAGCCTGAGCGCATTGGCTCAATCCAATCCTCAAACCGCAACCGCCCTCGAGCCTATGGCTCAGACGCCCACGTTCCGGGTAGTCGTAACCAGCCGCACCACGCCAGCGGTCAATTACAAGCATCGCAGCGGGTCCACAAAGGTGGACTTCGCAGGCACGGATCTCATGCCCTCGGCCAATGGTGAGGCTGAAGTAAACAGCAAACGGGGAGCCATCGAGATCGACGCGGAATTCGGCGATCTGCAGAAACCCACCGCCTTCGGCAACGAATATTTGACCTACATCCTGTGGGCGATTTCTCCCGAAGGCCGCGCCGTAAACCTGGGTGAAGTGTTGGTCGGCGGAAATAGCCGCAGCAAACTGCACGTGACCACCGACCTTCAGGCTTTCGCCTTGATCGTCACTGCGGAACCTTATTATGCGGTCCGGCAACCGAGCAATGTCGTAATCCTCGAAAATGTCATTCGCAAAGACACTAAAGGAAGCGTCGAGACGGTCAACGCAAAGTACGAACTGATGGAGCGGGGCGGCTACATTCCGACCGGCTACAAGTTCGACCCAGTGGTCATGAATGCCAAGTTGCCGTTGGAATTCTTTGAGGCGCGCAATGCAGTGCGTATCGCGCAATCCGAAGGAGCCGAACAGTACGCCAGCGACAGCTATCAGCGCGCCATGCAGTTGATGAACACTGCGGACGGCTATGCAACCAGAAAGAACGTCCAGAAAAAGCCGCTGATCGCAGTCGCCCGGGAGGCAGTCCAAACTGCCGAAGACGCTCGCGCCATTGCAGTCAAGAAGATGGACGATGTCCGTCTCGCCAACGAACGCCAGGCTTCAACCGACGCCCAGAACCAATCGCAAGCCCAGGCCGACGACGCAACCCGGCAGAGGGACAAAGCTCAGTTGGACACCGCGAAAGCCCAGTCTGACGCGGCCCAGGCTCAATCTGACATGGCTGCGAGTCAGGCAGCATCAGCAGCTGCAGTCACCGCGGCTCAGGCCGATGCGGACCGATCCCGTTTAGCTGCACAGCAAGCCGAAACCGACAAAGCCGCTATGCGTGCACGTTTGTCCGAGCAGTTGAATTCGATTCTTCAAACTCGCGACAGCGCACGCGGCCTCATCGTCAGCATGTCCGACGTATTGTTTGACACCGGAAAGTATTCACTGAAACCGGGAGCACGCGAAAAACTGGCGAAAGTCGCCGGTATTCTGCTCGCCTACCCTGGACTCAACATTGAAGTCGGCGGCTACACCGATAACGTCGGCGGTGACGAAATGAATCAGAAGCTCTCGGAAAATCGTGCCACCTCGGTGCGCGACTATCTGGTGCAACAAGGTGTGGTCACGAATTCGGTTAGCGCGAGAGGTTTCGGCAACACGTCGCCGGTAGCCTCAAACGATAACTCCTCCGGCCGCCAGCAGAACCGGAGAGTTGAACTTCTCGTGTCCGGCGATGCCATCGGGAATTCGGCTAACGTAACCACAGGCAGCTTGCAATAAGGCAAGAAACCTTCAATGAGCTGTAAGGGAGGCAACACCAATGAAACTGATAGGAATTATCAGCGCAGCAGTTCTGTCTTTGACCCTGGGAGCCGCAGCTCCCCTTTACGCGCAGGAGGGCGACCACGCGCAACAGGAAGATAAGAAGGTGCACCAGGACAAGCCTGCTCAACAGGAAGAAAAGCACGCACAGCAAGAAGAAAAGAAAGCGCAGCAGGAAAAGCCTGTTCAGCGGGAAGAGCAACACGCGAAGGACGCTCAACCAGCACGCCAGGACGAGCGCCAGGCGCAGCAGGAAAACCAGCACGGCCAGCAGCAACAGCGAGTCGAACAACAACGCACCAGCGAACCACCCCAGCGCACAGCGCAACCGCAACGCGTCCAGCAAAGTGCGTGGCAAGAGCATCGCTCGCAACGCTGGGATTCCGACCACCGTACTTGGCAACAACGCGGCGGCTACAACGGCTACCGCATTCCCGACGACCGGTTCCGCGTCTACTTTGGACCAGAGCATGGGTTCCGTATCAGCGGACTCCCATTCCTCGTGGTTGGCGGTTATCCGCGCTTTCAATACGGCGGCTATTGGTGCAGTCTGGTTGATCCATGGCCCGGATCCTGGGCGGCGAATTGGTACGACACTGACGACGTTTATGTCGTCTACGTGGAGAACGGATACTACTTGTTCAACCGCAGCTACCCAAACGTGGGAATCGCGATCAGCATTTCAATGTGACCGTGAGCTCGGTGCAGCCTCAGGAGAGGCTGCACCGTTCTGAATCATCATAAGGAGCAAAACATGCTTGGAACTATCTTGATCGTGATTTTGGTCTTAGCCCTCTTTGGTGCTTTGCCACGTTGGCCGCACAGCCGGGAGTGGGGTTACGCCCCGACCGGCGGCGTTGGGCTGATCCTTTTCATTGTGGTCATTCTCCTGGTGCTCGGTCGCATTTAATCCATGCAACAGCCGTCACTATCCGTGGGCGCCACGATTAAAGGGTGGCGCCTGCTTTCTATCCGCCTGGTGGCATCTCTTCTCATGGTGCTGCTGTGCAGCGGCGTCTCCTCCGGATACTCCGTTCTTTCACACGAAGAAATTGTCGACCTGCTATGGAGCGACGAGATTCGGCCTCTGCTGCTCAAGCGATATCCGGGATTGTCGGAGGATCAGATCAAAGAAGCACACGCCTATGCTTACGGAGGCGCGGTCATCCAGGATCTCGGTTACTATCCCTTCGGCAGCCGTGAATTCAGCAACTTGGTGCATTACGTTCGCAGTGGGGACTTCGTTCAAGAGCTCCTGCTCGACAGTCAGGACGTGAACGAATATGCCTTCGCTCTCGGAGCGCTGGCCCACTATGCCTCGGATATCGCGGGCCATCCCGCCGTCAACCAGGCAGTCGCGATCGAGTATCCGAAGTTACGAGCCAAATTTGGCAAATCAGTCCGCTACGCGCAGGATAAGACGGCACATCTGAAAACCGAGTTCGGTTTCGACATGGTGCAGGTCGCGAAAAATCGTTACGCGTCGCAGCAATACCACGACTTCATCGGCTTTCAAGTGTCGAAGCCCTTGCTGGAGCGGGTCTTCCCCATCGTCTACGGAGTGGAGTTGAAGGACGTGTTGACCCACGAGGATCTTGCCGTCGGCTCCTATCGTTACTCCATCAGCCGGCTGATTCCGGAAATGACCCAGGTCGCGCTGCGAACCCACAAGAAAGACCTGATGCGTGAGCATCCCGACCTCGCCAAACGGAAATTTCTCTATCGCCTTTCCCGTTCGGAGTACGAAAAAAACTGGGGAAAGGATTACGTAAACCCCGGATTTGGCACCCGCTTCCTGGCAGCCTTTTTTCGATACATGCCCAAGGTCGGCCCCTTCAAGGCGCTGGCATTCAACAATCCGAATCCGCAAACCGAGGATCTGTATTTCAAGAGCATTAATACGACCGTCGATCAATACCGGGTTTTTCTCGAACAGGTGAGCACTGGCTCGCTCGTGCTTCCCAATTGTGACCTGGATAGCGGCAAGTTGACCCAGGCAGCGGAATACTCGCTCACCGACGATACTTATGCAAAGTTGCTGTCCCAATTGTCCGACAAGAAATTCGCTTCAACCGCGCCGGAGCTGCGAGCCAACATCCTGAATTTTTATTCCGACCTCTCCGCTCCACTCGAGACGAAAAAGGACCAGGCCCGTTGGCAGGCCGTGTTAACGTCGCTGGACCAATTGAGGCTGATCAATTCGCCCCCGCCGACTGCAAGCAGCCCCGCAAATTGATGACCTTCAAAACGCCGAGCCGGAACCGAGCAGACTGTACAGCAGGACTACCAGCACGATACCAGTGAAGATCATGTACATGCGGTCTCCTTCGGCGGCGAATCCCCAGATGGAAAGGGCGACGCGGAAGACCGGGGTGGCAATAAGCACGAGCAGACCGAACTGGATGATGCCCCGGCCCCGGAATGCGAGCGCGTCGTGGACGATTCCGCTCAGGCTTCTCAGGTCGGAAGGTTCGCCGTGAAATACGCGGTAATTTGCCGGCTCGCGGCCATGCCGCGCCAGGTAAATGATTCCGCCAATCGCAACCACCAAGGCGGACAGTGAAACCCCAGTACGAAGCAGGTTGCCGACAACGTTCTCAAGTTTCTGATCGGTCCATCCTCGATTAATCCCAGCTTCCGTCAATTTAGATTCCCCCTGTCAGGCCTTTGTAAAGCATTTGCAAACCGAGCACCGCGATCACGATGCTGAACACGATTCGCAACACCTTGGTCTCCGCCTTGACTAGAATCCGGGCGCCCAGCATCGAGCCCGCCAGGACCCCCAGCATTACCGGCATCGCCAGGCCGGGATCGACGTAGCCCCGGTTGAGATAGACGCCCGCGCTGGCCGCAGCCGTGACGCCAATCATGAAGTTGCTGGTCGTCGTGGAAACCTTGAAAGGAATCTTCATTGCCTGATCCATGGCGAGCACTTTCACCGCCCCCGAACCAATGCCGAGCAGCCCGGAGAGCGCGCCCGCCCCGAACATCAGGCTGAAACCTGCCGGTACGCGCTGGACGTTGTAGTGCCGCATTCCTCCTTCTTCGGATGGGAAGTCTCCATTCATCCGCAAGCGGGTGGCAAGGGGATCGGGCGGAAGGTTTCGTTGCGCCCGGGACCGCGGCTTTCTGGATAGATATGCCGAATAAAGAAGCATCACGCCAAAGATCACGGCCAGAGCCTTAGTCGAAATGAAAGCGGCCAGAAAGGCTCCCACCAAAGCGCCGACTGTGGTCGCAATCTCCAGGAACATTCCGATCCGGATATTGGAGAATCCCTCTTTCACATAGGCGGCGGCTGCTCCCGAAGAGGTCGCGATCACGGAAACCAGCGACGCTCCAATGGCGTAGCGGATGTCGACGTTGAAAAAAAGCGTCAGCAGCGGAACCAGGACCACCCCGCCGCCCAGGCCGGTCAGCGATCCGAGGAGACCGGCGCCAAACGAACCTGCCGCTATAAGGATCGTGAATTCAAGAATATTCATCGCGGCCCCGAAGGAAGAGTGTGCCACATCCGGCGAGTTAGCAGTGTAACGAGGAGAGTACTGGCAGGTCGGCTTGGATCGGCATTTGGCAGTTAGCAATTGGCATTGGGGCAGTCGAGATTTTTCCGATCTGACATGCCAAACTCGCTCGGCCCCCGAACAAGGCGTCCGGGGCCGGGTGTTCATCGCTTTGATGTGGTTCGGTTTAGGGGTCGAATTTACATAACATTCACCAAATATTCATCAATTTTTAATAAAGGCTGGATAGCATCAACGGTCCCACAATTCCTGCAGCTTAAGTCGCATCAATATTTTCATTTTCGCAGGTTGTCCATCTTCGAATGATCCAGGAGGAGAAATGAAGCACGCAATGGTTTTGGCGTTGGCGTTTGCGCTGGTAGGTAGCGCTCTCGCTGCGCCCGCACCACAGGGTACGGCCGCAAGCAGCACGAGCACGAGGAAGAAGGCCGCTAAGACGCCCGCGACCAGCGTTTCGACCCAACTCAGTGAAATGAAGCGGGCGATCGAGGCGCAGCAGCAGCAGATTCTGCAGCTCATGAATCAAGTGCAGAGTCGTGACGCAGCCATTCAGCAGTTGCAGCAGCAGGTGGGTCAAGCCCAAAGCGCGGCGAGTCAGGCCGCACAGAAGGCCGATACTGCGGCTTCCCAAAACGCTCAGCAACAGCAGGACGTCGCTGCGGTGCGCACCGACGTAACTGATCTCAAGCAAAACGCCACCAATGCCGCGCTCTCCTTGCAGGAGACGCAGAAGAATATCCAATCGAGCCTGGAGAGTCCGCTTGCTATCCGTTACAAAGGGATCACGATAACTCCAGGAGGCTTCCTGGCGGCAGAAACCGTATGGCGACAGCATGCCCTTGGTTCCGACATCAATACGCCGTTCAACTCCATCCCCTTCCCGGGTGCGGCGCAGAGTAATATGTCGGAATTCTTTGGCTCCGGCCGACAGTCGCGTCTTTCCATGTTGGCCGAGGGCAAACTCGGTAGCGCCAAGCTGACCGGCTACGTCGAGACCGACTTTTTGTCAGCTGGGGTTACCTCGAACAACAATGAGAGTAACAGCTATTCGCTTAGGCAAAGACAGGCGTGGGGTCAGGCTGCATTGAATAGTGGCTGGACGTTTACCGGCGGTCAAATGTGGAGCCTGGTCACAGAGACCAAGAAAGGCCTCGACAACCGCAGCGAAGCGTTGCCGATGACGATCGACCCGCAATATACGGTCGGCTTCAGTTGGGCCCGGCAGTATGGTTTCCGGGTAACCAAGAACATGGGCAACAAGGCTTGGCTAGGTTTCTCCGTGGAGAATTCGCAGGCGACTCTTGGTGGCCACGGCAGCAGCACCAACTTCGTCCTCGGCTCGCAAGGAACGAGCGGCGGTCTTTACAACCCAACCGCAAACTACTCCTTCAATGCCACGCCTGATTTTGTCGGCAAGCTTGCCTTCGAGCCAGGTTGGGGACACTACGAAGTATTCGGTATCGTCAGCGACTTCCGCGACCGCATCTACCCGCTAGGAACGGCAACCAAACCTTCCGCGGCGGGTGCCTTTAACAACTCGGCGTGGGACGGCGGCATCGGTGCCAATATACGCGGCACGATCGCCAAGAAAGTAGACGTCGGAGTTCATTTCCTGGGCGGCAACGGTATAGGACGCTACGGGACCGCGGGACTTGTAGATGTGATTGCCCGTCCCGATGGTGTGCTGGTTCCCGTGAGGAATTATCAAGCGCTGGGTACTCTGGAATGGCATTCCAAACGCCTGGACGTCTACACCAATGTCGGCGGCGAATATGAAGACCGGGCTGCCTTTGTTTCCAACAAGAAAGGCGTTGGGTACGGATCGCCGCTGTTCAATAACTCGGGTTGCGGACTTGAAACGCCGCCAGCTGCCACAACTATCACCGTAGCCACTCCGCCCACTTCCACCAGTCCCACTGGCGGAACTGCGACTGTTCCCGTCCCCGGCGCCGTGGGTACGCCGTTGACCAATGGGTTCAATCCAGGTGGTCTCGCGAACTGCAATGGAGATACGCGCGACATCATTGAAGGCACCGTTGGATTCTGGTATCGCCTCTACGTTGGCCCCAAGGGCAGAATCCAATGGGGACCGCAGTACTCCTACATTGATCGCAATACCTGGAGCGGCGTGGGTAGATCTCCGAATGCAACGGAGAATATGTTCATGACGTCGTTCCGCTACTACTTGCCGTAGATGCAGATCCTCGCCTTCACACTCGTGGAGGCGGGGTTCTTTTATCCTTTCATTTGAATTTAGGCTGTGCCTTCACCAGCGCGGACGCTCGCGCCGGCACTAGGCTACTGGCAGGGTGAAGTAGAAGACCGATCCGTGGCCGGGTTGGCTGGTAACGCCGATTTTGCCGCCGTGGGCTTCGACGATTGCCTTGGCAATCGCCAGGCCCATCCCGGTGCCTTGCACCTGCAGGCGTTGATCGCGACCGCGATAGAATTTTTCGAATATCAAGGACTGTTCGAAGTCGTCGATCCCGGGCCCCCGATCGGCGACGCTGGTCATCACCACTCGGTTTCCGACTTCTCCGGTGATTTGAATCGAAGCTGCGGGCGATGAATATTTGGCCGCGTTTTCCAGTAGCTGAGTTACGACCTCCGTGATGCGGCCTTCATCCATTCGCACCAGCGGCAGGTTGCTGGGCAGCCGGACATCGACGGGATGCTGTCCCAGCGCTGGCTTCGCTTTCTCCAGCGCAGCCTCGACGGCCTCCTGGATTGGGTGTGCCCCGAGTTGAAGCTCGAACTGGTTGGCGTCAAGTTGCGCCATCTGCGCCGCTTCGCCCACCAGGCGATTCAGCCGGTCGCTTTCCTCGTTGATCACGGTCAGAAGTTCGAGGCGCTGAGCCGTGTCCAGAGCGGGATTGGAGAGCAGCGAAGTGGCTGAGGCTTTGATGGAGGTCAGTGGCGTGCGAAATTCGTGGGTGACGGAATCGAGCAGGGCGGAACGCAGTTGCTCGCTTTCCCGGGCGGCTTCAGCCCGGCCGAGTTTTTCGATGGCCCCGGCACGCTCGATCGCGATCGCAATCAAGCTGCTCATCGCATCCAGGGTCTCGCGGGAAACCTGCGCACCGGAAACGCCTATGCTACCCACGACGCGGACACCCATTCGCAGGGGCATGAACACCACATTCTTCTGAGGGTCAGCCATGGGTTCTCCACGCATGCAGACCAACTGCAAGTCATGGAGTTCCAAGCCGTGAATGGCCGGGCTCGAACGGTAAACATCCGGCCGGTTGGGCAAAGCGATGGCCGCAGCTTCGACCCCGAGGCTCCCCACTATGTATCGGGGGATCGCATTCAGGAGTTCGATCACGTTATCGCTGGACAGGAGCTGCTGGCTGAATTTGTAGAGACGTTCAGCTTCGCCCCGACGCTCGTTAGCGCTCTGCGCTTCCCGGCGTGCACGTTCCGCCAACTGGCTTGCGATCATCGCGGTGACCAGGAAAGCAAACAGCGCAACCCAATTCTGAGGATCTGCAATAGTCAGGGTGCCGACCGGAGGGAGAAAGTAGAAGTTGAAAGCCACCGTCGCGAACAAGGCCATGAAAATCGCGGGACGCAGGCCCCAGTTCGCCGACACGATCAGTACGCCGATTAGAAACGTGAGGGCGACCGTAGTGGGGTTGACCTTGATTACAACGTGGTAGACGAAAACCACGACCACCACAGCAATTGCCGTCGCCGCATAGCGCAGGGCCAACTTAAGCGCGGGTTGATTCACGCCGCCGATTGTAGCTGATCTGTGCTTGATCGCGCTGTCATCCCGATTCCTCGCTGTGTTCGGGATGACGACGATTAAGTTATAAGGAGAGTGTGGGTGGGCGCGGGCGCCCGCACCTACACTCAACACATAGAGGCTTATCGACAATTTCGATCTGCTCGACGACAATAGCGCGATGCCCAAAACTCCTGAGCAATGGTTGGAAGAGGCTGATCCCGCGAAGAAGGGCGGAGTGTTCAAGCTCTTTCTCGGCTACGCGCCGGGCGTTGGCAAAACTTTCAGCATGCTGAGTGAGGCCATCCGCCGCCACACTCGAGGCGAGGATGTGGTCATCGGAGTAATCGAAACCCACGGGCGCAAGGCGACCGCCGAACTAGCGGCCCAGCTTGAAACCATTCCTCGAAAGAAACTGGAGTACAAAGGCACCACGTTCGAAGAAATGGACGTAGATGCCATACTGTCCCGAAAGCCCACCGTCGCATTGGTGGATGAGTTGGCGCACACCAATGTGGAGGGCAGCAAACACGGAAAGCGATATCAGGATGTGCTTGAGCTGCTCGATGCCGGCATCGATGTACTCTCCACCATGAACATTCAACATCTGGATAGTGTGACACCCACGGTGCAGAGCCTTACCGGAATCACGGTGCGGGAGACGGTACCCGACTGGGTGCTCAAACGAGTGAATGAAGTGGTGATGTCGGATTTGACTCCCGAGGCATTGCAGAGCCGCATGCGTCGCGGAGATATATATCCTCTGGATCGAGTCGGCCGCGCCCTGGGAAATTTCTTTCGTCCGGGGAATCTCATCGCGCTCCGTGAGTTGGCTCTCCGTCAAGTGGCGCAAGCTGTGGACCAGAGCCTCGAGTCGTATCGCGAGAAGGATGAAACCAGCGGAAGCGTGGCGGTCCGGGAACGCATCGCCGTTTGCATCAGTTCGAATCCGGCAGCGCAGTACTTGATCGCGCGCGGCGCCCGCATGGCCCAAGCCATGGGCGGCGAGTTGCACATTGTGTATGTCGATCTGGGGCAGGACAACAATGAGACCAACCAGAAAACTCTGGCAGCCAACATTCAGTTTGCAGAAAACGTCGGCGCGCAGATAACCAAACTGAAGGCGAATAGCGTTGCCGAGGCGGTAGCTGACTTCGTTCGCGAGAAGCACGTCACCCAGGTTGTGTTCGGACGGTCGGCGACGGGCGGATGGAGAAAGTATCTCTACCTTACTGCCATTAATAAATTCCTGCGTGATGCGCCTCCAGTCGATGTGCACATTGTCACGCAGGAACCCTCCTGATCCTCATGAACGAACATCGCCGCATCCTCGTAGTAGATGATGAGCCCCAGATCACACGCGTGCTCCGGACCAGTCTTTCCAGTCAGGGATACGACATTCGGGTGGCCAATGACGGCGACACCGCGCTCGAGATTATGAAGGACTGGACCCCGGATCTGGTGATCACCGACCTTTCCATGCCGAATATGGATGGATTGCAACTATGCCGGCAATTGCGGCTTGCAACCAAGATTCCCATCATCGTGCTCTCGGTCAAGGGCGAGGAAAAGATCAAAGTCCAGGCGCTCGATGCCGGCGCCGACGACTACGTGACCAAGCCGTTCGGGATTGAAGAACTGTTGGCGCGGGTGCGAGCCAGTCTGCGGCGCGTGCCGGCGACAAACGAGGAAGTGTTGTTGATCGAGATCGGTGATTTCCGCATCGATTTAGCGGCCCACAAAGTCGCGGTCCGCCGTCGGGAAGTACATCTCACCCCCAAGGAATTTGATCTGCTGGTTTATCTCGCCCGCCACCCCGGGAAGGTTGTTACCCATCGCACGCTGCTGAGCGCAATCTGGGGAGGGCAGAGTACGGAACAGGTGGAGTATCTCCGGGTATTCGTTGGCCAACTTCGCAAGAAGCTGGAACCGGAAGCATCGTCACCGCGCTACATCGTTACTGAACCTTGGGTTGGATACCGCTTCGAACCCGGCGAGTAAATCCACCGTTTTCACGCGGATGCCTCCTAACGAACATTCTACGAACTCCTTATTCAATCCTTACGGCTTTCATTATCCAATGAGTTGAGTTTGAAAGGAAAGTATGTCGTCAATTCACAACGTATGCGCAGAGGATTTGGCAAAACTCTTTCATCATTATCACGAGGCTCTCGCACATGACTTCCACGGTCACGCCAGCCGTCAAGCAGATGTCTCCTGGGAGCAGGCTCCTCAGAATGAACGCAGACTGATGATCGCGGCGGCGCGGCTGACGCTATTGGAACTGGCTGCAAATTCTGAGGTGGAGCAAGCCAATCGCCAATATTTCGCCAAACCCGGCGAGGCAGATTGGGGTTGCTAGGCGTGCAGTCCAAATACTTTGGTGAGCACCTTTATGAATTCTTTACGAATCGTTTAGTCCACCTTTACGCCTGAAGTTGTGAAATGACCCTCACGGCGTCCTCCTGACAATTGTGTTCGGATGGTCGGAATGAAACTGGTCTTCACATTTTTGTGTGCAGGCGCGGTGATTTTCTTGCTGCGCTTTTTGGTCGCCCTGCTCAGAGAGGGAAAGAGTCTGTCGGCGCGACCGGTAAGAGTTTATTTCGCGAAGTTCAATCCAGCTAAGCGACGTGGAGAATTGATATCTATGAACCCCAAGAACCATACGCAGAAGTCTGCAGGAGAGAACTGCAAGCGGGCGGCATTTATCGTCGTGGCCGCGGTGGCCCTGGCGCTCCCGCTTCATAGTCAACAAACAACCAATTCTGCTCCAGACGATGTCGCCGGATCCGCTAGTCAACAAGCAAACGCGGCTAGTCTGCAAAGTGATCAACAGATCGCGCAAGAGCTTGACGCCATGAAAAAGCGCATCGCACAACTCGAAGCCGCGTTGAAGAAGCACGAGGCAGCCGAGCAGCCGAACACTGTCGCACATACAGCAAAGGGAAGTGCGCCCGTGGCAGCCCCTGCAATTGAGCCAGTTGAGAATGCGGTTGAGACAACGCCTCAGACGGCTACGCCCGCGAAACCGCCTAAGGAAGAGCCCTTTGCATTCGCCGACTGGACCTGGCTGAACGGCAATGCCCGTACCAAGACGCCGGCCTTCGACTCAAAATTCTTCACGCCGGAAATTCGCGCCGACGTTGACTACATCTACGATCTTAACCATCCGAAAGATGACACCATCGGCGGATCCAGCGAAGTCTTTCGGTCGAACGAATTCCATGTAACACAGCTCGGCGTTGGCGGCGACTTCCACTATGACAACGTTCGGGCCCGCCTTATGACCCAATTCGGTTTGTATTCCCAGACAACCCCGCGCAACGATGCCAGTCCCGCGCGTGGACAATGGAATCTGGCCGATGCTTACCGCTACGTCTCGGAAGCCTATGGCGGATACCACTTCAACGCCTTGCATGGGATCAACGTCGACGCTGGAATCTTCATGTCCTATATTGGTTTGTTCAGCTACTACAACTTCGATAACTGGGCATATCAGCCGTCCTACGTCTCCTCAAATACGCCGTGGTTCTTCAATGGCATGCGTGTACAGATCTTCCCCACGGCCCACTTGAAGATTGAACCCTGGATCATTAACGGATGGCAGTCCTACGGGCGATTCAATAACAGATTAGGCATCGGTGGCCAGATTTTGTGGCGTCCGAATGGATGGATCTCTGTGGTCGGGAATCAGTACGCATTAGGAGAGGACGCGTTGAACACCCCGGGCCGAGTCCGTTATCACACGGACGACAGCATCGAGGTCAAATACTACGACCATCCAGAACGCACATTGAGCAAAGCCGCGTTCTCCCTGACCGGCGACATGGGATGTGAACATGGTGGCGGCGTAAGCTGCGCGGGCAATTCTACGCAGATTATTGCGGGCCAGCGCGTCCTCGCACCCAAGCAGGACTTCCTCGGATTCATGCTCTACAACCGTCTGTGGTTCCACAGGGACCTTTACGGCTTCACCCTGGGCGGCGGCAAGATTAACAATCCGGGACGCTATCTTGTACTGTTGCCGCCAATCAACGGCGCGACTGCTGCTTCCGGGACGCCTTACTTCACCGAGAATCCTGGCGATCCCTACAAGGCGTGGGACGCATCCGCTACTTTCGATTACATGCCCAGCCAATACCTCACCTTCCGGTGGGAGTTCGATCATCGTGCGGCGAATGTCCCGTATTTCTCAGGAAAGGGCGGCATCACACCGTCGGGTGGCAATACTGGCGCCCCAGGTTCGCTGGTACCAGGTTTTACGCCAGATCTCGTTAAAGACGAGAATCGGTTTGATCTGTCGATATTGGTCAAGTTTTGATGGTGACGTTGGGCAATTCGGGAGGAACGTTTTATGCGAGATGTGATTTTCCTGGTGGTCACGGTGGCGTTCTTTTTGGTTGCCATCGGCTATGTGCGATTTTGCGACCGGATTCGGTGAGGTAAATGTTATGAATCTTGAATCAATCCTGATGCTGGCCGTCTGTGTGTTGTTGATGGTCTACCTGCTCTACGCGTTATTGATGCCGGAGAAGTTCTGATGACGGCGAATGGTTGGATTCAGATCATCGTATTCCTGGCGCTGATCCTTGCGGTCACCAAACCGGTGGGCGTCTTCATGGCACGGGTGTTCAACCGCGAACGCACGTTCCTTGACCCAGTGGCTCGGCCCGTCGAGCGTTTGCTGTACCGCGTAACCGGCGTCGATGAGAATCACGAGATGCGTTGGACAGAGTATGCGCTTTCCATGCTCATGTTCAGCGGTGCGTCGATGCTGCTGCTCTATTTGATCGAGCGCGTTCAGCGGTGGCTGCCATGGAATCCGCAGAAGTTCGGGGCGGTCGCTCAGGACCTCGCCTTCAATACGGCGGCATCTTTCACCACCAACACCAACTGGCAGAACTATGCGGGTGAGGCAACGATGAGCTATCTCACCCAGATGGCGGGGCTCGCCTATCACAACTTTACGTCAGCGGCCGTAGGCATTGCGCTGGCCATCGCATTTGTGCGCGGAATTGCACGGCGGGAAAAAGAAACTATCGGCAACTTCTGGGTGGACATGACGCGCGCCACGCTCTGGGTGCTGCTGCCCATGTGCATCGTCTACGCTCTGGCTCTGGTTTCTCAAGGCGTCGTGCAGAACCTGAAGCCGTACGACACTGTGAAGCTGATTGAGTCGCAGCAGGTTCAGAAAACCGGAGCCGATGGAAAGCCGATGGTCGGCCAAGATGGCAAACCGGTGATGGATACTGTGACCGATCAGAACATTGCGCAAGGCCCGGTCGCGTCCCAGGAAGCCATCAAGATGCTGGGCACCAATGGTGGAGGCTTTTTTAATGCCAACAGTTCCCATCCGTTCGAGAATCCGACGCCGCTCAGCAATTACTTGCAGATGCTGTCCATTTTCCTCATTCCCGCCGGCTTGACTTACACGCTCGGCCGAATGACCGGATCGCAACATCACGGCTGGGCAGTGTGGGCAGCCATGGCTTTCCTATTTCTATGCGGAGTCACAACCGCTTATTGGGCGGAAGCGCGCGGCAATCCGTTGCTGCAAGGGGCGGATCAGCACGCGAGCCTGTTGCAGCCCGGCGGCAACATGGAAGGCAAGGAAGTCCGGTTTGGCATCGCGGACTCAGCGCTCTTTGCAACGGTCACGACCGATGCCAGTTGCGGAGCGATTAACAGTTGGCACGATTCTTACACCCCGCTCGGTGGAATGGTTCCTCTGGCAAACATCATGCTGAGCGAAACCGTTTTCGGCGGCGTGGGTGCTGGACTCTACGGCATTCTGATCTATGTTGTCCTGGCCGTGTTCATCGCGGGGTTAATGGTCGGTCGCACGCCGGAGTATTTGGGCAAGAAGATCGAAGCCTATGACGTAAAGATGGCAATGCTGGTCACGCTGGTTTTTCCGCTGGTGATTCTGGCGCTGACTGCGATCTCATCGGTGCAGGGCTTTGGCACGTCGAGCATTAGCAATCCCGGTCCCCATGGCTTAACCCAGATTTTGTATGCCTTCACTTCCATGGCCGGCAACAACGGCTCGGCCTTCGGCGGACTGAACGGAAACACGCTCTGGTACAACACCTCGGGCGCGATGACCATGCTGATCGGCCGATTCTTCATGATCATTCCAATGCTGGCCATTGCCGGCAATCTGGCCAAAAAGAAATATGTCCCGCCGTCGTTGGGTACGTTCCCGGTGACCACGCCGTTGTTTAGCGTGCTGCTGGTGGGCGTCATTCTCATTGTGGGAGCGCTGACTTTTTTCCCAGCACTGAGCCTTGGGCCCATTCTGGAGCACCTGTTGATGTCGATCGGCAAGACTTTTTGAGGAAATATGCTAGAGAAGAAATCGAAATCTATCTGGGACATGAAGATCGTGCGTCGGGCGCTTTGGGATTCCCTCGTGAAACTGGATCCGCGGAACATGATGAAGAATCCGGTCATGTTCGTGGTCGAAGTCGGGAGCGTGGCTACGAGCATTCTGTTGATACGCGATGTGCTCCGGGACCAAGGAGCGTTCGGCTTCAATCTCCAGATCACGCTCTGGCTCTGGTTTACGGTGTTGTTCGCGAATTTTGCCGAGGCCATGGCGGAAGGCCGGGGAAAGGCCCAAGCTGATTCTCTGCGCAAGGCTCGCGCCGAAACCATTGCTACGCGTCTGCTGCCCGATGGCAAGACGGAACAGATTGCGAGTTCCAAACTCCGCTCCGGCGACCTGGTCAGAGTTAACGCTTGTGAGTTCATCCCCAGTGACGGTGAGATTCTCGAAGGCGTGGCCTCAGTGGATGAATCCGCAATCACTGGAGAGTCCGCGCCCGTAATTCGCGAAGCAGGAGGCGATCGCTCGGCGGTTACCGGCGGCACGCGAGTGCTCTCCGATTGGCTCAAGATCAAGATCACGTCTAATCCCGGCGAGACATTTCTAGATCGCATGATCGCCCTCGTGGAAGGAGCGGAGCGGCAGAAGACGCCAAATGAAATCGCACTGAACATCCTGCTGGCTGGCCTGACGATTATCTTTCTGCTTGCCGTTGTTACTCTGCAGCCGTTCGCGATTTATTCCGGTTCACCCCAGACCGTATTCGTGTTGGTGTCATTGCTGGTCTGTCTGATTCCGACAACCATCGGGGGACTCCTCTCCGCGATCGGAATCGCCGGTATGGACCGCCTGGTGCAACACAATGTATTGGCGATGTCGGGGCGCGCGGTCGAGGCTGCCGGAGATGTCAATACGCTTCTGCTCGACAAAACCGGAACCATCACGCTAGGAAACCGGCAGGCCTCGGAATTCGTTGCTGCACCTGGGATCACCGAAGCGCAAATGGCGGATGCGGCACAGCTCTCTTCCTTGGCGGATGAAACTCCGGAAGGCCGCTCGATCGTTGTGCTGGCCAAGGAACGCTACAGCCTTCGAGGTCGCGAACTAGCTTCACAGGAAGCCACATTCATTCCCTTCACTGCGCAAACCCGCATGTCGGGCGTAGATATGGATGGCCGCGAGATTCGCAAGGGCGCCGTGGACGCCATCACAAAATATCTCACCCAGCATGGAACGGTTCTTCCTAAAGAAATTCAAGCTGCCGTAGAAACTATCGCCCGATCAGGCGGAACACCGCTGGTGGTCGCTGAGAATCGTCGCGCTCTTGGAGTGATTCACCTCAAGGACATTGTGAAAGGTGGAATGCGCGAGCGCTTCGATCAGCTTCGCGCCATGGGAATCAAGACCGTAATGATTACGGGAGACAATCCGCTGACCGCAGCCGCCATCGCGCGAGAAGCCGGAGTGGACGATTTTCTAGCAGAGGCGACTCCGAAGGACAAAATGGATTTGATTCGCGGCGAGCAGAAGCAAGGCAAACTGGTGGCGATGACCGGCGATGGCACGAACGATGCCCCCGCGCTTGCGCAAGCCGATGTCGGCGTAGCCATGAATACCGGCACGCAGGCGGCAAAGGAAGCGGGCAACATGGTTGATCTCGACTCCAATCCGACTAAGCTCATCGAGATCGTGGAAATCGGGAAGCAACTGCTGATGACCCGCGGTGCCCTGACGACGTTTTCCATCGCCAACGACGTAGCCAAATACTTCGCCATCATTCCGGCGATGTTTGCCGCTACTTTTCCGGTACTGAACACGCTAAACATCATGCAGCTCAAAACTCCTCAGTCGGCGATCTTGTCGGCAGTCATTTTCAATGCCCTCATCATTGTTGCCTTAATTCCCCTGGCCCTGCGTGGTGTGAAGTATCGGCCCATGGGAGCTGCCGTCCTCCTGCGCCGCAATCTGTGGATCTACGGCGTTGGCGGCATCATTGTGCCGTTCGTTGGGATCAAGCTGATCGATATGCTCATTACTCGCGTGGGGATGGCCTGAGAGGTTTGTCATGAAAAAGAATTTGATCACTTCGGTGCTGATGACGATCGCTACCACGGTTCTGCTGGGAATTATTTATCCGTTGGTGGTCACGGGATTGGCGCAATTGTTTTTCAAAGACAAAGCCAATGGCCAGTTGATCGTGCAAAACGGCAAAGTCGTGGGTTCGCGCATCATTGGTCAGGTATTCGCCGGGCCGGGCTACTTTCATTCCCGGCCCTCCGCGGCAGGAAACGGATATGACGCTGCGAATTCCAATGGCTCCCAACTCGGCCCCACCAATCAGCATTTGGTCGACCGCGTGAAGGCGGACGTGGCGAGCAACCAGGCGGACAATCCAGGACAGCCGGTGCCCGTTGACTTGGTGACAACCTCAGCCTCCGGACTCGATCCTGACATTTCTCCGGCAGCAGCTGAGTTTCAAGTTCCCAGAGTAGCGAAACAACACGGAATTTCTGAAGACCAGGTAAGGCGACTGGTGCAAGAGCACACTCAGTCGCGCCAGCTCGGCTTCCTCGGAGAGCCGCGAGTCAACGCGCTCGAATTGAATCTCGATCTCGACGCGAAGTTCCCTCGAAAGTAGTCACGTAGCCCCGGACGCCTCGTCCGGGCGGGGTGAGCGAAGTCCCACGCTGCACAAGAACGCCAATGAGAACGGGCGTCTCGCGCGTCGAGCGGGCGAGCACGTCCGGCCCTCATTAGAAAGTTTGCTAAACTTTCAATCGTGGCTCGCATCGCTTATCTGGAATGCACAAAATGTGGCGCATCGATTGACGCCGCGCGTCCGCAAACAGTTTGCCCGAAGGACGGCGGCGTGCTCTACGTGCGCTACAAGCTGTCAGCGCTAAAATCCAAGTTCACAACTGCATCGCTAGCCGGGCGCACCCCTACCATGTGGCGCTACGCAGAGGTCCTGCCCGAGGCTGAACCGGTGTCGCTGGGCGAGGGGTTTACCCCGCTGTTGCCGTCCCGCGAGTTTCCCAGCGTCTATATAAAGGATGAGGGTTTAAATCCGACGGGCTCGTTCAAGGCTCGTGGCATGTCCGCTGCGGTCACAATGGCAAAGGCATATGGCCTGAAAAAGTTGGCTGCTCCCTCGGCGGGAAACGCGGGAAGCGCGCTGGCTGCGTATGCCGCTGCCGCCGGCCTTGAAGCGCACATCTTCATGCCCAAAGATGTACCGCTCGCCAATCGAGTGGAGTGCGAAAGCTACGGCGCACATGTCACGTTGGTGGATGGGTTAATCAACGACTGCGCGCGCATGGTTTCCGAGGGAAAAGACAAAGAAGGCTGGTTCGACGTATCCACGCTCAAAGAGCCTTTCCGTTTGGAAGGCAAGAAGACCATGGGCTACGAAGTCGCGGAACAATTGGGATGGCGAATGCCGCAGGGAATCATTTATCCCACAGGGGGCGGGGTCGGCTTGATCGGGATGTGGAAAGCGTTTGAGGAGATGCAGGACCTGGGCTGGATCGGCGCCGAGCGTCCCCAGATGATCGCGGTTCAGGCGGCAGGTTGCGCGCCGATCGCGAAAGCGTGGGACGACGCGACGCCCATCGCAGAATTCTGGTCGAATGCCGCCACCTTGGCCGCCGGGCTGCGCGTGCCTAAGGCCTACGGAGACTATCTGATTCTCGATATTCTAAAGAAGAGCGGCGGCGTGGCACTGGCCGTGACCGATGACGAAATCATGGACGCGTTGCGGCAATGGGCTCGGGTGGAGGGCGTTTTCGCGGCGCCGGAAGGAGCAGCAGCGCTGGCTGCATATCGCAAGTTGCGAGCCAACACATTCTTCAGCGCGGACGACACAGTTGTGCTATTCAACACCGGATCCGGTTTGAAATATCTGGATGTGATCGATAGTCAAAAGAAGTCCGAGCACGAACCGGCTCTCGCCTCGCGGCAAATCGGCGGAATTATTGGGCCTTATTGAAAGAAGCATTTAGCCCGCCACAAGCAAATTCAACGCTCCGACGCGCTATCGGGATATGACTGAGCATCTCTACTACCACGATTCCTTTCTTTACGAATTCGACGCCGAAGTTTTGGATCTGATTTCTGCGTCAGATTCCGATTCTCGTCCCGCCGTTATTCTGGATCGAACTGCCTTCTATCCCGCCAGCGGTGGGCAGGTTTTTGATACAGGCTCGATTGTTCCTGCCGAGACGGGAAACGCTAGCAACAAAGTGCGCGTCACCGAGGTGATGGAGAGAGATGACGGACGGATCCTACACATTCTCGAAAATGTAGGACCGATTCAGAAGGGCGGCCGAGTTCACGGTCTGATTGATGTTGACCGTCGCCGCGATCACATGCAGCAGCATTCCGGCCAGCATGTTCTCTCGGCAGCGTTTATACGCCTGTTCAACCTGCCCACGATCGCTTTTCACATGGGCGTGGAGTCCTGTTCCATTGACTTGGATACGAAGACCCTGACCGCTGCGCAACTAGAAGCCGCCGAGGCGTTGGCGAATGATGTTGTCACCGAGAACCGGGCTGTCAGCGTTCGCTTTGTGACGCAAGAAGAAGCGCGTGGTTTGGGACTGCGGAAAATCCCACCGGCAGAACGGGATCAACTCAGGCTCATCGAGATCTATGACTTCGATCTGACCGCCTGCGGTGGTACGCACGTCGCCGTCACTGGGCAGATCGGTTCCATCCTGCTTCGAAAAACAGAGAAGACGCGCCAGGGATGGCGAGTGGAATTCGTTTGCGGCAAACGCGCCGTAACGACGGCTCGGCGTGATTACGCTGTTCTGGCGGAGGCTGGCGGTCTGCTCTCGAGCCACATCTGGGATGTTCCGCTACAGATACAAAAGATTCAGGAGGAATCGCGAAGCTCACGCAAATCGCGCGAGCAGGTGCTGGAGGAGTTGGCCGGCTTGTATGCCAGCCAATTGCTGGCGGAAACTCCAAACGCTGGCGGACGCAAGATTATAGTTCGCACGTTTCCTGATCGTGATCTGACATTCATCAAGTTGCTGGCACAACGATTGACTCGCCAGAATGCGACAGTGGTTACGTTTCTTGCCAGCACCGCCGATCAGCCTGCATTAGTTTTTGCCCAGTCCCCAGGCCAGCCGTTCGACATGGGAGCGCTCATGAAGGAAACGCTAGCGCGTCTTAGAGGTCGCGGCGGCGGAAGCAAGGACATGGCGCAGGGCGGACTCTCTGAAGCGGAAGGGATGGAAACGGCCCTAGCCGAACTCGCGGCGCGGCTGAACTGAGTCGTCACGCAGAAACGTAGCCGTTTCTACAGTTGGATTTTCTCTGTACACGCGTTGCTTGCAACGTCTCGGTTTAGGGCGGACAGTCGAGGGCGGCTGTCCCCACGCAAAGCGCACGTGCTACATTCTCCTCAGCGGATCTCCTCAATCGGCTAACCATGGAACAGCGTCTCATCCTCGTCAATCTGCTGATCAAGCTCGGCGTAGCGGCTGCCGTGGCTAGCGTTCTAGTTCGTTCGGTCGAGTTCAAGTCTCTGCTATTCCGCGAAAGCCGCGCGCTCAAGCACCGGGTCTACTTAATTCTGTGGATCGGCGTCCCGATGGCTCTGGGAGTTTGGGTCCGCTTTATCCAGACAAGTTTCCTGGCCGGCGATTTATCTTTCGAAACCACGGTCTTGCTAGGCGTTATCGGTGGACGTTTCACGGGCATGGTGGGAGGCGCGCTGCTCGCTCTTCCCGCCCTGTTGCACGGCGAGTGGGCGACTCTGCCCTTCAACCTTCTGGTGGGATTCGTTGCCGGACAGTTGCGTACCCTCACTGCCGACCGGGAAGACATCTGGTCGTTCTCTCCCTTTATCGATCTGAGCATCTATCGGATGATCCGCCGCAACCTGCCAACTCCCCGCCTGTTCGACTGGCAGATCATGTTCTTCGTTACCATCGTGGCGCTGCGTTTTGTGCAGACCGAAATTTCTCACTTCCTGCCTTCTGCCACTTTTAGCCTGGAGAGTCCTAACCTATGGATCGAATCGCTCATCTACGCGACTTCGGTCACGGTGATCGGTATCGAGCTGAAGATCTGGAACAGTGTTCGCCTGCAGATTAAGCTCGAAGAACAAGAACGTCTGCTTCTACACGCTCGCATGGAAGCACTGCAAAATCAGATCAACCCGCACTTCCTCTTCAACACTCTGAATTCGATTTCGTCGCTCGTGCGCTTCGATCCGGACACAGCGCGTGAACTGATTATTAAACTGGCGACAATTCTTCGACGGCTACTGGGCAGTGGCGACGCTTTCGTGCCTCTGAGCGAGGAGTTGGAGTTCATCGACAACTACCTCGACATCGAAGTGGTCCGTTTCGGCCGGGACAAACTGCAGGTCACGAAAGAGTTGGAGCCCGCATCGCTCGACGTGATGGTGCCCAGCATGCTTCTTCAGCCGCTGGTGGAAAACTCGATCAAGCATGGTCTCGCCTCTAAGGTCGAAGGCGGCAGCATTTTCTTGCGCAGCCGGTTGACCGGCTCTCAGTTGATTATTGAGGTGGAAGACGATGGCGTAGGCATGGGTGCCGCGAACTTTTTGGAAAAACCAACCGGGCTGGGTGGAACCGGGATCGGCATGGCCAACGTCGCCGAGCGCTTGAAAGTGTTGTATGGAGAGGCCGCACGCATGACGATCGACAGCCATGAAGGCAAGGGTACGCTGATTCGTTTGCGTTTGCCCATCCTGCCGAGCGAGGATTCGCTGCCAGCGGCACTCTACGAAGAACGCTCCAGCACACGCCGGTAGAACTCTTCATATTCAGGAATGATCTTGGAAGAACAAAACCGGGATTGGGCAACCCCGCGGCAAGCCTTCCCCATTTGCCGCAATCGGCCGTCGTCGCTGAGCAATTCGATCGCATAGCGGGCCATGGTCTCGACATCGCCCACATCGGCGAGAAATCCACTCTTTTCGTGCTCAATCACCTCAGGCACGCCGCCGACGCGGGTGGCAATGGGGACGACTTCGCAAGCCATCGCTTCGAGAGCCGCCAGCCCGAACGACTCCAATTCGCTGGGCATGAGGATCAGGTCGGCGAGGGCGAGCTTTTCATGAACGTCGTCCTGCTTGCCCAGAAACAAAACGTCGTTATGAATTCCCTTTTGCACGGCCAGCCACTCTGCCCGCGAGCGATCGGGTCCATCGCCGATCAGCAGCAGTTTAGCGGGAATCTTCTTGCGAACCCGATCCAGGATTTCGATGGTATCGGTAATCCGCTTCACTGGGCGAAAGTTGGACAGGTGCACTAGGATGCGTTCCCCGTTTGGGGCATACTCGAGCCGTCGCTGTGAGGCTTCCGCATCACGGACGTAGACATCGCAGTTCACGAAGTTGTAAATCACCTGAATATTATTTTTTACGTCAAACTCCCGCAGGGTACGCTCGCGCAAATATTGCGAGATGGCAGTAACACCATCGCTTTGTTCAATGGAAAAACGGGTGATCGGCAAGTAGGAGCGATCTAGCCCGACCAGTGTGATGTCGGTGCCGTGGAGCGTGGTCACAAAAGGCAGCTTCTGTCCCCTGGGCTTCGCGGCCAGCATTTGGCGGGCTAACAAGGCGCTTACGGAATGCGGGATCGCGTAATGCACGTGCAGAAGGTCGAGCGCATAAAGTTCCGAGACTTCCGCCATCCGCGTGGCCAACGCCAAATCATACGGAGGATATTCAAACAACGGATATCGCGAAACGTCGACCTCGTGATAATGAATATTAGGATGGAGTTCGGTCAGGCGGATCGGCTGAGCATAAGAGATAAAATGGATCTCGTGTCCACGCTCGGCCAATTCGACGCCGAGCTCGGTAGCGACGACTCCGCTGCCACCGTAGGTCGGATAGCAGGTAATTCCGATCTTCATCCCCGGTCCTTTCGAACGACAGCCGCTTCGGCTCTCTGATTCGATGGTGACTGCGGCGCTGGGATTCAGATTTTGGAAGCTGACGGCGGAGAAAACGAAGATATTAGATCTAGGAATCTGTGTTGGCGGCGCTTTTTGCAGTTTCGTTGCGGGTAAGCCCTTCGTCGAGTTTCTCGAGGTGCTGCTGCAAACGCTCCTGAACATGATCGTCAAGTTGGGTAAACTCGATCCCCATGCCCACTCCTCCATCGCTGGCCCGCACCACGCCGCTGGTTTGAATCTTTTCCGTGTCCATCCAGAAGGTGATTTTTACTTTTGTGCCCAGCGGCAAAGGCAGCAGGGTCTCTACATAACAACCCCGGCCGCCAATGTCAGTGGCGTTGGTTTGCATGTGCGTGCGCCGGGAATCTTCGAAACCAATCTCCAAGGGAAACCAAACCTTGTGCCGGACATATTTGCGTTTATTTTTTGAAGGATTGACGACGGGTTTCTCGGTCTGGACCACTTCCTGCCAGGGGCTCTGCTGCCCTGGCACAATTTTCACGCCAGCTTCAATTTGCCTCGCCGTTCCGCTGTCAATGACCCAAACCACTTTGAAGCGCGCTTTCTTTTCGCCACATTGCACTCCGATCACATCCCCAGCCTTTAGCGGATGATTGATCCCTGTGACGGTTGCGCCCTCGCTGCTGATATTGGTGGCATTGGCATTCTGAAAAAACGGACGACCATCCGCATCCATTCCCCATACCCGTATCGGGATGACATTGGTGAGCCGGGATTCCGGTCTTCTGTCCATGTTTTCAGCTGCCTTGTGCCGTCTTCTTGGGGGATGGCCTATCATAGCTTGGCTCTCCAGCCCTTGTTGCAGCAATTTGGGGCGTTGTGCCTATCCAAAGGCCGTGTACGTTCGGGGGCGGGAAGGCAACCTCAGACTAGCTCACGATACGAAATGAGTCGAACCCCGCTTCGGGCCAATATTTCGCGAGCTTCGGGGGAAGTCAGAATCCGCAGCTCTTCTGCACGGGATTCGCGCAGCCGGGTTCGGATCGTCCCCAGTTCCGCGTCGTTATATCCCGGATGACAGACCAGTTCCCAAGTACCCTCCGGCAGGCTGTCCACGATACTCTCGAACAGCCGGGCATCCATTGCGCCGGTTGCCACAATGCCCACGGTTCCGTCGGGGGTAAGCATGCCTGCGCCCGAGACGGATCTCCGGAACGTCTTGCCCAACCGCCTGAGAGCTGTAACTTTGCTGAACTGCTTCCACAAACTCGGGCGTTTTGCCACGATGGATATATGCACCGGCCCAAAAGGATTTCTCATAGCCGGCACGCCGCAAGCTCGAGCCGCACGCAACAACGGCCGCAGCACAGCCGGAAATATGTGAGTGTGTTTATGTGTATCCAGGTGAGAGACCACAATGCCGGCGGCTTGCAGTCTGCGAATCTGCGCAGTGGCCTCGGCTTCAATTTCATCCGCAGCGATGCCGCCGCTGATTGCTCGAAGCGCGAAGCCGCCGAGATTTTGGTAAAAGCGGCGGTCGTCAAACTTTCGATTCGAGAGAGTGGAAGGTTCTTTCGCACCAAGCACAGGGAGCCCGTCCACAAGCACGACATGGCACCCGACGCTCAGTCGTGCGGCGAGAGTTGCGCGCTGGCTCGCATCATCGAATGCTCGGCCATTGGCCATGAGCGTCGCGGAAGTCACGATCCCATGGCAATGCGCTTCCACAATCGCACGATTTACTCCTTGAGTGAGCCCAAAATCATCCGCATTGACGATCAAACGCCGCACGCGCCAGTCTAGCAGCAGAGGCACTAGCAATTAGCACTTGGTCCCCGAAGTCTCGTTTCTGGAGACTCGAAGTCCAGGCGCCCAATGCTAAGTCCTAAGTGCCAAGTGCTGACTATCTCACGTATACTGCAACGGTCGATTCCCGCAGATATTCTCGGCGTCGCGGGTTCCCCGATCGCACCCCGTTAGGATGGGCGGTTAGCTCAGCTGGTTAGAGCGCCTGCCTTACAAGCACCTGATTACAGGCACGTTA
>Ga0210406_10000310_pt1 | contig 70154 bp, 58 predicted proteins | sample IncBWC30MmetaG_FD_155454 | JGI IMG/M metagenome (GOLD analysis project Ga0210406, IMG submission 155454) | Forest soil microbial communities from Barre Woods Harvard Forest LTER site, Petersham, Massachusetts, United States - Inc-BW-C-30-M | ecosystem: Environmental > Terrestrial > Soil >...
GCTCGTAGTGCACCTGCCCATTGCGCTGCTTCTGCTGGTGCCGCTGCTCGAACTCGCCGCGCTTGCTCCCGAGCGACGGCACCTGCGTCAGTCCGCGATATTCGTACTGGGGCTCGCGACCGCTGCGGCGATCGGCTCTGCCTGGCTCGGGTGGCTGTTAGCCTGGAGCGGAGGTTATGAGGGTTCTTTAGTGACGCGGCATATGTGGGGCGGCGCGTCCCTCGCAGCTGCCAGCCTAGCCTGCTTGGGCCTCTATGGTTGGAGACGAACCACCTATGCGATCGCCTTGCTGGCAGTGGTCGGCTTGCTGATTTGGACGAGTGATCAGGGCGGCAAATTGACTCACGGCGATACCTTCCTGACCGAGCATTCCCCGCAGCCGCTGCGTCGCTGGTTCGGGCCCCAGGAGAAATCCGAGGTTGACCCTACGAGTTTTTATGGGATGCGGGTGCAGCCGATTTTCGAAGATAAGTGCGTTGTTTGCCACAACGCCGGAAAATTCAAAGGCAAGTTGCGACTGGATACTTACGAACATGTAATGCACGGAGGCAAGGACGGCCCTGTAATCCGACCCGGCGAGACCGGCAGCAGCGAGCTATTTCGGCGTGTAACGCTGCCACCAGACAGCAAGGACTTCATGCCGGCGGAAGGAAAACCAGCTCTTACTGCGGCAGAAATCAAAATCATCGAACTCTGGATCTCAGCCGGAGCTACTACCCAATTGGCGGAGTCCGCGATTCCAGGATTGCCTCCGTCTGCTGAGGAGAAACCGGTTTCACGGCCGTTGACCGCCGACTATCGGCCGCAATTAAAGACGATCGCCGCTCTTGAATCTTCTCTGGGCTTACGTCTCGTCCCGCGCTCGCAGACTCCGACCGACGGACTGATCCTGCGTACCGCAAGCGCGCCGGGCCGTTGCAACGACGACACCCTGGCACAGCTTGCGCCAGTCGCCAGCCTGATTGTGGACGCGGAACTCGCACGCACGAAGGTTACGGATAAAGGGATGCAGGCAATCGCAAACCTTTCCAATCTGAGATTCCTCGATCTTTCCCATACCGCGGTTACTTCCGCCGGAATACAAGAACTGATGAAGCTCGACAAGTTAGAGTCACTCAACCTGACTGAGACAAAAGTCACGCGCAGCGGGCTCGCCGTACTGCAAACCAAACCCGGACTGAAACGGCTTTATGGATTCGAAACGCGCTGAACAGTGATCGCGCTGAGGCACTCAAAAAATAACCTTACCCGTCAAAGTGGGCGGGATCGAGGCTCCGGCCGGAACCGCAGTTTGGCCGACATAAAACTGCGCCAACTTGGGTAGCCTCGCCACAGTCGGCAAGGCTGCGGAGGTGACCCGCGTGCCAAAAACATTCAATGATTCGAGTTGATCCAGCGTGCCCAGCCCTGCGATCGTAGCGTCGGTAATTGCTGTATTCGTAAGCCGCAGGACGCGCAATCGCTTCATCGCTGCGATCCTGGTCACCGAACGGTCGGTAATCGCCGTGCGAGAGAAGTCGGCTAAAGTTATGTGTTCGGTGAGCGGAGCCAGGGCTGCCAAATCGCTATCCCCAAACTTGGGCCCCATCATCGAAGCATTCAAATGCAGGTTGGCGGAGCCACGCGATTCGTAGTCCAAAATATCAGGAAATCGCTTTTGCAACTCAGCAACTGAAGGAGCGATTTCCGCCCTTCGCCTTGTAACCTCGGCAGCATCAATCTCCTCGAAGGTCACTTCGGCCACTGCGACAGGAGACGAGGAACCGGAGGGCGCATCCTTGATAGCATCCGTGGCTATCGTGCCTGAGGCGCCCGCGCCAATCCACAGTTCGATCACTTTCACTTGGTCCGATGAGAGAGGCCGCTTGCCTTCCTTTGGCATGAAGTCACTGTGGTCGGGAACCAAGGTAATTCGCCGAAACAGATCGCTGCCTTGGACGTTGCCGGCCTGCACAACTGGCCCATCCTTACCGCCCCGCATGAGTGCCCTGTAACTGTCGAGCCGCAGATTTGCCTTATGCTTGTTGGGGCCGTGGCAGGTGACGCAGCGTGCCGCGAAAATGGGCTGAACCCGCGCGCCGTAAAAGGTTTTCGGCCCGGGGTTCGCTAGTGATGTCAGGCTGCTATCCGGCACACCGAGCGCATGACGCAACCCGACCGGCATGTGCTCGGTGAGGTGTTCTTCGCCCAGAGACAACTGCCCACCGCGGTAACCCGTCCAGGCCACAAGACCCACACCAGTCGCAAGTGCAATTGCATACGTAAGGGCAAGCCCTGATCTTGCTTCGCTGATGTGCTCGCGCGACATCCAGCACAGCCAGCAGACTCCCGCCAGCAGTATCCCGCCCCACATGTGCTGTTGCAACAGCGAGCCGGAATAGCCGCCGCTGCGTGCCAGGCACCACCCAAGCATCGCAGCGAGACTGGCACTAACCGTCGCGAGACCAAGCACAAAACCGGCAGAGAGACGCAGATAGGAAGAGCGGTGACTGAACGCTGCCAACTCCAAGATCGGTACCAGCAGGAGAAGAGCGATGGGAAAGTGGACGACCAAAGGGTGAAAGCGACCGATGAATTGCGCCCACTCCGCACGTTCTTTTCCGTCGGGAGGAAGAAGCACCAACAGTATCAGCGCGATCAAAATGAATGTAAGAGTGAGTAAGTTTGCGCGAAACTGGCCTGAGATGCGACGGCCCGGCACCCTCATGAGCGCGAAAAACCTCGCAAGCTACCGGGCCAAAGGCTCGCGAAGTGACTCATGCCAGAATCTCGGCTACGACCCGCGCCGGTTTCACCGTCGTCAACTTCTGCTCGAGTCCCTGGAAAGAATAGGTGAGCCTGCGATGGTCGAAGCCCAGCATGTAAAGCATGGTCGCATGCAAGTCGCGAATCTCGACCCGGTCTTTTGTAATCTCATAACCCATCTCGTCAGTCTGGCCGTGAGTCATTCCCCGCTTCACCCCGCCGCCTGCCAACCAGACCGTGAAGGCGCCTGGGTTATGGTCCCTGCCGACATACTTCATTTCCTGACCGTTTCTGTTTTCGCGCATGGGTGTGCGGCCAAATTCGCCTCCCCAGACAACGAGCGTATCCTCAAGCATACCGCGCGATTTCAGGTCACTTAACAATGCGGCGGTAGGTTGATCCACTTCGCGGCAACGATCCATGAAACCTAGATTCAACGCTTCCTTTGCGTCTGCGCCATGAGAATCCCATCCCCAATGGTAGAGCTGAATGAATCGCACACCCCGCTCGGCCAGTCGCCGCGCCACCACACAATTGTTCGCAAAACTGGACTCGCCCGGCTTCGCTCCGTATTTCGCGAGGACGCTCGCGGGCTCCTTGCGGATGTCCATGGCGTCCGTCGCATCCATTTGCATGCGGAACGCCATTTCATATTGGGCGATGCGCGTGACGGTCTCAGGATTTCCGAACGCGGCATAAGTCTGCTGATTGATCTCGTCAATCGCGTCCAACATAGTGCGGCGCAAGGGACGGCTTACTCCCGGCGGATTGTCCAGATACAGCACCGGTTCTCCATGGGAGCGGCATTGGACGCCCTGGTAAACACTCGGAAGGAAGCCGGAACTCCACAGCTGTTTGCCGCCGTCAGGCGATTTACCTCCCGACAGCAGCACGATAAATCCAGGCAGATTCTGATTCTCCGTGCCCAGTCCGTAGACTACCCAGGAACCGAGTGACGGGTAGCCGAGCCGGGCATTTCCCGTATGTACCAAGAGTTGCGCCGGCGCGTGATTGAACTGGTCGGTGTGCATGGACTTGATGAAGCAGAGGTCGTCGATGTGCTCTTCCAGATGCGGAAGGCGATCCGAAATCCATTGACCGCTTTGTCCGATTTGGTGAAAGGGATACTGCGAGCCCAAAAGCTTGGGAACGCCACTGATGAATGCGAAGCGCTTTCCCGCCAAGAAAGACGCGGGACAATCTTGGCCATCGAGCCGCTTCAAGTCAGGTTTGTGCTCGAATAGTTCCAATTGGCTCGGCGCTCCAGCCATGTGCAGATAGATCACCCGCCGAACTTTCGCAGCAAACTGTGGCGGCAGTGCCGAAAGCGGGCGCGAAGCGTTTCGGGTGAAGTCGAGTCCCGCGTCATTGGCGGCGTTGGCATACTTAGCCAGCGACGTCTGTACGAACAGCGTCCCCAAACCGCTGCCCAGTGTCCGCAGGAAATGGCGGCGAGTTTTCGCCTGCAGCCATGCCATTCGTAATTCGGGATGAGAACGAGTCTCGGCCACGCCCTCAGGTTGCGCTAAATCAATCGGTCGCCGTTTGAAGTTCGACATGACGTTTACCGGGTCAAAGCCGCATCAAGATTGAACAGAACGCTGGCCACGGTCGTCAATGCTGCTAGTTGCTTGGCAGATTCGCCCGGTGCATTCGACGATATTTTCACGATCCGAGGCGGTCCCGGCGAATGGAGAGTTTCTTGATACAACTTGCGCAATGTCGCCAACTCACCCTCGGTTGGATCGCGGGACAACACCAAGCGTGCGCCGTACCGCAGACGCTCGTCAAGCGAATGCGTGTCCTTCATAAGGCGTCGGGCAAGCGCTTCGGAAGCCTCCTGATATACGGGGTCGTTGAGGGTTACCAGAGCCTGCAACGGCGTGTTTGTGGGTATGCGTCGCGCCAGACTTACATCGTGGTCCGACGCATCGAAGGTAAGAAAACTCGGGTAGCCGCTGGTGCGTTTGATATACGTGTAAATCGCCCGCCGGTAACGATCTGGACCCATTGCGTCGACCCACTTGCTGTCGTTATAGACCGAGTTCCACACGCCTTTGGGCTGTGGCGGCATCACCGGAGGCCCGCCCATGGCGTCCGACAGTAACCCGCTTGCCATCAGTGCCTGATCGCGAACCATCTCCGCAGTCAGCCTTTGTTGCGGGCCGCGCGCGAGCAGACGATTGCGTGGATCTCTCTCGCTGAGTGCCGGAGTCGTCTTCGCGCTCTGGCGATACGTCGCGCTGGTTACCAGTTCGCGTAACAACTTCTTCGTGTCCCAGTGCAGATCATTTTGAAAATGAAGTGCCAGCCAGTCGAGCAATTCCGGATGGCTTGGCTCTTCGCCCACGCTCCCGAAATTCTCCAGCGTCTCGACAATTCCCGTGCCGAAAAGTTGCTCCCAATATCGGTTCACCGCCGTTCGGGCGGTCAAGGGCTGGTCCGGCGTGAAGAACCATTTTGCCAGCGTCAACCGATTGCGAGGTGCGTCGGGAAGTTTTGGAAACAATCCCGGGACATCCGCCGTAAGCGGCGGACCGGTCTTGGTGAGAAAATTTCCGCGTTCGAACTCCCTGGTCTCTCTCGTTTCGTAGCTCTCCTGCTCGACCATCACGGGAGTCTCAACACTTGGAATCTTCGCCAATTGACCAGTGAGGCTCACAAGTTGAGCAAGGCTACCAAAATGATCGGTCTGAACCAGGGTCGACCAGCACTCATCTGAGCTGGCCGAGAGTCGTGCCCGTTTCACAAGCGCAGGCTTGTCGGTGACGTTTTGAGTTTGCGTGAGGTTCACTTTCAGACGGCTGCCTCGGGTTAGCCGCAGAGGAGTAGAGGTAACTCCTATGACCCAACGTGGGCGAAACAGATTTGGATTTGCCGCAAAACTGCCAGTTCCGGGCTCCGCTCTGAAATTTGTCTGAAATTCAACGGCCCGTGCCACCGCTACTTGCAGATTCTCCTCAGAATCTGAAAGGAAATAACGGAAAGGGATCTTATCCTTGCGCCCATTCGGGCGCACTACCCATGCATCGACCTGATCGACGATGAATCCGTCTTCAGGAGTATGCCGCGCGATTTCTGGATTCACCGGCAATACCTCTACGCGCAATGCTGAGATCACGGGTACATCAACTGTTGCCGTGAGCTCGTAAACCGATTTCCCCGGAGTATTGTCTGCGGCCCGCATCTCTCCGTCATGAATCTGGAAGGCAACCGGCCTGTCCCCAGCTTTGGAAACTGCCAGTCTCCTGGTTTCGGCGATGGCCTTCAGAAAATCTTTTCGTCTACTCTCCTTCTTCTTGGGCGCTATTTTCTTATCCTTCAAGGCTCGAAGCTCTTGCTGCAATTCATCCGCCTCCCAACGAAGGGCGGGTGCCTCGCTGGCCGACGCGGCAGTAATCGGGACGGGTATCCAATGTGCCCCGGCCTCCAACTGACGGCCCGAATCCACCAAAGAGCGCGTCAGCTTCGTAATCTCCTGTTGAAGCCGCGAAGCTTCCGGATACTTTGTTCTGTCTTTTGGAACTTTCAGAACTGGCGTGTCTTCGGGAAGGTCGGCATCTCGTGACGTGTTAAAGAAGGCGAGAGACTTATAGTATTCGGCGTGGCGAATGGGATCATAAGGATGGGAATGGCATTGCACGCAATTCATGGTAAGGCCATTCAGTACGGACCAGGTAGTCGCCGAGCGGTCCATGGCAGCAACCAGCCTGAATTCCTCATCGTCGGTCCCGCCCTCATCGTTGTTGGGAGTCTGTCGGTGAAATGAAGTAGCGATCTGATCCTCGAAAGTGGCGTTCGGAAGCAAATCACCGGCCAGTTGGGTGATCACAAACTGATCGTAGGGCAGATTGCGGTTGAATGCGGCAATGACCCAATCGCGATATGGCCAGACCCCGGGCCGTCCCCTGTCGGCTTCATACCCTTTGCTATCCGCGTACCGCGCCAGGTCCAGCCACAAGGCGGCCCAACGCTCGCCATAGTGCCGCGAGGCAAGCAGCCGATCGACCTGCTTCTCATACGCATTGGGCGACGAATCATCCAGGTACGTTTTCTGTTCCTCCGGACCAGGCGGAAGCCCAGTCAGGTCCAAAGATACCCGGCGTAACAGGAGTGCCTTGTCGGCTTCGGGAGATGGTTCAAGCCCTTCCTTTTCCAGTCGGGCGAGAATGAAACGGTCCAGCGGTTGACGTGCCCAACTCGAGCTCTTCACCAGGGGCAACGGCTGTGGCTTGGGTGCAACGAAGGACCAGTGGTCTTCCCACTTGGCTCCTTCTTTAATCCACTGGCGAAGCAACCCGATCTGTTGAGGAGCAAGAGGCGGGGAGTGATACGGCATGCGCACTTCAGGATCTGTGGAAGTTACCCGCGCGATCAGTTCCGAGGCATCGGGTTTACCCGGCACAATCGTCGGACGTCCGGATTTTCCTCTGCCGAGTGCTTCCTCTCGGAAAATGAACGACACGCCATTCTTCTGCCGTACTCCACCGTGACACGGTACGCAGCTCTGGTTCAAGATAGGGCGGATATCACGGCTGAACCGCAGCTGTTCTCCCGACGCCCTATAGCGGAGCGCGCCCAACCCGCGCCATGCCGCCAGCCCGCCACCAACCAAAAGGACCGCAGCCACAGTCACGACCAGATATCGGCGATAGAAGGTCACGCCGTTGAGCATAACTCCATATAAGTAGCACAAATGCAGCCGGCCCAAGAGAAAAACCAGACCCCTGGCCAGCGAATTGCACCCTTGACGACCGATCGGAGCGTTTCTGTCCTCTTTCTAGCGGGGTGCAACCGGGAGCCAATGGACATGGGTGCATTAGACCAGGAAAAACAGCCTTGCTCATCGCCCGGTCATACCTTCTCCAAGCCATCCCATCCCATTCCTTTCTCTTATCGTCGAGCCCATCCGTAATAACAATCAAAGGTCTTCCTCGAACCGCACAGTGGTCTATTGGCCTTCTGCCGGTTTGCGACATGTACTTCCGCAATCTACCTTGCACGCCCCAGGAACCCCAATATCCTGATGCGCCCCCGTGCAGATGTCGTCATATGGAATCTTGGGGACCTTGGTTTCTGAGGCTAACCATGCGACAGAGCCTAACGAAAGACAATCCCGCAAAACATATTAGGAAAGCGGCATGTGCGTTGCTGCTTTTGCTCGGACTAGGCTTCCTCGTGGGTTGCCAGGGGTTCAGCTCAACCTCGAACAAGTCTACGAACGTGCAAGCGCAGTCTGGCACTTTGTCTCTAATGGGAACCAGCTTGGACTTCGGCGCCGTTAGTGTAGGTGCGAGCAAGACCCTGACGATGACCTTGTCGAATACCGGCACGGCATCCGTTACGGTCAGCAGCGCGTCCATTTCCAGCCAATACTTCTCATTCAGTGCGCCCAGCCTGCCGGTCACGATTCCTGCCGGACAAGGCATATCGGTCAGTCTCGTCTTCAGTCCCAGTGCCGCGGGAACTTTCAATGCCACGGTTTCCATCATCAGCAACGCCACCAATTCTCCGGCTACGTTCTCGCTTTCAGGAACCGGGGCGGCGGCGAGCGGCCAGCTCGCCCTCAATTCGAGCAGCGAGAACTTTGGCAGCGTAACCGTAGGCAGCCAGAGCAACCAAACAGTCACGCTGACGAACAACAGTTCCTCTACGGTCAACATTTCTCAGATCGCGGTGACTGGGACTGGTTTCAAGTTGAGCGGGATCACGCCCCCTCTTGCGCTCAACGCCGCTCAAAGCACAACGTTTACCGTAACGTTTACACCGCAGGCAACGGGAAACGCCAGCGGGAGCGTCACCATCAGTTCGAATGCCCCCGACCCCACCCTGTCCTTGACATTGTCGGGAACCGGCCTTGCTGTGGGAGCGTTGGGAGCGACTCCCACGAGTCTGAACTTCGGAACCGTGCAAACGGGCAACAACCAAGCACTCTCAGAGACCGTAACCAATACAGGTGGTTCGACAGTCACTATCTCCCAAGTCGGGATCAGCGGGGCTGGATTTACGATGACTGGGATTGCTGCGCCGTTAACCTTGACCGCAGGGCAGAGCGCAAGCTTCACAGTTAAGTTCACCCCCCAATCCGCCGGAAATGCCAGCGGAAACGTCACGATCACCTCGAATGCTTCGAATCCCACTTTAAGTGTGGCGTTGTCTGGCACGGGAATCTCGCCTGGCGGATTGTCCTCGAGCCCGACCAGTCTCGGCTTTGGCAGTGTGACGGTGGGAAGCAATCAGTCTCTTGCAGAGAAGGTCACGAACACCGGCGGTTCGAGCGTCACGATCTCTCAAGTTGGGATCAGCGGCGCCGGATTCAGCGTGAGCGGAATCGCGACTCCAGTGACATTGACTGCGGGCCAGAACGTCAGCTTCACGGTTTCGTTTGCTCCAACTTCGGCGGGACCAGCCAGCGGCACCGTCACCATCACTTCGACTGCATCGAATCCGTCGCTCGCGATCCCACTGTCGGGAACGGCCGTAACACCTGGTGCACTGGGATCAAGCCCAACCAGTCTCGGTTTTGGGAGCGTGACGGTGGGAAGTAATCAGTCTCTATTGGAGACAGTGACCAATACCGGTGGATCGAGCGTTACGATTTCTCAGGTTGGGACCAGCGGCACTGGATTTAGCGTGAGTGGCGTCACTGTTCCGATCACGCTGACGTCGGGACAGAGTGCAAGTTTCACGGTCAAGTTTACTCCGGCGACCGCCGGCAGCGTGAGCGGCAACATCACTGTCACTTCAACTGCATCAAATCCGACGCTGACGACTCCACTGTCAGCGACCGGTGTGGCACCTGGTGCACTGGGCTCGAGTCCTTCCAGTCTCAGCTTTGGCAGCGTGACCGTGGGAAGCAATCAGTCTGTCTCGGAGAAGCTTACAAATACTGGCGGTTCAAGCGTTACGATTTCGCAAGTCGGGACCAGCGGGGCGGGATTCAGCATCACCGGGATTACGCCTCCATTGACGTTGAGTGCCGGGCAAAGCGCCAGCTTCACGGTTGCGTTTGCTCCAATCTCGGCGGGACTAGTCAGCGGCAACCTTACGATCACGTCGACGGCCTCGACCCTTACCATCCCCATGAGCGGGACGGGTGCCGCACTGGGTGCGTTAGGATCGGCTCCTTCCAGTCTCGGCTTTGGCAGCGTGACGGTGGGAAGCAATCAATCGCTCTCAGAGAAGGTGACGAACACTGGCGGTTCGAGCGTCACGATTTCTCAAGTTGGGATCAGCGGCGGCGGATTCAGCGTGAGCGGGATTACGGCTCCAGTGACATTGACTGCCGGCCAGAGCGCCAGTTTCGCAGTTTCGTTTGCTCCAACCTCGACGGGGCCGGTCAGCGGGAACCTCACGATCACCTCTACCGCATCGAATCCGACGCTGACAATCCCGCTGTCGGGAACGGCGGTAACCGCAGGTGCACTGGGATCAAGTCCCACCAGTCTCACCTTTGGTAGCGTGACGGTCGGAGGCAATCAGTCTCTGTCGGAGACAGTGACCAATACCGGCGGATCGAGCGTCACGATTTCTCAGGTGGGGATCAGCGGCGCCGGATTTAGCATGAGTGGGGTCACTGCTCCGCTCACGCTGACGTCGGGGCAGAGTGCAAGTTTCACGGTCACGTTTACTCCGGCGTCCGCCGCAAGCGTGAGCGGCAACATCGCTGTCACTTCAACTGCATCGAATCCGATGCTGTCGATCCCGCTATCCGGAACGGGCACTGCGGTAGCAGGGCAGTTAACCGTTAATCCAACCACCCTAGGTCTTGGCAGCGTAGTCGTCGGGACGAGCGCAACCTCATCAGGAAGCCTTGTTGCCAGCGGCGCGAATGTCACCGTGTCGGCTGCGAGCTCGAACAACTCGGCGTTCAGTCTGGGTGGACTTTCCCTCCCAACTACGATTGCGGCAGGACAGAGCGTTCCGTTTACCGTGACCTTCAGTCCTCAGACCACCGGAGGCGTCACTGCTGCCCTCGCCTTTACCAGCAATGCCCAACCTTCTACAGCGGCGGAAACGCTCACGGGCACAGGCACGCCGGCGCCGACCCACACCGTGAACCTGTCCTGGAGCGCGAGCACGTCACCGAACATTTCCGGTTATAACGTTTATCGCTCGGTATACGTCAGTTCGTGTGGGTCTTTCGCGAAGATCAACTCCTCGCTCAACGCAAGCACCGTCTACGCGGATTCAGGAGTAGCAAACGGCACGTCCTACTGTTACGCCACAACTGCTGTGGATTCCAGCAATCAGGAAAGCGCCTACTCGAACACAGTTTCCAACGTGCAGATTCCATAGTCCTAGGAGGGAAGCGCGGTAAGTATCGATTGGAGCTTCCGGTTTCAAAGGCAATCTTTCGAGCCGTTGTTCGATCTCACCGATCGAGCAATCGAAGTCCTTTCCCGATCCCCGAGTTCTCTAAGGTCATATCATCGACCGCCGGATTACGGGCCGATGGTTCCGCGCAGCACAGTAATCGATGCTTTCGGCAGCTGAAAGAGCGTTTCAGCGCCTCCTTTGACGGATGACTTCGAAGGCGGGCCGTCGGGATCCGCGTGTCCACCCTCGCCTTCCTGGTGCCACTGATATTCATTCGAACCAAACGTGATGCGGTCGACCGGTCCGGAGAAGTAGCGCTCCCGCTTGTTTTCACCGTCGGAGAATGCCACCTTCACGGAGTGATCGCCATATTGGTCGCGGTTGACCAGCATTATGGACCACTGCTTGTCCGGTCGCTGCACTGCGTAAGCGGTTACTAAGACATTGCCCGCGGCGTCGACCACGTCGCTGGAAGCTTTGAACTGCCGGTGTGGCGCATCAACCGGCTGAACCCACTCTTTCGTGATCAATTGTGCGGCGAGATACTGCGGCGGATAACCCAGCACCTTATAGTTTCCGTCGATGAACAAGAAATTCCCGAAGCCACCAGGGTTTCCCGGATACGGCATGTAATGAAAATAGTACGTCGCACCGGCGCCCTCGCTCATCATGCTGCCGACGTAGTCAGCCAGCCACAGCCCGCTTTTGACGGTCGAAGGCGGAGCCCCGCCTCCGATATTGCCCTCGGTCATAAAAAACGGAATGTTCGGAGGCAGCCCGTTGTCCTTCCAGACTTGCACAATATGGCTCACGTAACCCGGCTCCGGATATAGGTCAGCCCATGAGTAAGTGGGACGGTCCTGATAGGGATAATGTTCGAACGAAAAAAAAGTGAACTCGTTGAGCCGACCGTGGGCCTTAAGATAATCGACGAACCGACCGAGCCACGAGACTTTTCCACTTGCGTCGGGCCAGACCTCAACGTCGCCAAATGTTCCTTCGAAGGGCGGCCCGCCAAGCTTGGCCTCTGGTACCAGCTTGTGAATTGCGGTGGCAAATTGAAGGTACAGCGCGCCATAGTCTTCAGGCAGCATGTGCTGGCCGTCAGCCTCTTCGCCCATCTCGATCCAAGAGATGGGATAGTGCCGCTTGTACAGGTAGGCGATCTCATTCGCCGCGTCTTCGGGCGTGGAATATAACATGGCGATCGGCACCATAGTAGGCAGGCCGCGTGTAACTCCGCTGTTAAAGAAGAAATCGAAGCCGACCTGGTCTCCGCGCGATTCGTCCAGATCCGTAGCAGCAGTCCACGGATCGACCGACGAAGGCCAGGTGACGGTCTGCTGACGGCTTGGAAAATGAGTGACGTAGTCGTTGAACTGGCCTTCGCGCGAGAGAGCGCCAACGTAAAGTTCATTGATGGCGTAGCCCACGCAATTGCGCTTATCTGCGGAGCCGTGAGTGTCGCAGGTGTTCGACGATTCCGTCATCCATATGCGCAGGTAGCGGACGGGAATCATCCACGAGACGAGTTTCAGAGTGACCGTGCCGCCCTTGCCTTCGGTGATGGAGGCTAGCGGGAAGGTCTGCCACGTGCCCTTGGTCGTACCTTCGTAGAAAGGTTCCATTTCTCCCGTCCAGAACTGGACCGAATATTTGCGCGCGTAAGGGTCCGCCCACGCGATACGAATTGCGTTGGTGTCGATCTTGCTGCCCAGGTCGACCATTACCCACTGAGGATGAAGAGCGTCATCTTCTCCGGTGAAGGCTTTGGTCAGATATGGATTACTTTTCCAATACGAGTTGGGGTTGCCATCGGTGAGCCGCGACCAACCGTTGCCGTCGCCGCGACTGAAGCCGCGGTGGGGAAGAGGATAGGCCCAGGAATTGTGGATCATCTCGTCGGTCGGAGTCCCGCTCCCGACGAAGTAACCTTCCTGTTTTTCCGCATTGCTCCACGCGCCGCGCGGATTCCAGTGCCACGCCTCCACCATGAGCTCCGTGTTCTGGCGATAGGTGACGGCCTGCCAGCCGGCGCCGAGTATCTCCTTCAGCAGTGGATCGGTGAGCAGCTTGTCGGGAGTTCCCGTCCGCAGTCGATCAATCGCCGCTCCCAAGGCGTGCGGAGGGCTGAACGAATTGGCGACGTGAGAGGGAGCGGCGTCAACCACAACCTTCTGCGCCTCTGCCAATTGTGTCATGCGGAGCGCTCCAACGATGACGAAGAGGATTGTCAGACCGCGGCTGCATGTTCTCCGGATCATGGTTTTTTCCTTCGAGGCGGCACTGTACGACTGCTCTAGAGGCCACCTGACTTGACCTCAAAATTCACTGCGGGGATGCCGGCTGCGGTGCGTTCGTGTTCCGCAGCCTTTGGAAATCTTTCATTTCGCGCTCCGCCTCGGCGGTTTTGTTTTGCTTTCGATAGATTCCTGCCAGCGCGAAATGAGTTTGCGCAGCAAGATCGCCTTCCTTTTCAATCGAGAGCAGTTCGAGCCAGGCTTTCTCGGCAGCAGATGCATCGCCTTCGAGCCAAGCCGCCTTGCCCAGGGAATAAAGTGTTTCGGGCATTTGCGGCTGCAACTTGTCCGAGCGATCCAATGCGGCTCGCGCATCGCGCGTCTTTCCCTGGTGCAGCAGTGCGTCTCCCAGTCGATAGGCAGCCTCCGCGTTGCCCGGTTGCAGCTTGGATTCTGCGCGGAATTGCTCTTCCGCCTGCGGCCAGCGAGAGGTCATCGCGAATACTTGTCCGAGCTCAAGGTGAAGATTGGGTGTATCCGGCCGCACCTTCAGAGCTTGTTGGTATTGCTTTTCCGCCTCGGGCATTTGTCGCAGCACGAAATAGTTCTCCGCCATTGATTGGCAGGCGCGAGCCGAGTCCGGATATGTCGCGAGTAGCGTGTCAATCGATTGCTTGGACAGCAAGCCGCTGGCTCGGCCCAGATAATAGAGCAAGTCCGGATCATTCGGCCGCTTTTGCAGTGCGGCCTGCAGGTTCGTGATCGCCTCCGCGAACTGACCCGTCTGGACTTGCGCAATGCCAAGTGCGGCCTGTTCGTGAGCACGGTCCAGATGCGGAATCGCTTCAGCCGCGTAGCCCTGTGCCAGCAGCGCATAGCCCAGAAGCTGATGGGCCGGAGCGAGGCCTGAATCCAGCTCAAGCGCATGCTTGAGCGGAGCTAATGCAGCCGCAAAATCACGTTGCTCCATGAACCCCTGCCCAAGACTCACAAAGCCTGAGGCGAACGTCGGTTCGAGTTCGGTTACCTTGCGATATTCGCTCACGGCGAGATCAAACTGTTTTTGGGTCTCCGCCCGGTGAGCAGCGGTCCAATGCTCAGTTGCTTCCGGAGAGATTGTTTGCCCGGCCATCCGCAACGGCAGGCAAAGCAACAGAAGGGTGCGAATCATTGCCGCACGAATTACTGTCAGACGAATCATTGTAGGACGAATCATTGTCGGACGAATCAAGGGCGCTCCGGTTCGCGTATTTCAAGGAATTGATCTGCCGTCACGTCGTTCAAAATCTGGTGTGTTCCTGACGGCCAGAACACCTCTGCCTTGGCGGTCTTTGCGGTGCCCAGTCCGAAGTGCAGACGTTTGTCATTCGCGGACTCGTAACTTCCTGCAGTTGTGGCGAAGCGAGTCTGTCCATTCACTAACACCCGTGCTCCGAGGCCGTCGCGATTGCTTCGCGTTCCACGAAGCGTAATCGTAAGCCAGTGTCCCGTTCCCCCGCGATTCATGAATACCTGGGGATGTCCGCCGAGCACGGTGGTGACCACATCGATCGATCCGTCATTGTTCAGATCGCCAAAGGCCGCGCCACGAGCCGCGACCAGCGCGGCCGTTCCTGGATCGGCAGACTCCAATCGGCCGTTGCGATTCAATGCCAGCAAGGTTGGCTCCAGATAGTGCAAAGACGGGTCAATCTTTTCCACGTTATCGAGGACGTGACCTTGCGCGACGAACAAGTCCTTCTGTCCGTCATTATCAAAATCTTCCAGCCCTACGCCCCACCCAGAGGTTACGCCCGAAAGCATCGTCACACCGGTTTGCAGACCGCGATCGCTGAATGCGCCGTGTCCTTCATTGTGAAATACGGCGTACGTTTGACGCGGCAGAGTAGTGACGATGACATCCGGAAGTCCGTCGTTGTCGTAATCCTGGAAGACAACTCCCATGCCCGACAACGGTCCTCCGTCCAGGTTCAGAGCCGCGCCAGCGTCAAGACCAACTTCCGAGAATGTGCCGTTACCATTGTTGTGGAACAGGTATTGCTGCATCCCATCGTTTGCAACAAAGATATCCGTGAAGCCGTCGCCATCGTAGTCGGCAAACGCTACCCCCAAGCCATGCCCCTTCTTGGCCGCGATTCCCGAGCGCTGGCTCACGTCCTCGAATGTGCCGTCACCGCGGTTGTGATAAAGGATGTTGGTCGTGCGCAGAAACTCTCCCGGTGGACAGTAGGTATGGAAATTGCCCCCGCAGTCCTTGCTGTGCTCGATGTCCCACTCCATGTAGCGGGTGACAAACAGATCAAGCTTCCCGTCATTGTCGTAATCAAAAAAACCAGCCGAAACCGACCAACCGCCAGCGCTGACGCCGGCCTTGGCGGTGACGTCGGTGAACGTCCCGTCACCATTGTTGTGATAGAGAATGTTTTTTCCGTAACTCGTGACGTACAAGTCCGGATAGCCGTCATTATCGTAATCGCCGACCGCCACGCCCATACCGTAGTTGCCATCGCCGGCATTTGCTAGACCGGCCGGCTCAGTCACGTCGGTGAAACTGCCATCTTTATTCTGACGGTACAGCCGGTTCCAGTAGGCAGGATCGTGACGGTCGAAGTCGTCCCGGGTTGCCACAGGGCTGTTGATGCGACCGCCGTTCACCATAAAGATGTCGAGCAACCCGTCATTGTTGTAGTCAAAAAGCGCAACGCCACCGGGCATGGTCTCGATCAGATATTTCTGCGGCGTAGGCGAATTCTGCAGCGTAAAATCAATCCCCCGCGGAGACTTCACCGCAAGCAGTGGTGCGTCACCAGTGGCAACTGGGGCTATCAGCGCAACCACGCAGGCGAATTGTAATAAGCGGTCCAGCATCCCACAGAGTCTCGTTCAGTAGATCTAGAAAAACACCTTGAACGCAAATTGGATCAAGCGCGGGTTTGTTCCCGGAGAGGTGCTGGTGACAAATCCAAAGTTCGCGTTATTCGCGATACAGCAAGTTGTATTCGGTGGACCAAACTGAGGGCGATTGAACAAGTTGAAAAACTCTACCCGAGATTCAACTCCTGCCCGCCCATCCGGCCCGAATACAATCTTCTTGAAGACCGCAAAGTCAAAATTGTTCACGCCATCGGATCGCAAAATCGGGTCGACTCGTGGCTCGTTGCCGAAAGTGAAATCGGCCGGAGCGTTAAAGCATCCCACATTGAACCATTCGCTAAGGCGCGCGGCCCCTCTGCCCGTCGCGGCTTTATCGCATCCCAATACAACATTCGGACGCGAGCGTGCCCCAAATAGTGCCGCATCGTTAGCCTGTCCGTTGCCGAAGACCAACGGAAAGCCTCTCTGGAACGTCGTCACACCGTCGATTCCCCAGCCACCGGCCAAATTGTTCAAAGGGCCACTGAGGTTGGAGAGATATTTTTTGCCTTGTCCAAAAGGAAGATCCAGTACGTAGCTGATGACCAGGCGTTGCGGGACGTCCTGAGAAGACAGAGAACGCTCGCCTCGCAGGTTATTGTTGTCTTGGATTCCCCCCACTCCGGTCTCCAGCCATGAGGTAAGCGTATCAGTGTTGCTGATCAGTTTGGAGTTGGTATAGGCGACCTGTAGAGATCCAGCTCCGGCGAATCGTCTTTGGGCAGTGACCTGCAGCGAGTGATAGATGCTGTCGAACGATCCCTGTCCGGCCAGCTCCACGCTCGTGTATTGCGGGTAAGGTCTCAGCAACTGGCCGACGGTAGTCGTGGGAGCTGCAAGGGCTAGCGCTTGCCCGTTCACAAAAAAAGGATTGGGCATCGATTGCAGCAGCGTGACCGCCGATTTTCCTGCCGCTGCGAATTGTGACGCCGCCTGCGCCAGCAGAGCATCGGAAATCTGATCGGTCTGCTGAGAATACTGTTCCAGATGCGTCCCCTTCGAGCCCACATATGCCGCCGAAAGCCCAAACCCAGCCGGAAGCTGCCTCTCCACACTCAAGTTCCATTGCTGAACGTAGGCCTCGGGATGATGAGCGCGATCCACTTCGGTGATCGACTGCACGACCCGCGTCAAAAATTCCTGTGTACCTTGGACTCCGAGACTGCGGCCCGGGGGCGGAGAAATACCATCCGGGAAGGGAAGCGAAATGGAGTTATAAGGATGAGTTCCGTCTACGGTGCCGGTGTAAGTCGTGCCTGGAGCATTCACCATGTCATTGATGGGGTTCAGAGCGAAGGAGACATCTGTGGGAATCCAAAAGATTCCGTAGCCGCTGCGAACGATCGTTTTCGGGGTCAGGCCGTAAGCCAGCCCAATGCGGGGCGCCAAGTCGCCTTTCGCAAGCCGAAGATTACTTCGTATTCCCGGAGGCACCAGAAAAACATCGCCCATCACCGGTGGCGAACCCGCCGGCAGATACTGATTCAAATAGCTAGCCGCGCCGGGATCGAAATACGATAAGCGGTTATCGCGCTCAGTCCAGGGACTCTGATGCTCATAGCGAAGCCCCAAATTGAGAGTTAGTTTTTCCGCCAGGTGCCAGGTGTCGTTGAAATAAACAGCTCGATAAGTCTGCTTCCCCGCCGTGAAGGCGGGGACCACGGCTTGCGCAAAGAAGTGATTTTCGAAGTTGCTGAAGTTGTCCGCATAGCCCAGCAGAAAATCGGCGAAGGGAAATCCGCTGAAACACGGCTGACTGGATGCGCAGAAGTCGAAGGCTCCACTGGCCACATTGGTCTGGGCATAGTTGTCATAGCCCACCTCGAACTGAACGCCGAAGTGGAAGCGGTGGTGGCCTCGCATCAAAGTCACGCTTGGAGAAAGGTTGTACTGGGTGTCGCGGTCCTGAATGTAGCTTTGTCCCTGTGTGCACATGATATTGTCGGAAAAATTCGCGACGCAGGGAGTTGGGGGAGTGCGCATGATGGACGGCACCACGTCGTTGTAGCTCGCAGGCCAGCCGATCGAGGTCAAATCAAAACCGGCGTTCGTCGGAGACCGGTTGTATTTGAAGCGGCTAATGCTCGCATTGAATTCAAGAATTGTGGCGGCATTAATGTTGTAGTTGTAAGCCGCTACTGCAGCATTTGTCGAATAATTCTCTGCACATCGATCGGCGCACAATCCGTCCGCGAGAGGATCGATCGGCAGATCCATTACGTTCCAATGACTAAATCGCAGAAAGAGCCTTTGCCGCATCGTAATATCGTGGTCAACCCGCGCGACCACCTGGTCCTGATTGCCGCCCGTGCGTGCGACCGTGTTGAAGTTATTGATGGTGCCTGACGGCGTCACCGTGCCTCCACTGTTGGACGCGGGCCAAAGATCAACCAGAGCTTTCGAAGTGGGGTTAATCCGGTTCGCAGGGATGACGTTGCCGGCGAATTGGACTGCGATCCCAGTGCTGGCTGGACATGCGCCTTGAGAGTTCACCGTACCGGCACACGGATCCATGATGGGAACGTTGATCATGGAGAAATCTCCAGCGCGTTCCTGGGCGGTTGGAACGGTTGCCGTGAATGGTTGCCCGGTCCGCAATCGGAAGCCTTCCCAGCTGGCGAACCAGAATGTTCGATTGCGTCCGTTGTAGTTTGGGAGACGCAAAGGCCCTCCGCCTTCTGCTCCGAATTGGTTTTGCACCCACGGAGGTCGGGGCTTTCCAGTGGCGTTCAGAAAGTAATCATTCGCGTTGAAGATGCGGTTTCGCAGGTACTCATAAACTTCGCCGTGCAAATAATTCGTCCCGCCTTTTGTGCTGAGGTTGGTTACGCCTCCTGCGAAGCGTCCCCATTCCGCTCCCAAGTTGCTGGTTTGCACTTTGAATTCCTGAATGGAATCCTGCGTAGGAATCAACACCGGCAGATTGATATAGCCGATATTCAGTGGCTGGCCGTCGAGATACTCGGCACTCTGATTTCCAAAGGAACCACTTACCTGGTAGTTGCCCCACCCGAAAGGATTCACACCGACAGGTGTGCCCGTTGAACTGCCCTGGGGAATCACGGATGGAGCCAGGACAATGAGATTAAAAACATTGCGCCCGTTCAACGGCAGTTCATTTGCCTTTCGTTGCTCGACCACCGTACCCACAGTGGAGGTTTCTGTGTCGATGGGGGAAGATTCTCCGGCGACGGTGACGCTTTCCGACGCGGAGCCCAACATCATTTCAAAATTTACTTCCAATGCATCCTGCACGTGGAGAATCACGCCGGACTGAATCACGGCCTTGAAGCCAAGTTTCTCCACTTCGATTCGATATCGCCCAGGAGGCAGGTCGGTAACGTAGTATTCTCCGGTCTCATTGGTGATGCCTTGATAATGAATCCCGGTGCCGGTGTTGATAACGGTGACGGAGGCCCCGTTGATGACTGCCTTTTGCGGATCAGTAACGCGTCCCGTCAGAGACGCATGAGTGGACTGAGCATGGAGTTCCGCGAAAAACAATAGACCAAGGAAAAGAATCGGCAAAACCCTGCGCATGAGGACCTTGATTAGGTTCGGCACTGCTCCACCAATTTCGAGTTTTCACCGAGAGCAATGAGTGAACGCTAGCACAAGCCGGTCTGGCGCGAAAGAGAACCACAAGACGACTCGACTCACTAGATACGCCGGCCGTCCGAAACTTGTACCAACCTCGGCGAGTTTTTGTTTCTGATTCCCAAGCGTTCTTTTTGTTCTGGAAAGTCGTTTGCCTCCTGATGTATGGTCGCCGTAGATTGTGGTCCGCGCAGACATCGTGCTGTTTCTGCTTGTCTGCTCAGTAGTTGTGGGGTTTTTCAAACGGCTGGCGTCTTAACCATGAACTCTCCTCCGAACGGGCGCGCGCTGGCATTCCCCGTGGTATGGGGAACCGAGAGCGGAAGTCGTGTTGCGGGGCCGCAGCCAGCGGAAGTCCGCTCGCCCAGTGACGAAGATCTTATGGCTTGGATACAAGCCAAAGATTCCAAAGGCCTGGACCTGCTCTACACTCGCTACTCAAGGTTGGTTTTCGGAATCGCGCTCCGCATTCTGAACGACAAGAGTGAAGCCGAGGAGGTCGTCCAAGAGGTGTTCTTTTCTCTCTACCAGAAGGCTTTGCTCTTTGACCCGGCCAAAGGGAGCGCCAAGGGCTGGGTCGTCCAGATTGCCTTCAGCCGCGCTCGCGATCGTAGGGCGCATTTGTTGCGAAGAGGCTTTTACTCTGGTACAGATCTTGAGTCTCTGGACGATACTCTACCAGGACGAGACGACGTCGAGCGCGAGGTGGGTCTCAGAATTGATTGCTCTCAGCTTTTGTCCGCGTTCGAAGATCTGACACAAATGCAGCGCAGGACGCTGGAGTTGTTCTACTTCCAGGATCTGGAACTGAGAGAGATCAGCCAACGGCTCAACGAGCCCTTCGGCAATGTCCGGCACCATTTCTATCGAGGTCTCGAAAGGTTGCGTAAGAGTCCGGCGATAAAGAGGCTCCGGGAAGCGCACCATGAATAGAAGCGAACGGCTGGATGAACACCAGAAGTTCAAAGAACTAGCCGCACTGGCGCAAAGGGGGACGCTCAGTGATGCGGAGCGGCTGGCCTTGGAACGACATCTTCGTATTTGTGAGTCGTGTCAGCAAGTATACGACGAGTATACGTTGATCGGCAGCGAAGGCATGCCTTTATTAGCGGCAGCTTACGGTTACAACCAGGAGAGCGAAGACTGGGACGACCGTCCCGGGCGAAACAAACTCTTGGCAAGTATTCAGCAAGAGAATCAGCCCGGCCCTGCTGAAACGCGGAGTAATCGGCTGCGGCTGGACGGTGCTTTCCGGCCAGCAAACACGGCGTCATGGTGGGCTGGTGCCGCGGTTGCAGCTTGCGCTTTTCTCGCGGTCGCTCTGGGAGCTTATCGGTTAGGTCGAACGCACCTGAGCGAGCAACAACCTGCGCCCGCGACGTGGATGCATCCGCGACAACTCGCATCCGACAAGAAGGCCTCGGACGAATTCATCGCCCTCCAGGCCGCGCAGGTCTCCCGGCTGCAAACGCAAGTTTTCAGCGGTCAGCAGGAAATCACAAGATTGCGGGAAGAACTGCGAGCCGAAGATGCTCATGCCGCCGCTCTCTCGGCTTCGAACAGTGCGCAGAGCGAACAATTTCGCCAAGTCTCAGAACAGCGCGACAAACTGGCCGAACAACTTCGCGATGCGGAGCAGTCCTACCAAGTTGTTCAGGCCGAGCTTACCGCTCTTCACGCGGAGCATGATCGTGTTCTGTTGCGCACGACCTCCTTGGAATCGAAAGTCGACGACTTAACAGCCTCCACCCGCGATCAGGAACGCAGGCTCAAAGACAACGAGCAATATCTTACTTCCGACCGTGATATTCGCGAGTTGATGGGTGCGCGCAAGCTCTACATCGCCGACGTCTTCGATGTTGATAGCGGCAGCCGTACGCGCAAGCCGTTTGGCCGGGTCTTCTACACGCAGAGCAAGTCCTTGATCTTCTATGCCTTTGACCTCGATCGTCAGCCGGGAGTCAAGAACGCCAGTGCTTTCCAGGTTTGGGGAAAAAGAGACACCGAGTCGGGCGAAAAGTATCGGGCGATGAATCTCGGCATACTCTACATGGACAGCGAATCGAACCGGCGCTGGGTTCTTCGCCTGGATGATCCGAAACAACTGGCCGAAATTGATGCAGTATTTGTTACGGTTGAACCCTATGGCGGCAGCCAGAAGCCGACTGGCAAGCCATTTCTATATGCCCTCTTGCGCAAAGAAGCGAACCATCCTTAGCGGCTGACCCGGGCGAGATTTCTGCTTTTTTGGTTTTGAGGCTCCGCGTCTTCGAAGTTATCCCTGACATAAACGAACGAATTGGTACACATTCCCTCCCGCTCGCGTAATTGTCATTGGGGACACCTCAAGAGACTCACTGGGATTCGTGCACCCCAACTTGACTCTCGGGCGTCAGATTGTTATTTCACTCCAACTTGTGGGGGAGACCATGTTGTCTCGTCGCTTCTGTGCTGTCGTATTCTCGCTCAGCGTTTTTCTCTCCGTATCGTCCTTGGGCTTGCATGCACAATCCACCTACGGCTCGATCTCGGGTACGGTTACGGACCAGTCGGGTGCGGCGCTTGTCGGTGCCTCTGTAACCTTGACTAACCTCGGTACTGCGGAGAAGCGCACGGAGACTAGTGGCGACGATGGCCACTTCACATTCGTGAATCTGTTCCAAGGTCAATATCGGATCGACATCGAGAAGTCAGGGTTCAAACACTTCGGCCGCCCTGGCATAACAGTACAGGTGCAGCAGGATACGCATGTCGACGGGGCGCTCACAGTTGGGCAGGTCAGTGAGACAGTGGAAGTAAACGCGGAGGTGCCGCTGCTGCAAACGGAATCGTCCTCCCTGGGCCAAGTCGTCGAACAGCGCAAGGCGAACGAACTGCCTTTGAATGGTCGCAACATCTTCAACCTGATTACGGTTTCTCCCGCGGCCGTGGCGCAAGGGGGCTCTGGCGGATCGCCCGTCGGCCAGAACCCATTTAGCTGGGGCAACTACCAGATTGGCGGTTCCTTTGCCAACCAGGGTGCTGAGTATCTCGACGGTCAGCCGCTGAATATCGGCTACATTAACCTGCCGATTATCATCCCCACGCAGGATTCCGTCGGTGAGTTTAAGGTGCAATACAGCAATCTGGGCGCTGAGTGGGGCAAGTTCTCCGGCGGCGTAACCAACCTCAGCACCAAGTCGGGAACGAACGGCTGGCACGGTTCCGCCTACGAGTACTTCCGCAACAAGGTTCTAAACGCCAACGAATACTTCAATAAGCAAACCGAGTTGGCGGATGGCAAGGCGAATGAAGCTCCGCCGTGGACCCAGAACCAGTATGGCTTCGAACTCGGCGGCCCGGCAATCAAGAATAAAACTTTCTTCTACGTCAGCTGGGAGCAATACCGGCAGCGCACGGGGTCTCCGTTTACTACCACTGTCCCCGCGACGGGAATGCTGAGCGGTGACTTTTCTGCCTTATGTACTGCGCCCACCTCGCAAGGCGGCAACGGAAGCACGTTTGACGCTAGCGGTAACTGCGTCAATCCGGCCGGCCAGATTTACAACCCGTTCTCCACCGGCCCTTCGGGGGCAACCGCTCGGGCGAAGTTCGGGCTCGACCCAACCGACCCGAGCTGCCCGGGTAACTGCATTCCCTCCACGTACTTCAGCAAGGCTGGGACGACCATGTGGCAGAAGTATTACCCGGCTCAAAACCTCCCGGGCGTGATTGCAAATTATCAGAGTGTCGCGCCGGGTGGCGGCAATACGAACGAGTTCGTGGCGCGCGGAGATCAGAACATTTCCAGCAACACGCGTTTATTCGGAAGATTTGCCTATTTCGGATTGCTGGATCTCCCGCTGAATCCGCTGGGAACCGGTCTCTGCCTCGATCGCTGCGCGGAGAAATATCACAGCAAGCTGCTCGTCTTCGACGTGAACCACACGTTCACTCCCACGACCATTCTCGATGTAAACTTCGGGGGTACCCGGTTTGTGTACGGCCGGATACCACTCCTTGGCGGCTACGATCTGACCGCGCTGGGCTGGCCGTCCACATATAACTCCCCACCTAAAGCAATCCGGACTCCGCCAACACCAGAATTCCCCTTCCCGAATGATGTTGGCCATTCGCAGGGCAACAGCGCAATTACCGACGACAACACACAATACAACATAACGCCCGCACTCACTTTGATTCGCGGCAAACACACCATTCAGGCTGGCGCCCAATTCGAGTACGGTCTGGATAACTACTTGCAAACCAACATCGCCAGCGGCGCGTTCGGTTTCCAGGGAAACTGGACGGCGTCCTCCGCAGCAGTTGGGGGATTCGCTTTCGCCGACTTTTTGTTGGGAGTAGGGCTGAACCAGGGCACCTTTGCCGGCAACCAGACCGAAGGCGTGGCCCAGGTCCCCGCACAGACCAAGGGCTTGCAAGTCTACCGCGCGCTGTATGCGGATGACACCTGGCACCTTACTACCAAGTTCACACTCAACCTGGGCTTGCGCTATGAATTGCAAGGAACTTGGTCGGATGCCTACAACCGGCTCAGCTACTTTGATCCCAGCGCAACCAATGCCACGGTGACCGGTTGCCCAAGCGGAGCCTGCCCTGGCGACGCGTTCCTGGTCCAGACGGGCCGCAACGGTAGCCGCAACAACATACCCATGGACAAGAAGGCATTCTCTCCCCGCCTAGGCTTCGCCTATGCCTTGGATCAGAAAACTTCCATCCGCGGCGGGTATGGCGTCTTCTACATTCCGAACTATGTTTCGTTCGGTTTGAACCCGGACAATGACGTCGTGAATCTCGCCAATACGGATTTCACGGCAACCACCAACTCGTACCTTACCCCATTCAGCACGTTGGATGGAAACACCTGCACTCTCGGGGCTACCCCGGGCGTCCCAACCTGCGCCCAGCCCGGCCCGTTCGGATCGGGCGGCATCCTTTCGCCGCCAGGCCGCAACTTCTCCGGATTACCTGCTACCCCCAACGTGTCGAGCTTCGTTGCATCGCAAAACGGCCCGACACTGGCTCCCTATTACGGTTTGAATGGGCATAGCAATCCGAAGTACGGATATGTGGAGCAGTGGAATTTCGACATCCAGCGTCAGTTGCCCGCCGGCTTCTTCGCGGATGTCGCCTATGCCGGTTCGCACGGTGTGCATCTACAGCAGTACTCAACCAACATCAACCAGATCGGCGATTCCTTCGTGGCCCAGGCCGCAAGCCAATACAATGCCGCGCTTCCAGCCTGTGGCTCTTCCCCTACCCCAATCGCATGCGCAAACGCGTCTGTGACCATCAATCAAAAGATCACGAATCCGCTGCACGGCAGCCCCAACGCCACTCTCGCGCTGCCCACGCTTGCAAACCAAGGCCAGCTCGACCGTCCGTATCCGGAATACCTCGGAATGAACTTGGCCGGGTACGGTTGCTGCGGCAGCAGCTACAACTCGCTGCAGGTATCGGTGACTCGCCGGTTCCAGGGCGGCGGCACCATGCTGGTGGCCTATACCAACGCCAAGCTGATGAGCAATACCGACACTCTCACCAGTTGGCTCGAAAGCAACACCGGTGGTGTCCCGAGCGTGCAGGACTGGAACAACCTGGCGGGAGAAAGATCTCTCTCAGCCCAGGACGTTTCACAACGCCTGGTAATCAGCTACGTTCTCGACCTTCCCTTCGGGCACGGCAGGGCGTATGCCAACAGCCTGACCGGAGTCGCGAATGGCGTGGTTTCCGGCTGGGGAGTGGATGGCATCACCACTTTCCAACGCGGGTTCCCGCTGAAGATTGGCTGGTCTGGCCCTTCAACGTCATTGGCAAGCGGCAGTTTTGGCGTTGCGAACATTAGACCCGATGTCGTTCCGGGATGTAACAAGAAAGCTGGCGGCGCAAAGCTGACCGAGTATTTCAACACCAGTTGCTTCGCGCCACCGCCGCAGTGGGGCTATGGCGATGAATCGCGCGTCGATGCAAACCTCCGTGGACCGGGAATCAACAACTTTGACTTCGCGATCTTCAAGCGAACCAACATTGGAGAGAGGATGGGGGTCGAGTTCCGCACGGAATTCTTCAACATCTTCAACCATCCTTATTTCTCGCAGCCCGGAACCGGTTACGCCGGCACTGCAACAGCGAACGGCTTCGGCTCAATCACATCAACCATCCAAAACGGCGTGGCTTCACCCGAACGCCTGGTCCAGTTCGCTTTGAAGTTCGAGTTCTAGCCGCGGGTCGAACCGATTCTCCGGGCTGGCTTTCCGCGTCCCGGAACACAGAAGCAATCCGCCGGGCCGGACTCTTCGTCCAGCCCGGCTATTGTTTGCCATCGCCGATAAGCATGCCGCTCTATGACTGCGATTCCAGCCGCTGACCGCCCCTTGAGGGCGAAGCAACTGTCGATCGAATCGCGCAGAAAGCCCTACAGACGCGGAAGGAGGGAACGTTCGCAGTAGCCGACCGTGGCCAGTCTCTCGCTTTGGCTTTTTCGACTTGGGGGGGGGGAATACTGGGTAAATTTGCCGTGAAGTCCCCGGCTTAGGAAAAACTAAAAAAACAGCTTGGATAGTCGCTCGATATGAGGTATTTTTGCCGACACAGAAATCTGGAGCCGGGCCGGGTTTTCACAAAGCCTAGATCTGGGGACATTTCGGGTTTCGCGAAATTGAAGACATCCCCTGCCTTCCGCGAGACCCAAGGTTAAGTGAGGTCTCGCCGTGCTACGAGGAATCAGCCGTGAAAACTCGTCTTTGCTTGTCCGCGCTTGTTGCGTTCTCTCTGCTCAGCTGCGATCTGTTCGCTCATAGCGGCGAACTCCGCCCTAGTGCGAACTCAAAGCAGCCCGATGCAGCCGTGGTCTCTTCAGCCGAAGGTGAACCGCTGCCTGCTTCGCCTCCGTTTATGATTGCGGGTCCACTGCGATCTTTTCTGCGCATGGCCGGGATCAGTCAAAAGGTTACTCCTGAAGAGGTCTTCCCGTTGTTGAGCCGGAACGTCTTCATCCAGGGCTATGAAGGATCCTCGCGGCCAACTGAGTTCCTCATCCTGTTGAGACGGTATGTCGTGCAATCCCGGGAGTTGGCGGCTCTCGCCGCCGCCGATGGCATGGTGATTCGCGTCTCGAACTGTACTGATGCCAGACCGCTCTTGCGCATCCTGGGTTATCGAGCCAGGGCAAATTGCGGCGAGCCTGATACTTCCTTGCAGACTGAGGATCCCGAGAGGGCTTTCCTTGCCATCGATTCCGGTTTCCCCCTTCCCGAACTCGAGCAGGCGCTACAAGGCGGCAAACCGTTCGAATACCCTTACTCCTCTTCTCCGGTGCCGGTGCTGTTCGCGGAAAGCGATTGGACCAAGGCGAGCAAGAAGAACTACACAGAAAACAGCAAAGACCTGATTGACACGATCCTCAACGATCCTGCAGTTGCACGCCTGTACTGGGCTCTCTCCAAGCTCGACTCAGAAACCAGCAAATCCTTGCAGGGATCGATTGGGATCGGAAAGCTGCTCCCTTATGCTGCGGTTCTTGACTTTTACGGCAGGAGGCTCTGCATCAGCGGAGGACGAGTCGTTGTACCGGGAGGAGTGGCGGCGGAATCTGCATGGAAGGACTTAGTCGGCGCAGCCCCGGCATCCCCAGCCGCTTTCGTCGAGAGATTGGTGGCCAAGGATAAGGGTTGGCTGGCCGCTTATTTTGACGTCCTTTCCCGGGCGAGCGCAAATCAGCAGGCGTATTTCACCCAGGGGCATCGGCTCAGATTCTTCTATGAGGGGCTGCGCGCCCCAGATACTTCCTTCAAGGCCACAAGGGGTACCTTCAGACCGGCTCCTGCGCTGCTGCTTCTGGCTACTCGACTTCAGTTTGCAAGTAGTGGCGAACCGCTCATTCCCGGAAGTCTCGAAGTGTGGAAAGACATTCTGCTCGACGGACACAACTCCAATGTCGTGCGAAAGTCCACCAAGCGGTCTGCCGGCCTGACCGGCCCCGATGACCTTGTGCAGCTATTGTTTACCCTGTCGCGCGCGGTCACCGACAGTGGGCCACTGCAGATCTACATGACAATCAGCGAACTCGACAGCCGGCGAGCTCCCGGACATGGTCTGGCGCCGACGACGGTCCGCCTGTTAGCGAGCAAGTTCGAGGAATTCAGTGACCAGTACCGAATCTTTTCGGAATTTCCGGAGTTGAGCGACGAATCGATCACGCTGTTTCTGGATGCAGTTCAGCGGTTGAACAGTGTGCCGATGTCTGTACGTGGGAACGCATTCGGTATCTTTCAGGCAAATGTCGGAATCTGGCAGATTCTGGCCCGGCAGGGGGAGATTTCAACCGCGCACCTGAACGACTCCTGGCAGCAAGTAGTCAGACCCTTCATCACCAGCCGATCGGCTGCCCAGGTGTTTGACGCGGGTCGATCCTCCCTGGCAGCACTGTTCCGGGGCGCGACTGGCGAGGCCCGAGTTTCGCAAGACGAAATCATCGAATTGCTGGCCGGACCTCGACAGACGACTCCGGAAGGAACGAGGATGCACGGGGAGCTTGCCCGCCGAATCCGCGCCGTATTAGACGACCAGCGGTTGGTTTCGCTCGATACACTGCTCACGCTGGGAGATGCCTTGCGCCAAAAACTGCAAGGCAAACAGCCAGAGGAGTTTGTGATTCTTCTGGCTGGTCAGACGCGGGAATTTGAGATGCCGCGGCCAATCTTTACCAATAGCGAGAGAACGCAATGGGCTGCTGGAATTTATAACGATCATCACACCGAGACGCAGATGCGAACCGACTTACCAAAAGTCCTGAAGTCCCCCACGGCTTCGCACGCGCAAATTGACGAAGCGCGAGGACAACTCGCCTCCTTTCTGAGAGACACTCTCGTCGGTTTAAACTATGCGTACTACGAACCACCGGGAGCACAGGCTCTACACAATAATCCGCTCTTCGTCCGCTCCCATGACTTTGCCGGTGAAACGGTCAGTGGCATGAAGACACTCTGGCAGGCGCCGGAACTCCTAGGTGAAGGTTCTCCGGCGGGCGGGGGCGCCCATTTCGTTGGGTCCCTTGCCGATCTCCCTTATGCCTTGGCTGAGATCGAGCAGGATTTCATTTCGCCGGAGAGCGTCCAAGCGCTCATCTGGCAGCAATTGACCCCGGAACTCCTGACCAGCGCCATCTTGCCCCGCTGGTGGGACGTTAGCGCGACGGAGCTTCACGCGGTCGCGCTCTACCAGCGAACGGGAGAAGAACTTCTGGCGGCTTCGTCAAATGACGAGGTACTGCGAGCAAAGGTGCTGACCATTCTCTCGGATCGGTTGCTTCCGCAGCGATCGGTGCAGATCGAGCAAGCCCTGCGCGCAGGCCGCGCCTCAGACCTGCTTCCACAAATGATGCCAGCAGACACCTTCTATCTGGCGGCGGAGTTCCGGCGCAGATACCCCGGAGACCCCGGTCCCTCGGGAGCCGCAACCGAGGAACTGCAACAGCTTTGCGATCGGTATCCCGAACAGGTCACCTGGAAGCGCTTGTCGCACGATTTTGGCACGCCGCATCCCAGCCTGGCTCAGAACTACGGTCTCGAACTATTGAATGTTGCTCCCATGCCGCCGTTCTCTGGCTATTCCAGCCGCTTTCTGGCGGAGTCCTGGGATTCGCCCAATCTGTACTGGGCTCGTTTAGCCGATGAAGCAGGATATTCGCCCGTAATGCTGACTCGCCTCGTGCCGGAGCTTACTCGGCTGATGGTGCAAAAAATCTTTGCCACGGATTTCGAGGATTGGCCAGCTCTTCTTCGGGCGATGCACGAAGCGGGTAAAGATTTTCGCGAGGGTAAGTTGGCTTCGACGGCGAAGCCAAAAGCGGTTGGAGATTGATGTGGTAGTTTGATCGAATTGGAAGGCTGCTCCAGCAGTCTCAATCTAGGGTCTCAGGTGGGAACTTATGGTGAGGACATATTTTTTCGCGTTGCTTATTCCTCTGGGCTTATTGCTCGGAGAGAGGAGTGTCGAGGCTCAGGAGAGCCCGGACCTTCGCGTTGTGGTCAATATGGTCCAGCTGAACGTGGCGGTGACCGACAAGAACGGAAACTACATTACCGGACTGCGGCCCAAGGATTTTGTCATCGCGGAGGATGGGATTTCCGAGAGGGCAGCAACTTTTGCGGAAGGCAATGAACCGGCGCGTAGTCTCAGCGAGCTTGCCGACGACTCATCCGGTGCCTCGGCCAATCACTCTTCTGATGGCGCATCGCCGAAGACCTTCGACTCGCTTATAAGCGGAGCTAATGTATTCGTCCTGTTTGACACCAGTGACTATATGTATAGGGGCTTTGTCTTCGCGCAAGACGCTATTGCCGAGTTTGTTCGTTCGCTCGGAAATGCGGACAAGATTGCATTCTATTCGTACAGCAGAGATCTCTCGCGCGCGGCCCCTCTTACTTCCGACCGAACGCAAGTGGTTCGGGCAGTGCGCTCGACCGTGGCAGGGGATCAGGCGGCGCTTTACAACGCACTCTTGCTGACGTTGAAAGACGCAGCTCAAAACACAGGCAGAAAAGTCGTCGTAGTATTCTCGAACGGTCCAGACAATTCCAGCGTCGTACCGCCCGAGGACGTGGCAGAATTCGCCCAGTCCGCCGGCGTTTCCATTTACATGATCAGCACCCGAAAAGCCACGTTGGAGCCAGTGTCCACCGCAGTTTTTGATCGCATGACAGCGGCCACGGGCGGCAAGGTTTACTTCGCCAAGGACTGGCGAGACGAAAACAAAGCTTTCGCTTCCATCCGTGACGATCTCGCACATCTATACTCTCTGAGTTACTATCCGAAGCCCAACCCCAACGCAGGATGGCGGGCGATTACAGTGAGACTGGTGGGAGAGCAATTGAGGAAATACAAGGTGCGCACCCGCAATGGGTACCGTCCGCAACCATCCCGATTCTCCGGCGAAGGTAAGGCGGCCTTATCGGGGGGCGGTTCGGAATAGCGGCGCCGTGGCCGGGTTCTCAGTTTTGACCGCTACCGCATTGCCACCACGATATTAGCGCGCGCCTGCTTGAGCCGATCACTGCGAGCTGGCCCACGGCTAGAATTGCCGGTTCGAAATCGTCAGGGCTACCCTGAGATCACAGTGTTGTCGGCTGCACGTTGCACGGCTTTGCGGCTGCAACTGGCTTGAGGGGGTACGTTGCAGATTGGTCAAGCACTGAAACACAATCTTCTTTTCGACAGGTTCGTTGCCGATGTACGATCTCCTGCGTGCGAAGAAAAACAGCATTCCTTATTGTTCTCGTCATTCCTTTAATGTGCATCCATCCGGTGTTGGCACAGGTTTCGGCGGATCATCCGAACAAACTCTGGAAAGCGCAATGGGTCAGCGCTCCCGGTGTTCCGCAGCGAGATGAAGTCGTGCTCCACTTTAGAAAGGTCATCGACGTCTCCGAGTTGCAGCCGCATTTTTATGTAGATGTGAGCGCCGATAACCAGTTCATCTTCCAGGTAAATCAGCGACGCGTCGGTAGCGGTCCCAGCCGCGGCGACTTGGCACACTGGAGATACGAAACCTACGATCTTGGTCCGTTTCTTCGCACTGGAAAGAATGTGCTCGCGGCGACGGTCTGGAATTTTGGCACCCGCGCCGCAATCGCGCAAATGAGCAATCGAGTGGGCTTTCTGGTCCATGGGCACGGAGATGCTGAACGCGTGGCGGATACCGATGCCAGCTGGGATGTGGAAGAAGAAAAAGGGATCCGCACGCTTCAGCCGCAACTTCATGGTTACTATGCCGCCGAGCCCGGAGAGCGTGTCGACGCCGCGGCATTCGATTGGTCATGGGAAAGCCTCCCCAACCTTGGAGGGCAGTGGAACAAGGCGATCCCTCTTGGTCGTGGTTCTCTAAGGGGCGAAACCGATGCACCGAACAACTGGCAACTGGTGAATGATTACCTTCCGCCGATGGAAATGCAGCTGGTTTCGGCTGGAAAGGTAGTCAGAGCAACGGGAATCGAGCTGCCGTCGGGTTTTCCGCAACAAGGGTTCACGGTTCCGGCCAATGCGAAGGCCAGCCTTCTAATTGACAATTCGACACTGACAACTGGCTACCCCGCCCTGACCGCCAGGGGCGGACGAGGCTCCACTATCCGCCTGACTTATGCGGAGGCACTGATTGATGACACGGGCCAGAAGGGGAATCGGAATCGGATTCAAGGGAAACACATTGAAGGTTTGGTTGACGAGTTTGTGCTGGGAGTACCTGACGCTCGGGAATTCATGCCATTGACCTGGAGGACATGGCGATATTTGCAGATCGACCTCGAGACGGCGGACCAGCCTGTTCTCATTGAAGGTTTGAAGACTTGGTTCAGCGCGTTTCCATTCATCGAGCGAGCACACTTTTCTTCCGCCGATCCTTCTCTGCGCACGATCTGGGACGTCGGCTGGCGGACAGCGCGCTTGGACGCACACGACACTTACATGGACACCCCCTACTGGGAGCGCCTGCAATATGCCGGGGATACGCGGATCCAGGCGTTGATTTCCTATGCAGTTGCTGGCGACGACCGGCTGGCGCGTCAGGCAATTCAGGCCTTCAACGATTCGCGAATTGCGGATGGGCTTACCCAGAGCCGTTATCCGTCATCGCTGGCGCAAATGATCCCAACCTTCTCTTTGCTGTGGATCGGTATGGTTCACGATTTTTGGCTCTACCGGGGAGATGCGAACTTTGTCCGCGCCCAACTTCCCGGCACACGCGCCGTGCTGGGCTGGTATCTCGACCGGCGGCGGGCGGATGGTTTGATGGGAAAGTTGCCGTGGTGGCCCTTCGTCGATTGGGGCAAAGATTTTGAATTCGGGATGCCGCCCGAGGAAGAAGATGGAGGTTCCACGATCATCACGCTGCAGTTCGTCGAGGCATTACGTTATGCAGCGGAAATTGAAGCTGAGCTGGGAGACCGACGAATGGCAGCTACTTACCGCGACGCAGCCACGCGGGCCACTGAAGCCCTGTGGAAGCTGTGTTGGGATGATCGATACGGGCTGATGACAGACACTCCTTCGCAAAGACACTACAGCCAGCACGCAAATATTCTCGCGGTCTATCTCGACGTCGTCCCCAAGAAACAGCAGAAAGCTGTGCTTCAGAAAATCCTTTCAGCGAGCGATGCTGGATTCCCCTTGCGGGAGACATTGCCGGCGATGACGGCCGCCACTTATTACTTCCGTTTCTATCTGGCGGGTGCTTTATCGCACGCGGGTATGGGGGATCAATACCTTCAATTGCTTGAGCCATGGCGTAAGATGGTTTCGTTGGGACTGACCACTTGGGCCGAGTCGCCGGAGCCGACGCGCTCCGATTCCCATGCGTGGAGCGCTCACCCGAATTTCGATTTACTGACGATTGTGGCGGGGATTCGCCCGCGGACCGCTGGGTTCAAGACCGTTACGATCGAGCCCCATCTTGGTGCACTGAACCAGATCGAAGCGGCTTTACCGGCTGCGAAAGGGATGGTGGAAGTACGGTATCGTCGCGTGCCGAATGGCGTGGAGGCACAAGTCACTCTGCCCCCAGGAATGTCAGGCGGGCTGATCTGGAAGGGACACGAGGAAATCCTCCACGAGGGCAAACAGACTCTGGCACTTCCCTGACGGGCTTGACCGTCGCGTGATATCGTGTCGCCTCTCGGAAGCAAGCGACCTGAACTCATCAACCCTCGACCATCAACTCCTTCCGATAAGTGTGTGAACCGTACCATGTTGAAGGAACCACGGATGAGCCGTTGGAGATGAGTTCGATGTCCGTGAGAATCGGGCTCTTTTGGCATTGCACAAAAGGCACTACGAGCGCTAACAGCGGCCGAGAAGAAGCAGTTGCAGCAATTCTTGAACTCACGATGAGAGTGCAGAACGCGTGCTTTGGTCACAGCCCCATCGGCGTGGACCGGAGATCGAGAGATCGCGCCGCCGCTATTGATCCCATTCCGTACCCATGTTGTCATCCGTGATGATGCGCACCTGGGCAGTACGAGCACGAATGTGGGCAGCCGATTCTAGGGTGAAGAAGCCGGGAACGTCCCGATCCATGGTTGTGACCATTGACATTACCTCGGCCAAGCGGCGACGCTGCTGCTCTTGCGATAAATCAAAGACAGCTTTGCCGTCGATACTGTAGCGCGACAGCACGTCGAGCCAGCGCCCTGCGTCCAGCTTCAGAGGCGTGTCGCTCACCACGACGAAGTTTGCCAGACGCATTCCGAAGGGGAAGACTTTCACGCCGGTCGCGAGCACTTCATTGGAGTCGGTTGTGTTGTAAAAATCCACGCCGCCCGGATTGAGATGTTGGCGGATGAGCTGCAAAAAGTCTGTCGATAAAATGTTGGAGGCGTTAGATCGCCAATTGTAGGACGCGTTCAGGATGATAGCGTCAAACTTCCCGCCGGCATGTCGGATAAGCCAACGTCGGCCATCGTCGATGTCGATATGAACTTTTGGGTTTTGCAAGAGGCTGGCCACTTCTGGAGCCTGTGGAATCAGCCGCAGGTATCCAGGATTGATCTCAACGATGGTCAGGTGCTCGACCTGGGGATGATTGGCGATGACTTGCGCCCAGGATCCTGATGATAGTCCGATCATCAGGACTTCCTTCGGATCTGGATGGTAGTAGCTGAGAGCGAACGCACGTTGAATCCCGTTCGTATCATTCACCAGGCTTACGTTGAACCGCCCGTCGTATATACCACCCCCGAAGACCGTCCCCGTTTGAGTAACTGCGATAACGCCGCTCTTGTTCTCCACCACCGTGCCAAACCGCGCGCCGGAAGCGTATTTGTCTTTCATGAGCATCTTTTCGTATATCGCGCGAAACAGAGGCTCGGAACCCAAAACGACAAGCAGCGCAGCGGTCAACGCAACCAACGCGGCGCCAACGAACGGGCCCCTGCCCAACTTCGCCTTGAGTAGCAATCCCGTTCCAAGCGCTAGACCAAGCAAAGCCAGGACAACGCTGACCTGCCTTAGCGGAAGACTGTCCATCAACACAAAACCGGTGAGATATCCGCCTAATGCCGAACCGAGAATGTTGCTCAGATAGAGATAGCTCATACGCGGGCCACTGCGCTCGTCGGCAGGCATCGAAATGTGACAGAGCATAGGGAACACAGCGCCAAGACAGGCGGCAGCGATGCCGATCGGTACGAGCGTCCACAAATAAGAGACGCGTACCACCAAAGCGAACAGGATAGGCCCAACCAGAAATCCGAGTAAGTTCGCGCCAAACACCGCGGCCACGAGGATGCGGACGAAGCTCTGTGGGCGTGTGATCTTGCTGCAAATGCGGTTGGTAGTCAACGATCCGGCGCCGATTCCTGCGAGAAAGGCGCCCAGAAGAAAGGCAAAGCTCTTGGCCAACCCAGCGGTTGTGAACGAAAAAAGGCGATACCAGACAATTTCGTAACCTAGCGAAACAAATCCCGCAATCCCCGCGGCTAGAAGAGCGGCTCCAAAGCTAATCCCAAACGCGTCGTCTGACTTAATCTGTTCTAACTTCACGCGTGGATTGGGTGTCGCTAATCCATCCGACACAGCCGAGTCTTTGATCTCGTCGCCTAGTGCTTGCCGCCCGCGAGTCAACAACTGCCAGACCAGCACAGTCGCGCCCACCGCAGCATTAAAGCCTGCCGCCAGCGCCACTGTTCCTGATTGTCCGAGATATCGCATCAGAAACAGCCCGGCACAGAAGCACGCCACTGCCGAGCCCAGAGTGTTGGCCGCGTATAACGCGCCCACGGAACACCCCACGCTATGCGAAAAACGAACCGTGTAGGAGACTAAAATGGGCAACGTCGAGCCCATCAAGGCGGTCGGGATCAACACCAACAAGAATGCAAGGAGTCCGGTTTCGAGTGCCCCGGATCCGGCCGTCAGGTCCGCTGCCCAATGAAAGAGTTTCAACGAAATCACACCGTAGGTGGCGATCAGCAGTTCGACTGCACCAAAAACCGTGAGTAATGGCAGCGGTTGGTAGCGCGAGATGAATCCACCCAGCAGACTTCCAAGACCCAAACCAAGCATGAAGGCGGTGACGACCATCGTCACAGACTCGATGTTCACGCCATAGAGGGTGAACAGCGCCCGCTGCCAAACGATCTGATAAAGAAGCGCCGGAAAGCCGGAAAAAAAGAAGAAGAGATACCACCACGGTACCGGCTTGCTGTATGGGGCACCACGCGGGCTCGCCTCGGCAAGGGCTGGGGCCACAGCGACAGCGGTGGATGCTTCCATTTGCTCCTCCATCAGTTGAGCGTGAGGTCTGCGGTGCGAGGCTTAAAAGAATCCTGGACAAACGGGTCTGGTTCCGAGTCTAGCTCACCCGCAGGTTTATCGGATTCAGGGTAACCCCTAAGGTGAAAACCAAAGTAACTGCGTATCGGATTCAGTTCTCGGTGTTGCGCTCTACGTCCCGTGACAACCTGACAACCATGGTTGTGCTGGGTTTTGTGTGCTCTTCTCCTTCGCTGGGACATTCATTCCGGGCGTTGGCGGATTCAAGAGCAGGAAACCTCTGCACCCATGCGTGTTATTCTTGTGGGTATCCTAAATATCCCGCGGGCGATGAATGCGAAACCTCGTCAAGTCGTCAAGAGTGTGCTTCCTCTGACGCTTACGCACAAGAAGCCTTGGATTGATGCCTAGTCGAGGCTCGGAGCGCTCGCCGTTGCGATAGCTCGGCTTCTGCCAGTCTTCGTTTTCAATGGATTGAGGAACTCCGCTTTGTCATGAATTGACGTGACGATTTTCCACCCAATCTCTCACGGGGCGGGAGCGACGGAGTGCCTGATCCAGTCCTTTGCTTCTTGTCGCCACTCTTTGTGTGCCGAAGCATCGATATAGCGTTCGTACTTTGAAATCCCGGACTGTCTGGCCAGTCGCATAAACTGGATGGTCGTGATGGCATCGTGCAGGATGACGCACGAGCGTTGCATACCGCGGCTTTGATACATCGACTGCCCCCGGACCATCACTGCTTGGGCGTCGGCTGGTAATGGAGCCAGAGTTCTCATATCGATGATCACGCCGAAGGGGCCGTGCCGTCCCGTCAAGATGCGGTCACTTTCCTTGTACCACTTCTCAAGTTCGGCTTTTGTCATATCGCCGCCGAAGGTGAGATCAAACCCCAGATCGCTTTTTTCTATTTTGTACACATTCAATCCTTTTGTCATGTTCGACCGTCGGAGTAAAAGAAATTTGTGCGCATCTCTTCAGCGACAGGACCAACAGACACACTCTCCACACGCTACCTGTATCCCAAAACCGAATCTGAGCAATTGCGCTCATTGCTCAGGGTCTCGTCGATATCAGGTCGCTCAATTCGACGCGAACGACTTTTTGGCATGCAGAAACCGATAGAAAACGCAGGCGATTTCACACTTTGAAGTTACCTTTGGGTAATGACTCCGCCTCCAAGGCGACTATCATAGATACATGAGACACTACAATACCAAGCACGTAGGAGGCGGCGTGCGATTCAGCTGCATACACTGCCCCCACAGTGTCAACACGCTTGACTTCGCCATTCTCAACGGCAACCTGCGGACGCAGGCTGCCGCTGCCATCAACCAGCACAGCGCCTCGGAGCACGTCTCAAAGCTTTTCTCCTTCAAACCCATTGTTCGGGGTGACGCCTCCGCACCTCGGCCCTCAACAGGCCCCGTCTGGCCGCGGGTGAACTAAGTCGTTCGTTCACTTGGGTCGCCCTACTTGCCGACACATGGCCCGCGAGCATTGCGCGAGCGAGTCGAAGCTTCTTTACTCCGCTCCGGTTCGGGCCTTCGCTTGGACATTTCAGATGCACGTCATCATTAAAACAGCGTGGCATATTCGTGTTTTGTTCGCCAGACCGCCATGCCCGGACGCCACGGTGAGTGGCATTCAATATTGAAACTTGGGAAGAGAGGCCATAAGGCTGGTTCTCAGCATCCTGTAGCCTCGTTAGGGCGGCGAGAAGAAGCCTTAATTAATACGTTACGGCAATTTGCCGTACGGTAATCAGAGAGAAAGAGGGCACGTCTATGGCATCTCCACAACACGCGAGAATTGAGGCACGGGTTAGCCCCGAGCAGAAAGAACTATTTGAGCGGGCCGCCGCAATCGAGGGCGTCACGCCGACGGATTTTGCAATCTCAACTAGGCATCGAGCCGCTACCACCGTTATTCAGGACCACACAACGATTGAGCTCAGTGTGCGCAATCAGCGAGCGTTTGTAGAAGCCTTGATGAATCCACCGGAGCCTAATGAAGCTCTACGAGCAGCGGCAAAAGCGTACATGAGAATGAAGTAAGCTGTGATCGCCGACAAAAGTAAATACAACATCGAGCCGCTTGGTGACCGCGATCGAGCGGCTTTTTCTTGCGGGAATGCTTCGCTCGATCGGTACATTCGAGAGCAGGCGTCGCAGGACGTCAAACGAGGGCTCGCCAGTGTTTTCGTCATCACCGCCAAGCAAGTTCTGGCGTACTACACGCTATCCAGAAGAGAGCTTAAACTCGACCAACTCCCCGAAGAGAATGCCAAAAAGGTGGGCAAATACGGGCATGTGGGTGTGGCTCTTTTTGGAAGAATGGCGGTCACTGAGAAATACAAGGGGGCGGGCCTTGGTGCACTGACACTGATGAACGCCCTTCATAAAAGTCTGTTGGCCGCAACCGACGTGGCGTCGTTGGCGGTATTCATAGAAGCGATTGACAGCGACACGGCAAACTTCTATCGCAAATATGTCAAGCGCGCCTATATCGAAGGCTATCCGGCTCGCACTCAAACACCCATCGGTTAAGCGCAAGAGTCCGGCCTATATCGAGATGTCCGTAACCGTGCGGTCTCTCTGGGTTCTGGAGGATGTCAGGTGCGCGAGTCTGGAGTAGTCAAGGCCCTTGGCCTTCCGGGCAGCGGCTAGTTCTCTTCCTGCGTAGTCTCTCTGACGATTCGCGCAGCAGTTTGACTGGCGTCCTCTTTGTATGCGGTCAGTTTGTTAACGGCAACCGTGCGGAGTGGATCGCCTAGTGATTTTTGTTTTGATATATCGAATTTCTCAATGTCCGCCGTTTCGCCGGAAACTCCCACCACCCTATAAACTCCTTCCATGCCGTCTGAGAAAACGACCTGACCAACAGTAATTTTTTTCCCCATTTGGACATTTTCCCACAGCTGGGAGCCGAGCGCCACCACTGTGAATTTCAAAACTTTAACGCTCCCGAATGGGGGCCTTCGATGTGAGATCCGCCTGCCACAGTCGCGTGTTCACTCTGGCCGTTCCAGGATAGTGGGCGTGCTATTCGGTATGGTCGGAAGTCGCTCGCTGGGCAGCCCGTCGTCCCGTTTCTGGTCGGCTGTCATACTTAAATATTGCAACTTATTGCAACTAAACGCTTTGTTTTGACGCCAACTCAGTAGAGGGTAGAGGCGATCTGCAGAGCATACAGAACACACCGTATTGAAGCAGTGTCCGCCGCGTGCCAGGATTAAACCCTGTCGAACTCCGAGGGTGGGTAGCGAGTCGGTTGGGCTTTAATAACCCAGATTTTTTACACTCACCCCTGACTTGCTTACCCTCGGAAGAAACCCATCCCGTTTCGTGTGACGAACGATAATGAAGACATACCCAAGGTTGTGCCTTCGTTCCGGAAACCGGAAAAACGAAAATTTGCTCTATTGCGTTAGCCGGCCCTTTCAAAGACTCCATGGATCCCTGGCGAAAGGGCTACTAATAATTCCTAGAGCGAGCATCTGATGCCATGCAATACATACTTCTTTAAAGGAAAATAAGGGGAAGGAAGAGATGAGACATATTTTGAGAGTGGCTTCTATCATGCTCGCGCTCGGGTGCCTCACTCTAGTACCAATGGCTTCGAGTGCGCAAACGCCTTTCGCCGCAGCTGATAGCACAAAGGTAAAATATCGGGTTCGGAACAAGGCAGACCTGGTTGCCGATCAAAAAAGAGAAGATGAAGCTGACCGAGAGATCGCTCGCGGAATTCGCCAGTCCATTATGCTGGACAAAGTCCTGTTTACCCATGCTCAGAACGTCAAGATCAACTCGCAAAACGGCATCGTGACGCTCAAAGGTTCTGTGCCGTCGCAAAAGGAAAAGAGCGCGATCGAGGCCAAGGCAGCCGAGATCGTCGGCGAAGACGGAGTACTTAGCCAACTGGAAGTTCAATCCAAAGAATAGGAAAAGAGCAAATCACCATCGATCACTTGGAGCGAGGGCACGCCAATGTCGATGTCATTGTCGGCGTGCGCGCGTTCACTATTGCTGGAACTTGCATTCACTTCAACATTTCCTGCTGAAGCGAAAGGCACGTGATCAACGATGGGCATCCAGTTCAGTTGACGAAAGCTGGCAATAACGCTCACCGAGAATCGCCCAGACTCTCGGCCAAGGTCAAAAAGTGTAATAGAGATTTCTTACCATCCGGCAAGTCATCTCAAGGTTGCGTAAAGCAACTCGCTAAAGGGCAAGTCTGCGACGTGTAGGTATTCAGGCCAGTTCATCGGAACAAAAGTCTGAACGATGCGCTCGGCTGGCCGTGCTTCAAAAACTGCCCCCGTGGTGCCGTTCACTATATCAAGGAGTCCATCTACTCCTCCGTAGGTGGTTAGGACCGGACCTCCGGGTGGGTAGAACCGCACCTCCCGCAGCACCAAAGTACACTGATACCGGCTTGGTTCACACTTCTGTCGCTTGCTTGGCATCGACCGTAATGGCGGGTTATCGCCAACCGTCCAAACCTCACCCTTCGATTGGCGGCTGAGCAGAGACCAGCAAACCCTTGAGGCGCTAGGATTGCAAGACAGTAACGGTGAAGGGGATGTAAATGGGCCAACAAATCCGGATGACTGTTTTTGCCCTGATAGCCTGCGCAGCCTTTGCCCAGAACAGTCCCTCGTCTCGGGGCGAGACTGCGCTCAAAACGCAGTTCGTCGACGTTCAGCTAGATGTAAAGCTCGAGGTGCTCGACTGGGGAGGGACCGGACGCAACCTCGTACTTCTCGCAGGTCTCGGAAACACAGCTCACGTTTTTGACAGCTTAGGGCCGAAGCTCGCGGCGCATTATCACGTCATTGGGATCACGCGGCGCGGGTTTGGTCAGTCCTCCGCGCCCCAAACGGGTTATGACCCAAGGCGGCTCGGAGAGGATGTCGTCGCGGTTCTGGACACCTTGCACATCACTGATCCTGTCCTCGTCGGGCATTCGATTGCAGGAGAAGAACTTAGCGCCGTCTCCACGTACCATCCAGGGCGCGCTGCGGCGCTCATCTATCTCGATGCCGGAGGAACTTTCGCGCTCTACGACCCCAAGTATGGCGACTACACACCGGCTTTGGCGCAGCTCAGAGACGATCTTTCGGCACTACAAAAGAACCTCTTCGATGACGGCCTCATATCGAAAACATTGACGGACACGGCGCTTTTTCAGGCGAACCTTGCCAACCTTCAAGCCGAAGTCGAAGGCGCAACCGGCCCCTCTCCGAAAGCCAGTGACCTTGCCAGCATTCCTGCCTTCCAGAGTTACATGAAGGGCTACGTCGGTGGCATCATCCCCGAGACGGAGGTGCGCCAGGATTTTCGTATCGGTGAGGACGGGAGGGTCGGCGAGTGGCTTGGGCACGGGTATGCTAACCAATCTGTGATGCTCGAAGAAGAACGTTTCCACTCCATCGATACACCCTTTCTAGCGATTCTTGCTTATCCCGGAGCTCCCAATCCAGGTCAGACGAGCGACCCGGCAAAACTCACAGCTTCTCGAGCCGCAGAAACGAGTCGCAAGGAATCGCAGATTGCGATCCTTCGGGAGCAGCCCCATGCAAAGGTGATCGTGATTCCCAACGCCACCCACTACATATTCCTGTCGCGCGAGGAGGAAGTGATCTCACAGATCACCGACTTCGTGAATAGCCTTCGTGCCAAGCGTTAAGCGTTAACACTTGTAACGGTGGGTTACGAGTTTAATGGGAATGTTACGGGAGAGGACTAGGGTCGGAGAAAAAGTCCGTGCGGCTTGCCTTCCCGCAGAAGTCCCGCAAATATCCCCCCAAAATTAAAGATGCAGGAGCTGTCGATTTCACCACAAGCCGTTCGACATACAGGTAGAGCGGGGATTCCGCCGGTCGAAACGCCGGCCCAGCTCCGAAACCTCAGAACGCGAAGGAGATGGTCATGTTGAAGGCGGCCGTTCAGAAATTTCGAGAAGCTACCGTCGTACGGTGTCAAGGGCGAATTGTAGTCGGCGATGCATGTGCGATTTTGCGCAATGCGGTGCTGAGCCAGACAGACACTAGGATGCTCGTACTTGATCTAGCGCACGTTGACCGCATCGATGCGGCCGGTTTGGGCGTTTTGCTTGGGGTGAGGGAGTGGGCTCATTCGAACGCAGTCCGATTCAAGCTGATGAATGTCATGAACAACGTCGAGCAGGTGCTGGAGTTGACTAAGTTGGATTGTGTCTTTGAATTCTGCTCCATCCGGGACCTCTTCCATCTGCTACACCGTTCAGCTGCAGTAACACCTTGGGCGGTCGAGCAATCGAGCCCAGCGGATGCAACCGACTTGGACTGTTCAATCGAATGGCAAGAAGTTCGCCCCGCTGTAAAGAAGGACAATCTCCTGGTGGCGGCGTCCTGAAAAACTTTTATGGCGATGCCTTTCACTCTTAGGCTGCACAGCGCAACGCCGCTGACTAAGTCTAACCTTAACGAACTGGGGGACCGCAAGTCAGGCGAACCGGAAGACGTACCACCAATTGATTAAATGGAGATTCTCTTCATGGACACTTACATACGTAAGGCAGGCGTGGCCTGAGCCGGCGACGCGATTTCGCGAACAGCGGCGCGCTTATTGATAGCGGGAGCCGCGTGTCACCGGTCTTCAGATTGTCAATCATGTTGCTACCACCATTCCTACTTCTCTTTCGGGTGCTGTTTCACCGCGTTCTCCAGAAAATTCTTGTAATCGTAAACAACTTCATCAAAACACCCTCTCTCAACAATCAGCCTGCTTCCGGGGAACCCTTCCGTCAGTTAGTACGTCGTGCTCCTGCCTTCCCGTTTCCAAAGCTCCCAGAAAAAACAGCGTCCTGCAACGCAGCCAATTCGTAACCACTCCAGTGTGGCTTCCACAGCATCATATTGGCCGACCTTTTATCCCAAGCAGAAAGGCAACCTCGTGAAAGGCCGCCTTTCCGGGAACCCCGCTCACTCTTCGGTGGGGAGACGCCGCCTCGGTCTCGATTCAGTTCGAGATAGCCCCGGCGCGCTCCGCACGGCTCGATGTTTACATGATCCGCAAGGGCCTAGGCTACATGGCTGGTTCGCTGGCCTACGCCATGATGTTGCGCAAGCACATTGCGGCAGAAGTCTCATTTGCCGATGACGGCAGTTCGCCGCCGATGTCGAGGCGGCCGGCAAGCTCAACGCCAGAAGGGACCTCACGTGCATCGTCAATTTCCATTGTTAGCTCATCGTGTCTGATTTCAGCTCTATTACTAAGACCATCGGCTAGAATCGCGTCCTGGCGGCACCCCCGCGAGCCGCTTTTCATGGCAAAATGACTCCGACCCATGAACGCCGCACCCCCTGAACGCTAACCCGCAACCGAAGGAATCTCCGGGCTGATCGAGCGCATCAGGTTCCACGGCGACGAGAGCGGGTTCTGGGTCCTGCGGGTGAAGTCGCCGGGCTTGATCAGTCTCGCCTATTTGTGACCACTTTTGATCAGTTTCATGTGCCGGAAATGTGGGACTATTCCAGGTGGAATTGTGATGTATGGCCAGACAAACGAAGGAAGAAGACGCGACTAGTGCTCGATCCCACTTGATCCCACGGGAAATAAGAGTTGGGACTGCAATCTGCCGAGGTGGCTTATGACGTTGACAATCGTGTCGGTGGTCTTCGGAGTCTTCGCTATTGGTCTGATTGTCCTCCTGATCTACAAGAGCACGCTCTCGCTGCACAGGGATGACCAGTTGTTTCTTGACGACGCGAGTTCGCACATGCACGAGGAGCAAACGGAACTATTGAGCAAGCTGAGCAGGCTTACCATCCCGGTACGGGTGTTCAGCACGGGGGCTGGGGTATTTTTTCTGACGCTTGTGGCGATGTTGATCTACAAAAGCTTGAACCAAGTAGAGTAGCGAAGCGGACGCCCCCGGAACAGCGTCGGAAGGTGATCGAGTTCTACACGCCCGCCAAGAAATCACGCTTTGCCTTCATCAGGCGGATGAGCCGTCGATCGCGGGAACCTTTCTTCGTTCAGCCGCAGATATACGGTCAACTGCCCGCGATGATGTGCCATGTGGTTTGAGCCGCGCCATCACGAATCGCGAAGTTTCCGGCAGTTGTGATTCCGCTGGCGACGCAGCACTACATGCTTTTGCAGCGCAACCTTATTTGCACTGGAATCACGCGGGGCGCTGGAAGGCTTTGGGGCCAATCTGGAAACCGACTGCGAGGCGCTGGGCATCGCGGTGCACAACGACCGACCGCAACGACGGTATCCGGGGCTGCTCGCTAGTCTGAGAGGCCAAGAGCGGCCACTTTCCGCATATTTCGATTGTGGGGTTGAGAATCACATGGTATGGCGCAGACCTTCGTCGATTGTCTCACTCGCATACACTCGCATATTTAACCGCAGCAAATGCTGCTCAGACCTCGATTCAGCCATGCGGCATGCATCGGAGGTGGCTTATATCCTTGCTGATCTTGATCAGTTCAAGAAGGTGAATGACACGTACGGCCACGGGTCGGCGATGCCGTGAGGGGTGGGTGGGAAAGGGCCGTGCGTGAGAACATCAACGAGATTCCTTTGCCCGACTCACTGAGTCCCCTCAAGCTGGCTGACTACTCCGTTGAGATCGTCGATCATGGATGCCAGCTTGATGCGCATCGGTTCAGGAAGCACCAGAAGGTCGTATCGTGCGACTTGGGTTGCGATGTTCAGAGCATCTTCAAGTTCGCATCGCGCGGTAATCAGTTTTGCGAGCACTTTCTCTCGGGTGTCGTGTCGGAACATCAGGCTCTTTATCTGGGGGAAGAGGATGCAAGGATGTACTCCTAAACGTAGCAGAGATCGAAGGTGCCGTTCAGTGATCCCAATCACCAAAGGCGCGGGGGTACAGGCTGTGCCGTCTCTAGATTCGGTTTCCAGCTGGGCCCCAAAGCCCGCCTTGACTAATAAAGCACTTAGCCTGACCCAACCTCGCCCGCTAGGCAAACGACGGCAAAATCGGCTTCCTGACGGCACCCCCGCCAGCCGGTTCCCATGGCAAAATGGCTCCGACCCATGAACGCCGCACACCCTGAGCGCAAGCGCGCGACCGAGCAAATCTATGGGCTGATCGAGCGCGTCACTTCCACAACCAAGAGAGCGGATCTTGTGTCCTCCGGGTGAAGACATCGGGACTGCGAATGAACGGCCATCAGTGTTACCCTTCCCGCATTATGGACGCGAAGTGTATCAACCCGATTTTGAACGTCTCCGACATTTCCGCTAGCTTTGCTTGGTTCGAGAAGTGGGGCTCGAAGAAGTTATGGGACTGGAGGACGCCTCCGACGTTAGGGGTGGTCGGCTCAGGCGAGTGCGAGATTTTTGTGTGCCAAGGGTGCCAAGGGGGACGCGGCAAGGGAGTAAATACCTCCACGTTTGGCCCAAATGGAGATGAGGAATCCGAAAAGGGGGTCTGGATGGCGGTATTTGTGAATGACGTTGATGATGTCTACACACAGTCCGTCGCCGCTGGACTGGAGGTCACTTCCCCGCAGACCGACATATCCGGTCGGCTGAGGAGCCGTGATTCCGAGCGGCAAAGTCGAAACCTCACACAGGAAATGGCGTCACCGCGCGACGGGCGCTTTTGCCAGGACCTGAGGGCCGCTTGCACTTGGCCAGATCGCATTGGGGTAGGTGCTATGCCCCGGAAGAGCAAGATTGATCTTAAAAACACTTTGAGTCGTTGAATATGCCTGCGCTTCTTCCGGAGTCGCAATTCCGTGCAACGAGAGTCAGCGCAGATGCGCGGCTCGCAGTGTGAGCATGTTCTTGAGTCCCCAAAACCTTGATGTTTTAGCTGGTGTCGCTATCGGCGAAGCTGCTGAAAAACGCGACGACGAAGTTCTATCCCGGCTTCCCCCACGGCATGCCGACAACGAATGCGGAGCAGATCAATGCCGACCTGCTCGAATTCGTAACAGCGTCTCGGCTCGCGGCAGCACCAGCCGCGTGAACGCCCGATTATGAGGATGCGTAGCGGATGCCCATCCTAGTTCGCCTCTTGTGGCGAGCTAGGGTGGGTCAATCCGAGAAGCGGACCCGCTGGAGAGTTAAGCTGCCTTGACGGTCGATTTAGCCACTGTCATCGGGTCGATGCGGAACTTCTTCACAGCAAAAGTTGTCAGGACAACAAAGAGCACCAACACGGCGACTTGGGTAATCGCAAACGGTGGCTCTTTTTGCGTCGGGGCGATGGCTTTTAACGGTGGCACTTTCTCAAAGGACTGCACCACCAGAACGAAAACGTTGAAATACAACGCCGCGCATGCAGCAATCACGTAGGTTTTTCGCCACGCGAGGTGCAGGCGGTAGCGCGTCATAATCGCAATCGCCAGCACGACCAGTGAGATTATTCCGAGCTTTATTGCTGGCGTGGCTCCCATAAACGGGAACAGAAAACCCGTTAAGCTGGTCAGTGCCCTGGTCGTCAAAAATACTGCCGTCAATCCGTCGAGCCGTCTATTACTCATAAACCCGTACATCACAACAAGCCCTGAAGCAATTCCGGCGAGACTGATCAGCACGTGAATGAGAGTGAACGTCTATAGACTCATACCCAGAACCATTGCGGGCGCTCCGTTCGGCGATATTTCGAAGGTCACCCGATGCTACGCTGGCGAAACGCAAATTGCCAATAGTACGCCCAATGCCACTTCGTACAATCGTCAGTCAGAGCAAGTAGAATGGGTCGGCACTCCGAGTCTGCGATCTCGATTGGTTGAACCCTGAACGCCCGTTTTTGGAGGAACCATGATCCGACATTGTGTCGCCCTTGCAATTCTCGTGGCTCTGGCGACGATCAGCTATGCCCAACATCCCTCCCTTCCCTCCAGCTTTCAGGCGAAAACGGTTCACAGCCCTGAAGGGGCGGACATCTTTGTGCGCTGGGGAGGAACCGGGGCTGTGGTCGTACTCATTCATGGATATGCAGAGAACAGTGACTCGTGGAGTCCGCTGGCATCCGATCTGATGAAAGACCACACGGTCGTTGTGCCCGACTTGCGAGGAATCGGGAGATCGTCAAAGCCCACAGGTGGGTACGACAAGAAGACGCAAGCAAAGGACATCCGTGCAGTAGTCACCGCGCTCGGATTCGACAAAACTTTTGTAGTCGCCCATGACATCGGCAACATGGTCGCTTACGCCTACGCCGCGATGTACCCAGACAAGGTTGACCGTCTCGTTGTAATGGACGCGCCCATTCCCGGCATCGAGCCGTGGAACACGATTCTCCTGAATCCGGGCGTCTGGCATTTCAACTTCCACGGTCCTGACGCAGAGCGGCTCGTCGCAGGTCGCGAGCGCATCTATTTCGACCGAATCTGGAACGATTTCACGGGCGATCCATCGAAACCCGACGAAGCTACCAGAAATTTCTTCACAGCCACCTACGCACAACCCGGAGGCATGCGGGCTGGCTTCGCGCAGTTCACGGCATTCTCAACCGATGCGGCAGACAACAAAGTTTTCGAGCAGGTGAAACTCACGATGCCAGTTTTGGCTGTCGGCGGGGAGAAGTCGTTCGGTCCGTTGCAAGCGGTGATCATGCGTCACGTGGCGATCAACGTACAAGAGGCGGTCGTCCCGCGATCCGGGCACTGGCTGATGGAAGAGAGTCCGGTCTACACGGTCAACCTAGTTCGAAACTTCCTCGATTCCTCGGCAGCAGCGATTCCAACTCGCACCACGGCGGGCAACGATGCCGGGGAAACACGGCTTGCACTGGGCGACTTCAAATTCCCGCAGCAAGGCAATCCGGGCACCGGAAGTTCGGGGGTGAGCGGAATACAAACCGTAGTGCTCAAGGGTGACCCGAATGAAGCTGGCGTCTATACCATCATGCTGCGTGTGCCCGCGCATACACAGATTGCAGCGCATTCCCACCGCGATGACCGTGTGGCAACTGTCGTCTCTGGGACTTGGCACCTCGGATACGGCGACAAGTTCGATGAATCGAAACTCAAGGCTCTCCCTCCGGGGAGCTTCTATACCGAGCCGCCCGGACGAAACCACTTCGCAGAAACGGGTGATGAATCCGTCGAAGTCCAGATCACCGGATTCGGTCCTTCCTCAACTGAGTACGTTGACCCGGCTCAAGACCCCCGCGCACGTAAATCCAATTAACCTTTGGATGCGCTGAAAGCGGTGGAGAAGTTCTCATTGAAAGGTGTGCTGCTGTACTGTCGCCGTTTGTGCTGGTTATCCTCCAAAAGTACACGACGGGACACAGTCCTCTGCTTTGTCTCTTCTTCCTCGCCGTGTCGAAGCAACAAGTTGCGAGCTTGGAGCAGAGGGGACACCCACATGCAGCAACCGGGTGGAGTGAGCGACCTTGCTTCCTCTTTCAGGTTCCCTGAACAAGTGCCGAGCAGCCTGATGACGCTCGGCAGAATGACGATAGAATGATCCGGTTCGGACATGATGAGCCCACGTTCATGTCAATAATCCAAAACCGACATCAACATTACAACTACTCAAGGACTCAACGAGACAAACTATTTGTGCTACCTGACAGTTCTCTCAACTGTGGTTCATCACACGGAAGCGCAACGAGCATATTAAGGGAGTAAGACGCGAATGAAACAGACAAGCCCAGCATCTAATCCAAGTCACACTCCGACAAGAGTCAGGAAATCAACACCCGAACTTCAAGAGCAAATTCGCCTTCGCGCCTACCGGCTATACGAGCAACATGGGAAGAAAGGGTACGAACTAGACGACTGGCTGCAAGCGGAGGCGGAAATATCCGTAGCCGCGTAGAATTCCGTACCGGAGGAACGAAAGCGCCCCGGACTCGATTGAGTCGTGGGGCGTTCCTTATGAACGGTCCTCCCGCATAGCTGCACATCCGTCGTCCGCAGCCATTAGATTGCAGACTGATGATTCATGAAATGGGAGATGAGGTGGTACGAGCTTTTATCAATGCTGAAACCTAATGTTACCTAAATGTTTATGCAATCGAGCCGGAAGCTGTCCAGATAGGGGATTGTGAGGCCATGGATCATCTAGGGGTTCTTCGGGACAAGATCGGGCTTCTCCGGGTGGAGATCGCCGACATTCAAGAGTTGAATCAGCAGTTTCGGCGTGACGGCGGGAACGGAACAGGCGTTCAAGTCGCTCACGGACAGAGAAGCGAGCGGCTGCAAGGAATTCAGGATGAGCTTGCACAACTCGCAGATCTTGGCCGCAGAGTTGTTTCAACAAAACGCATGGCGGAGAAGCATCCCTCTCAGCCGCACACCGTCAAACAAAAGCGAGCAGCGTAGCATTTTTCGCGTTCCTGCATCGAGCAACACGAAAAGCGTCGCGGACTCATAGAGTCACGGGATGCTCTCTGAACAGCCCTCCGCAAAGGGTCTGCTGACAGACACCCGACTTTCCGATCTGCGTGGTGGAAATGGCTCGGACGTGCCGGGGGCGGGCTCTATTTGACTATCGGCGACATTCGCGGCGAGATCGGGTTCGCGTTCCAGCAAGACGAGTCTCAGAGCCTAAATAGCGACCGCAAAGCGTCGTCATCAACATGGCTCTTAGGCGCTAGCCAATGAACAAACTCTCTGGCGCTGATGTGCGTCGGCTTCTGAATCTCTTTTCTCTCAAGGTCGGATTCAAGGGCTGCTTGTTTTCCCGTGTTCGTGATCACCGTCCATGTCTTCGGCTTCATTTTCTTTGTCTCGCTTGATAGCGGCTCCGCACGACATCCATGTAGCTATCCATCGCCCGTGTCTGGACTTCTACAGTGACTCAGGAAGAGTATGGTTCAATTTCAGTTCCGAGACTGTACCAAACTGACCAGTTCTCGGGATTGGGCGGCGACCACCCGCCCACACTTGGGGCATTGGGTGCGAAGTCCAGTGGTGAAGCACGCCGGGCAAACTCTGCTACCTCGCAGGTCGCTGCACCGACCTCGATGGATGTGATCGGGTGAATTTCCCAAGCAGTCGCTCTCCAATTGCGTTCGCGACCCGGAGCCGTCAGAACGCTTTACAGAACAAGTTTCCCTCCACCGCGCCCGCAGGGTAGACGCGCAGCGAATCCTTCTTGAATCTGGACATTACTCCAGGGTTTATCCTTTACGGATGACAGGAACAGTTCACATCGGTGAGGCTGCGAAAGTGGCCGGCGCCAGCGTGGTCACGATCCGCTTCTATCAAAAAATCGGACTTATCAAGAGTGTAGGTCGCTGCGCGGGCGGATATGGTTTGTTGGACGGAGAGGACATTCACGATCTCACATTTGTGCGACATGCTCAGGAACTAAGGTTTTCTCTGACCGAAATTAAGGAATTGCTGGCCTTACGGCAGAAGCATCACGTTTGTTATGAAGTGCAATCCATGCTCAAGCGCAAACTGGGGGATTGCGGGAGAAGATCAATAGTCTCTCCCGATTGGAAGCGGAACTTGCAAGGGCGTTCCGTAATTGCAATCGCGAACTGCGCCTCAAACGGGAAATCAAGCATGAGGACTGTTGTCCGCTGCTCACGAAGCTTGATCGACTGGACGACTGAACGGCTCCAATGGCAGCAAGCATGTCTCAAATAAAAGAAAACCAGGCGACAAGTAAATCCGGGTCTTGGAGCACCGTGGTTGCCAGTCTTGCTGCGCTCGGCAGCGTGATCGCAGCGTCAATCTGCTGTCTGCCGCTGCTGCCTTTTCTCTTTGCTGCCGGAGCAGCGGGCACCTCGGCCTTCGTCGCACAGTTGCGACCGTACCTGCTTGTTCTGTCGGTGCTGCTGATTGCCTTTGGCTTTTACAAATCGTGGCGGGCGAAGCAATGCAATTGCAAACCCAGCCGGATCAGCACGTTTCTTTTGTGGTTCTCGGCGATTGTGGTGTTTGTATTCATCTTCTTCCCACAGGTGATCGCCAACCTGGTGGCCGCCGATCTCTTGGCAGGTAAATCATGAGTCGAAAGCGAATCCTTCTTTTTGCGGTTCTCTTGGTGGCGTTTGGGGCCGTGTATTACTTCTATGGCGGAAACTCGACACCCAAGGGACAGCCGCCTCTTGTCAGGTTTTCGTCGGGCGATCTGACTTCTCTGAAGACCGCGTTCAACGGTTCGGAATCCTCTATCCGCATCGTTGAAATGCTTTCACCCACTTGAGCTGTTTGCTTGCAGGGGGCCTCTGCAACGGGACAATTGCTGCGAGAGATCAACAGCCAAGACGTGCGAGTCTTCGTGATCTGGGAGCCGGTATTGCCGACCGATTTTGTCGCCCCTTCGACCGCTGCACTCCGGCGCATTCCTGATGCGCGAGCGGCGCAGTATTGGGATAGAAAACGAGCGTTATCTCACTTGCTAGGAGAACACAATCGCTCAAGCGTGGTGTGGGACCACATCGCGGTATATGCGCCCGGAACACTGTGGCAAGACGCCCCGCCCAAGCCGTTTTATTCTGACAATCCGGTCCGCGACGTGATTAGCGGAGCAAAGGAATCTATCAACCGGTTACTGGCAGGCGGCACAGCGCCGGGGGGAGGTGGAGATTGACGTAGAGCATCGTGGTTTTTTCGCAACATCGGTGAATGTCTGCGACCAAGCGAAGGAGTATCTTTCGCAAAAGGGCCTAGCCTTTCAAGAGCGAGACATAACTCAAGATCCCGGTACCCTGGCCGACCTCAAGAAACTGGGCTACATGACCGCGCCCGTGATTGTCGTTGACGGCGCAGTGATTGTTGGCTTTGATTCAGCCAAGATTGATGAGTACGTAGTTGGGCAGTACCTCAGTTTCGAACTGAGGCACTACCGGCCATTCCGGGCACTTTGCCGATTGTGCCTGGATCACGAGCAGCCCTCCATAATCCGGTAATTTTGGGCGTACAATACTTCCTGTTTTCAGGGTCAAAGGGGAAATTCGGATTAACAAGGAAGGTCCTCATGCGCCGGCGCGAGTTCCTGAAGCTCGGAGTGGTTGCAGGCGGGACGGTCTTACTGGGCGGCACAGGTCATTTCGGTACCCTGGTGGCAACTCCCAGCGAGATCCCTAGGGTAGACCGGCTGGTTTTAACCAACCTCGTAGACAATGTTTACGACATCTTCGCGAAGGGCGGGAAGATCGGCAACGTTACGGTCACTCGGAATACCTTGCCCTTTCCCTATGGTTCCGACGCGATGCTGTTGTCGGAGCATGGGCTCGCCTATCACCTACAGTCCTTCCGAGGAGACGAGGAAAAACAGATCCTGCTGGACTTCGCTCTCACGCCGCGCACACTGACCAACAACTACCAAGGTTTAAGAGTCGATCCCTCCAACGCCGACGCCCTGATTATCAGCCACGGGCATGTGGACCATTACGGAGGCCTACTCGACGTGGCCCGAAGCCTCCAAGGACACGCCAAACCCGGGCTAACCCTCTACGCCGGAGGACGTGATACATTCTGCCACCGCTGGGTTGTGCAACCGGACGGGAAAAAGCTTGATTACGGAGAGCTCAAGCAGGATCAGTTGGAAACCCGAGGGTTGAAAATCGTGCTTGCGGAGGAACCGACCGTAGTGGCAGGTCACGCGATCACCTCAGGTCACATTCCGCGAATCACCGATTTTGAGATATCTCCTTCGGCAGCTCGACTCGAAGCGGGCGCGACCGGTTCCGCCTGCGAGTCCACATTTCATTTCCCTCCCGGTGCGGTCAAGATTGAAGCCAAGCCGGGCGACTTGGTGAAGGACATCTTCTGGGGAGAGCACGCCACTGCTTACAATGTGAAGGACCGCGGACTCGTCGTGATCTCATCGTGCGGCCATGCTGGCATCGTCAACTCTGTCCGCCAGATCCAGAAGTCCACCGGGATCGAGAAGGTGCACGCCGTCGTTGGCGGGTGGCACTTGGCCCCGTATCCTGATGAAATTATAGCCAAGACTGTGCAAGCCCTGAAGGAGATCAATCCGGACTATCTGATTCCGATGCACTGCACTGGCTTCCGCACCATGATGGCAGTAGAACGCGAGATGCCGCAGAAGCTCATCCTGCCCTCCACGGGCACGCGCGTGGTCTTCGGCGGCTAGTCGCTATCCCCTCCCTCATAGCGGATGACGGGGAACCCTTACATAATCCTGTGAGGGAAGGGTTGCCGACCAGCTGCCCAGTGACGAGCCGATTCCGGGATGTGAATGCCGTGGCGATTTATCGCCAACCATCCGTCTCGGCATGTGGAACGCGATGCTTTCTGGCTGAAGTATGCGTGATTGGATCACTCTCGAATGACGGGCCCTCGGAAGTCATGTTACTGCTCTTCCGACGGGGTCTGACTTCCAGACGGATTCTTGTGATTTAATTGTCAGCATGGAACAGGCCGCAATCAGTCCGCGCCCGGTGGTTGGAGCGATCGTCGTAGTGAGCGGCCTCGCTGTGTCATTCCTGCTGTGGCTGCTGTACGTGCATCATGCTTCGGCTGATTTCGCTGGGCGTTGGATGTTCCTGCCGGCCCTCAACGCGCTTCTGAACGGATTGTGCGCGATTGCGCTCTGCGTGGGATTGTATTTCATCAAACATCACAACCGGGAAGCGCATCGCACGAGCATGCTGTTGGCCTTCGCGTTCTCTTCCGTTTTTCTCATCAGCTACATCTTGAACCACACGCTGCACGGCGACACGATTTTCCCCGGCCACGGCCCGGTGCGCACGCTATACCTTTCCATTTTAGCCAGCCACGTAATCCTTTCCGTCCTCGCTCTGCCGATGGTGCTCACGACGTTCTTTTTCTCGCTGACGGGCCGGTTCGCGATGCACCGCCGAATCGCACGCTTGACCTTCCCTATTTGGCTGTACGTTTCGATCACCGGCGTGGTGGTTTTCTTCTTCCTCAAGGTGTATGCCTACTAAAGCTGCGTATTGACCCCGCCTGATTTAAGAGAAGGAAACCCAAGAATCACAGGAATGAGCCGCGCTGGGGAACTCATCGAGGTTTAGAATCGACTTTCTCGTAGTGGGCAACCTATGCAGCCGACTACGCACGGCCGGGACGTATGCGTGCGGGCTGGGCCTATTTCGTGTCTTTTCTGCAAGCCGCGAGGGCTTTCGCTCAACTCTCTCAGACCAAGCTAACCATGCCGGTACTGACCGTCGGGGGCGACAAATCGTTGGGAGAAGCGCTAGGAAAACAGGCCAAACTGGTGACGACAGATGCGACCGTCGTTGTGCTGAAGAACACCGGGCACTGGGTACTTGAAGAACGGCCGCAAGAGACGACCGAGGCGTTGCAAAAGGAGGCTCTGAGCAGGAATCTGGTGAAGTGCGCATTCTACGCGGCTTTCTGAAAGGCGTGCATTGGAGCCGAATTACTGGCTCGCAGATACATCCTGTCCGAAATGCCACGAAATCAAGGGCTTGCTGTGGAAATGACGCTCCGAGGGCGGAAAAGCGTGATACTGACTCGAAGGTCCTCGCGTTGTCCTCGGAGCTTGGAAACCCGCACAGAACGCGGGTTCCCACATTTCCACAGCAACGGCTGCGGCGGCGGACCAATTTGCCAAAACTACAAAACCCGCCAAAATCGCAAGGGCTTACGGATTCTTGTGCAGAACCCAAAAGTTTCTCTCACGTTCGCAGCACTGTGCCCGCCTAGGTCTCGTCCTTGCCGACTACGCTAGGTCTGTGAGTTCCAGATGTCGTCAATTTTGTGATCCTCCTCGACACGAAGTCTACGTACCGCTGTAATACCGTTCTCGCTAAGAAAAAACAGCGTGCCAGTATCTTCGTTCGAGAGACGCTGTGTAACTCCCGGAATGGTCGCCAGTAAGTTGGGATGAGAGGCTTTAGCGTCGTCCCATACCTTATAGGTTGGATCGGTATCAACGATTGGTGCGACCGCCGCATCTGTGGATGCTGACAAGAGGCCTGTCTCTCCGAGTTTCTCCGCATTTTCTGTACCTGTCAAAGCTGACGCGTCACGGAGAGCGGGATGTTTCCAGTGTTTGAAGTTGAGGAGCGCTTCGCCTGAGCCGTCGCGATAGCGAACCAACACATTGTCGTCGCCCACAGACTCGACGAAATCAAACCGTGAGGGGACAGCCAGTTCAGTTTCGGATAGGCGCCGAATCTTTCCCGGATCGGTCACATCGAGAGCCGTTAGTTTTGCTCCCTCCCCTGATTCGATGTAGAGCACAGTCCTGCCGTCCCCGCTTTTGTGCAGGTACATCGCTTCGCTGTTCGCCTGGGCTAGCACTGGCGTGTCAGAAGGCGACTGTACAACGATAGTTCTTGAGTGTGGTGGCTTATTCGTGATTGCGTTCGCAGTGATGGTCGTAGTCAAGACCGCGAATACGAGGGATGCGAAAAGTTGTGTTCTCATACTGAATCTCCTAGTAAATTTCCTCTCTGAGATCAGTCTGCCTCCGCACATTGCAGCTTGTCCAAGTAGTATTTGTTATTCCGTATTAGTACCGTAAAGATGGTGATGCTGAGGGTGAGAACACTACCGAGCAGTTCGCCCAAAAGCCTGCTTCCCGGTTGGGCGAGGCGCGAGTTCAAGCGAAGAAGAAAACAGAAATCTGTGAAATGCCCCTAGATTGCCAGTGGGCGCAGGTCCTGCGGGATACGCGATCGAGAATTGTCTTGAGAGCTTCAACCCGCGGACGCGCGCAATCTTCAGCGTCCTCAGCGACAATTGATTGCGCACAGCCCACCGTGAAACGAACGTCACGCCGAGACCCGCCTCCACCGCGCTTAGCAACCCTTCCGTGGAGTCGAGTTCCATCTGGATCCTCAGATCCTTTTTCTGCAGCCCGGCAGCGACGAGTGCCTTTTCGACCACACGTCGGGACCCAGAGCCGAATTCTCGCATCAAAAGTGGTTGTTGCTTTAAGGCCTCGGTGTCAACTTCCTGATCTGCCCATTCATGGTTGGTCGGAACTACGAGCACCATATGATCCTGAAAGAATGGTTCGATGTTGAGATCCTTGCGCCGGTCCGGTCCTTCGATTAAGGCGAGGTGTATCTGGTGTGCTACGAGGGCATCTAGCATCGCTTCAGTGTTGCCGCTGCGGGCGACAATCCGAATCCGTGGATGCGCCTTGATAAAGCCCGCAATGAAGTTTGGCAGGAGGTACTGTGCGATCGTTTGCGAAGCCCCGACTGCCAATTCGCCTGCCTGCTCTCCCGAGGTTTCTGCAACCGCGGCAAAAGCCTGATCAGAGATCTCTTTCATCTGATCGGCAAGCGGCAGCAACACCTTGCCCCCCGCCGTTAGTGTAATCCGTCCTCCACTTCGATCGAAGAGAGGAACCCCGAGTTCGTCCTCGAGGGCCTTGACTTGTTGGGTCACCGCGGGTTGCGTCAATAATAGTTCCTCGGCTGCGCGGCTGAAGTTCAAGTGATGTGCAACCGCTCGAAAAACTCGGATTCGGAAGTTTTCTAGCACGACGTGTTCACACGGCTTTTTGGAGACCTACGCGTGTTCGCGATCGACGATCAGTCCGTTGCCGGTTTTCGTTCCGTGTCTTGATCGTCAAAGCGCCGTTCCTGCCGAAGCATCGAATATTTCGGTGCTTCGATCCAAACGCGAAACACCGGCCATCGCCACCAGAGCATAAGCAGCGCGAACATAATGGCTGAAATTGCGATCACAATTAAGTTGATCATTGTCCTGAGTTCTCCTGCGGAAGACCATATAGAGACCGCACGAATTCGACCCGATCAATACCCCTTGTACGCCTCGTTGAACTTAGGTCGAGGCATTGTGTGAATGAAGGCGGCGATATCGAACGATTGTTGCGCTGTCAGAGTTCCCGGATGATTTTGCGGCATGTTGTGGAACAGGAACGCCGCCATCGTCTCTGGCCTGTTTATTCCCGCACCATCGTTGTAGGATTTAAGTCCCCACACCGGGGGCATTACCGGCGGAAAACCCGCGCCGTCTTCACCGTGACACCCTGCGCATTCCGATGCGTATGCCTGTTTGCCTTTTGTTGCATTGCCGGTCAGCGGCGCAAGTTTCACAAGGCCTCGTCCTTTGTAGGGCTTTCCTTTAACTTCGGTGCGCGACAGCCAGTTGATATAGGCGACCAATGCCTGCATCTCCGGCGAGTCAGGAGGTAGCGGCCGGCCATTCTCACTACGCAAAAAACATTCCTGAATACGCTCTTTGAGTGAGATCACCCGTCCTGCCCGTTTGCTATAAATTGGGAACTGTCCTGCAAGACCCACCATTGGCGCGGCGTATGGTTCGGTGCCGCTATTTATGTGGCAGTCCCCGCAGGAGATATTTGCTCCCGTGTACGATGGTGCACAGCGCGGTGTCTCATCAAAAATTTCCCGTCCCCGGCGAACTAGTTGGCTGTGGTCATCCGCCGCAACCGCCGGCTGTGAAGACATCGTTGAACTGCCTGACGTTTGCTCGTGGTCCGCGCCCTTATAGCCGGCCAACAGCAACACGCTTGCCGCAAGGAGCAGCGACCCCAGGATATGACGCATCATTCTTCCCGTTTCTCGCACGGCTTGAACCCAAATTGGTTCAGGACAGAAATTGAGACCACAATTACGTCGATTATTGTCCTGAGATCTCCTGCGGTGGAGCATACAGAGAACGCACAAATTCGACCAGGGCGCGCCGCTGATCTGGGCGGAGTTGGATTCGCCATGGGGGCATCGCCGTTCCTGGCACTCCATTTTCCAAAACATCCCAGGCCCGTTCTTGCGTCGGCTTCTTAAGGTGGAAGTTTGTTGGCGCTGGAGCGAGGGCGCCCGCTGCCGGCCCATTGCCCGCTCCTGTGTCGCCGTGACAGCTGCCGCAGTTGGCCGCAAAAAGTGACTTTGCCGCAAGAAGCAAGTTCAGGCTCGTAGCTTCTTGCGTCGAGGGCGCAGCACTGGGAGGATGCAGGCTATGGATATAGGCGACAAGAGCTCGCAAATCTTCAGCGGGCAGCTGGCGCCAAGGCGGCATGGCAGACCCTGCAACGCCATTCCACAGCACGCTGCTCAATCGTTCATCGGAGAAGCGGGCAGCCGTCAGGTCTGCCGGTTTGGGTAGCAGACTCGCAGAAGCTTTGCCATCGCCCTTTCCGGCGGATCCGTGACACGAAGCACAATTGGCGGCAAAAACGATTACGCCGCGGCTCACTTCTTCCTGTAAGTCATCCAGATCCGCCGCAGGATGCAGAACGGGCACGCTGACGCTGTATCCTCCCATCATGGAAATCGGAACCGCAGGAGGAGTGCCTCTGGCTGAGGGTTCACCCGACATCGCCATCTCCGTCGTCTCACTCTGGAAACTCGCGGTCAGCGTCTGGCGGTCAAAACCGGAAAGTTGTCGCGCGCGTCCAAGAGATTGGAGATAGGCCAGCACATCCAAGCCTTCCTGCGTGGGCTGATTCGGGCTGCCATTAAATAGCCACGGATAGGGAGGCATCACAGAGTCCCCCACCACAAGCCGAGGATTGAAGAGATGTGTGAGTTGCCAGTCAGAGGTATGAAGGTTGAATTCGCGCGATAAATCCGGCCCGATGCGGCGAGTGCCCCAAAGCTGCGGGTAATCGTATTTCGTTTCCCACGGTTCGGTCGGCGCTCCAAAACGCCGTACATCCGCCGCGAGAGACCGGACCTGCTCGGTATGGCAGTAAGCGCAGCCTTCGCGTCCATAGATAACTCGGCCCCTTTGTTCGGATGCGGTGAGCGTTGCCATGGTGACGGGAGCCACTTGTTTGATTTGATTTTCCAGTTCTTTGCCAGGGAGGATTGCAAGAACAATGAATGAGAGCGCGAAGAAACCGGCGCCTGCACCGAAGGCGACCACATGCGCATGGCTGAGCCAGCCGGTCCAGCTGAAGTCATGCGAAGCCGCCGAGCCATTCTCGAATCCAACGATCTCTTCTGCGGCCACGGGTCTGACCGGGGACATGATTGTCTCTGACCTTGGCCCGGTAACGAGGGAAACCCAGAAAAGAAGAAAGCCCGCGAGAATAGGAAGTCCCGAGAGTGTACGGACCAGCCAGTAACTTCCGACTACCCGAACCGAATCGATCCAGGGCGCGCTCGATTGCCAGACCTGCGCCTCCACCAGGCCTGCAATCGTGAGATCGGCGACCATCAGTGTCAGGCCCACGGCGAGGAGCCAGAACGACCAATTCATTAGGCGCTCGTTGTAGCGTGTTCCGGGGATGCGTTGCCACAAATGGGCGATGCCGCCAAGCCCGATGAAACTCGCAAAACCGATCATCGCCAAGTGCGAGTGGCCGATGACCCAATCCGTAAAATGAAGGAAGCGATTGACGGGCATCAATGCCTGAACCGAGCCCTGCAAACTCACGACAAGATAGGCGACGACACCGAACCAGACGAAACGCAGCGGGACGTCCATCGAGGCAGTGCCACTGTTTCCGCGCAAGGAGAGTAGCAAGTTGGTGACAACCAGAATCACGTCCATTCCGAGGTAGGCCGACGCCACGATGGCGCCCTTCTGCGCGGACATGGGGATTGCGGAATAGACGTAGTGGTGGGTGCCATTCAATGGATAAATGAAGAAGAGCAGCCAGAAGCCCACCATCGACAGAAAATGACTGAAGATCGGGCGGCTCGTGGTTGCGGGGATCACGTAATAAGCAATGGCGAGAGCAAATGGCGTTACGAAGAGGCCGACAGCATCGTGAATCCAGAGGCCGCTGAACGCTGCGCCCCGCGCGCCGGGAACAAGCTCAGGTATAACGTTCCCCACTGGGTACGCAAGCATCGTGAAGATAACGCCGCCGATGATGTACCAGCCGCTTACATACAGCTCGGAGAGCCGAGCTCTAAGAAATGGCAAGACGAACTCGAAGACCATTAAAACGAAGGCAAGGACGACGAAGGCGTCCACGACGAGCGGAAACTCCGCCCACTCCAGCGGCTGGCTGAAACCGGCAGCCACCAGCACCCATCCCGGGAGGACCACCGCAAAATTCCAGATGCAAAAGAGAAACCATCCGAGCCTGCGGCTCAAGACCGGCCGATTTGCCAGGCGTGGGACGACATAGTAAAAGAATGCCAGAAATGCGTTGCCTAGCCATCCGAAGAATATGCCTTGCGTATGGTTGTAACGAAGCCGGCCCCAGGTAAGCCATGCGTGGCTAGCCAGAAATTCTGGAAAGCTGAACTTTGTGGCCACCGTGATGCCGAACAGGACCGAGATCACTAAGGTGACGAGAGAGGCCAAGACGTGGGCGCGGATCAGATCGTATTCAATCGACGGAAGTACACCTGAACTCTCGCGATCTGCTCGCGTATTTAGACTGGATAAATTTTTTGCGAAGGTTGTCATTTGCCCAGACCTTCGCCCACATTCTTGGCTTGAACGAAACTGTTTAGCATCCAACTGGCGAGCGCGATCCTGTCATCCAGCGACAGTCCGGACTCCGGTGGCCCGGGCGCGAAGTTGCCCCATCCTGGCTGTGGATGTGTCACTGCCGAGCCGAGGCGAGAGCGCAAACCCGGATCGCCAGCCGCTGTGGGAAATTCGCGGCGATAGAAAGTCACGATGTCCTGATAACTCGGTGCGGTGGAACGCGTGGTCATTTCATGACAGCCCGCGCATTGCTGCTGTGAGATTTGGTAACCGCGATCCAGCAATGCGCTGTCTTCTTGCGTGACCGGCGGAAGAACCATGCCTCCGGTCGGAATCGGTTCGCGTACTGATTCCCCAAACAGGCGGCGATGGTCGCGTGTTCCCCACCAGGCTAGAAGCGTGCCCAGTAGCAGTACGGAACCCACCATGCGTATCGGTGGGCGCGGCGCCTGTTCACTTTTGGGGTTATTCGCCATATGTGCCTTTTGGACCCTTTACGGCGCCGGCCTTTCCATTGATGGAAAACAGGTAGTCCGCGATTTTCAGCGCTTGCTCATCGGAAATATGTGCGCCATAGACGTCCTTCATTTTCTTGACTTCGCTCAGCCACGTAGTTCTGGGAAATTGCGGCTGCATCGTGATGTATCGCGGTGAATGGCAAACAACGCATGCGGTCACGAATTCCTCGCGCCCACGGCCCGGCGGAAACAGTGGTTCATCGTGCGGCATCACGATGGTGTGAACTGGGCTGTCTCCGTTTGAAACCAGCATCGATTCCATTTTTATGTTGGTGACACCGCGACCTGTTTCTTCTTGCGAAATATTTTGCGGATGTCCGCAGCCAGCGGCTAATACCGCAAGCCCCAGTGAGAGGACAATCGCATTCTTTGTCTTTGGCGTCATGCTGCGTTAATCCACCTTTACGTCAACTTGCTGGATTACATTCCACATAAAACCAGAGCGGTTCCACTGTTCCTTACTCTGCGTATCTCCGACAGCATTTGTAGCGCGAGCCATCAGTCGATACTGGCCACGGTTTCTTGGGGTCCAGAATGCACGCCAGCGTCGAAACGAATACTTTCCGATTTCTGGATCCAGTCGAGCATCTGCCCAGTTCGTTCCACCGTCGGTCGATACCTCTACTCGTCGAATTCCGTAACCTGAGTCAAAAGCGACGCCCTCAATTTCACTGGGGATCCCGGGATGCCAGATTTCATCGGGCTCGGGCCGAACGAATATGGAGCGCACATTGAATTTGTTAATCGGAACTGTGTCCTTGGCCAACTCCTTCGGAGACTCGGTGCCATTTGGGGCGTTGGGAATGCGATACGCCTTGTCGGTCCAGAAGTTGCTAAAGGCTTGAGGCAGTACAGTGATGTCGCTGAGAGCTTTTACCCAATACGTTCCATACCATCCGGGGACGACTAGGCGAAGGGGAAAGCCGTTGACCATGGGCAACGGTTGGTCATTCATGCCATAGGCAATCATCACCTCGCCATTCCGTGCGTGATCGATGGAAAGGGCCTTCACGAAGTCAGCCACAGAAGGCAGTGGCGGGGCGTCAAGCCCATTGAATGAAACGTCCACGGCGCCTGCCTTCACTTGGGCGCGATCTAAAATCGATTTCAGCGGAACACCGGTCCATTTTGCGTTGCCGACTGCGCCATGCTTCCACTGACCACCTGGAACGCGAGGCTCGAAAAAACTGCGAGAATTTCCGGAGCATTGGTTGACGGCGACGATGGAGATTGGGTCGAACTTCGATCGAAGTTCGTCCACACTGAGCTGCAACGGCTGTCGGACGTGGCCGCTGACATTGAGCCGAAAGGTTCGAAGATCAACGGAAGTCGGGATGCCTTCGAGATGCCACCGAACGAAGAAAGCTTCGTTGGGTGTGAGGTCCTGTCGAAAATAGTGGATGGGAGTTTCCAGCTGCGGCGGCCGGTCGGTGAGCAGGATCATCTCCGTTTTTTCCGGGAATCGAGCGAGCTCAGACGCACCCGGTAGAGTCCCGATCACTAAACTGTTTCGGCAAGAAACGGTCAATGCCACAACACTGGTAGCACCCATGAGTTGCAAAAATCCCCGCCGGTTCATGAGCCAACTCCCCATGCCGCGATATCCTTGAGTATTCATGGATTTCACTCATCCGGCATCAAAGCCATGCCCCAGAGATCTCTTTGACGATGAGTCGCGTGCCGAGCCGTAGACGATGAGCTGTCCATCGTCTCCGACATTTCAGTTCCATTCCTCCTGAATCTGCTCGATCTTGTGATCTTCTTCAACGCGTGGTCTACGGATCACGGTGAGACCTTCGCTGCCCAGCAGATAGGTGGTGCCGGTTTCTTCATTAACAACCTTGTGCTTTACTTGCCTGATGGTGGCAACAGGAGTGGGATGGGCTGGATTTGAAACGTCTACCAAATTGTAGTCGTGCGCCACGCCAGCAACATATCTGTAATGTCCATTGATCATTATCAAGACCGTCTGACCCAACGATTCAGTATGACCGGGCACGCTGAGAGAACCCGCGATCTTTAGTGTTGGGCTCTTGGGCTCGCGAAGATCAAGCTCTGCGCCGCGCCCACTATCGCGGAAGCGGACCAGTTCAGTTCGGTCGTTTAAATAGCGCACAAAATCGAATGCTCCCGGTGCATTGATGGGAACTGAAGCTGCAGCCTTGATCTTTGCCAGGTCGGTAACATCGAACACGGCAAGCCGCGCACCGTTTTGCTGCTCAACGTAGAGATAGGTCCCGCCGTCCGTAGCCTTATACAGGAACAGCGACTGGCCTGGCGTCTTTGCCATCTCCGGAAGATCCGCAGGCTCCACAACGATCTGATTGCCTGAGCGGGTCTTGATCTCCGCTTGAAGAGGCAGGGTCAGCAGGAGTCCCGTAACGGCTGCTACTGCTATGTTTCCAAATCCAACTGCCTTTGTCGTTTTCATTGCAGCACCTTCTTCGATGAGTCCGAGCATCGAGCTATTTTCTTGGGGGCTTGTTTCTGTCTAAGGCCTCTCGAAACCGACTTGCAAGAAGAATCTTGCGCTTCATCCACAACTCTGACTTTTGTCGTGTCACGAAACTGATCAGGACTTTCTCTCCACAGGCAGAGCAAGTTCGATTCCAATCGCACGACGGAGCCAAAGGGAGCCAATTGAACGCAACACTGCTAATTCTGCGGTGTATTAAGGAGGCCGTTATCGTTTTGGGGAGCTTGGCGAGCCGAGTAGTGTTCGTCCTTGGACAGCATCTGTCGAAATATTGTCAGCGCAGTGCTGGGTTGCGGATTGTTCACGCTTCTACGCGCCCACAGCGACCACAAGACCGTTACACGAGAGAAGGCCGTTACAGGAGAATGGAGAAATCATGACGCAGTATTTGGTTGCTATCTACCTTCCCGACGACTACGACCCGTCCACAGAGGACGAAGCAATGCCCCGCGATATCGACGCGCTCAACGACGAGATGGAGGCTGCCGGTGCCAGGATGGGCGCAGCCCGATGGTAAGGTTCTCATGACCGACGGGCCGTATCTGGAGGCCAAAGAGCTCATCGCTGGCTTCTCGATCTTGCAGGTCAAGTTCCTTCAAGAGGCTATCGAGTGGGTCAAGCTTGGCCCCAACTGCAGCGCCGGCGACTACGAAGTCGAAATCCGCCAGGTCTTTGAGATGGAGGACTTCGCGCCCATCCTGTCCGAAAGAGCAGATCCAGCACAAAGTAGAGCTCCGAGCTGAGCTGCCAAATCAGACCGCCCGCAGATTTCAAAGAAAGTCTCGTTAGCCGCAGACAATTTCTTCTTTGGCGGCAGCGTACGACTGACGGACTGTACACTTACGATGCGTGCGTCCGCAGCCGAGTATCGGAGTTTGCCTCTTCGTGGGCACGAACTTCTTCGTGACGTTCCGCTCTATGACGTGTCGTCTGTGGATCTTGCTGGAGGCGGCAGCGGGCGGACCGTCGCGGCCGGAAGAGCTCATTTTTGGAATGCCTGTCGGAACGCGACCGACGCGACTCCGAATTAACGCCAGGTACTCTGGATAGCGACTTTTGGGTCTTGTATCATTCCGGGAGAAACTTTTCGTGAAACCCGCAACCGAACTGTCCACGGCTTCATCTGCACTGCCTTGGTGAGCTGCCCAAACGGGTACCGGTTGTACTGGGGAGTCTACGTCCGCCGGGTGTCGTGGATCACGCGACCGTACCTCCTCGCGATCGAACTATTTCGTCGCGTTCTGTATCCAGCCATGCTTCGCCGCATTCGTCGCGCGTGGCTTGTTGCTTACACCGGTATGAGCCGAATCGATACCGCCTGATGGACGATTGATCGAACTCCAGCGTAGTATTCCGCCATCGCAGAGTGGAAAAGAGGCTGAATCCCTGAAGCGAACGACCACCGATGCCAGAGGTGATGTAATGATGCAGGTGGAAGAATAGCCGTTGCCGCCTTATGGCGCAAAATACCGAACTAAGCAACCAGGAGCAGCTATCATCCTGAACGGGAGAACTGGATTGCATGAAGAAAATTGGGTTCCTCTCATTCGGTCATTGGACGCCTTCACTGCACTCACGAGCGCAGTCGGCGGCCGACGCGCTCCTGCAGTCCATTGATCTCGCCGTGGAGGCAGAGCGAGTGGGAATGGACGGAGCCTATTTCCGGGTTCATCACTTCGCGCAGCAACTGGCATCACCGTTTCCACTACTCGCAGCGGTGGGTGCCAAAACGCGAAAGATTGAAATTGGCACCGCAGTGATCGACATGCGGTATGAGAACCCTCATTACATGGCGGAGGACGCTGGGGCTGCGGATCTAATCTCTGGCGGGCGACTGCAGCTGGGAATCAGCCGCGGTTCCCCCGAGCAGGTCATCGATGGTTGGCGCTATTTTGGCTACCGCCCAATTGAAGGAGAGGACGATGCAGATATGGGCCGGCGGCATGCTGAAGAATTTCTTGAGTTGCTGCGCGGCAAGGGCTTTGCTCAGCCTAACCCACGTCCAATGTTTACCAATCCTCCCGGACTGCTACGACTTGAGCCATATTCTGCAGGCTTGCGTGATCGAATCTGGTGGGGGTCTGCTTCCAACTCGACAGCAGCATGGGCCGCGAAGCTGGGAATGAATCTGCAGACCTCAACCCTCAAATTCGACGAGACCGGTGAGCCGCTCCACATCCAACAAGCCGCCCAGATTCGCGCCTTTCGCGGAGCCTGGAAGGAAGCTGGTCACACGCGTACTCCGCGCATTTCCGTTAGCCGCAGTATTTTTGCGTTGATCGATGACCGCGACCGTGGCTATTTCGGACGGGGCTCTCAGGAAGAAGACAAAATCGGGTTCCTTGATGAAGACACACGGGCGATCTTCGGCCGCAGCTACGCTGCTGAGCCAGATATTCTCATCGAGCAGCTTAGGAAAGACGAGGCGATCGCGGAGGCCGACACGCTATTGCTAACCATCCCAAATCAACTGGGTGTTTCCTACAATGCGCATGTCATTGAGGCAATTCTGACTACGGTCGCTCCAGCCCTCGGTTGGCGCTAAATTGTCGCCACACTCATTGAGGCAGTTGCCCGCGATATGCAGATGAAAATTCAGCAAACGCCACACCCTCGTCTTTTGGTTTCGGCGACGCTCCTCGAAAAGCTTGTCTTTGAACTAGCCAAACGCTAGAAAGCGATCTTCAAACTAAACTCAATTTCACGTGGCGATCCGAGCGTGAACACGCCAGTCCCTACGCCAACGCGATTCGTATTGTGTGCCAGAGGATCAGTCCCATTGATCGTACCGGCGGTGCCGGTAAGGAGGCCGGACATAATGCTCGTCGGCAAGTCGAAGTTGGCAAAGTTGAAGAGGTTGTAGAACCCGACTGACGGTTTGATGGTTACTCGTTCGTGGACGGAATAGGTCCACGACAGCGTTGTGTCGAAGACGCGCAGCCACCTCAAATTCACCTGATTGGCGGGCGCTTCCGGCAACGCTGGAGCTACAGCGCCTAACCCCGTGAGCTGAGCTGATGTCATCAGGCCCTCCTGGATTAGAACCTGGCCTGCAGGGGTGAGATTGCCTGCGACGGTGTTGTTGTAATTGTCGATGACTCTGTTGATATTGCTGCTGTTGATCCCGCGATCGAATTCGCCAACATGAGTTCCTGGAACCGGGTCTTGTGTCGTACCGTCACCGGTAAAGTCGGTTCGGAATAATTCACCCGCCCCTTTGGCAGTATTAGGAACAGTGAGGGTCGTTGAAAGCGGGCTATAAAAGTGAGACATCAATCCCACTTGAAATCCAACCGGCAAATCTAAATAGCCGCCGAACGATAGTTGGTGCGTTCGATCCAAAGTCGATGGCCCGAAATATCGGTTTGGGTTCCTGTTGTCCAAAGCAGGAATAATATAGTCCTGGTCAGCTTTAACAGGACCAAGCGCGCCGTCTGGAGATGTGGCACCGCCAGTGTTTTCGAAGCGCGACAGAGCATACGACACCTGAACATTGAGAGTTCTTACACCCCGAAATGGACGGTCGAGATTCGTCGCCAACTTTGTTTCCAAGCCGTTGTATACGGATCGACCGACCGGTGACAGAAAATTGAGTGGAGGTGCCTGTGGATTGACGCCTCCAAAGGCACACGGGTAACCGAGCGCAGCGAAGCAGCTGCTGCCCCCCATGTCGGACGAGGAACCTAAACCGAAACGAGCATAGTCGGATATCGTGGCGCCGACACCTCCGTGGTTTATACCTGAAATTGCACAGTCGACGCCGGCTCCCGGAGTGGGAGCACACCCGAATTTTGTATTCGTTGCCGCGATGGCACCAAGAGCACCGGTTTTATTGAAATAGCCAATGTCTCCAGCGTGATTTTCGTCTATGCCTAACAAATAGTGCGTTTGAACGTTGCGGATGTAGTCGACACTCAACACGACGCCAGATTTGAGTTGCCTCTGAACTCCAATATTCGTCTGCACTGAGCGCGGAGACTTGTGGTTAGGATTAAACATCGAGACGCCCGGTGTGAAGAAGCAATGAGGACCGCCTGTGCTGCAGTCGGTAAGGTACTGTCCTATATACGACAGATTTGGCGCCTGCAGGTTTAGCGGCGAGTCCGCCTGATAGGTCTGCTGCAATGCCACAATTGCCGGCAGCGCGTTGCCAATCAGAGAAGCGCCAGTCGACGTGCCGCAAACTGAAGTGGGAATGCCGGAGCTCGGTGTGAGAAAGCCACCTGGAATCGGAATCTTCGCTGGCGTTCCAGGGGCGGAGCAAGCGCTCGGGAATTGTTCAAACGCTCCTGTGGGCTCACGATTCGGAGCATCAAAAACGACATTGTTCCAGATGGCATTTTCGTAGAACAATCCGATGCCACCGCGGAGAGCAGTTTTACCGTCTCTCCATGGATCCCAGGCAAATCCCATCTGTGGCGCGAAGTTGAAGTTGGGTTGCGATACTCGATTTCCAAGGTCCAAGCCAGGCAGTAATGCATTGAGCTCGGGAAGACCGACGTATTGACTGTCCGTGCGGCCGGTGTCTCGATCCCAGCGCAAGCCGTAGGTTAAGTTAAAGTTTGGCTTGATCTTCCGACTGTCACCGAGATACGTCAGTACGCGGTTGTCGGGCCCGAGCCCACCGGCCTGAAATCCCAAAGCAGGCTCGCTCGTGAAATACCCGAGGCCGTTGGTAATCGTGATGGAGTCAGCCGGGTAATTCAATGGATTCGATGCTCCTCCCGGAAAGGGACCGCCTGCCGCAGCTCCTACTTCAACAGTGGAAACCGTCGATACAATCTGCGGCCCGTACTTTAGCAGTGGGGCGAAAACGGCACCCTGAATGTGGTTGAATGCGACGCCATATCGAATCACATGAGAACCTGCGATCTTGCTGCCATCGTATTTAAGTTCATGATCATTCTGTGCAGTGGTTTGCGGAGCCAGGAAATTCGGTCCCGCTGCCAGACCAGTACTGCCCATGATGATTTGCACTCCCAGATTGTTGAGCGGAAGGGCGCTGTTTCCCACAGTGGCGTCCACGATTTGGTTTTGAAATTTCAGGAACGAGAAGCGAATACTATGTACGAAATTGCCGGTTTTGAAGTCCACTCCTACGACGTGATCACGCGTGTTGTTCCTCGTGTCATACAGCGAATAGCCGTCACCACTCGTTGCGTCGAGCGAATTATTGAAGTACGAAAAGCGATAGAAAAAATGAACACCCCTGCCCCACTGGTAGTCAACGCTGCCCAACAAGTTGCCTTCGTGGAATGGATCAGAAAACGTGCCTGAGTATTGAGAGAAAGGAACAGAGACGGGCACCGGTGCGTTCGTATGTTGAATGGTTCGTTCCCCATCCGCGAAGAAGAACAACTTGTCCCTGAAGATCGGCCCGCCCAAGTCGCCGCCGTGCTGGCTGCGCTGATAAGGCGCGTTGATGCCAGGAGGTGTCGGCAGCGGTGCGCCTATTGCGCTGTCGCGGAATTGACCGAAGGACTCGCCGTGATAGCTGTTGGTCCCTGATTTAGTAGTTACATTCACGGAACCGGAGGAGGTCACCTCCGTGGACATATCGAGACTCGATTGACTGATTTGAAACTCCTGTATGGCACTGGGAGGAATATCGGTTGTCGTCGTGCCCACGGTTTCGTCGGAGACATCCGCGCCGTCGACCTCGATGCGGGCAGTCCGGCCGAAACGGCCGCCAAAGGAGATTGACGAATAGCCGGCTTTTGTAGGGTCGAAATCTTGACCGTCCTGAATCTGGACGCCGGGTTCAAGCTGGGCAAGATCAAGAAAATTCCGACCGTTTACTGGTAGATTCGCGATCTGGGTAGAAGTGAGTACGCCCTGCACGGTGGCTTGGATAGTATTGACCTGGAGATCGGAAGCCGAAACGTCGACTGTCTCGGACGAATCCCCCACTACCAGCGTCGCGTTCCCATTCGCCGTTTGGTCAACCTTTACCGTAATCGGCAATCGGGTAGTCTTAAAACTCCTAGCTTCGATCCTTAGGACATAGTCGGCCGGCTTCAGAAAAGCGAACATGTAGGCGCCAGCGGAATTTGTGTTGACCGAAGCAGCCTGTCCAATCGCGGTGTTCGTAATAGACACGATGGCGCCGGTCACAAGAGCTCCGCTTTGGTCGGTAACGGTTCCTTGGATACCTCCTGTCGAAATTGTCGTCTGGGAAAATCCCGAAACAACAAGGCCAAGGAGAGCGACGAGGATCGCCCCGTGTACCGGAATTGTTCGAATTTGTCGCCTAACCACGGGCAACGCGATCGCGAGAATGCGCTTAATACGCGAGCGCGTGCGATTCTCGGTTGCCAACATGTCTTCCCCCAGAATCGTCGGATGGCATGTGGGGAGTATTCTACTCTGGCCTAGAACCCTCCACGCTCAAAAGAGCGATGCCGGATATTCGTTCGAGAGTGATTCCGACCGTTGTCGCGAGAAAGTTACGGATCACGAATATCAAAACGTTTTCTACCATAGCGTAGCGCATCGATGGATCGAATGCCCGGTCCTAGAACAGCGAGCGCTGCTCCCAAAGCTCCCAACAGAATGTTAATTCGCACCTGAGTTGTTCCGAGAAACCCGGAACAAACCTCAACGGGGATCACCAGCGTACCGGCGATAGGTGTCCACAACCCCAGTATCAGCAGGGTTCCGGCTCCAATCGCCACTGATTGCAGGATCGTGGTTTGCAGGTCAGGCCCTGTCCGGAGAGAAACGATTCCGTCATAGATCAGCAGAAAACCCGCGACTAGCCTGAGCAGGAGCAGAGCAGCTCCAGGCCATCCATT